>Ga0315270_10000500_pt1 | contig 21842 bp, 20 predicted proteins | sample C1_bottom_MG_FD_204932 | JGI IMG/M metagenome (GOLD analysis project Ga0315270, IMG submission 204932) | Sediment microbial communities from Yellowstone Lake, YNP, Wyoming, USA - C1_bottom | ecosystem: Environmental > Aquatic > Freshwater > Lake > Sediment | place: USA: Wyoming | collected...
GACCGGCATGTTTTTTTATGGTGAGCGTAGCTCAGTTGGTTAGAGTCCCGGATTGTGATTCCGGTTGTCGTGGGTTCGAATCCCATCGCTCACCCCAATTTCGTTTTTATAGTTAGTTTTTTGGGCCGTTAGCTCAGTTGGTAGAGCAGCTGACTCTTAATCAGTAGGTCCCCCGTTCGAGCCGGGGACGGCCCACCAACTCCAGGGCCCGGTCTACGCACCGGGCCTTTTGTATCTCCAGGGACGGAGCGCATGCCGCGTGAGCGACTGCTGCCGCCATCCACGGCCTGACGCGGCATACGCCTTCCCTGTGCATCACCGGACGCGCGGAACGGCGCATCTGTTCGCCGCAGCCGGATTCACGGATAATCCAGCCCGACCTCGGGACATCGGTTCGGGGCACTGCGAATGTGGCGAAACTGGTAGACGCGCTGGATTTAGGTTCCAGTGGGGCAACCCTTGGGAGTTCGAGTCTCCCCATTCGCACCAATTACCTGTGTGATCTGAATTTTCCCTTATTCTTGGCCTCCCCGGACAGAACCGGTATGATGCCGTGCATGTCGCGGATTTTTGTAACCACGCGTTTTTACTCTATTATTTTTGAGATGAGGTTTTTCGATGCACGTCACAGTTGAAACCACCGGTAACCTCGGCCGACGCATGACCGTGGCGGTACCTGCCGCGCGCATGGAGCAGGAAATTGCGGCGCGCCTGAAGCGTCTGTCGCAGACCGCACGGTTCCCGGGTTTCCGTCCCGGCAAGGCGCCGATGAAAATGGTTGAGGCCCAGTACGCCGGCAAGGTGCTGGAAGAGGTGGCAGGCGACCTGATCCGCACGACGTTTTATGAAGCAGTCAACGAACAGGGCCTGAAGCCCGCAGGCGGACCGGACATCCAGCCCAAGCACATGGATCGCGGCAAGGACTTTGAATACACCGCCACGTTCGAGATTTATCCGGAGATCAAGCGTCTCGAGATCAAGGGCGCGCGCATCGAGCGCCCGGTAGTGACGGTCAGTGAGGAGGATGTGGACCGCACCATCGATACCCTGCGCCGCCAGCAGGTTGGCTGGAATCCGGTGGAACGCGCCGCTGCCAATGAAGACCGCGTGCTGATCGACTTTAAGGGCATGCAGGACGGCGTGCCGTTCGAGGGCGGCGAGGCCAAGGATTTTCCGCTGGTGCTGGGCAATAACACGCTCATCAACGGTTTTGAATCAGGCCTGATTGGCGCGCGCGCCGGCGAAACCCGCACGCTCGATGTCAGCTTCCCGGCGGACTACCGCAACACCAGCCTCGCCGGCAAGCAGGTGCAGTTTGTCGTGACCGTAAAGCAGGTCAATGCGCCGGTACTGCCTGAAGTGAACGACGAATTCGCACGCGCACTGGGCGTGGCGGATGGCAAAATCGAAACACTGCGCCTCGAAGTGCGCGCGAACCTGGAGCGTGAACTCGCCGAGCGCGTGCGCAGCGAACTGCGCGAGCAGGTGTTCAAGGCAGTGATCGAGGCCAATCCGCTGGATGTGCCCAAATCGCTGGAGCAATCCGAAATCGAGCACCTTATCCAGACAAGCCGTGCGAACTTCGAGGCCCAGGGCATGTCTGCTGCTCAGCTGCCGGGCGATCCGCAGCTGTACGCCGAGCAGGCACGTAAGCGCGTCACGCTTGGCCTGATTTTGGCCGAGATGGTGAAGGTGAAGAGTTTGATTGTTGATGCCCAGCTTGTGCGTGCACGCATCGAGGAGCTTGCGGCCGGTTATGACAATCCACAGGAATTTGTTGACTGGCATTATGCCAATCGCGAGCGCCTTTCGGAGATCGAGTCCAAGGTGATGGAGGATCAGGCCGTGGAGGTGTTGCTCGCTACGGCCGAGGCCGTGGATAAACCCATGTCCTTTCTGGAACTGATGCGTCCGGGACAGCCGGCCGTTTGAAACACAGCATGCCCATGCAAAGGAACACCCGAATGAAAGATCAGATGCAGGATGGCGGCGCGCTCGACACGCGCAATCTCGGACTTGTACCGATGGTGATCGAAACCACCGGGCGGGGTGAGCGCGCCTACGACATCTACTCGCGCATGCTCAAGGAGCGCGTGATATTTCTGGTCGGGCAGGTTGAGGACCATATGTCCAATCTGATCGTTGCGCAGCTGCTGTTCCTGGAATCGGAGAATCCGGACAAGGACATCCATCTTTATATCAATTCGCCGGGAGGGGCGGTGACCGCCGGACTCGCAATCTACGACACCATGCAATACATCAAGCCTGACGTGAGCACGGTCTGTATTGGCCAGGCAGCCAGCATGGGTGCGCTGCTGCTTTCGGGCGGCGCCAAGGGCAAGCGTTTCTGCCTGCCGCATGCGCGCATGATGGTCCATCAGCCGCTGGGGGGATTCCAGGGCCAGGCCACGGACATCGAAATCCATGCGCGTGAGATCCTGCGGGTACGCGAACGCCTCAATACCATTATGGTCAAACATACCGGCAGAACCATGGAGCAGATCGAGCAGGATACCGACCGCGACTACTTTCTGGACGGGACCGAGGCGGTAAATTTCGGCTTAATTGATACGGTTATCGAAAAGCGCACCTGACCCGGACTGTGCTATAAATATAAATAGAAAGGATGACTTGAAAAGCAGGGGCGGACAGGGCATTTTGTCCTAGAGGTCAGACGAACGAGGACCAGATGGCAGACGACAATCACAACGATCGGGGCACCGGAAAGGGCGAAAAGCTTCTCTATTGCTCGTTCTGCGGCAAGAGCCAGCATGAGGTGCGCAAGCTCATCGCCGGACCGTCGGTGTTCGTGTGCGACGAGTGTGTCGAACTGTGCAACGACATCATTCGCGAAGAGGTGCAGGAGGAACAGAATGCCGCGGCGACGCGTAGCAAGTTCCCGGTGCCGCAGGAGATCTGCAAGATCCTCGACGAGTATGTGATCGGCCAGCCGCGCGCCAAGAAAATCCTGTCGGTCGCCGTCTACAACCACTACAAGCGCATCGAGAACGAAGGCAAGATCGGCGAAGTCGAGATCTCGAAGAGCAATATCCTGCTGATCGGACCGACCGGTTCGGGCAAGACCCTGCTGGCCGAGACCCTGGCGCGCCTGTTGAATGTGCCATTCACCATTGCCGATGCCACCACCCTCACCGAGGCCGGCTATGTCGGCGAGGATGTGGAGAACATCATCCAGAAGCTGCTGCAGAAGTGCGACTACGATGTCGAGAAGGCGCAGCGCGGTATCGTCTATATCGACGAAATCGACAAAATCTCGCGCAAGTCCGACAACCCGTCCATCACCCGTGACGTGTCCGGTGAGGGCGTGCAGCAGGCGCTGCTCAAGCTCATCGAAGGCACGGTTGCCTCCGTGCCGCCACAGGGCGGGCGCAAGCATCCGCAGCAGGAATTCCTGCAGGTCGACACACGCAATATCCTGTTCGTCTGTGGCGGCGCGTTCTCCGGGCTGGAAAAGGTCATCCAACAGCGCTCCGAAAAGGGCGGCATCGGCTTCGGTGCCGATATTAAAAGCAAGAACGCCAGCAAGAAGCTCAGCGAGATGCTGCGCTCGGTCGAGCCGGAAGACCTCATCAAGTTCGGCCTGATTCCGGAATTCGTTGGACGCCTGCCGGTGATTGCTGTGCTGGATGAGCTGGATGAGGCGGCGCTGGTGCGCATACTTACCGAACCCAAGAATGCACTGAGCCGCCAGTATCAGAAGTTGCTCAAGCTTGAAGGCGTGGAGCTCGAGATTCGGCCCGACGCACTCGCGGCCGTTGCCAAGCGCGCCATGGAGCGCAAGACCGGGGCGCGCGGTTTGCGCTCGATCCTGGAGCATGCACTGCTCGACACCATGTTCGATTTGCCCTCGCTCGAGGGCGTGAAGAAGGTCGTGGTGGAAGAGGCGGTGATTCTTGAGGGCGCCAAGCCGCTTTTGATTTATGCTGAAGAAGGTGAAACTGCCAAGCGCGCAGCAAATCACACCTGATTTCAGACCTGCATTTGTATCGCCGTGTCAGGAATTCTCTTCCCAGGTGAATACCTGACTATTGAAATCAACTAAATCTGCCTCCATACTCAATAAAAGGCTATGCTCGCGAGAGTTGAGCCGTTTTTAGTGTCAGGCTGTTTAATCAGAAAGGCGGTTGAAATCCTGAATTCCAGACCAACACTGGCTTGCGAGCCAGCTCCGTTGGCGAACCGCTAAACCGAGGCATGAATCCAATGGCCAATGAAGAGAAATCCCTGACCCCCCTGGCATCACTGACCTTGCCGGTATTGCCGCTGCGTGACGTAGTGGTGTTCCCGCACATGGTCATCCCGCTTTTTGTCGGCCGCAAGAAATCGATTACCGCGCTGGAGCGCGCCATGGAGTCAGGCAAGCAGATCATGCTGGTGGCGCAGATGAGCGCCTCCGACGATGATCCGACGCCCGAACAGATTCATCGCATTGGCACGGTCGCGAGCATCCTGCAATTGCTCAAGCTCCCGGACGGGACGGTAAAAGTTCTGGTGGAGGGTGAACAGCGTGCTGAAGTGCAGCAGTTTACCGAATCCGATGACAGTTTTACGGCGCTCGTGACCATGGTTGAGGCTGTCCCGGTTGAAGACCGCGAGGGCGAGGCGCTGATGCGCTCGGTACTGGCCGAGTTCGACCAGTACGTGAAACTCAACATGAAGATTCCGCCGGAGATTCTGACCTCGCTGGCCGGAATCGACGAGCCCGGTCGCTTGGCGGATGCTATCGCCGCGCACCTGTCGCTCAAAATCGAGGACAAGCAGAAAATTCTGGAGATGCGCAACACGCGCGAGCGCCTCGAGCACATCCTTGGCGTGATGGAGTCGGAGATTGACCTGTTGCAGGTTGAAAAGCGCATCCGTGGACGCGTGAAGCGCCAGATGGAGAAGTCCCAGCGCGAGTACTACCTGAACGAGCAGATGAAGGCCATTCAGAAGGAGCTGGGCGAGACCGAAGATGGCCCGAACGAGGCCGATGAGCTGAGCAGAAAGATTGAAAAGGCCGGCATGCCCAAGGAGGCGCGCGAGAAGGCCGATGCCGAACTTAAGAAACTCAAGATGATGTCGCCGATGTCGGCCGAAGCCACCGTGGTGCGCAATTACATTGACTGGCTGGTGAATGTGCCGTGGAAGAAGCGCTCCAAGATCCGCAAGGATCTGGCCGAAGCGGAGAAGATTCTTGAGGCCGATCATTATGGTCTGGAAAAGGTCAAAGAACGCATTCTTGAATATCTCGCTGTGCAGCAACGCGTGAACAAGCTCAAGGGTCCGATCCTGTGCCTCGTGGGCCCACCCGGCGTCGGCAAGACTTCACTGGGCCAGTCGATCGCGCGCGCTACGAACCGCAAGTTCGTGCGCATGTCACTGGGTGGCGTGCGTGACGAAGCGGAAATACGCGGACACCGGCGCACCTATATCGGTTCGCTGCCTGGCAAGATCATCCAGAACATGTCCAAGGTGAAGGTGCGCAATCCGCTTTTCATGCTGGATGAAGTGGACAAGATGGCCATGGATTTCCGCGGTGACCCGTCCTCGGCACTGCTCGAGGTGCTCGATCCCGAGCAGAACCACGCGTTCAGCGATCATTATCTGGAAGTGGATTATGATCTTTCGGACGTGATGTTCGTGGCGACCTCCAACAGCCTCAATATTCCGGCGCCGCTGCTCGATCGCATGGAAGTGATCCGCTTGGCGGGCTACACCGAGGATGAGAAGGTCAATATCGCCATGCGCTATCTTGTGCCGAAGCAGCGCAAGAACAACGGCCTGCAGGAGAGCGAGGTCAGCATCGCTGAAAATTCGGTGCGCGATATCGTACGCTTCTACACGCGCGAAGCCGGCGTGCGCAGCCTGGAACGCGAAATTTCAAAGGTATTCCGCAAGATCGCGAAGGTCTTGCTGCTCGACAAGAAGCTGAAGACTGTGGAAGTCACACCGGAAAACCTGGGCAAGTATCTCGGCGTGCAACGCTATCGCTATGGCGTGGCGGAAGCGGCCAACCAGGTCGGCCAGGTAACCGGTCTCGCCTGGACCGAGGTGGGTGGCGAATTGCTGACCATCGAGGCGGTGATCGTGTCCGGCAAGGGCAAGCTCACTATCACCGGCAAGCTCGGCGACGTGATGCAGGAGTCCATTCAGGCCGCCATGAGCGTGGTGCGCGCACGCGCCAGCCAGCTGGGCATTCCAACGGACTTCTACCAGAAGCACGACTTCCATGTGCACGTGCCGGAAGGTGCGACGCCGAAGGACGGCCCGAGCGCGGGTGTCGGGATGTGCACGGCCATGGTGTCGGCGCTTACCCAGATCCCGGTTCGTGCGGATGTGGCCATGACCGGCGAGATCACGCTGCGCGGCGAAGTGCTGCCAATCGGTGGTCTCAAGGAGAAATTGCTGGCTGCGCATCGTGGCGGGATCAAGATCGTGTTGATCCCGGAAGAGAATCGCAAGGATCTCGCCGAGATTCCGAAGAATATCCTGGCTGATCTCGACATCCGACCGCTCAAGTGGATCGATCAAGTACTTGAAATGGCGCTGGAGCGCAAACCGCAACCCCTCGATGAGAAGCCGGCAGTCCCGGCCGAGGCCGCCAAGGCGGCGGATGACGCCGCGGATTCCAGCCTGATCACCACCCACTGACCGTGTCCAACTTCTGTCACCAGCCGGCCCGTCCTGGCCGGCTGGTGACAGACCAGTAATCGCAGGTTTCTTGACAAGCCTTTCCTGCACTGGCTAGATAGCCACGGCTTGCGTGGTTCTGTACTCTCACACGCCGCTTGATTCATAAACAAAATAAGACCCGCGACCCGAGATCCGTTTCCGGTCCGTGGACATAACCACCACACCACTGGGGATAACGACATGAATAAGGCAGAACTCATCGAGAAGGTGGCGGTCGCCGCCGAACTGAACAAGGCCTCTGCTACACGCGCCGTGGAGGCAGTGCTGGAGAGTATTGCCGCGACGCTCAAGAACGGTGAGCAGGTTACACTTTCCGGATTCGGAAATTTTTCAGTGACAACGCGTGCCGCACGCACCGGTCGCAATCCACGCACCGGCGAATCGATCGCCATCCCGGCGTCGAAAAACCCGAAATTCAAGGCTGGCAAAGGCCTGAAGGATACCGTAAACTAGCGCGGCTTTATGGGGGACATCTTTAGAGGATTTTCTCGAAGGATTTTCTAAAGGGGATTCCCTCAGGGGTGCTTAGCTCAGCGGTAGAGCGTCGCCTTTACACGGCGCTGGTCGGGGGTTCGATCCCCTCAGCACCCACCATAAAGACTTGGAGCGGTAGTTCAGTCGGTTAGAATACCGGCCTGTCACGCCGGGGGTCGCGGGTTCGAGTCCCGTCCGCTCCGCCAAGTGTCCTGAGGGCGAGCCTGGTCTCGCCCTTTTCTTTGTCGGCAGGTCGGAGGTTCGGTTTTTTGCCTGCGACAAGAGAACGAAGATTCGCAACGCATTCACGTACTCACGTACTCACATGCTCACAACCATCAGAGAAAAAACCCAAGGCTGGATCGCAGCGATCATTCTCGGTCTGGTAACGATTCCGTTCGCGCTCTGGGGTATCAATACCTACTTTGAAAGCGGTGGCCGGCTCAATGTGGCCGAGGTGAATGGCGTTGAAATACGCGTGGAGGCCTATAAGCGCGCGCTCGAGGACCAGCGTCGCTCACTCCAGCAGATGCTGGGGCGTGCCGTGGACCCGCGCCTGTTCGACACGCCTGAATTCAAGCAGCGGGTGCTGGACGGCCTTGTCGATGAAGTGCTCATTGCTGCAGATGTCGAGACGCACGGTTATCGTGTGAGTGATGAGGAGCTTGGCCGGCAAATCCGGCGCGCTCCCCAGTTTCAGCGCGATGGCCAGTTTGATCCAAAACTTTACGAGATACTGTTGCGCAACGCCGGACTGGATGTCTCCGGGTTTGAGGCCAGACTGCGGCGCGACGCGCTGGTGCGCCAGGCCGAGAGCGGGTTCGCGCAGAGCGCGATCATCGTGCCCTCCGACATTCAGTCACTGCTCGGACTGCAGGCGCAACAGCGAGAGGCGGCAGTAGCTGTGCTCAAGTCCACGCGTTTGCGCGATCACGTCAAGATCAGTTCTCAGTCAATCGAGCAGGAATACGCAGCCAACGCTGAGCGCTACAAGACGCCAGAGCGGATACGCATTGAATACATTCGCCTTGCCGCCGCAGACCTCGCGAAGGACATGCGCGTGAGCGAGGACGAAGTGCGCAAGGCCATGACGGAAGGCGCCGCGAGCGTAGCCGGCAAGGAAGAGCGGCGTGTCAGTCATATTCTCATCAAGCTGCCGCAGGGCGCGGATGCGCAGACGGAGAAGGCGGCGATGTCCAAGGCGCAGGATTTGCGCGCCAAGCTGCTGGCCGGCGCGGACTTTGCCACGCTCGCCCGAAAAAACTCCGAGGATCCCGGTTCAGCTGCCCAGGGCGGCGATCTTGGCTTCGTCGCCCGCGGTGCGTTGGCGAAGGAATTCGAGCAATCGCTGTTTGCTCTCAAGAAGCCCGGTGAATTGAGTGTGCCGGTGCGCACCAGCTATGGTCTGCACCTCATCAAGCTCACCGGAGTGAAGGCCTCAGCCAGCGCGCCGGCCACGACGCGCGCCAAGGTGGAGGCCGAGATCAAGGCGCGCAAGGCAGAGGAACGTTACTTCGAGCTGTCGGAAAAATTCCATAATCTTGTTTACGAGCAGACCGACAGCCTCAAACCGGCGGCCGATTTGCTGGGGCTCAAGATCGAAACCAGCGGCTGGTTCACGCGTGCCGGCGGCGGCAGCGGGCTTGTCGCCGAGCCGAAGGTTATCGAAGCGGCTTTCGATCCGGAAGTTCTGAGTCAGGGACGCAACAGCAATACCATCGAGGTGGGGCAGAATACGCTGGTCGCATTGCGTATTGCGGCGCATGAGCCACGCAGCTTGCGGCCGCTCTCCGAGGTGCGGACTGAAATTGGAAAGTCACTGCTTGCCAGTGCCATACAGGCCGAGGCAGAGCGGCTTGCCCAGGAGGCACTCGGCAAGTTGCGCGCGGGCGAGTCTTTTGAAGCGGTTGCGCGGCAGTACGGCATGGAAGCCCAGCCGGCACGCCTGTATGCACGCAAGTCAGCTGGCACTGATGGGCAACTGCTCAGCGCGCTCTTCAAAACGGCACACCCCGAAGGTGGCAAACCAGAGTACGGCAGCGTCGTTCTGGCAGAGGGTGCGGTAGCAGTGTTTGCCCTCAAGCGCGTGACGGAACCCGAGAAACCGTCCATGGTGGGAACCGAGGCCGACGCTGTGCGCAAGCTGGTGGAAGGGCGCAGAGGCCGTGAGTACCTAGACAGTTACCGCAGTGGCCTGCGTCAGCAGGCGAAAATCAAGATCTACAAGGATCAGCTGTAATTACTGGGCAAGGTGGCTATTACTCTTTGACGAGGAGCCTCTGGTAGTTGAGGCCGATGGCCACGGTGTTGAAGCCGCCATCCACGTAGGTGATCTCACCGGTGATGCCAGCGGCCAGATCCGAGCACAGGAACGCCGCCACATTGCCGACTTCCTCGATGGTCACGCCACGACCGAGTGGCGCCATCAGATCGTTGTAATCCAGCAGTTTCTTGAAATCGGTGATGCCGGCGGCCGCGAGCGTGCGAATCGGACCGGCCGAAATACCGTTGACGCGGATGCCCTTCGGACCCAGCGATTGGGCGAGGTAGCGCACGCCGGCCTCAAGACTCGCCTTGGCCAGCCCCATCACGTTGTAATTCGGTATGGCGCGGTCGGCACCGATATAGGTGAGTGTGAGTAGCGAGCCTTGCCGTCCCTGCATCAGCGGCATACCGGCCTTGGCGAGCGCCACGAAGCTGTAGGAACTGATCTCGTGGGCTATACGGAAACCGTCGCGCGTTGAAGACTCGACGAACGGTCCGGCCAGTTCTTCACGCGGTGCGTAAGCAACCGCGTGCACAATGATGTCGAGACCATCCCAGTGTTTGGCGATTTCATCAAAGACGGATTGGATCTGCTCGTCGCTGGCGACATCGCACGGCAGCACGATCTTCGAACCGGTCTGCTGTGCGGCCCTCTGGACGCGTGACAGGAGTTTTTCGTTCTGGTAGGTGTAGGCGATCTCGGCGCCTTCGCGATGCATGGCCTCGGCGATACCCCAGGCAATGGAACGTTCACTGGCAACACCCACGATCAAAGCGCGCTTACCGGTAAGAAAACCCATGTTGGACTCCTGGTCGTTCGGCGAATGCAGTTTTTTTAGCAGGCGGGCGCCTGATGTGAGGCTATGATAACGTATCTATAGGCAATGATAAACAAAGCAACGAGACCAGGCATGCGGAGAGCAAGCAAGGAGCGGGGTAGCGCGCGCTATGGGGCTTTGCTTCTTGCCGCGCTGTTTGGGGTTATCACGAATCTGTCCACTGTGCTCGCCGCGCCCTCGGTGGCGCTTGGCTACACGCCCAAGTATCCGCCCGGCTTCCAGCACTTCGATTACGTAAACCCGGATGCGCCACGCGGCGGCGATCTGGTTCTATCCGCGTTTGGAAATTTTGACAGCTTCAATCCGTACCAGCTCAAGGGCATCCCGGCCGCAGGACTAGCCGATCTCGTGTTCGAATCGTTGATGGAGCAAAGTCTGGATGAGCCGTATAGCCTGTACGCGCATCTCGCTGAAGACATCGAGATCGCTCCCGATCGCCTGTCGGTCACGTTTCGACTCAATCCCAAGGCGCGCTTCTCGGATGGCTCGCCGGTGAAGGCCCAGGATGTGCAGTTCAGCTTCGCAACGCTTACCGGCAAGCAGGCGCATCCACGTTACCGCTTTTACTGGGCAGATATCCGGCGCGCAGTCGCGCTGGATGCGCGTCGTGTGCGCTTCGAGTTTGCCAAGGTCAATCCGGAGCTGCATCTCATCGCCGCGCAGATGCCGGTGTTTTCCCGCGCCTGGGTGGGCGATACGCCCTTCGACAAACTGAATACGGTGAAGCCCATCGGCAGCGGCCCGTATGTGGTGGAGAGTTTCGATTTCGGCAAGCGTGTAAGCTATGTGCGCAATCCAGGCTACTGGGCGAAGGATCTCAACACACGGCGCGGCATGGTTAATTTCGAACGCGTTGTCTTCAAGTACTACAAGGACGAAACCGTACGCCACGAAGCCTTCAAGGCCGGCGAGTTTGAGTTTCTTTTCGAGAATAATTCAAAGAAGTGGGCGCGCGATTACACCGGGCCGCAGTTTGATTCCGGGCAGATCCGGCGCACGGAGCTGAAACACAGCAACAATGCCGGCATGCAGGGATTTGTGTTTAACTTGCGCCAGCCGTTATTTCAGGACATCCGCGTACGCAAGGCCATCGGCTTGGCGCTCGATTTCGAGTGGTCGAACCGCAACCTGTTCTACAACCAGTACACCCGCTGTTACAGCTACTTCAGCAACAGCGAGCTCGCTGCCACTGGTCTGCCGGGGCCGGATGAAGTTGAACTGCTGGCGCCGTTCCGTGGCCAGTTGCCGCGAGCAGTGTTCACCGAAGCCTGGAAACCTCCGTCCACACAGTCACCGGACAGTTTGCGCACAAACCTGCGGCGCGCACGCGACCTGCTCGCCGAGGCCGGCTGGAAACTCGAAGGTGGCACGCTGCGGAACGACAAAGGTGAACGACTGGAGTTTGAGATCATGCTGGTCTCGGTGCAGAAGGGCTTTGAGCGCATCATTGCACCGTTTTCCCGCAACCTCGCCAAGCTCGGTATCGAGCTGCGCTATCGGACCGTGGATTCAGCACTCTACCAGCGGCGCACCGACACGTTTGATTTCGACATGATTGTCGAATCGTTCGGTCAGTCGCAGTCGCCCGGCAATGAGCTCATTGGCCTGTGGCATTCATCGACCGCCGACCAGGAGGGCGCGAACAATGTCATGGGCCTCAAGAACCCGGTGGTGGATGCGCTGATCCAGAAGGTGATCTACGCACCGGATCGCAAGCACCTGATTACTGCCGCCCGCGCGCTCGACCGCGTGCTCCTGCACGGAGAGTACGTTGTACCCAACTGGTTTATCGCCACACATCGCATTGCCTACTGGGATCGCTTTGGGATACCAGCCAGCACACCGCTGTACTATGGAGCGGAAAGCTGGATGTTGCGTGCCTGGTGGAAAAGGCCCTGAGGTCCGACATGGCTGCTTATATCCTGAAGCGTTTGTTGCTCATGATCCCGACCCTGTTCGGGGTCATGCTCATCACCTTTGTGGTGACCCAGTTCGTGCCCGGTGGGCCGGTCGAGTCGTTGATCCATGAGCTGCAGAAGACCGGCCGCAGCGGCGAAGCCAGCAGTGGCATGGAGGGGATTCTGTACCGTGGTGCCAGCGGGATAGATGCCGAACGCCTCAAGGAACTCAAGGCGCTCTATGGCTTCGACAAGCCGGCAACCGAGCGATTCGTCGTGATGATGAAGAGTTACCTCAGTTTTGATTTTGGCATCAGTCACTACCAACACAAATCTGTATTGGAGCTGGTCAGCTCAAAATTGCCGGTGTCCATCAGTATTGGCGTATGGACATTTTTCATCGTTTACCTCACCTGTATTCCACTCGGCATTGCCAAGGCGGTGCGCGACGGTTCGACCTTCGATGTCGCAACCAGCTCGTTCATCCTTGTTGGCTACGCCATTCCCGGTTTTGTGCTTGGTATCACGCTGTTGGTTTTGTTCGGTGGCGGAAGTTTCTGGGACATCTTTCCGCTGCGCGGGCTGACCTCCGACAACTGGGCAGAGTTGCCCTGGTACGGCAAGGTTACCGACTACCTTTGGCATATGGTGTTGCCGATCATAGCCTCGGTCGTCGGCAGCTTTGCAGTCATGACCATGCTCACCAAGAACAGCTTCCTGGAAGAGATTCGCAAGCAGTATGTGCTGACCGCACGCGCCAAAGGGCTGGCCCAGAATACCGTGCTCTACAGACATGTGTTTCGCAATGCCGTGATACCCCTCGTTACCGGTTTTCCGGGTGCGTTCATCGGTGCGTTCTTCACCGGCAGTCTGCTGATCGAAACCATTTTCTCACTCGACGGCCTCGGGCTGTTGTCCTACGAGTCAGTTGTCAAACGTGACTACCCGGTGGTGCTCGGTACGCTCTATCTGTTTACGCTCCTTGGCCTGGTCGCCAAGCTGCTGTCGGATCTGGCCTATGTGTTGATCGATCCGCGCATCCAGTTCGAGTCGGTGGATCAATGAGCGTGTCGGTCGCAACCACCGCCACATCCGCCCACCTGTCGCCAGGACGGCGCGCCTGGCTTCGCTTCTGCCGGAACCGGCGCGGTTATGTGAGCTTGTGGATTTTCAGTGTCCTGCTGCTGTTGAGTCTGTTTGCCGAAGTCTTGAGTAACGACCGGCCGCTGCTGGTCCATTATCAGGGCGGGAATTACTTCCCGTTTCTCAAGGCCTATCCAGAAACCGCCTTTGGCGGCGATTTCGGCACCGAGGCGGATTACAACGATCCGTATGTACAGGAGCTTTTGTCACGCGACGGCAACTGGGTGGTGTATGCACCTAACCGCTATTCGTTCGGTTCCATCAATTACTTCACCAACCAGCCTAATCCGGCGCCGCCGGGCAGCACCAATCTTCTCGGCACCGATGATCGCGGACGCGATGTACTGGCACGTCTGTTATATGGCTTTCGGCTGTCGGTGCTGTTTGCCTTTGCGCTAACGGTGGTCGGGACATTCATCGGCGTGCTGCTCGGTGCGCTGCAAGGCTACTTTGGCGGAAAATTTGATCTGCTGTTTCAGCGCTTCGTTGAGATCTGGAACTCCATGCCAGAGTTGTACCTGCTGATCATATTCGCTTCGCTGTTTCAGCCGAGTGTGCTGCTGCTCATCATCCTGTTGTCGCTGTTCGGCTGGATGGGGCTGGCGGACTACGTGCGCGCCGAGTTCCTGCGCGGCCGCAACATGGACTACGTGCGCGCAGCACGTGCCCTCGGCGTGTCGAACCGCGCGATCATGTGGCGGCATTTACTGCCGAACGGCCTTACGCCGGTCATCACTTTTCTGCCGTTTCGCATCAGCGGCGCAATCCTGGCGCTCACCAGCCTCGATTTTCTCGGCTTGGGTGTTCCGCCGACCACACCGAGCCTCGGCGAACTGCTGGCGCAGGGCAAGGAAAGTATCGAGGCGTGGTGGCTGTCGCTCACTACCTTCGGTGTGCTGGTTGGCACGCTGGTGTTGCTCATTTTCATCGGTGAGGCAGTACGCGAGGCCATGGATACGCGACGGGGGTCAGCATGAGCCAGAATGCGCCGCTGCTGACGGTCGACCGCCTGTCGTTGCGCTTCGGGCGCGGCGAGGAAGCCGCGGAGGTGCTGCATGAGGTGAGCTTCACGGTGGCACCCGGTGAGAAATTTGCGCTGGTCGGCGAATCCGGTTCCGGCAAGACCGTGACCGCGCTTTCCATTCTCAAACTGCATGACTCGACCCAGGTTTCTTATCCCAGTGGCCGTGTTCTTTTCGGCGGACGTGATTTGCTGAGTCAGGATGAGGCGCAGATTCGCCAGGTGCGCGGTCGCGAGATCGCCATGATCTTTCAGGAGCCCATGACCTCGCTTAATCCGGTCTACCCGATCGGCGCGCAGCTCATGGAACCGCTGCTCGTGCACCAGGGTCTGGATCGAGCCAGTGCCCGCCAGCGCATGATCGAACTTCTGGACCGCACCGGTATTGTAGATCCGCATAAGCGCTTTGATGCCTTCCCGCATATGTTGTCCGGCGGCCAGCGCCAACGCGTGATGATCGCCATGGCGCTGGCCTGTTCGCCGAAGCTGCTGATTGCCGACGAGCCGACAACGGCCCTGGACGTCACCATCCAGGCACAGATTCTCGAGTTGTTGGAGGATCTGCAGAAGGAATTCAGCATGGCGGTGCTTCTGATCACGCATGATCTGAATCTGGTGCGGCGCTTCGCCGACCGGGTCGGTGTCATGCAGGGCGGTCGTATTGTCGAGCAGGGCGGATTGGAGGAAATATTTTCCGCGCCCAAGGAAGACTACACACGCACGCTGTTGGGCAGCCGACCGGAGCGTCGCGTAGATCCAGCCGAGACCGCACGCCTCCGTCAGGCGCCACGGCTGGTGGAGTTGGCGCAGATCCGCTGCGCCTTTCCGATCCGCGCTGGTTTCTGGCGCAAGCAGGTGGGTGAGGTGAAGGCAGTGGATGACGCCAGTCTGCACCTGCACAGCGGCGAGACACTCGGCATCGTGGGCGAATCCGGATCCGGCAAGTCCACGCTCGGTTTTTGCCTGTTGCGTCTGCAGGACTGCCAGGGGGCGATCACGTTCAACGGCACTCGCCTGGATAGACTGCCGCAGCGTGACCTGCGCCCGTTGCGGCGCGACATGCAAATCGTCTTCCAGGACCCCTATTCGTCCCTGTCGCCGCGCCTGACGGTGGAGCAGATTGTGGGGGAGGGTTTGCGCATACACTTCCCGCAACTCGACCGGGCGGCACGCCGGGCGCGCGTGCTGCAGGGGCTGGAGGAAGTGGGTCTGAGCGCCGACATGCTGTGGCGCTACCCGCACGAGTTTTCCGGCGGCCAACGTCAGCGCATTGCGATCGCCCGCGTGGTGGTGCTGGAGCCGAAGCTGATCCTGCTGGACGAGCCGACCAGCGCGCTGGATGTTTCGGTGCAGCGCCAGGTGCTGGACCTGCTGAGCGAACTGCAGCGCCGGCACGGCATGAGTTACATCTTCATCAGCCATGATCTGACGGTGATCCGCGCCATGGCGCACCGCATTGTGGTCATGCGTCAGGGGCGGATCGTGGAGGAGGGGGAGACCGAGGCGTTGTTCAGCGCGCCGCGCGAGGCCTACACGCAGCAATTGCTGCGCGCGTCACTGCTCAGGAAGGATTGAGGCTCAGCCCGGTCTGAGCAGGTCGTTCGCGGCCGAGGCGCCGCTGCCGTGTGTCGTCCAGATAAACAAGCGCTGGCCGAGACGCAGGGTGTCGTCTGTTTCGAGCAGGTTCCACTCACGCAGCTGGTGCACGTAGACCTTGTACTTCTTGGCGATACTCCAGAGTGATTCGCCGGGACGCACACGGTGCAGGATTTTTACCCGCTCGCCGTCGCTGCCGTCGCGCTGCACATTGGCATTCGCCGTTTTGACAACCGCTGCTGCCGGAAGCGTGTTCAGCTTGTTGGCCGACACCGGGATCAGCAGGTTCTGACCGGTGGTGAGGTGGTTGCTGTCCATACTGTTGGCGGTGCGGATCGACTCAACCGTGACGTTATAGTGGCCAGCGACGCGGCTGATGGTGTCGCCGCGCCGGACCTGGTGGCGAGCCCACTGCACGCGCTCCTCATTCGCCAGCGTGGCCAGTCCCTCGATCAGCGCGTCCTTCTTGTCCGCCGGCACCAGCAGGGCATGCGGACCCTTCGGGTCGGTGACCCAGCGCTGGTAGCCGGGGTTGATCATGAACAGTTCGTTCACCGGCATGTCGGTCAGCTTGGCCACGACGCCGAGGTCGATCTGGCCGTCGGTTACGACGCGCGCGAAATACTCGGTGTTCGGGATGGCGGTGATCTGCAAACCGTACTTGGCCGGGTCGGCGATGATGTTGGCCATGGCCATGAGCTTGGGCACGTAGTTCTTGGTTTCCTTCGGCAGCTTCTTGAGTGAACTGAAGTCGGTCGGCAGCCCCTTGCGCTGGTTCTCCTGCATCAGGCGCTCGACCTTGCGCTCGCCGCAGTTATAGGCGGCCAGTGCCAGCTGCCAGTCATTGAACTGGCCATGCAGTTTTTCGAGGTAGTCGAGGGCCGCGCCGGTGGAGGCCATCACGTCGTTGCGACCGTCGTACCACCAGTTCATCTCCAGGCCGTAGATGCGACCGGTGGACGGAATGAACTGCCACAGGCCCGCGGCGCGTGCGCGCGAATAGGCCTGGGGTTTGTAGGCGCTCTCGATGGCCGGCAACAGGGCGATTTCCATCGGCATGCCGCGCTTCTCCACCTCTTCCACGATGTAGTAGAGGTAAAGCCGCGCCCGGCCCACCATGCTGTCGAGGTATTCCGGATTATTGATGAACCACTGTTCGTGACGTGCGACCAACGGACTGTCGAGCACCGGCATGGCATAACCGGCGCGCAGGCGTCCCCACAGATCGGCGTGCAGATGGGCATCGAGCAACTGGTCGCCCTGGTCGTCGGCGGTGGTTTGGCCGGCAGCGGCCGTGGCGGAACTGGATCGTTTGGCGGCCTTTGTGGTTTGGGCTGCAGCACCTTCCGGGGTCACGGCCTGAGGAACGGTTGTGCAACCGGCGGCACCCAAGAGGGCGGCCAGAAGGCTAATTTTGAAAAGGGGGGCTTTGCTGCTTTTTGTTGATGCCATGTTGAGTAATGGTAGGGGGAGGGTCACGGGGCGTCAACCTTTTTCCATATTTATCGGCAGCTTATCCGCGAAAGTTATCCTTCCATCTGCGCACGGCGGCAAACACGGACAGGCTGTCGGGCAGCGGGATACCGGCATGTTTCTCGACACTGGCACGCAGTTCCGGTGCGGAACTGCGCAGGAAGGGGTTGATGCGTAATTCGCGTTCCAGAGTGGAGGGCACGGTCGGCTCGTTGCGCGCCCGTAGCGCCTCGACGGTGTGTCGATAGGCGGCGATGTCGGCATTGTCCGGTTCCACCGCCTGGGCAAAGCGCAGATTGGCGAGAGTGTATTCATGCGCGCAGTACACCTGGGTATTGCCCGGCAGGGCAGCAAGCCGGTTGAGCGAGGCGTGCATCTGCGCCGCCGTGCCTTCGAACAGCCGTCCGCAGCCGGCCGAGAACAGGGTGTCACCACAGAACAGCCAGCCATGACCATAATAAGCAAGATGTCCCCGGGTATGGCCGGGTACTTCCAGCACGCGCAAATTCAAGCCGAGGTCCGGCAGCCGGACTGCATCACCATCCCGCAGGGGGTGCGTCAACGTCTCGATATTCTCGTGCGCTGGGCCATAGACCGGCAACCCGGGAAAGTGCTGCAACAATTCGGGAATTCCACCCACATGGTCGCCGTGATGATGGGTGCACAGGATCGCGGAGGGCGTGATGCCAAGACGCGGCAGTGCCGCAAGTACCGGCGCAGCGTCACCCGGGTCGACCAACAGCGCGTGTGTCGGGGAGTTGCCGCGGATCAGCCAGATGTAGTTGTCCTCGAACGCGCGGACGTGTAAAACAGGCTGCATTGTCCGTTTCCGATGATGGCGCGGCACCAGTCTTCATGAGCCAAGAGGGCGAGTCAATGTCCGCAATCGAGTCCACTGAACACCGGCGCGCCGAGCTGTGCCAATGGTTCGCGCAAACGCCCGGGCGATCGCTGCTCGCGGTCGAATCGTATGCACTGCGCGCGATCTGGCCGAGCCTGTTCAGCAAGGTGGCGATACAACTTGGCTGCGCCGGATCGGTGGATCTGCTCGAGGCCTGCAACGCGCAGGTGCGCGCCGTGCTCGATTTACCCGGCATCGCTGGCACGTCGGTGGCGCGTGTGCACGGCGTTCCCGAGCAGCTGCCGTTCGACAGCCGCAGCGTGGATATCATGCTCTTGCCGCATACCCTTGAATTCACCGATGACCCGCACCAGGTGTTGCGCGAAGTCAGCCGCGTGCTCACGCCCGAGGGGCATGTGGTGATACTCGGCTTCAATCCCTTCAGCCTCTGGGGCCTTTGGCGTCTGCTGCATCGGCAGCGCGGCAGCGCGCCGTGGAGCGGCCACTTCCTGCAGCTCGCGCGCATCAAGGACTGGCTGAAACTGCTCGATTTCGAAATCGACCGCGGCCACATGTTGTATTACCGTCCGCCGCTCGCGAGCGAAACCACCATGGACCGGCTGCGTTTCCTCGACAAGGCCGGTGACCGCTGGTGGCCGATGGCCGGTGCGGTGTACCTGCTGGTGGCGAAGAAGCGCGTGGTCGGCATGACGCCGCTGCGCCCCGAGTGGCGCACGGCCAAAGCCTTTGGCCGTGCCGTGGCGCGTCCCGCACTGCGGGTGATTCGTGGCGGATAAGGTCGATATTTTTACCGACGGCGCCTGTCGTGGTAATCCCGGTCCCGGAGGATGGGGTGTGCTGCTGCGGCACAGCGAGCGCGAGAAGGAGTTGTACGGATCAGAGCGCGAGACCACCAACAATCGCATGGAGCTCATGGCCGCGATTATCGCGCTCGAGTCCCTCAAGCGTGCCTGCGAAGTTACGCTCACCACCGACTCGCAGTATGTGCGCAAGGGCATCACCGAGTGGATCGTGAACTGGAAGCGGCGCGGCTGGAAAACCGCCGACAAGAAGCCGGTGAAGAATCAGGATTTATGGCAGCGCCTGGAAGCCGCAACCCACAAGCACAAGATTCACTGGAAATGGATCAAGGGACACAGCGGGCATGAAGAGAACGAGCGCGCCGATCAGCTGGCCAATCGGGCGATTGATGAAATGCTGGAGTAGGCTGGTATAGTACCCAAGCCGCTGCAACGATTTATGATTCCGGCCCAGGCCGGGCAACTCAACACAACAGGAGAACGAGCATGTCGAACAACAAGTTGTTTGGTTTTGCTTTGTTGGCCGTGGGCATCGTGCTGCTGGTGATGGGCTACAATGCCGCCCAGTCGGTCGGTTCACAGTTCAAGCAGGCGTTTAGCGGGTCGATGACCGACAAGGCGACGCTGCTTTACCTGGGCGGTGCGATAGCGACAGCGATTGGAGCCTATCTGGCCTTCCTGACCCGCAAGTAACGACCCGAAGACCTGATGACACGCCAAATCATACTGGATACAGAAACCACCGGTCTTGAGCCCTCGCAGGGTCATCGCATCATCGAAATCGGTGCGGTCGAAATGCTGAATCGGCGGCTCACCGGCAATCGCTTTCACCAGTACCTCAACCCGGAGCGCGAGATCGATGCCGGGGCGATCGAGGTGCATGGCATCACCAACGCGATGCTCAACGACAAGCCGAAGTTTGCGGACATCGCCGCGGGCTTTTTGGAGTTCGTGAAAGGTGCCGAGCTGGTGATTCATAACGCACCCTTCGATACCGGTTTCATTAATAGCGAGTTTCACATTCTCGGTGATGCGGCGCCGGCCGTGAGTATCGAGGAGGTGTGCACTGTGCTCGATACGCTCAAGCTGGCGCGCAAACTGCGCCCCGGCCAGAAAAACGATCTCGACTCCCTGTGCCGGCATTACAGCATCGATAACTCTCAGCGTACTCTGCACGGCGCGTTGCTCGACGCCGAGATTCTGGCGGATGTGTATCTCGCCATGACCGGTGGCCAGACGATGCTCTTCCAGGAGCATGGCGAAGCAGCTTCGGCCGCCAGGCAGACGCTGTCAGCCAACGCTATTCGCCGGATCGACCCGAATCGCCCGGCGCTTCGGGTGATTCGCGCCACCGATGAAGAGTTGGCCGAGCACGCCAAGGTGCTGGGCGAGATCGAAAAGAAAAGCGGCGGGAAATGCGTTTGGAAGGAGCTGACGACGCCGCACTAAGTTGCGCAAGCCGGGGCTTACGGATCGCCGGGACGAACCGCAGGGCTAGCCGGCGTCGGCGCTGACTTCGTCGGTGGCAGCAGCTTCCACAAGTTGTCAGTTTCCTTGCAGAACACCGCGTCAGTTTTTGCCTCGGCATAACCGCGCGCGCGGTTGCTGATCCGGGCACGCCGACAGCGTTTGCCGTCGTGCGTAAAACTCTTGACGACGGCAATCTCCCCGGAGCTGCCGGTGTTGGGGTTTTCCCACTGGCGGATATCGCCATCAGGATATTGTTCCAGGGCATGGTTCAGATTCGACTGAAACATTTCGAGATCCGGACCCGTGAAGCGCGTGAGAGGTGCATCTTTCAGGAAACCAAGATTGCTGGCAGTCGCGAGCACGGAGATTGTCGCACCTGCGAGCAAGATGACGGCTGCCAGTACGCGGACAATGTTCCGAGCCACACCACGGTCATCGTATTTCAAAGTCGGCCTCCTTACTTGCAGTTGCCACTACACGAAATCGTGCGGTCGGCGCAGGTGATTTCGTCAAAGCGTGCGGCATCGCGAAACTCGGTGTTGCCGCCGGCGAGTATCCCCGTCGCATCATTGCACAGCGTTACGTTGGCGACCGGACGCGGCTCGCCGAACCATTGCACGGCAGTACAGCCCGGGTTGCCGTGACCGACCCGCAGTGAGAGGGTGTAGGTGCCGCACAGCAAGCTGCGATGCTGTACCTTGCCTTCGGCATTCCACGAACCGTCACGGCGCGCCCAGGCCTTGAAGTCCCCAAAATCGAAATCGAGTTTCGCCGGTTTGCCATCCTTGTTCCATTCGGCCGCCGGACGCGCCACGGCTGTGCTGCCGGCCGGTGTCGTGCTTGGGCCGCCGGCTGTGGAGGGCGCCGTTACCAACATCAGCGCGGCGAAGCCGAGTATCGCCCAGACAGAGCGCACGGCGCGATGCGTGCCGGGTATTAATAAGTGTGTCGTCATCGATTATCAGGGCCGATCCAGCCAGGTTGTTGGTGAATGCAGTGAGTATACCGCCGCCGCACATCTTGCGGCACTGCTAGATGCACGGTTGCCCCGAGAGTTTTCACGGTAGTTGCTGCGGGTATCGCGGTGGTGTTGGGATGCACTATATAATGATCCTTGGGGCAGCAGTGCGCTTGGTGAGGACGTCCAGTACGAATAATATCGTCACCCGTACAGTTTCGTGAGCTGTCGACACCGGATGCCAGCCTGCATCCGTCAGCCAGAGATATGAGCCAGCCATGCCAAAAATGAATCGCAAATACTCGTTGCTGCTGACGGTCTTGCTGGCCGGTTGCGTCACGCTGGCG
>Ga0315270_10000501_pt1 | contig 21842 bp, 21 predicted proteins | sample C1_bottom_MG_FD_204932 | JGI IMG/M metagenome (GOLD analysis project Ga0315270, IMG submission 204932) | Sediment microbial communities from Yellowstone Lake, YNP, Wyoming, USA - C1_bottom | ecosystem: Environmental > Aquatic > Freshwater > Lake > Sediment | place: USA: Wyoming | collected...
CAACACCTTGCCCTGCGCGTCGACCAGCAGCGTCAACGGCATCATGTTCGCACCCAGCATGTTTTCCAGAACGAGCTTGCTGTCGATGAAATTGCTGAAGGTGATGTTGGACTGCTGCAGAAAGGTCTTCGCCTTGTCCACATAGTCGTCGGTCGAAATGCCGATGACGTTGAAATGCTCACCGCCGTCGCCCAGCGAGAGCCGCTCGAGCGAGCGCATTTCCTGCCGACACGGGCCGCACCAGCTGGCCCAGACATTGATGACGAGCGGCTTGCCGCGATAGTCCGAGAGTTTGCGGCTCGGCCCGAACAGCCCTTGCATCTGCGCTTCGCGCAGAGTAGCGCCGACCTCGACTTCGCCTGGTGTTTTCGCAAACACCAGCCCGGCCGGCATGGCCCACATCAGCATCAGCAAGAGGATGATTTTCTTCATCGCTGCGACTCAACCGTGACGGATGGCAACTGTCTTGAGGGTGGTGAAACCGTACAGCGCTTCGAATCCCTTCTCGCGACCGTGGCCGCTGGACTTGACGCCGCCGAAGGGCAGCTCGACGCCACCGCCCGCGCCGTAGTTGTTGATGAAAACCTGGCCGGCGCGCACGCGCTTGGCCATGCGGAACTGGCGCGCGCCGTCAGCCGTCCACACGCCAGCCACCAGACCGAACTGCGTGGCGTTGGCAAGTTCTACCGCATGGTCTTCGTCCTTGAAGCTCATGGCGGCCAGCACCGGGCCGAACACCTCTTGTTGCGCGAGGCGGTGCGTCACCGGCACATCGCGCAGCAGCACGGGCGCCTGGTAGTAGCCACCGGCGGGAGCCGCGTCATTGATGCGCCCCTGCGCCACCGTGCGGATGCCGGCCTCACGCGCTTCGTCGAGGAATCCGCGCACGCGCTCCAGCTGGCTGGCGCGGATCAGCGGACCCACGTCCAGATCCATCGCGGCGGGGCCGACCTGCAAGGCTTCGAAGGCTTGGCCCAGGCGCTGCAGCAAGGTCTCGTAAAGAGAGGCTTGCACCAGCAGGCGCGAACCTGCCGAACAGGTCTGGCCGGCGTTCTGCACGATCGCGTTGACGATCACCGGAATCGCGGCGTCGAGGTCGGCATCGGCAAACACGATTTGCGGGCTCTTGCCACCGAGCTCGAGCGTGACCGGGCAGTGGCGCTCGGCGGCGGCCTGCTGGATCAGCGTGCCCACCGCAGGGCTGCCGGTGAAACTGATGTGGTCGATGCCCGAGTGACGCGCCAAGGCGTCGCCTACTTCATGGCCGTAGCCGGTCACGATATTGATGGCGCCAGCAGGAAAGCCGACTTGCGCCGCCAATTGGGCCACGCGCAGCAGCGACAGGCAGGCATCCTCGGCGGGCTTCACGACACAGGTATTGCCCGCGGCCAGCGCGCCGCCGACACTGCGGCCGAAGATCTGCATCGGGTAGTTCCAAGGAATGATGTGGCCGGTCACGCCATGCGGTTCGCGCCAGGTCAGCACGCTGAAACCCTCCTGATAGGGAAGGGTCTGGCCGTGCAGCTTGTCGCAGGCGCCGGCATAGAACTCGAAGTAGCGCGCCAAGGCCACCACATCGGCACGCGCCTGCTTGGTAGGTTTGCCGCAGTCGCGTTGTTCGAGCAGCGCCAGCTCATCCGCATGCGCCGTTACAGCGTTCGACAACTTCATCAGCAAGCGGCCGCGCTCGACCGCGCTGGTGCGCGACCAGCTGCTCTCGAAGCAGTGGCGCGCCGCGCGTGCTGCGGCGTCTATGTCCGCGGCGTTACCGCGTGCCAGCGTGTCGAAGACCTTGCCGTCAGACGGATCGATCACGTCGATCACGGCGCCCGAACTGGACGCCACCGCGGTGTTGCCGATGAAGTGTTGTTGCATGGTTGGCTCGACGGGGTCAGTGATACACGTAGTCTCGCAGCGCCAGCGACACCGACGGCACGTAGGTGATGACCATCAGGCAGGCCAGCACCACCAGCACGAACGGAATCAGCTGCTTGATGATGCGGTCCAGCGAGATGCGCGCCACCGTGCATGCGGCAAACAGATTGACGCCGAATGGCGGCGTGATCATGCCCAGCGCCAGATTCACGACCATGATCAGGCCGAAGTGCACCGGATCGATGCCGAAATGGATGGCCACCGGCGCCAGGATGGGCGCCAGCACGATGATGGCGGCCGAGGTCTCGATGAACATGCCGATCACAAACAGCGCCGCATTCACGCCCAGCAGGAACCAGCCTGGCGATTTCAGCACCTGCACCAGCCAGGCGCCGATGGCGTCGGGCACGCCGGCACGTGTCAGCAAGAACGCGAACAGGCCGGCATTGGCGATGACGAACATGATGACGGCGCTCGACATGACCGACTTGCGCACAATCGGGTAGAGGTCCTTGAAACCGATCTCGCGGTAGATCACCACGCCAACAATCAGCGCATACACCACCGCCACGGCCGAGGCTTCGGTCGGCGTGAAGATGCCGCCGTAGATGCCGCCCAGAATGATGACGGGCATCATCAACGCCCAACCGGCTTGCCAGGTGGCGCGGCCGAAGCTGAGCCGGCCGTCGCCGTCTTGCTTGCCCCAGCCCCGGTATTTGCTATAGGCCCAGACGAACACCATCAGCGCGCCACCGATCAGCAGACCTGGGCCGAAACCGGCGATGAACAGCTCACCGATCGAGACTTCGGCGCTCACGCCGTACAGAATCATCGGAATCGACGGCGGGATGATGACGCCGAGCTCGGCGCTCGCCGCCTGCAAGGCGGCAGCGTAGGTGACCGGATAGCCGTGCTTGATCAGCGCCGGAATCAGAATCGTGCCGATTGCGAAGGTGGTGGCCACGCTCGACCCCGACACGGCGGCGAAAATCATGCAGGTCAGCACGCAGGTCATCGGCAGACCGCCCTGGATGCCGCCGACAATGCTTTTGGCGAATTCGACCAGACGGCGCGAAATGCCGCCGGTCTCCATCACATTGCCGGCGAGTATGAAGAAGGGGATCGCCGCCAACGGAAACTTGTTGATCGCATTGAAGATCTCCTTCACGGAAATCAGCATGTGCGCATTGTTCATCTGCATGCCCAGCACCGAGGCCAGGCCGATCGAGACGGCGACGGAGATGGTGAGCGCGAAGCACACGATCATGGTGACAATCATGACGAGGCTCATACCGCTGTCTCCAGTTCACGGTGCTGCGGGTTGACGATGCTGCCGATGATGCCGACGACGCTGAACAAGCCGCCCACCGGCATGGCCAGGTAGGCCCAGAACATCGTTACACCCTCGAGACCGATCATCGACTGCACGCTGCCGTGCTTGGTGTAGTCCCAGCCCCACCAGATGATGACGGCGATCAGCGATAGCGAGGCGATGCCGGCAACGTAGTCCAGAATTCGTTTGCCACGTGGCGAACTCCAACGGTAGACCACGTCGACACTGACCATCGCGCCTTGACGAAACGCCGCAGGGATGCCCAGGAACACCATCCAGATCAGACTGAAACGGATCAGCACCTCGGTCCATTCGGCGGGCCGCTCGAGCACGAAGCGCGTGATGATCTGGAAGAAACCCAGACTCGCCGCGATCACCATCATGGCGCAGGCGCCCCACAGGGCGAGCGTCGTGGTCGCGTGCTCGACTTTCAAAAACGTTTTCTTTATGGTCATGACAAACTGTCCGTCACAGGAATAGGGAGGAAAACCCGGCAATGCCGGGTTTTCCTGTGCTCAAGTCAAGTCGATTACTTGTAGTTGCGGATGCGGTCGATATTGGCCTTGCCGAACTGCTTGTCGAACTCGGCGTAGACCGGCGCCAAGGCAGCAACAAACTTGGCCTTGTCGACATTTTCGACCACGTTCATGCCCTTGGCGCGCAACTCGGCCACACCCTTGGTGTCGTCCTCGTCGACACGCGCGCGATTGGCCTTGACGGCTTCCTTGGCGGCATCGAGGAAGGCGGTCTTGTCTTCGGCGCTGAGCTTGTCGAAGAGGGCCTTGTTCATCAGGAAGATGGCAGGCGAATAGACATGGCCGGTGAGCGTCAGATACTTCTGAACCTGGTCGAACTTGGAGGCCATGATCACCGACAGCGGATTTTCCTGGCCGTCAACCGTGCCTTGCTGCAGCGCGGTGAACACCTCGGGGAAAGCCATCGGCGTGGTCACGATGCCCAGGCCCTTGTAGGCTGCGACGTGTACGGGATTTTCCATGGTGCGAATCTTCAGTCCCTTGAGGTCGTCGGGGGAGTTCACTGCACGCTTGCTATTGGTCATGTGGCGCACGCCGTTCTCGCCCCAGGCGAGTGCCTTGAAGCCCTTGGACTCGAACTTGGCGAGCATTTCCTGGCCAATCGGGCCGTCGAGCACGGCGCGCGCATGGGCCTTGTCGCGGAACAGGAAAGGGATGTCGAAGATGCGCGCTTCGGGAACGAAATTGGGCACCGGGCCGGTCGACGTGAAAGTCAGTTCCTGCGTGCCGAGTTGCACCGCTTCGATCGACTCGCGCTCACCACCGAGCGAGCCCGAGTAGAAGTTCTGGATCTTGTAGCGGCCGTGGGTGCGCTTCTCCACCTCCTTTGCCAGCACGTCGATGCCGACGCCTTGGTGCGAGTTCTGTGCGACCGAAATGTTGTCGCGCATGACGGTCTGGGCTTGCGCGGTGAAGGCAACGCCGAGGACGAGTCCGCAGGCGAGTCCGATGGTGGTCAAACGACGTGTGATTTTCATTTTGAATTTCCTGGTTTGAGCGGCCGACTGTTAGGCAGGCTGCAGTTTTCATTCAAGCTTGCATGATCAAGAAATAACCGCTTTTACGGCATCGGGGTTTTCGCATACATAGTCGCGGACTATGCTCTCGAAATCGGCGTCGGGCAGCAGGCCCAGTTGGCGTGCGCGCGCGGTGTCCAGTCGCGCGGGCCAGCTCGTCACAATGCGGGCTATTGCCGGATCCACCACCCAGTCGATCAGGGCAGAGGTCGCAGCGCCAGCCACTTTTTCAAGCGCGGCGGCCATTCTCGCAGGCGTGGTGGTCAGAGCCGGCAGGTTGAGCGCGGTGCGCGGGCCCCATTCGGCATCGCTGGTTTGCAGCGCGCGCAGCAGACCTTCAATCGTGCGCCCCGGCGATGCCAGCGCCACGGGCGTGTCTGCTGGCACCGGGCAGGTCGAGCGTTTGCCGGCGAGCGGCTCGCGCAGCATGCCGCTCATGAAGCTCGATGCCGCGCCATTGGGCCGGCCCGGTCGCACGCTGACCGTCATCAAACGCAGATTGCGGCCACGGATGAAACCCTTGCGCGTGCAGTCGGCGACCAGCTGCTCGAGCATGAATTTTTGGATGCCATAGCTGTTCTGCGGTGTCGGAAGTGTGTTGTCCTGTATCACCTCGGGTAGCGGCTGCTCGGGCGAATCGCCGAACACCGCCAGCGAGCTCGAGAACACCAGCATCGGTGCGCTGCCGAGCGCGCGGCAGCGTTGCAGCAGCAGCTGACCCGCCTCCAGATTGCTGCGCATGCCCAGGTCGAAATTGGCCTCGCATTCACCGCTCACCGCCGATGCCAGATGCACGACCGCGTCGGTACCGGCCGGCACGACACGCTCAGGAGTCTGTGTCAGCAAGTCGACCAGATCGCCCTCGACCACTTCGACCAGCGGTGACGCAGCCAGATCGGCGGGCGGCGCGACCAAGTCGACCAGCACCAGGCGGCTGATGGCCTGCGCAGGGCCGCCTGCCAGTCGCAGCGTTTGTTGCTTGAGCAGCGTGCGCGCAAGACGCACTCCCAGGAAACCGGCGCCGCCGGTGATGACGATCTTCATGCTGAGGTCTTTCGATTGAGATAGGGACGCAGCCAGGCCAGGCCGGCCGAGGTGTCGGCGGCGGGACGGTATTCGCAACCGATCCAGCCGTCATAGCCGAGCGCGTCGAGCTCGGCATACAGATGCGCAAAATTGACTTCGCCGCCATCGGGTTCGTGGCGGTCTGGCACGCTGGCGACCTGGATATGGCCGACGCCGCTGAAATGCTTTTGCAGGCGCCGCGTCAGATCGCCCTCCATGATCTGGCAGTGATAGAAGTCCATCTGCACTTTCAGATTGGCTTCGCCCACCTCCTTGAGGATGTCGTGCGCCTGCTGCTGGTAGTTCAGAAAATAGCCCGGCATGTCGCGCGTGTTGATCGGCTCGATCAGCAGCCTGATGCCATGCGGCGCCAACACGCGAGCCGCGGCGCGCAGATTGGCGACATAAGCGTCGCGTGCTTGCTCGGGACTCACGCCTGCTGGCAACAAGCCGGCCATCGCATGCAGCTTGCGGCAGCCTGTTGCCAGCGCGTAGGGCAGCGCGGTCTGCACGCTTTGCGCGAATTCGGCTTCGCGCCCGGGAAGGCAGGCCATGCCGCGCTCGCCCTTCGCCCAGTCGCCGGGCGGCAGATTGAACAGCGCCTGCGTCAAGTGATTCGACTGCAAGCGCGCGGCAATGTCCTGCGGCGCATGCTCGTAGGGGAACAGGTACTCGACTGCTTCGAAACCGTCGCGCGCGGCGGCGGCGAAGCGATCGAGGAAGTCGAACTGCTGGTACATCATCGACAGATTGGCGGCGAATCTAGGCATGATTCTCAGTGGGTTGGATGGGTGTTGTTACCAGCTTGCGTTGAAGTGTTCGCGCAATTCCTGGATCTGCTCCGACGTGAGCGGGGTCGGACGCGGCTGGCTCATCAGCCACAGCTTGGCGGTCTCTTCAAGCTCTTCGAGCACCGCCATGGCCTGCGCCGGACTGCTGTGCCAGACATTGGGCCCGAGGCGCTCGAGCATCACCGCGCGCAACTGCACGCCGCGCGCACGCGCCTGATCGATTTGCGCGGCGACCAAATCAGCCACTTGCGGATCGCCTGGGCGATGGTAGGCAATCAAGGGCACATGGCCGACCTTCATCACGAAATACGGCGTGATGGGAGGCAGCAGATCGGTGCCACTCGCGCTCGACTGCAAGCTGAGCGCGACCAGATGGGTCGAGTGCGTGTGGATGACGCAGGCGGCTTGCGCATCGGCGGCATAAGTGCGCCGGTGCAGCGTCAAGGTCTTGCTGGCGCGCGCGCCACTGAGTTGCACGCCGTCGACGCCGACATGCGCGAGCTGGTCGGCCGCTAGAAATCCGAGGCAGGCATCGGTCGGGGTGATCAGAAAGCCAGCGTCCTGCGGCAGGCGCACGCTGATATTGCCGGCGCTTGCATGCACATAACCGCGCTCGAACAAGGAGCGTCCGACACGGCAGATCTCATCGCGCAAGTCTTGAATATCCATCACACCACCTGCTCGAAAGCCTTGCTGAAGAAATCAGCCGCGCCGAAGTTGCCCGACTTGAGGGCCAGCAGCAATTCGCGGCCCTCGGCCTGTGTCCACGGCACGCCCGGCACGATCGCGGAGCCTATGCGCAAGCGCTGCACGTTCAAGCGCTGCACCACCGCGCCCGAGGTCTCGCCACCGGCCACCACCAAGCGACGCACGCCACTGTCGACCATGTGCGCAGCCACTTGTGCCAGACAAGCCTCGACCAGCGCGCCGGCGCGCTCGATACCGAGCTCGGCCTGCACGGCTTTCACTTCATCGGGCGCGGCCGTTGCATAGATCAGCACGGGCGCTTGGTTCAAATGTTGCTTTGCAAATGCGCAGGCCTGCTCGGCGATGGGAGTGCCCGCAGCCAGCGCGCGCGCATCGACCTTGAAGCCGGGCTTGCCCGCAGCGAGCCAGTGCTGCACCTGGGCATTCGTCGCGGTCGAGCACGAACCCGAAATCACCGCGGCCAGACCACCCACGGCTGGCAGCATGGCCGCCTGTGCGTCGGGTTTGAGCCAGCCGCGCGTTGCATAGACATCGGGCAGACCCAGGGCGACGCCCGAGCCTGCGGTGATCAAGGGCAGGTCGGCGCAGGCTTGCGCCAGCGTGCGCAAATTATCGTTGTTGACGGCGTCGGCCACCGCGAGCCGCACGCCTTCGCTGCGCAGCGCTGCGAAGCACGCTTGAACTGCCGCTGTGCCAGCAGCGATCTGGTCGTAGCGAACCAGACCGACACGAGATTTGCTTTGCGCCTGCAGCACGCGCACCAGATTGGCATCAAGCATTGGTGTGAGCGGATGCTGGCGCATGCCCGAGTCGGACAAGAGTTCATCGCCGACAAACAGATGGCCGCGAAACACGGTGCGGCCGTTCTCGGGGAAGGCCGGACAGGCGATCGCGAAATCTGTACCCAGTGCTTCCATCAAGGCCTCGGCCACCGGGCCGATATTGCCGGCCGCAGTCGAATCGAAGGTCGAGCAGTATTTGAAATAGAACTGGCGCGCACCGGCTGCCTGCAGCCAGCGCAAGGCGGCAAGCGATTCGCTTACTGCCTGCGCGGCCGGCGTGGTGCGCGACTTCAGTGCGACGACGACCGCATCGGCGTCGGGCGCCGGTTGATTCGCGGGCACGCCAATCACCTGCACCGTGCGCATGCCGGCACGCACCAGCATGCTGGCCACATCGGTGGCCCCGGTGAAGTCGTCGGCAATCACGCCAAGAATCATGGTGCCTCCTTGGCCTTGGGCAGATCGATGCCGGCCAACTCTGCATAGAACTTGATCACGGCCGAGTCATCCTCGGCGCCATGACCGGCAGCCGCGGTGGCCAGATAAAGCTGGTGCGCTTGTGCGGCCAGCGGCAGCGGGAACTGCAGCTTGCGTGCGGCGTCGAGCACGATGCCCAGGTCCTTGATGAAGATGTTCACCGCCGACAAAGGCGTGTAGTCGCCTTCCAAAATATGCGGCACGCGGTTCTGGAACATCCAGCTCATGCCGGCCGAATTGCAGATCACTTCGTAGAGCTTGTGCGGGTCGGCGCCGGCGCGCATGCCCAGCGCCATGGCCTCGCAGGCGGTGGCAATGTGCACGCCGGCCAGGTGCTGGTTCACCATCTTCACGGTCGAACCGATGCCGGCGCGGTCGCCGAGCTGGTAGACCTTGCCGGCTATTGATTCGAGCAGGGCGCCGGCTGCGGCAAAGGCTTCGGGACGGCCTGAGGCCATCACCGTCATCTGACCATCGGCTGCCTTCTTGGCGCCGCCCGAGACCGGGCCGTCGATCAGCCACAGGCCGCGCTCGGCCAGGCGCGCTTCCCACAAGGGCGGCAAGGTCGGATCGACGGTGGCCGACGCGATGATCACCGAACCCGGCTTGAGCGCTGCGCACAAGCCGCCCAGGCCATCGGCGCCGAACAGCACGTCCTCGGTCTGCGCCGCGTTGACCACCAGCACCACGACCACATCGCATTGCGCGGCCAACTCGGCCAGCGAATCGGTGACGCGCCCGCCGTCGGCGGCGAACTTTTCACGCGCCTCAGGCCGCGTGTCCATGCCCCAGGTGGACACGCCGCGGCGCAGCGCCGAGACGGCGGCGCCATAGCCCATCGAGCCCAGGCCCAACACGCCCAAAGTCTTGCCTTCGTATTGATTCGTCATTGCTTCGTTCTCGTTGGTGCTGCGCTTTTGCGCTTTGGCAGCGCGTTCACTTTGACAATGCCGGCAGCTTCGAGCCTGCGCGCGGCCAGCTCCATATGGCGTGTCGCCAATTGGCGCGCCGCGTCTGCGTCGCGCGCGGCGATGGCGTCAAAAATTGCCTGATGTTCCTTGCGCACTGCTTCGCCGAAGTCGGGGTGGCGTGCTTCGTTGTCGCGTGTGACGCGCATCGCTTCGCGCAAGTACTGTTCGAGAAAGCCGAGCAGTCGGCTGAATTGCGGATTGCCCGATGCATCGGCTACGGTGCGATGGAATGCCAGGTCTTCATCGACGCCGTCGCCTCCGGCTGCCACCGCTTGTTCTATGCCACGCAAAGCGCGGCGCATGCTGGCGATCTGTGTGCGGCTGGCGCGCTCGGCGGCGAGCGCCGCGATCTCGCCTTCGAGTGCACGGCGCACCTCGACGATCTGCACCACCGCAGTCATCGAGCCCAGCACCTGCGGATCGAATGCGAGCGACTTGTTGGGCGCCGGCGTCGCGACATACACGCCCGAACCCTGGCGCGACACCAGCACGCCTTGCGAGCGCAACTGGTGCACGGCCTCGCGCACCACGGTACGCGATACGCCATGCGCCTCGGCCAATTGCTGCTCGGTCGGCAAGCGGTCGCCCGGCGTCAACTCGCCGCCCTCGACGCGCGCCATCAGGCGCGCCGCCAGCTGATCCGACAGGCGCTCCGTCGTCAGGCGTATATCGCTTGTTGCGTGGGGCAGGGTTGCCTCAGTCATTTCGGCATGATCTGCAATGTCATGTGGTCATCATACAAATTTAACCGGTACCGAAACTAGGCGTTTCCACGTACTCGGCTGGCGCTGAACGAGTTCGGCCAGGGCCTGATACGATGAATCGTCACGTACGACTCAAACGAGAACAAGATCATGGAACCGCACATCGCACAAAAGTCACCCATGGCCGTTGAGGTCGTCGCCGGCAAGACCTACTACTGGTGCTCTTGCGGACTGAGCAAGACTCAGCCACTGTGCGACGGCTCACACAAGGGCGGCAGCTTTTCACCGCTCAAGTTCGAAGCGACTGAAGACAAGACCGTCTACTTTTGCGCTTGCAAGCACAGTGCGAACAAGCCGCTGTGCGACGGCACGCACAAAGCGCTCTGAGCGAAGGGCGTCATCAGTCGGTGGGTCAGGCCCTGGCGGTAGTCGGGGCAGCGCAATCTTCGGACTGAGCGCTCATTGACGATGGCGCCCGCTTGTCTGCGGGACGCCATTCCATCGCGCACGGCCAAGCACAAGCTACATGTTCGCGAGCGGAATTCCGGCGGCCCGCTCGTCAGCGTCGAGCGCAGAGATAAGCACGGCCAGGTCACGGTCCAGGCGCTCAAGCGTCTTCGCATCCAGGCTTGCCAAGGCCTCCGGGAGGACGCCGATGAACGGGCCCGGCGCCTTGCGCAACACGCGCGTGCCGGCGGGCAGGATGCGCAGTTGAACCGCGCGCTTGTCCGGACCCTTCTTCTCGACCGCCACCATCTCCGACGCCGCCAGCGCCTTCACCAGATTGCTGGTAGTCGTCTGGTGGATGTCCATCGCCCTGGCCAAGCCATTCACGCCAATACCCGGGTTTGCCCGGATCACGCTCAAAGCCCAGACCTGGGCCCCACCCACCCCGGCCTTCTTCTCGACTTGCTGAAAGTGGGTCTTGACGGCATTGAAGACCAGCCGAAAGCGCCTCAACACTCTGGAAGCAGGTTCACTGAGATCGTCGGAATCGTTGTGCGCAGCAGCCATCGGTTTGAGTGGTACGTTGTTGATCGGCAGGTGACGATCATAATTCGACGGTCCTATGGAGCATCAAAAAAAACGAGGCCCCGTAAAGGGCCCCGTAAAAAGTAGATTCTCCAGCCCGACCGCCGCCGCTCTGCGGTGGCCGGCTGCGCATAGTATATTTGTTTGAATACATTTGTCTACTGTCACCCTCAACCTGGGTGAGCCGACTCACTTTCTCCGCAAAGGCTCTCAACGCGTGTTGGATATTGCCGCCACCTGTCTGGTCGTCACCGCATTGTTCGCCTACTTGAACCACCGGTTCATCGGCCTGCCGACGTCGATCGGCGTGATGGTGTCGGCGCTCGGACTCTCGCTGCTGCTGGTTGCGCTCGACTCCCTGGGGCTGGTCCACGACTTGCGCGTGTACGAGGAGTCTCTGCTGCGATCGATAGATTTCTCCGATGTCCTCATGCAGGGCATGCTGTCGCTGCTCTTGTTTGCCGGGGCGCTTCATGTCGACCTGAGCGAGCTGCGCGCTTACCGATGGCAAATCGGCGCGCTGGCCGTGGTCGGCACGCTGGCGTCGACACTCGTCATCGGCGTCGCCTTGTGGTGGATCCTGCCGTGGGTGGGCCTGGCCGTGCCGCTGCTGTATTGCCTGCTGTTCGGCGCGCTGATCTCGCCCACCGACCCGATCGCGGTGATGGGTATCTTGAAGTCCGCGGGTGCGCCGAAAAATCTCGAACTGGTGATCGCCGGTGAGTCGCTTTTCAACGACGGCATCGGCGTGGTCATCTTCGCGCTGCTGTTGGGCATGCTGACGAGCGGCGATGTGCCGACGCTGCGTCACGGTGGCGAATTGCTGCTGCACGAGGCGGGTGGCGGCCTGCTGTTCGGTCTGGTACTCGGCTACACCACGTTCCGATTGCTGCGCAGCATCGACCATTACCAGGTCGAGGTCTTGATCACACTGGCCGCCGTGATGGGAGGCTATGCGCTCGCGAGCCGCCTGCATGTGTCGGGCCCGCTGGCGATGGTGGTGGCCGGGCTGATGATAGGCAACGATGGTCGTGCGCTGGCGATGTCGGACACCACGCGGCACCACGTCGATCTGTTCTGGGAGCTGCTCGACGAGATGCTCAACGCGGTGCTGTTCGTGCTGATCGGCCTTGAGGTGATCGTGATCCACTTCCCCGACGGCATAGCCGTGGCAGCGCCCATCACTGTGCTCGTGACGCTGTTCGCGCGCTGGCTCACCATCGGTTTGCCGGTCGGGCTGTGGTACCGCGCATTGCGGCTCCCGGCGGGCGCCGGGCGCGTGCTCACCTGGGGCGGTTTGCGCGGCGGCATTTCGGTCGCGCTGGCCTTGTCGCTGCCGCACGGCCCCGAGCGAGAAACATTGCTGGCCCTGACCTATTGCGTGGTGGTTTTTTCGATCCTCGCGCAAGGCCTTACGATAGGGCGGGTTGTGCGCCACGCGATACGGAACTGAAGGCTGATGCTCTACAAAGGCGTCACTGCACAGGCCCTCATAACAAAGGAAGTGTCATGCGCACACGCACATTGCTGGTCCTGCTCGTCATCACCTTGATTGCCGCGTTCGCGGTGCTCAACTGGCCTGCGTTCACCGCGCCGACCGCGCTCAGCATCGGTTTCACCCACTTCGACGCACCACTGGGTCTGGCCATGCTCGGTGCGTTGGGCATCGTGACATTGACCTTCGCCATCTATATGGCGATTTGGCAAGGCTCGATCCTGCGCGAGACGCGCCGGCATACCAAAGAGCTGCAGGCGCAGCGCACGCTCGCGGATCAGGCCGAGGCCTCGCGTTTCACTGAGTTGCGCAATCTCTTGCACACCGAGATCGAGAAACTTGCCGATCGCGTCTCGACTTCGCAGGCTGGCTTGCGCACCGAAATTCGCGAGAGCACGAACTCGCTGGCGGCGATGCTGGCCGAACTCGACGACCGTCTGAAGCGAACCGACTCCGGCGCGCTGAAGTGAGCGCGGCAAGGCTCAACGCGAGGTCGATCGGTGAGCCGGCGCAACAGCCCAAGCCTGGATGCAAGCTTCTTGACTGAAAATGCAGCCCTATGCTGCGAATCACCGAACTGCGCCTGCCGCTAAACCACACCGAAGACGCTCTGCGAGCGGCCATCCTGACGCGCTTGCGCCTGAGCGATGCCGAGCTGAAGTCCTTCATGATCTTCAAGCGCAGCTACGACGCGCGCAAGAAGAGCGCCATCGTGTTGATCTACAGCGTGGATTGCGAGCTTGATCGCGAAGCCGAACTGCTCGCGCGCCTTAAGGGCGACCCGCATATCCGCGTCACGCCCGATACCAGCTATCACAGCGTCGGCCATGCGCCCGCCGACTTCTATGCGGGCGAGCCCAGACCGCGCCCGCTCGTCGTCGGCTTCGGCCCCTGCGGCATTTTTGCGGCGCTGATACTGGCGCAAATGGGTTTGCGCCCGATCGTGCTCGAACGCGGTCCCGAAGTGCGCGAGCGCACCAAAGACACCTGGGGCTTGTGGCGTCAGGGCCAGCTCAATCCCGAATCGAATGTGCAGTTCGGCGAAGGTGGCGCGGGCACGTTTTCGGACGGCAAGCTGTGGAGCCAGATCAGCGACCCGCGCCATCTGACGCGCAAGGTGCTCAGCGAATTCGTCAAGGCCGGCGCGCCCGAAGAAATCCTGTTCGTCGCCAAGCCGCATATCGGCACGTTCCGACTCGTCGGCATGGTCGAGAAGATGCGCGCCGATATTGTTGAGCTGGGCGGCGAGGTCCGCTTCGGGCAGCGCGTCAGCGATGTGCTGATTGAGGAGGGCCACATACGCGGCGTAACACTGGCCTCGGGCGAGCAACTGCGCGCCGACCATGTGGTGCTGGCGCTGGGCCACAGCGCGCGCGACACCTTCACGATGCTGCACGAGCGCGGCGTGTTCATGGAGCCCAAGCCGTTCTCGGTGGGCTTTCGCATCGAACATCCACAAAGCCTGATCGACCAGGCGCGCTTCGGCCCGAATGCCGGCAACGCGATTCTCGGCGCGGCCGACTACAAGCTCGTGCATCACGCCAGCAACGGACGAAGCGTCTACAGCTTTTGCATGTGCCCGGGCGGCACGGTGGTGGCGGCGACGTCCGAACTCGAGCGCGTCGTTACCAACGGCATGAGCCAGTACTCACGCAACGAGCGCAATGCCAATGCCGGCATCGTGGTCGGCATCACGCCGACGGACTACCGCCAGGATGGATTGAAGGATGGGCCGGTGAGCCCGCTCGACGGCATGGCGTTCCAGCGCCAATGGGAATCGCGCGCCTTCGAACTCGGCGGCGGCGCTTATGTGGCACCGGGCCAGCTGGTCGGCGACTTCATCAAGGGCCAGCGCTCGACAGCCGTCGGCGCGGTCGAGCCTTCGTACAAGCCTGGCGTGCTGATGACCGATCTGGGCGAGCCGAAGCGACCCAGCCTGCCCGGTTATGTGATCGCAGCGGTGCGCGAGGCCTTGCCTGCTTTCGAGCGCCAGATACGCGGATTCGCAATGAATGATGCCGTGCTCACCGGCGTCGAGACGCGCACCTCGTCGCCCTTGCGCATCACCCGCGGGCGCGACTTCCAAAGCCTCAACGTCAAGGGCCTTTATCCGGCAGGCGAGGGCGCAGGCTATGCGGGCGGCATCATGTCGGCCGGTGTCGACGGCATCGAAGTGGCCGAGGCGCTGGGCAGGGCGATGTTGGGCTGAGGCGCCGCTTGATAGAGGCCGATCCGGGCGCCGTCATTCAACAGGGAAGAAGGCAATGCGCAAATCAATCGAAGCGGCGGCAGTGACCGGCCATAGTGCAGACCCCGCAGCATCGCAGCGCGTGCCAGACGCGGCACGTTCGGAGCTGGCTCCCGCAGACGTGCTGCGCGCCGGCATGAACCTCACCAATACGCTGTTCACCACCAAGGACGTTGCGACGGGTGACCTGCGCGGGGTGAGCGTCGACTTGATGCGTGAGCTCGCGTCGCGCCTTGGCGTGCCGGTGGATTTCGTCGTCCATGCAACGCCGGGCGACGTGGCAGATGCGGCGGAAAGTGGCGCATGGGATGTGGCGATCCTTGCCATCGAACCGGCACGCGCGCAGACAATTGCCTTCTCTCCGGCCATGACCGAGATCGAAGCCGCCTATGTGGTGCACCAGGACTCAGCGCTCCAGTCCAGCGAGCAGGTCGATGCCGCTGGCGTGCGCATCGTTGCGCCGGAAAAGGCCGGGTATGAGCTTTACCTGACGCGCACGCTGCGCCACGCCACGTTGATCCGGACCAAAGGCTTCCAGGCGGCGATCGATTTCTTCAACGAGCGGCACGCCGACGCGTTGGCGGGATTGAAACCGACGTTTCTCGAATCCATGCAGAAGATGCCCGATGCGCGACTGCTTGAAGGCAGCTCCATGACGGTGAATCACGGGCTTGGCACGCCACGCGCGCGCCACGCGGCAGCAGCCTATCTGAAAGCGTTTGTCGAAGAGATGAATGCGTCAGGTTTCATCGCGCGCTCGATAGCGCGCAACGGCGTGAAGGGGCTTTCGGCAGTGAAATAGCGCGATCTGCGGCAGATCAAGAAGCAGTCGTTTGCTTGCGCCAAGCGAGCGTGCGATCGATTGAAGATCGATCCTGGGCGCGTAAGCTAAGGCAATGCTGAATGAGTCCTGACGATAGCGGTGACGCGAAACGCACAACGAAATTTCCACGGAGAGATTTGCATGAGCAAAGACATCGCTGCCTACGAAACCCCGGGCTGCGCCTACTGTCCCAGCACGGTGCGTGCCTGCCGCCAGGGCGAAGGCGATGAGCGCGGCCCCGCGTATTGCCCGTCGAAAGTTGACCCGGACGGAGTGACCGAGGCCTGGCAATCCTATGCCGACCCTTTCACGATGCGCGTCGCGCACATGGCCGCGCTGGTCGAGAGCGAGGGCTATTGCAAGTGGTCGCGCGTGGAGGAGATCTGCGAGTTCGCCAAGAAGATGGGCTTTCGCAAAGTGGGCATCGCGATGTGCATCAGCTTCGTCGATCTGGCCAGGGTGTTCAGCGCCATACTCGAAAGCCACGGCATGGAGGTGACGTCGATCGCGTGCAAGAACGGCGGCGTGCCGAAAGAGGACATAGGACTCAAGGACGAGGAGAAAATCCGTCCCGGAAATTTCGAGCCCATGTGCAATCCGGTGTCGCAGGCGCAGCTGCTCAACCGCGCCGGTTGTGAGCTGAACGTGATCATGGGCCTGTGCGTGGGGCACGATAGCCTGTTCATCCGCCATTGCGAAGGGTTGGTCACCAACTTGGTGGTCAAGGACCGCGTGCTCGCGCACAACCCGGTAGGCGCGCTGCAACTCGCCGACACCTATTACAGCCGCGTCTGGGGACCGGACAAGCCGGCCAAGCTGCCGAGTCGGCCGGTGCGCAAGGCATAGCATCCCGACGCGCTGCATTGGCGATTCGAGGGTCTGCGTGGGAACGCCGGCGTGCGTCAGCGGTCGCGCTTTTCACGCGTCAATCAGTCAAGCAGAATCGACCCATGTCCAAAGCAAACGAGATTGAAGCGCCGGCCTGGCGTCCTTCGGTCGAGCGCATCGCATCTGCGCGCTTGACCGGGTTCATGCATTGGCTGGCGCGTGAGCGAGGTTTGACATTCGCCGACTACCAAAGTCTCTGGCAGTGGTCGGTCGACGATGTCAATGCATTCTGGTGCGCGTTGTGGGACTGGGCCGAGATCCCTTCAGCCACGCCGCGTGGCGAGGCGCTCGTCGGTGCCAGGATGCCCGGCGCGCAATGGTTTCCCGGCGTGCAGATGAACTACGTGAGCCAGGTGTTTCGGCATGCCAGCGACTTGCGCCCCGCCATCATCCAGCGCAATGAGGCGGGTGAACAGGTCGAAATGTCTTGGGCGGAATTGCAGCGCCAGACGGCTGCGCTGGCGCGCACGCTGCGTGGCTTGGGCGTGCAGCGCGGCGACCGCGTCGCGGCCTTCATGCCCAATATCGCGCAGACGCCGGTGGCCTTTCTGGCGGTGGCAAGCATCGGTGCGATCTGGTCGGCCTGCTCGCCCGACATGGGACGGCTCGCGGTGCTCGATCGATTCAAGCAGATCGAACCCAAGGTGCTGATCGCAGTCGATGGCTACCGCTACAGCGGCAAGCCGCATGACCGGCGCGATTTGGTGCGTGAGCTTGTGCGCGAACTGCCCTCGATCCAGAAGCTGGTGCTGTTGCCGAATCTCGATCTTGGTGTGGGCGCTGGCGAGTTTGACAACGCCTTGTCGTGGCAGGACGCGACCGCAGGCGATGGGCCCTTGCAGGTCGAGCAGCTGCCCTTCGATCACCCGCTATGGATCGTCTATTCGTCGGGCACCACTGGTCTGCCAAAACCCATCGTGCATTCGCACGGTGGCATCGTCGTCGAGCATGTGAAGATTGCCACGCTGCATCTCGACATCGGGCCCGAGGACCGGTTCCACTGGTATTCCAGCACTGGCTGGATCATGTGGAATCTGCAGGTCGGCGGCCTGCTGGTGGGCAGCACGATCTGCATTTTTGACGGCAACCCGGGGCACCCCGACATGGGCGCGTTGTGGCGTTTTGTCGGACAGAACCGCGTCACATTCTTCGGCGCGGGTGCTGCCTACTTCATGTCATGCCAGAAGGCGGGCGTCGAGCCGCAGCGTGAAGCGGACCTGTCGGCGCTACGCAGCGTCGGCTCGACAGGCTCGCCCTTGCCGCCCGAAAGCTACCGCTGGATTCTTGACCATGTCGGCGCCGATGTGTGGATCGACGCGATCTCGGGCGGCACCGACTTTGCCGGCTGCTTTGTCGGCGGCGTGCCGACGCTACCGGTGTGGCTTGGCGAAATGCAGTGCCGTTGCCTGGGCGCCCGAGTCGAGTCCTTCGACGAGGCAGGCCATGGCTTGATCGACGAGGTGGGTGAGCTGGTGTGCACGGCGCCGATGCCATCGATGCCGCTGCAGTTCTGGAACGACCCTGGCAACAAGCGTTATCTGGAAAGTTACTTCGACATCTATCCCGGCGTCTGGCGGCATGGCGACTGGGTGCGCATCACGCCGCGCGGCGGCGCCATCATCTACGGCCGCAGCGACGCGACCATCAACCGCCATGGCATCCGCATGGGCACCAGCGAGCTCTACCGCGCTGTCGAAGACCTGCCCGAAGTGCTCGACAGCCTGGTCGTCGACCTCGAGTTTCTGGGGCGCGAATCCTATATGCCGCTGTTCATCGTGCTCAGGCCCGGCCATGAGCTCGGGCCCGAGTTGACGGCCCGCATCAAGGATCGAATCAGGCTCGCGTTGACAGCACGCCATGTGCCCAACGACATCTTTCAGGTGGCGTCGATTCCGCGCACCCTGTCCGGCAAGAAGATGGAGTTGCCGATCAAGAATCTGATGCTGGGCCAGCCGATCGAGAAGGTTGCCAATCCCGACAGCATGGCCAATCCGGAGAGCCTCGCGTGGTTTCTGGAATTTGCACGGCGGCGGAAGGTGGCGGAAGGTAGCGGCGGCGTTTGACCCGCTTATGTGGCGCGGGGCCAGCTGGTCGGCGACATCATCGAGGGGCTCTGTCCGGCTGTTGGGTGTGAAGTCGACCGGTTGAGTCCGCAACCCACTGCTGACATTCAATAGAAGATCGAGTTGGCCGTTTCACGACCGTGACGGGTGGTGGCAAACCATCAGTCGAAGAAGTCCTCGTCGAGTTTCTTGATGTAGACCACCTCTTCGACTCGGCAGCCTATGTCGAATCGGATCATCAGCCGGGTGAGAAGGAGCCCATCGATCAATACGATGCGCTTGCTCAGCATGTCGGCCGTTTCTTTCGCTGCCTGCGAGAAAGTCGACGTCGTGACGAACAGGCCCTTGTTTGCCTTGAAGCGATCCAGCGACCCGAAGAAATCCCGGATTTCGCCTGACGACACCTTGCTCTCCGTATAGCGCTTTGCCTGAACGTAGATTCGATCTAGACCCAACGCATCCTGATCGATGACGCCGTCAACGCCACCGTCGCCACTCTTGCCCAGTGCCTTACCGGCTTCAATGGCTGATCCACCGTAGCCCATGGCGATCAGGAGCTGAACTACGAGTCGCTCAAAGAAGTCTGGAGGTGAGGCGAGAATCTTCGCGAGCAACTCGGCACTGAGTGATTGTTGAAGCTCGTCACTTGCAGACCTGATCACCTCATCTGGCGCGAGTTCCTTGAAGTTCGTTGGCTCCGATTGCGACGTGGTCGGACTCTCAACCGCCGCCTCTCGGAATGCCTTGAACTCGGGAAAGGATTCGAGGAATTTGATATTGATCGTCTCCGGCGGGTTGACCAGCACGGCCCGGCCTCGTTCACTAATCTCGAAGTACGCGCGCTTCGTAAGCTTGATCAGACCGGCCTTGCCCAAATAGCTCTTGGCCCAGTTGACGCGGTTGGCGAATGTAGTCTGCTTCCCAGAGGGAAGGAGCTCTGACAGCTCAGCCTCAGTCAAAGCCAGCTTGCGTCCCAGCACAGCGACGACATCAGAGATGCGCACTTCGCCGGCAGCAGACTCCTTGAGGACAGGAAGCATCAATGATTGAAAGTCCGGGATCGCCATAGTCTTATCTCCGCCCTAGTTGCCTTCTCGCAGGATGATTCTATGGGGACTACTTCAGATGCTCGTGACTAGCCTGCAATTGGCTCGAGGGGTAATCTGAAAGCGGTCGCCTCTGAACGCCACCTTCTGACCGACAAGGCGAGTGCGGGCAAGGATCAAGCGATTGACCCCTGCACCTGAAAATGCAAGGGCTTTGATCGCACCACGCCTGACCCAGCCACGAAGCTTCAGGCGACGACTTCCAGGCCGCGCTTCTGCACCAGGTGCAGCAGCTTGAGGGCAGTGCCCGTGGGCTTCTTCTGGCCGATTTCCCACTTCTGCACCGTCGAAAGGCTGGTGTTCAGAAGTCGGGCGAACACCGCTTGACTGACGCGTGAGGTTTCGCGGATGTGTTTGATCTGAGCCGGTTCGAGCGGCTCCACCGGCGGCAAGCACAGACGGTCGAATTCGCGCAGCGTGAGCTGATCCATCACGCCCGCTTTGTGCAGTCCCTTCGCCGTGTCGTGGACGGCCTCAAGAATCGCTGATTTGGTCTTGCGCATCGCAATCTACCTCCGTCAATTCACCGTCACGCTGTGCCTTGCCGAGATCCAACGGGCGCGTGCAACGCGCTGCGTGCGCTGAGACTCTCGATTTTCACATTCCCGAAGCCGAGGACTTCGGGCTGGCGCGCGACATCAGTGGCTTCGGCCAGCGGGCGGGGACACTGCCGCGCTGCTGGCTTCGTGCTGGATGCTATGCTTTGCCTCATGAATGCCCGAGTCGACCATGTACTTGAAGACGTTCTTCGGCTCTCCGCCGAGGAACGCTCGGCGGTCGCCGCTGCGCTCATAGACAGCCTTGAGACTGGCGAAGAGGGATCGGTTGCCGAGGCTTGGCGTACAGAGTTGTTGCGTCGACGAGCGGAACTTCGCGCTGGCGTGGTGCAGGCCGCTCCTTGGTCCGAGGTTCGTGCGCGTATGAGTGCGCCGGGCCGCCCCTAGCGCGAATGCTCCCGCTCGGCGGGACCGCGCACAGCGCCTAGGGCGCACCAGCCAGTGAGCGCGATGTGACTCGGTTCATCGTCGAAGTACTCCCCGAAGCCGAGCTGGAGTTTCGCGAGGCCTTTCTTTGGTACTTCGAGCGCAGTCCGATTGCTGCGGACGCTTTCCGCTTCCAGGTGCTTGAGGCGATTGATGGCTTGGCCGACCGGGCTGACATGTGGCCCGCGAACGAAGCGTTCCACTTTCACGTCCTCGACAGATTTCCGTACACGGTCTGGTATGACATGAACGGGCAAGTGGCCACCGTCATCGCCATCGCGCATCAACACAGGTGCCCGAACTACTGGAAAACGCGCGACTGACCGAGCGCCGCGACCAGGCGCGTTCCCGCAGCATGCAATGCGTTGCCTGTGCCCTGACCCGTGCGGCATGTCCCGAGGTTGTGGGAGCGTCTCCAACCGTTCAGGCCACGCCCAACTTCTGGGCATGCGCCAGCTTCACATGCCCGAAGCCACGCAGGCCCTCGGGCTGGCGCGCCACATCGATGGCATGCGCCAGCGATTCAGCGCTGAGGTTCGACAGCAGCGCGTGCATGGCTTGCTCGTAGTCCGCAATGAGTCGCCGCTCCATCCTGCGCTCCGTGGTGTAGCCAAAGACGTCGAACGCCGTGCCGCGCAGCCGCTTCATGCGCGCCAGCAGCTTGAAGGCAAGCATGGTCCAGGCGCCGAACTCGTATTTGCGGGCGTGTCCGTCGGGGCCAGATATTGACAACAGCGGCGGCGCCAGATGGAAGCTCAAGCGATCCCAGCTTTCGAACTGCGCTTTCAATGACGCTTCGAACTCGCCGTTGCTGAAGAGGCGCGCCACCTCGTACTCGTCCTTGATGGCGAGCAGCTTGGCGTAATAGCGCGCTACCGCACGGGTCAATGCCAGCGGCTTGCCGGCGTCGCCCAGAGAGAGCTCGGCAGCGCGCACGCGCTCGACC
>Ga0315270_10000502_pt1 | contig 21840 bp, 20 predicted proteins | sample C1_bottom_MG_FD_204932 | JGI IMG/M metagenome (GOLD analysis project Ga0315270, IMG submission 204932) | Sediment microbial communities from Yellowstone Lake, YNP, Wyoming, USA - C1_bottom | ecosystem: Environmental > Aquatic > Freshwater > Lake > Sediment | place: USA: Wyoming | collected...
ACCGATCCACTCCAGTTTTCCGGCCTGCGGATTAACGGCCAGCAGTTCCTTGATCAAGAACTCACTCATGCCGGCGCTTCAATAAATTCCAGTGCGTTGCTGTCCGGGTCGCGGCAGAACAAGGCGCACCGCCCCGACTTGCTTAAAGTATAAGGGATACCCGCCGCATCCAGTCGCTGCCGCAGCGCATTGAGGTCGCGCAGAATCAGCGCGCAGTGCCGGTCGCGCCCACCATGCACCGGACGACCTGTGACCGGATCGGGATTGGGCAACTCAAGCAAATGAATCTGCTGCGCGCCGACCGTGAGCCAGGCGCCGGGGTAGCCGAGATCGGGACGCTGCGGGTCCACCGGCAACCCAAGGACATCGCGATAGAACACCAATGCACGTTCGGTGTCGGCAACCATCACGCTCACATGCTGGATGGCGAGGAAGTCACTCATGTGGCCTCTAGCGTCGAATCGGTTGACGCGCTGGCAGCTGAACTGGCCGTGCTGGTGCCGGAACCAGCACCTCTTCGCCAACCGGAACGGGATACGGAACCACCACTGTGCTGCTGGTCGGAGACGCGGCGGCGGCTGCCTGTTCCGCTTCACGCGCTTTGCGCTCAGCCTCCAATTTGTCGGCCTGTACTTTGGCTTTACGTGCCTCTTCTTCCGCAAGCTGCGCCTCTTCCGCGCTGGGCGGCGGCGGTACAACAATGGGCTCAGACTGGACTCCGGCCGCCGGCGGCTCTGCGGAGTACGTCACATTGCCCTTATCGTCCGTCGATTTGTAGATTGGCCCCGCTGCAAATACAAGCGACGGCGCCAGCAGCAAAACCAGCAAGATAAAACGGTACATGACATTACCCCGTGTCTCCGTGTGGCCTTGCAGTATAACGCGGTCACTACGTGTCTGTTTACCTGCGTCAGTGTGTCCTTTAGGCTTGATGCCATGACTGTCATGACGACCACGATTCCCGCTGTCTGGGCCGAACAGCGTGCACTGCTGCTCAATGCCCTGCGTGACCGGCTGCCAGCCGAAGCGCTGTTAAGCGATGAAGAATCGCTGCGTCCATATGAATGCGATGGTCTGTCCGCCTACCGGCAGCTGCCCGGGCTGGTGGCTATGCCCGGATCCATTGAACAAGTTCAGGCCGTTATGCACGCCTGCCACGCACACCGCGTCCCGGTCATCGCGCGCGGCGCTGGCACCGGTTTGTCGGGCGGCGCATTGCCGCGCCCCGACGCCCTGCTGCTGTCACTCGCCAAACTCAATCGCATTCTCGACATCGATCCGCTCAACCGTACTGCGACGGTGCAGCCGGGTGTGCGCAATCTCGCCATCTCCGAGGCCGCCGCGCCACTGGGCCTGTATTACGCGCCCGATCCGTCCTCGCAGATCGCCTGCTCCATCGGCGGCAATGTTGCCGAGAATGCCGGCGGCGTGCATTGCCTCAAGTACGGCCTGACTGTGCACAACGTGCTCGGTCTCAAACTTGTCACGGTCGACGGCGAATTGATCACACTCGGCGGCAAGACGCTCGACAGCCCCGGCTATGACTTGCTCGCCCTGTTCACCGGCTCGGAAGGCATGCTGGGCGTGATCGTTGAGGTCACCGTCAAGCTGTTGCCTAAACCGGAACGCGCCCAGGTGGTATTGGCGGCATTCGACGACCTCGAGAAGGCCGGCCATGCCGTGGCCGCGATCATCGCGGCCGGCATCATTCCGGCCGGGCTCGAAATGATGGACAACCCCGCGATCCGCGCCGCCGAGGATTACGTGCACGCCGGTTACCCGGTGGAGGCGCAGGCGATCCTGTTATGCGAACTCGATGGCACCAACGAAGAAGTCTCGGAAGGCATTGCCCAGGTGCGCGAACTGCTGACGAACCAGGGCGCAACCGAGGTACGCACCGCGAAGGACGACGCCGAGCGCCTGCGGATGTGGGCCGGACGCAAGGCGGCGTTTCCGGCCGTCGGGCGCATCTCGCCCGACTACTACTGCATGGACGGTACTATTCCGCGCAAGCATCTCGCCACGGTGCTGAAACGCATCAGCGAATTCTCAAAGGAGTATGGCCTGCAGGTCGCGAATGTCTTCCACGCCGGCGACGGCAACTTGCACCCGCTGATTCTCTACGACGCCAACAAGCCGGGCGAACTGGAACGCACTGAGGAACTTGGCGGCAGGATTCTCGAACTGTGCGTCGAGGTCGGCGGCACCATTACCGGCGAGCATGGTGTGGGCATGGAGAAAATCAACCAGATGTGCGTGCAGTTCAATTCCGCCGAGCTCACACAGTTCCATGCCATCAAGGCCGCCTTCGATCCGCACGGCCTGCTCAACCCCGGCAAGGCGGTACCGACCCTGCACCGCTGCGCCGAGTTCGGGCGCATGCACGTGCACAGTGGCAAGCTCGCGTTCCCGGAGCTGGAAAGGTTCTGAGATTTGAATAATGGTTCGGCGGGATATGCGCGCGCAAACCCGCCCGACATTAACGATAACGAACTCTAGATTTTGCCTGACACGACCCGCAACTCTTCCTGATTGTGGCGGTGCTGCTCCTCCATCACCAGCTGTGCGAGCTCCTTCTTGATATCGTTGAACGCCACCGACTCCGGATCGCGTTCACGTGTTAGCGTGATGTGCACATCGCGCTTGATGGTGCCCGGCCGATAGGTCATCACTACGGTTCGGTCGGCCAGGTACACCGACTCCTCGATACTGTGGGTGACGAAAATAATGGTCTTGCTGAATTCCTGCCAGATGCGCAACAGCTCATCCTGCAGGCTGCGGCGCGTGAGCGCGTCGAGGGCACCGAACGGTTCGTCCATCAGCATCACCGGCGAGTCGAGCGCCAGCACACGCGCAATCGCCACGCGCTGGCGCATGCCGCCCGACAGATCCTTCGGGTAGCGATCGCGGAACTCGCCGAGCTGCAGCTTCGCCAGCAGCCGGTCGACCTTGTCGCGAATCACTTCCGGTGACAGCCGCTGGATCTCCAGACCAAAAGCGATATTCTTCTCGACCGTCATCCACGGAAACAGGGCGTATTCTTGGAATACCACGCCACGATCCGGCCCTGGTGCGATTACATCCTTGCCGTCGACACGGATACTGCCGGATGCCGGCAAGGCAAATCCGGCCACCGCGTTAAGCAGCGTTGACTTGCCACAGCCCGATGGCCCGAGCAGACAGATTAACTCGCCGCGCTGAATATCGAGATTGATGTCCTTGAGCGCCACCACGTCGCCCTTGCGGGTGTCATGGAAGACCTGGTTGACGCCGCGGATCTGAATGAAGGGCTGCACGATGCGTTAGTCTCGGTGTGCGACTCAGTTGTTACCGATTCCACGGTGCCACTTGAGGAGATAGCTGTTCAGCCAGCTCATGCCGCTGTCGATGCCCAGCCCGAGCAGGCCGATGCTGATCATGCCAGCGATGATCTTATCCGGCCAGAAGAACTCGCGCGCTTCGAGGATGCGATAGCCGAGGCCACTGTTGACGGCGATCATCTCCGCGACAATCACGACAATAAAGGCCGTGCCCATGCCGATGCGCGCGCCGGCCAGGATATACGGCGAGGCCGCCGGCAGCATGACGCGCAGAAACAGAGTGCGCTGGTTGGCGCCCAGGCTCTGGGCCGCACGCAGATAAATGTCATCCACGTGCCGCACGCCGGCAATGGTATTCATCAGGATCGGAAAGAAAGCACCGATGGTGATCAGAAAAATCGCAGGCGGATTGCCGAGACCGAACCACAGGATCGCCAGCGGGATGAAGGCAATCGGCGGGATCGGTCGCAACACCTGAACCAGCGGATTGCAGAGTTTATAAACGGTATCGCTCGCGCCCATGAACAAGCCGAGCGGCAATGCCAGCGCCGCGCCGAGAAAAAACCCGGACAGTACGCGATGCAGACTGGCGTAGGCATCGCCCAGCAACTCACCGGAAATCAGCCAGGCGAAGTAACCCGACTTGGCGGCATCGAACGGCTCGAAGGGACTCAGGTACTGAATCCACTTTTTGAACACCGCTACCGGCGTGGGCAGAATCAGCGGATTCACCAGCCCGCTCACGGAAAGCCATTGCCAGAACAACAGCACCGCCAGTGGCACCAGTGCGCCCTGCATGAATCGCAGCCAGTGAAAATACCGGCGCATCATTCGTACTCGCGTGCCTGCTGGAAAGATGTGGCTGCGTTATTTGATGTTGAGGTCTTTCTTCGCCATGGCGAGCAGATCAAGGCGCACCCAGTCCTTCGCCACCGGCGGCGCCGTGAGTTTGCCGACGCCGTATTTCACCATGGCATCGGCGGTGACCTGCACGTGCTCCAGTGTCACATCGTAGGTAAAGGCGGCATTGCTCAGGGCGTCGCGATAGTCCTGGCTGGTGATCTGGCCCTTGAACATGGTTTCGACCACGTACTTCTCGGCCAACGCCGGCTTCTCAATGAAGGTGCGGGTCGCCTCGACAAACAACAGCAGCACACGACGCGCTACATCCGGCTTCTCCTTATACATCTTTTCGGTCATCACCAGCGTGCGCACCGGCTCGCCCATTTCCGTGTCATAAGGCTTCAGGATTTCCACGCCCCAGCCGAGGTTAATCGCCTGCGAGGACTGCGGTTCCGACTGGCACATGGCGTCAATCTGTTTCTGCTGGATCGCCTGATTGAGATCGGCAAATGGCAGATAAACAATCTGCACGTCCTTGCCAGGCTTGTCCGACCAGGTGAGCTTGAATTTTGAAAGCTCCGCGAGCAACAGCAGTTCCTGTGCGCCACCGCGTGCCACGCCGACACGCTTGCCCTTGAGGTCGGCGATGGTCTTGATCGGGAGATCGGGGCGCACCACGACCCGCGCCCCGCCGCGGGCAAAACCGGCCACCACCAGTATCGGTGCGCCGCCGGCGCGACCGGCTACGGCCGCATCCAGCGCACTCGCGGCGATGTCAATTTCACCGGCCAGGATGCCCGGGATGATATCCAGCCCCTTGGGGAACACCCGTTCTTCGATCTTGAGGTTGTACTGGCCGGCGATCTCCTTCATGTAGGAAACCGCACCATAGTGGGCGAACTTAAGGTTCCCAAGCCGTACCACGTCTGGTTCCGCCGCCCACGCCGTGGTTACAAACAACCCCAAGGCAGCGAGGCAAACTCGCATAATCGTTTTCACCATGATCCATAACCTCCGATTCGGGTGGGTTGCGGCAAGCAGCGCACAGTGGCACCCGCCCCACTACCTTAGTAGCAATTCGCGGCTTTGCAAAGCGAATGCATTGACCCGGGCGACAATGCTTCGCAGAATGGCTGAATGCCAAACGATGCCGATCATGCATTGCCGTTAGCACAGGCCGTGCACGCCGCCGCGGCAGCGCGTACCTCACTGGCGATCTGTGGTGCCGGCACCAAGCGCTTCTACACCGGCGAGATTGCAGGCCAACCACTCGATGTCACAGCGCACCGCGGCATTGTGAGCTACGAACCCACCGAGCTGGTCGTCACCGCCCGCGCCGGCACTCCACTGCGCGAGATCGAAGCCGCCCTCGCCGAAAAACACCAGATACTCGCTTTCGAGCCGCCGCACTTTGGTCCCAAGGCGACACTCGGCGGCACCATCGCCTGCAACCTCTCCGGCCCGCGCCGGCCCTATGTCGGTGCGGCGCGCGACTTCGTGCTCGGCACCAGGATCATCAATGGCAAGGGCGAAGTCCTGAAGTTCGGCGGACAGGTGATGAAAAACGTCGCCGGCTACGACGTCTCGCGCCTCATGGCCGGCAGCTATGGCACGCTGGGTGTGCTGCTGGATATTTCACTGAAAGTTTTGCCAAAACCGGTGCAAGAAATCACACTCAAGTTCGCGACGGATGCCGACGCAGCGATACACCAGATGAACGCCTGGGCCGGCCAACCACTGCCACTCACTGCGGCCTGCTACCTTGGCGATACTTTATACGTACGCCTGTCCGGCACCGACAAGGGCGTGCGCGCTGCTCACATCAAGCTCGGCGGCGAGCACGACACCCGGGGTGCCGTCTTCTGGCAGGAGCTGCGTGAACAGCAATTGCTGTTCTTTGCCGGTGAAGTCCCGCTCTGGCGTCTGAGCGTGCCATCGGCCGCGCCACACCTGGATCTGCCCGGTAAATGGCTGCTCGACTGGGGCGGCGCCCAACGCTGGCTGCGAACCTCTGCAGATGAGGTCGATGTACTGCACGTGGCAGAAGCAGCCGGAGGCCACGCGAAACTGTTCCGCCACACCGGGCGCCCAAACCCGGCCCACCCATCGACTGTAATGGCGTCACCCCTGGCACACGAACTGCGGCGCGCCTTCGATCCATTTGCCGTTTTCAATCAGGCACTGAGTCAGACCTGAACCGTCAACCAGTTGCACAACAGGAGGTCATCAATGAACCCGCTTGGGAAGCAATTCACCCTGGTCGATGAGTTCAAGAAATTTGCCCTCAAGGGCAACGTTATCGACCTCGCCGTCGGTGTCATCATCGGCGCGGCGTTTGGCAAGATCATCGAGTCGCTGGTAAAACATCTCATCATGCCGACCATCGGCGTGCTGATGCCTGGTGAACAGGGCTATCTCGGCTGGAAACTGGTCATCAACGGCAAGGACATCCCCTACGGCCTGTTTCTCGGCGAGATCGTGAACTTCCTGATAGTCGCTGCCGCGTTGTTCTTCTTTATCGTTAAATTCCTCGGCTGGGTGATGCACACCAAGAAGGAAGAATCTGTCGCGCCGGCACCGGCGCCTACCAAGGAACAGGAGCTGCTGACTGAAATTCGCGACTTGCTGAGACAAGGGCGGGCCTGATCAGCCGAAGCCGGATTCCGCCAACAACTCGATCCAGTGCCGCACCGGGATGTCCGCCCGCGTTTGCAGATGCGTGAGGCAACCGATGTTGGCTGTCACGATCCGCTGCGGTTTTCCGGTGCTCAGCGCCCCCAGTTTGCGGGCAAGCAGGCGTTGCGAAAGCTCGCCCTGCAACAGAGAGTAAGTGCCGGCTGAGCCACAGCAATGATGCGCCTCGGGCACCGGGGTGAGCGCGAAACCAAGATCTCGCAGGATTTTTTCCACCACACCGTTCAGTTTCTGCCCGTGCTGCAAGGTGCAGGGCGACTGGAAGGCAATTGTGCCAGCCGGTTGAATTCCGGGTCTTAGCGCGGTTATATCCTCTTTCGCCAGAATCTCACTGATATCTTTTGTCAGTTCCGACACGCACCGGGCTTTGTCGGCGTAAGCGTGGTCATCGCGCAGCAGATTGCCGTAATCCTTTACATGCACGCCGCACCCGCTCGCCGTCATGACAATGGCTTCGCTGCCGGTTTCAATATGCGGCCACCAGGCGTCGATGTTGCGACGTGCCTGCGCCAACCCCTCCTCCACCCCGGAGGTGTGATGGCAGGCGGCGCCGCAACAGCCGGCTCCGGCAGCTGGGGTCAGGGCAATGCCCAGACGGTCAAGGACGCTCGCGGCAGCGGCGTTGATGTTAGGTGCGAGCGCCGGTTGCGCGCAGCCATCGAGCACCAGCATCTTGCGTGCGTGCCGCTGTCCTGCTCTCACTGCCTGACCACCGGCAATCGCGCGCTGACGCTGCGGTACTTTTTGTTTTAGTGCGCGCGGCAGCAGCAGCCGGAAGAACTGTCCGATCCTCAACAGCAGCGTGAAGCGTTCTGGATGGGGAAGAATCTGGCGAATCAGCCAGCGCACGGTGCGCTGCGTCCAGGGTCGGTCGATGCGCTGCTCCGCCAGTTCACGACCAATATCGAGCAGCGCACCGTAACGCACGCCCGAGGGGCAGGTGGTCTCGCAACTACGGCAGGTGAGACAGCGATCGAGGTGCGTGAGCGTATGCGCAGATACCACATTGCCTTCGAGCATCTGCTTGATGAGGTAGATGCGCCCGCGCGGCCCGTCGAGCTCGTCGCCCAGCAGCTGGTAGGTCGGACAGGTGGCGTTGCAGAAACCGCAATGCACGCAAGTGCGCAATATCCGGTCGGCCTCCTGGCCAACGGTCGTGTCGCGGATGAAATCAGCGAGTGCGGTCTGCATGTGCTGGAACGATACACGATTGCCTGCTGGAAGTAAGACCCGCCAGCTTAATTTTTTGTGTGCGTCGCGTTTGCAGCAGCGCCACCACCAGCCAGGCGCTGGCAGACCGTGGCAAGCGCGTGGTCGTCGCCGACATTGCCCGGGAAGATGACCACCGGCATGTCCGCGAAGCGTGCATGATCCGGCGGGCAGCGCACCACCGACACGCCCGGCAGTATCTGCCCGAGCAGTCGCGCGGTACGCAGAGCGAGACCAATGCTTAACACATCGTTCGAGGTGATGCCGCCCTTACTGACCAAAAAGCCGAGCGTCTTCGGCAGGCCGCGCACCACGTCCATAAGAAAGCCGGACACCTGCTCACCGAAGGCGAGCCGCGCTGTTTGATCCGGAAAACTGCGCTCGGTGCGGCTGGTGAAAATCACCGGTGTCAGACCGACACCATACATTGCTTCGGCTTGCGCCAGCACCTCGGCCAGCAAGGGGCCATGCTCTTGTGGCAGGCGACGTACATCCACTTCGATCGGTGCAACACCCGGCAGCTTGAGCAACTCCTTGAGCTGACTTGTGGTCTTGGGGACGTGCGATCCGACAATCACCGCGCCGGGCTTGCCACCGCGAACATACTTGGCCATCTCGGCGGCCGGTACCGGTTGCGGCGGCAACCCGGCGAGTGCAGTGAGCAGGCTGGCGGCGCTGCGGAACAAAAAACGTTTCCCGGCACCTGCGGCCTTGAGCAGATCGGCCGCGAAGCGGTTGAGATCGTCCTGGGTTTCGGCATCTACAACGGCGCAGGCATTATCAATCAAGCCCAGCAACTGTTTCTGCACGCCGGCACGCAAGTCAGCGAGCAGGAAACGTTTGACCGCAATGGCTTTAATACGGCCACGGGTTTTCTCCTCCACATAGTCCGGCAGGTAACTGTGCTGATAACCGAACACCGAGTCGCGTGCGAATTCGGTTTCGTGAACGGGGATCTCTTTGTCACCACTACGCAGGTAATGGATGGAGTTGCGCGTAAAACGCCCGCCCTCGAAGAACGCCGGCACCAGAAAGTGTGCGTCGAACGGGCCGAGTTCCTCGGCCATCACATCGGTCTCGACCGGATAATGGCCACGCAGGGTGGAATCCGAACGGCTGACAAAAACCGGATGGATGTCTGTACCCGACAGCGCCTGCTTGAGATTGCGGCAGACCTCGCGCGTCACCGTGCTGGCACGCTCGGCCGACATGCCACGCGTGTTGGTGAGTACAAAGAACAGCGGCGCGCTGTCGGCAAGCGCTTCCTTGAGCGTACTAACGTCCCAATGCGTGAGCAGCAGACAACCGTGCACGGTCTGCGAACCGGTCGGGTCGTCGTCGAGGACGATGATTTTTGTTGTGGCCATAACCGGCTAGGGTTGTTTTATGTAGGTTGGGTTAAGCCGCGTAAGCGACGAACCCAACAAAATCATACTGTTCGGCGGGTTTCGCTTCGCTCCACCCACCCTACATTTCTAAACCTTGAACAACTGTCCCACACGCGCACTGATCGCCTCGGCGGACAGGCCGTTGTAGTCCATGATTTCTTTCGGGCTGGCCGTGGTTTCGCCGCGCTTCCACGACAACAGATCGCGGCGCGGGTTGCGGGCACGCAGCAGTACTGGTTCGAGCGTGGCCGAAGCGCCACCACTGATGGCTAGCAGTGCATCACCGTCAAACAACGCGCCAAAACCGGCGTCGCTCAGGAAGCCGTTATCCGGCTCGCTACAGGTATCCCAGGCCACATCGTGCGGACGGTACAGGCGACGCGGATTCACCACTGCGACAATGCGCACACGATAACCCTGCCGTTCCAGCAGTTCCTTGGCCTCGTATACCGGCAGCAGCACCATGTCACCGGCGACTGCAAACACCACTGTGCCCTTCTTGCCGACCTCGGCACTCTGGTAGAGCATGACCGCGCCGTCCTCCAGTGCGCGCCGACCCTGCTCCAGCGTTGTGCGCACCGGTAACGCTGACTTGGAAGCGAAAATGGCAATGCCTTTGTTGTGCGTGCCGAGCGCCCAGTCGTACGCAATCTGGATCATGTTGGCGTCCACCGGATAAAGCGGGAACACGTTGCCGGTGCGCATGAGCGCGGCGAAATAGGCCTCCACCTCCGGCCGCTGGTGGGTCCAGCCGTTGCGGCCCTGCTCGAGCGCGCCGGCGGTGAACATGTTGATCACGCTCGGGGTCTTGCGGCGCAGCTCGGCCATGGCCTGCGCCACGGTCTGCACGATCGGCAGGCCGTTGATGGCGAAACTCTCATACGACAGCCACAGCGAGCGGCTGCCGAACAGTGCCAGACCGGCGGCAAGACCGGCGCAGGCGTCTTCGTTCAAGGGTTCGTACACCTGGCCATTCGGGCCCTGAAAATAAAGATCGTCGGTGTTCGGGTGACGGATTTTGAGCACGATATTGATATTGGCCATGCCCGAGGCCTCGTTGCCGTCGGCATTGGTGACCACGAAGCGCGGATCGCGCTTGCCGACCTCAGCCGCGATGGCGCCGAACGCGGTCGACGGGACGGTCGATTCGCCCAGTGGGAATTCCTTCAGCGGCAACGTGCCGAGCGGCGCGAGTGTGAGCACCGATTCGGTCACCGAGGTCTTGACCGCCGGGCCGCCGCCAGCGCGCACGAAGTTGTCGCGCACAATCTGCCACGCAGCAGGCGGCAATGCGCGACGCTTGAGTCCTTCGACCACGTCGGCGTTCTCGAGCGTGTGCTGGGCGTAAAGATTATGCGACTTGGCACCGAGCGCGTGCACGCCCGCGCCCTTGAGCTGCTTGATAATGAAGGCCGTAAGTTTGCCGCCGAGCGCCGACTTGGCGGCGCGATCCGTGGCCATGAGCACCGCCTTGGCAAACGCCAGGCGCCGCTCGTGCGAGAAGCGCGTGCTGTCGACGTAGGCGCCCTGCTGATTGGCGTCGTCGTACTCCTTGGCGTCGATCAGGACCACATCCTGGAAACCGTGGCCTTTCCAGTAACCAATCATTTCGTCATTGCTGAAGTTCGACACCATCGAATGGTGCTCCTGGCTGTAGCCGTTCCAGATCAGCACCGGCAGGAAATTTGTCACCTGCGGAAAGGCCACGTGGAAGTGCAACATCGAATTCAGCACGTACGGCTCACCCATGCCGCCGTCACCGATGGTCACCGGGAACAGCGTGCCCGGATGCAGCAATGCACCGCTCATGGCGAAGTGCTGGCCCTGACCGAGCGGACCAGCCGGCGAGAGTATGCCCGGGATGGCGCCGGAGAGATGGCCGAGCAGTCCGTGTTTCTCGCGGAAGCGCTCACGCATCTGCAGCACGGTGTGGATGCCCATGGTCTCGAGCGAGGTGTCGAGGAACATGGCGCTGTAGTAACCGGGCGCGTGATGGCCGACCTCGGTGACGATATTGGTGTGGCCGAGCATCACCAGCGCGGCATAGGCATCGGCACTGGAGGCAAAGCCACCCGGATGCCCGGAGGCCTTGGCGCCGGTGACCTGCAGCGTGAGATAGCGCAGCGCATCGGCCATGAGCAGTGTCTGGTAGGCGGCGCTGGCGTCGGCCGCGCTGCGAATTGCCTTGTCGCCGGAGGCAATGGCGGTTTTGGCGGTGTGCTCGGCGAAACCGGGCCAAGGTGGGCCGAAATGCTGGATACCCAGGCAGAACGCGGGTATGGGCGACGAGGTCTGGGACGGGGCTTGCGGGTTGCTCGACATGATTCTCTCCTTGGCCGTCGGTATTGCGGGCCAGCTTGCAATGCAAGTTAGCGCGAGCTAGGATATTTCACAATACATAAACGTTCTCACATTACGGTAAATGAACAATACCGCCACGTCATCCATCCAGGTCGTCGACCGGGTAGCCGCCCTGCTCGCCGTCATCGGCCAGCACCCGGATCCAGTCAGCCTCAAGGCGCTGGCCGCTGAAACCGGCCTGCATCCGTCCACCGCGCATCGCATTCTGGATGCGCTGGTCACGCATGGTTATGTTGAGCGCGCAGCCAGCAGCCAGTACACGCTGGGCAAGACCTTGCTGCATTTCGCCAGCCGCGTACATGGCCGGGTGGACCTGTTGCGCGATGCCAAGCCCATCATGGAATGGCTGCGCTCCGAAGTTGGCGAGACCGTGAATCTTACGGTGCGCGAGGGCGACGAGGTGGTGTACGTGGAACGCGCCCTGCCGAACCGCATGATGCGCGTCGAACAGATGATCGGCAGCCGCGCACCGCTGCACGTGACGGCGGTGGGAAAACTGTTTCTGGCCGAGGGCGGCGAGCAGGCCTGCCGTGAGTATGCGCGCCGCTCCGGCCTGAAGCGCTACACCGCCAACACCTTCACCCAGGTCACAAAACTCTGGACCGAGGCACAGAAGTCGAAACTGCGCGGCTATGCGCTGGACAACGAGGAGGCTGAGCAGGGCGTGGGCTGCATCGGCGTCGCCGTGAACGACAACCACGGCGTCATGGTGGCCGGACTTTCCATTTCGGCACCGCACGACCGGCGTCAGGATGCGTGGATTCCATTGATAAAAAAGGCTGGGGAACAATTGTCGGCGCGTCTCGGTTTCCAGACAGTCAGCGCGTGAATTCTCCGGGTTTGCGGCCACCTTTCTTCCGCCCCTATACTTGCGCCTTTCCGTTATCCATTGCTTCCCGACACGAGACCTAGCATGCGAATTAAAACCTTCAATCCTCCCGTCCGCACCCTCATGGGTCCCGGCCCTTCCGATGTGCATCCGCGCGTGCTGGCCGCCCTGAGCCGCCCCACCATTGGTCATCTCGATCCAAAGTTTGTCGAAATGATGGATGAAGTAAAAGTGCTGTTGCAGTACGCCTTCCAGACCAAAAACGAACTCACCATGCCGGTGTCGGCGCCAGGCTCGGCGGGCATGGAGACCTGCTTCGTGAACCTGATGGAGCCGGGCGACAAGGTGATCGTGTGCGTGAACGGCGTCTTCGGCGGGCGCATGAAAGAGAATGTCGAACGTCTCGGCGGTGTAGCGGTGGTAGTCGAGGACGCCTGGGGCGAACCAGTGGACGCGAACAAGGTAGCGGATGCCTTCAAGAAAAACCCGGACGCGAAAATCCTGGCGTTCGTGCATGCAGAAACCTCCACCGGCGCGCTGTCGGATGCCAAGTCGCTGGTGGCGCTGGCACACCAGCATCACGCCTTGGCGATTGTGGACGCGATCACCTCGCTCGGGGGCGTGCCGCTGAAAGTGGATGAATGGGGCATCGACGCCATCTACTCCGGCACGCAAAAGTGCCTGTCCTGCCCGCCGGGATTGTCGCCGGTCAGCTTCAACGAACGTGCCGTGGAGAAAATCAAGGCGCGCAAGACCAAGGTCGCTAGCTGGTTCCTCGATCTCACGTTGGTGATGGGCTACTGGGGCGCGGGCGCCAAGCGCACCTACCACCACACCGCACCGGTGAATGCGCTTTACGGTTTGCACGAGGCACTGGTGATGTTGCAGGAAGAAGGGCTGGAACATTCCTGGACCAGGCACGAGCAGCAGCACCGCGCGCTGCGCGCCGGTCTCGAAAATCTTGGTTTCAAGTACATCGGCAAAGACGGCGCGCGTCTGCCGCAACTCAACGCCGTGCAACTGCCGGCCGGCGTGGACGAGGCGAAACTGCGCTCGATCCTGCTCAATGAGTTCAATCTCGAAATCGGCGCCGGCCTTGGCGCCCTGGCCGGCAAAATCGTGCGCATCGGCCTGATGGGCCATGCCGCCAACAACCGCAACGTGATGTTCTGTCTGGCGGCACTCGAAGCCGCTCTGGTCCAGGCACAAAGCGCAGCGCCGGTCGCCGCCCGCGCCTGAACGCCAGCGGCGCGAGGAACAGCATGAACACGCTGTTTCTCGCCGCCGCCGATGCGGTTGTTGTTCTGCATCTTCTGTGGATCGTATTTCTGATCTTGGGCGCACTGGTCGGCCGGCGCTGGGCGTGGGTGAAGTGGACACACCTCGCCTCGCTGGCCTTCTCCATCGCACTGCAAACCTTCAGCTGGATCTGCCCGCTGACGTACCTCGAAGTCTGGCTGCGCAAGCTGGGCGGCGCGCAGCCTTACGAAGGCACATTCATCCGTCATTACGTCGAACAGATCGTGTATGCCGGGATTCCGCATGACGCGTTGTTGACCGGCACCCTGGTCATTGTCATGTTGTCCCTCTGGCTCTATTTCACTCCGAAGCGCAAGAACTAATTGCGCCAGACAGGCCTTGACCCGCCCCCTCAGCGGGCTGGAAAAATATCGTAACCCCAGGCTTTCACGTGCCGCAACAACAAGGACTCCAGCGGTTTGAAATAAGGTGCATAAGAAACCCAGCGCCCCAAGGATTCACGGTGGAGGGGACGAGCCACCTGCTGGTAACTGGGCGTATTGATGCGGCCGCGCTTTCCAATCGTACTGGTGTGATCCAGCAGATCCGCCGTCCAGGGCAAACCAAGAAACTGGATCACCGTGCGCATTTGACCTTCAGGGTCGACGATCAGATCTTCGTATTTCACCGGCATCCAGGGCATTGGCAGGCTCGCATGCATCTTGTCCCACAATGTGAATAGCCGGTCGTACAGCAATGCCGCTGACCGGAGATCGACAAAACTGGCCATGGCGTCATTCGGTGAGAAAAGCTGCATGAATCCGCTCAAGCACGCGTCATAGGGGTGGCGCAGTGACAACAGGACCCGTGCCTCGGGAAAGAGACGCGCGGCAATGGGTAGGCGTGAGAGATTGAGTGGGAGCTTGTCGACCAGACGCTTCTTCCCGTCCCATTCCGGGTGAGCTGCTCTGGCATGATCGAAATACTGAACACGAAGAGCGCTTGCCTGCGCATCCGTAATTGTCGCAAGGCCCGACGGAGCATCAATTTGCATATCGGTCAGTTGCTGCTCCAGTATTGCCAGCAAGGGCGTTTCTTCCATGATATGCAGCTGTGGATGGCCATTGAGGAACTGATTCAGCAAGGTGGTGCCTGACCGTGGAAAACCGACAATGAATATCGGGTCGCGCATACCGTCGTCGGCCATGCGTTTGCGCCCGGCCATCCATGAATAATCAAGTTCAATCAGGCGATCCAGCCTGGCCAGATAGCGCTCACGGTCGACTTCAACGAACGCCGGAGTACTCGCTTGCAGGGTTTTGGCCCGTGCAAAATGCGCGAAGGCGGAATCGTACGCATTGGTCCGGTCATCCAGAACGCCCAGCTCATGTTCACGCTGCACCTGCTGAGGCAGAGGCAGGGTGGAATCGGGCATGGCCAGCAAGCGGGCACGGGCATCTGCTGCCCGGCCTAGGCGCCGATCGAGAATGGCCATGACCAGGTTTCCCAGATGATGCTCCGGCTGGCTGGCCAAGGTGATTTCGGCCATCTGCCTTGCATCATCCATGCGATTTTCACGTTCCAGGCAATAAGCGACCAGTGCAGCAAATTCCGGATCGCGATGGGTTAACGCAAAACCCTGCTCATAAGCCTGGCGCGATTCAATAAACCGTCCGAGCCGATCATGGGTGTCTCCGAGCGTTTTCCACGACTGGACGTCGGCGGGATCGAGGCGAACTGCCTGCTCCAGGGCCTCGGCGGCTTCAAGTGGGCGTCCGCGGTGCAGCAGGAGTTTGCCGAGGTTAAACCACGCGACCCCAAAGGTCGCATCCAGCGCAATCGCGTTGCGGTAGGCGCGCTCCGCCTCGTCCAGACGGCCCGTTGCCGTCAGCGCATTGCCCAGGTTGGACCAATACTTCGATTGGGGATAGTGTTGAATTGCCCGATTGATGAATGAAATCGCTTCGTTCGGCTTGCCTGAAAGCGAAAATAGCAGGCCACGCAAATGCAGGAGTTCCGGGCTGTTCGGCTCGGATTCGAGGGCAGTGTCGCACGCCTGGCACGCCGTCTCGATGTGTCCGGATTGTGCCAGAGTGATGATGGAATCTAGGTGAGCAGTTGACATGATCATTAAAGTACTAAACCACGATAAGAATTATGAATGATCACCAACATGCATCGATATCAACCAGGCATCGATATCAGAAAGTGATTTCTGGTTTCCCTGCTGATATTTCACAATACAACATTTAATCTGTAGATGTGGCCAGTTACGAGCTGGCGCCGATCTGTGGGGTGCTGATTATTCCTCTGGTGCTCAACAGCGTGATGATTTCCGCGACACACATCGAAATCGGGTTGCGCGCAGTGTCCAGGACCAAATCCGGGCTCTCCGGGATTTCGTACGATGAAGAGATTCCGGTAAATTCCTTAATCTCCCCTGCACGAGCACGCTTGTATAGACCCTTCACATCTCTTGTTTCACAAGTCTCGACCGGGCATTCACAGTATATCTCGATGAATTTGTCTGTACCTACCAGGTTTCGAACAAACTCACGATCCTTTCGGAATGGTGAAATGAAGGCTGTTAAGGCAATAAGACCGGCATCAAGAAACAATTTTGACATCTCACCAACGCGCCGGATGTTCTCTGTCCGCTCTTGGCGCGAGAAACCTAGATCCGAACAAAGACCATGGCGCACATTGTCTCCATCAAGCACAACGGTCCGGCAGCCAAGCTGATAGAGCCGCTCTTCCACAGAATGTGCAAGCGTAGACTTGCCTGATCCAGATAATCCCGTAAACCAGAGGATAGCGCTCTTATGCCGATTCTGGTGCTCCCTTCTTTCGCGTGTTACGGTCGCATTATGCCAGACTGTGTTGGTCGATTTCATATGACTAAGACTCTCGCTCGCATGCACGTGTATCACTTCTTTTCAAGAAATGGCCCTGAGGCAACTTAACCACATATAGTCTTCCTTCTATCATCGCGAATGCATGAAGCCAGTGTGGTCCGAAATAGTCTGTTGAACCTGACCCTGTAGGCCGACGATTCACGCCGAATCTTATCATCCTTTTTCCTGACCATTCTTTCAAACCTATTCGCTACAGCTATCAACCTGAGCTACTGAAACCGCTTTTGTTCTGTATTTGATAGTTATTCAGCTGCACCCAATTCATCGTCGCGCATCCGGCGACAGCTGTCGTGCCTACTTTCAGTCCGTGTGCCAGACGTGTTCGCCCGGTGTTGCCTGTGCAGGTGGCTGTTCGGCGCTAATGCGCATTGATAGCGCGTGAGATTCGCGCGCAGCTTGGAAAGCTGAATCGCCAGCTACGCGATGAAATTCAGCGGCTTAAATATATGCACCACGAATTGCCGTCACATTACCTTAGCCGGTTGATTCCAATCTGACAGAACTGGCTTTGATCCACCTGCGTGCATTGCTAGACTGCACGCAATGAATGCCACCCCCCTGCTTTCCGGCCGCGGCCTCACCAAGGAATACCCTATGGGCGCCGAGCGGGTGCACGCGCTGCGCGGGGTGGATGTCGATGTCTTCCCGGGTGACTTCCTGGCCCTGCGTGGTCCCTCGGGCAGCGGCAAGACCACACTGATCAACTTGCTCGGACTGCTGGACATGCCGGACCAGGGCACGCTGCAGCTCGATGGCCGCGACACCGCCACGCTCAGCGAGAATGAACGTGCCGACACGCGCCGCGACCGCTTTGGCTTCGTGTTCCAGAGCTTCAACCTGATTCCGGTGCTCACCGCCGCCGAAAATGTCGCCTACCCGATGCTGCTTAAGGCAGGTCCGTCTGACAACATGCAGGCGCGCGCCGGCGAACTGCTCGCCGCCGTGGGGCTGGCCGGCAAGGAGCACGTGCGCCCCGATCTGCTCTCCGGCGGCCAGCGCCAGCGTGTGGCCATAGCGCGCGCCCTGGCCAACCAGCCAGCAGTGATTTTCGCCGACGAACCCACGGCCAGTCTCGACTCGCGCACCGCCGACACCATCCTCGATCTCATGAAGCAGCTGAATCAGGAGCGCGGCGTGGCCTTCGTGCTCTCGACCCACGACCCGCGCGTGGTGGAGCGTGCCGCGCGCGTCATCGCCCTGCATGATGGTGCCATTGAGCCGGTGGCCGCATGAACCGCGTGACCATCGCCTGGCGCAATGTCACGCGCAATCGCCGCCGCAGCCTCATCACCGGCGGCATTGTCGCTTTCGGCTTCGTGTCGTTCGCGCTCGCCGGCGGATTCATGGCGCAGTCATTTGACGGACTGCGCCAGAGCGCGATCCGCAGCGGGCTCGGCCACGTGCAGTTTGCCGACCCGCGCGCATTCGAGAAGAGCGAAGGAACGACGCTCGAATTCGGCATTCGCCGGGCGGGCACCGCCCTCGCCGTCCTGCGCGCCGATCGGGATGTCGACGTGGCGATGCCGCGACTGGAATTCTATGGACTCGTCTCCACCGGCGGTACCTCGATTCCGTTTGGCGGCATCGCTGTCGATCCAGAGGCCGAAGCGCGCGGCAGCGATATCCCCAAGGCCGTGCAGGACGGGAAGTGGCTGCAAGCAGGCGCGCGCACGGTCGTTATCGGTCGCGGGCTCGCGAAGCTGTTGAACACCAAGGTCGGCGATAACCTTACCCTGCTGGTCACCACTCCGGATGGCACACTGAATGCGGTCGATGCCACAGTCGGCGGTATTGCGGACATCCTGATACGGGAACTGAGTGAACGATATCTCGCATTACCGTTGCCACTCGCCCAGGAGCTGCTGGCCGCGCCCGATACAGTCTCGCGCTTCTCGGTGATTCTGCGGGATGCCGCCGATGAGTCCACAGCGGCGGCTCGTCTGGACAGCGCGTTGCGTCGAGCCGGGCTCGATCTCGGCGCACGGCTGTGGCGTGACTTGGCCGTGTTTTACCAGCAGGTGCGAGTGCTGTATATCGGCATCTTCGGTTTCATGGGCAGCGTGCTGGTGGTGATCGTTTTCCTGTCCACGTTTAACGCGACCCTGATGTCGGTCACCGAACGGACGCGCGAGATCGGCACCCTGCGCGCGCTCGGCGCGCGCGCGCGCCGAGTCACCACCGGCTTCGTGCTCGAGGGCGCGCTGCTCGGTGTCGCCAGTGCGCTCGGCGGTGCGCTGCTGAGCCTGCTGATCACGTTGACCATCAATCTTTCCGAGATCCACATGCCGCCGCCGCCCGGTATGGCCAAGGGCATTGTCATCCACGTTCAGGTCATTCCGGGCGTGTATCTGCTGGCCGCCCTGGCCATGATCGTGACACTGGCCATGGCTTCGTTCCTGCCAGCGCGGCGCGCGGCGCGTGCGCCCATTGTGGAGTCGCTTGCCCATGTTTGAAGCCTTGCTGTTCGCCGCCGCCATCGCAGCCGATCTGCCCGATGCTGCGGCGCTGCTCAACAGCGCCGACGCGCCGCGCCGCGCCCAGTTGCACAGCGTGGTGCGCCTGCGCGCCACGGTGCAGCAAGGCGAAGCCCCGGCCCAGACCGGCGAATTCGATCTTTATCTCGGCGACGAGGATGAACAGCTGGTCGTGTTTCGCGACAAAAAAAACAAGGGTCGCAAGTTTCTCCTGCACGGCGATAAATCCTGGCTAATCGTGCCCGGATCGAAAAACCCGATTGCGATCACCGCCAACCAGCGCATGCTGGGCGCGAGCTCGTTCGCCGACCTCGCTCGCGTGCGTCTCGTCCAAGATTACACCGGCAGTCTGCGCCCCGGCATGGAACCCTGCAATCAGCCGGCGCAACCCTGCCGGGTAGTTGAAATTACCGCCAAAACAAAAACGGCGCCCTACGCGACAGGCACACTCTGGATCGACACCGCCGGTCTCCTGCAAAAGGCGATCTATCATCTTGCCTCTGGCAAAGCCGCCAAGGAAATTGTCTACCGCTATCGCGACGACAACGGCCGGGCCATGCCAGCCGGACTTACCCTCCACGATCTTCTGCTGCCGGATAACACCGGCAAGACCACGCTCGAATACCTTGATATCCGTCCCGCCGAACATCCGGCGGACTGGTTTAACCCCGAGACCCAGATCAAACGCTGATTCAGTCGACACCTGACTCCTGTTTTTGTCAACGCAAGTTGAAGGTGGTATGGTCTTCGGACTGGTACCACCCATCCATTCACACAGCTGCGCTGTGGAATTGGCAGGCATACAACGCATTCCTGCCGTAGCTGGTGCGCCGACTCCGGGCTGCCGGTATCGCGACAAAATCTTTGCTGGGAGAGCATTATTCAATGTCGAACAAGAAAATCGTATTCATCAACCCGCCTTACGAGCGCATCGCCAAGGGATACGATTTTGTAAAACACATCACCAACAACTCGCCCTCCCTTGGCTTGTTGCATCTGGCCGCCGAAGTGCGTCTGCACGGTTACCTGCCAAAAATAATTGAAAGCGACATCTTCGATCTGCCCATCGATAAGGTAATGGAAGAGGTCGAGAAGGAAAGCCCGGCGTATGTCGGGATCACGCTGTTTACCGTAGGTGTGTGGAATGCACTCACCATTGCGCGGGAAATAAAAAAGCGCCTGCCGAAAACCATCATCATTGTCGGTGGGCCACACATCTCGTCCATGGGCAAGGAAACCATGGAGCGCTTTCGTGAGTTCGATTACGCGGTCGACGGCGAAGGCGAAAAGATTCTGGTTGAGCTGCTGCAGGTTCTGGAATCCGATGGCAATCCGTTCAGCGTGCCCGGCATCATTTTCCGCAGGGGCCCTTTTGTTCACCAGACGCAAGGCAAGGCGATCAACAAGGATCTCGACGATCTTCCCATGCCGGCCTGGGACCTGCTGCCCGACTTCCCGCGCGCCTACATCCCGGCCATCTATGACTACCCGCGCGGACCGGTGGCCACGATCGCGGCCTCGCGCGGTTGTCCGTTTCACTGCAAGTTCTGCGACACCTCCACCTTTGGCGCGAGCGTGCGCTTTTACTCGCCGAAAGTCGTGTTTCAGATGATGAAGCACCTGCGGGAAACCTACGGCGTGCGCCACATCATGTTCGTCGACGACCTGTTCGTTGCCAGCCGTCTGCGCGTCACGGAACTGTGCCAACTGCTCATCGAAAGCGGATTGAATTTCACCTGGTCATGCACCTCGCGGGTGGACACGATCAAGCCGGACACGCTGGAGCTGATGAAAAAGGCCGGCTGCTGGGAAATCAGCTTCGGTCTCGAAACCGGTTCCGATGTGTTGCTGAAGAAAATGGACAAAGCCGCCGAGGTGGAGAAATCCGAGCAGGCGGTAAACTGGACCGCCGCTGCGGGGATCCGCACCAAGGGTCTGTTCATGCTCGGCTATCCGGGCGAAACCATGGAGACCATCGAGCAGACCAAGGCATTCGTACGGCGCATTCCGATGACTATCATGAATCTGACCAAATTCACGCCCTACCCCGGCTCGCCGATCTATCGCGATCTTTACGGCACCAATATCCGCGATGATCACTGGGAACGCATGAACGGCATGAATTTCGTGTGGGCCCCGGATGGAATGACAGTGGATGAACTGGATCGCCATTATCAGGAGATCCTGATGTCCTTCTATAATCGCCCGAAACTGGGTCTATATTACGCTTCCCTGTCCATACGTTATCCGCATCACCTGCTGCGGCTGGCGCGCTTCGGCCTCGGCTTCCTGGCCGCCAAAATTCGCAGTTACGCGCAGGGCCGCCATGGCCTGCTGGTACAGCCCGGGACTGCACCGCATTGAATTAGCCGGTTTTCACATCGTTAACCCGGTGCTCTTGCCTGTCCCGCGGTAACTGCCATACTTGGCCGGGGAGCCAATCAACAATTTAGGTGGGGGAGGACGGGCTGTATTTTCACGGTCCGGCCAGATCAGATCACGCATGTCACCAATCCGTGTTTTCTCCCTGTTCCTGGCCGTGCTGCTGGGCGGCTGCCAAACGGTGGC
>Ga0315270_10000503_pt1 | contig 21819 bp, 22 predicted proteins | sample C1_bottom_MG_FD_204932 | JGI IMG/M metagenome (GOLD analysis project Ga0315270, IMG submission 204932) | Sediment microbial communities from Yellowstone Lake, YNP, Wyoming, USA - C1_bottom | ecosystem: Environmental > Aquatic > Freshwater > Lake > Sediment | place: USA: Wyoming | collected...
GTCCGGCCCAAGGCCATGACGGTCTTCGCCGCCATGATCGGCCTGCTCCCCATCATGTGGTCGACCGGCACCGGCGCCGACCTGATGAAGCGCATCGCCGCCCCCATGGTGGGCGGCCTGGTGACTAGCTTCCTCATGGAGCTGCTGGTCTACCCGGCCGTCTACCTGCTCTGGAAGCGGCGGGAGTTCTCCCGGCCGCCCCCGGAGGCGGCGCTGGCTACGGCAGCCAGGTGAAGACGCCGAGCAGGTCCTCGCTGGCCGAGATGGTCTCGGTCGCCGACTTCCAGGCCATGACCCGTGCCTGGTAGGTCATCCCGGGCTGCAGCGCCGCCGCCGGGGTGAGCGTGCCCGTGACCTTCGCGGAGACCTCGCCGTAGGACACGAACTCGGCGCCGTTGGGTGGCACCACGTCGGCCTCCCAGGCCACGGTGCCGAAGGCGTCGACCACCGTCACCCGGTAGAACGCGGTCGAGGAGTACTTCATCCAGGCGATGGTCGGCGTGGTGACGGCGACGCAGCCGCCGGCCGGGAGCGGCAGCGGCAGCGGGCTCTGGGAGACCTGCGCGCAGGCGCCGCTGGCTGCCGGAAGCGGCGAGAGCAGCTGGACCGCGGCCGTCACCTTGAAGGTGCCGAGCGCGGCCGGCGTGGCCACGCCGTTTGCGACCGTGAACTCGGGCACCGCCGTGCCGCCGATGTCGGAGGGATCGCGGACGTACTGGTCGGTCTCGAACGCCGCCAGCACCCGGTAGGTTCCGTCGGGGATGCCCGACAGAGCCCAGGCGTTGTTGACCTCGCCGACACGGAAGCCGGCCGGCGCCGTGCCGCGCGCCGTGGCGGGGTCGAAGGTCGAGGCCACGGCGAGGATGACGCTGGTCGGGCCGCTGATGCTGCCCGCGGCGACGATGTTGATCGAGCCGCTCACCGAGCCGGTGGACATCCCGCTGGCGAGCACCAGCGAGACGGTGGGGTTGGGCGGCCGGGGGACCGTGACGGTGTCGACCGTCGCCGCCGCCGCCACCGAGTGGGCGAGGTCGGCGCTGCCGGTCGGCGGGACCGCGGTGTAGTTGACGCCGCGGGCGTAGGCTCGGACGTCATAGCCGCCGTCGGGCACGTTGTAGATCGTGAAGTGGCCGTCGGGGCCAGGGACGGCGGTCAGGGCGGCGTGGGTGGCCCGGTTCTCGGCCACCACCAGCACCCCCTCCCCGGCCGGCGCCCTGGCCACGGTGCCGAGGATGGCCCCGGCCGGCACCGGCGCGGGCAGGGCCGTCAGGCCTATCTCGGTGAGGCTCGACGAGACCACCCACTGGGCCCCGCCGTGGATGGCCCCGGCGGTGGAGACCGGGAGGGCCACGCGCAGGCCGGACGGGAAGCTGGCGTATCCGGCCCGGTCGGCGCGCAGGGTCACGCTGGTCGCCCTCGGCGTGCCGGCCGCGTCACGCTCGACCGCGAGCCGGAGGCTGAAGGCGCCGGCGCTGGGCGCGCCCGAGGTGGTGACCACGCTGGTGGCCGGGGCCCCGTTAGTGTCGAGCGCCACCACCTGCGCGCTGGCCAGCCGGTTGCCGCTGGCGATGTCGGAGACATGGCCGGTGACGACCACCGGATCGAAGCAGCCCGGGGCGCCGCCGGTCACCGGCTCGCAGGCCAGCCCGCTGGCGCAGCCGGTCTGGGCGGCGACGTCGCAGCTTGGCGGCGGCGAGGAGGAAGAACCGCAGCCGGCGAGGAGCAGCGCGGCGGAGGCGAGGCAGGCGAGACGCGAGGAGACGGGCACGGTGGAGCTCCTTCGGCAGGCGGATGGCCGGATGAATGCCACGAACCCAACCCGTGCGGGGTGCGTTCGTTGCGGCCGACTCGTCGATTCACCGGCGGGTCGAGCGCCCTTCCCTCCAACCACCCGTCAACGCAGGGTCTGTCCGGTGGTCGCCGGTACCACCTTTCCGTACTTCACGCCCTTGGTGGAGATGAGCCCCTCCCCCATGCGCAAGACCTCCCGGGCCCGGCCGCGCAGCACCAGCACCTCGAGGCAGTTGTGCTCGTCCATGTGGACGTGGAGCGCCGAGACCACCGCCTTGTGGTTCTCGTGCTGGATGTGGGCCAGCTTCTGCGCCAAGCTCGACGAGTCGTGGTCGTAGACCAGCGTCACCACCGCCACCTGCTCCTCGCGCCCCTGCGCCTCCGACCACTGCCGCTGCACCAGGGCGTCGCGGATCAGGTCCCGGATCGCCTCGGAGCGGGTGGCGTACCCCTTCTGCTCGATGTGCCGGTCGAACTGCTCCAGCAGGTCCCCCTCCAGCGAGACTCCGATGCGCTCGATCATGGGTTTCTCCCCGGGAATCCTGGCGGCCATTCACTCCGCGTCATGAACGTGGAAGTGCTCGTGCTCGGCGCCGCCGTGGTGGTGGGCGTGTCGGTGGGCCAGGCCGCTCTCCACGAGCAGTCGCTCGTCGTGGACCAGGCCGGTGGTGGGACCGTCGTAGAGCGCGCCGTCCCGGCCCGGCGCCAGCAGGATGGCGCGCGCGCCCAGCTCCTCGGCCACGGTCAGGTTATGGGTCGCGGTGAGGACGGTGACGCCGTGCAGCCCCTCGAGGAAGTCGACCAGCCGCGCCCCGGTGGCCGGATCCAGGTTGGCGGTCGGCTCGTCGAGCAGCAGCACCTTCGGCCCGACCGCCAGGAGCGCCGCCAGCGCCACCCGCTTCTTCTCGCCGCCAGAGAGCTCGAAGGGAGGCCGGTCGAGGAGCCGCTCCACGTCGAACTGTCGGGCCCAGCGCGCCACCAGGCCAGCCACGTCGTCGAGGCCGAGCTGGCGCGGTCCGAAGGCGATCTCGTCGGCCACGGTCGGGTTGAAGAGCATGGCGTCGACGTTCTGGAAGAGCAGCGCCACCTCGCCCCGGAAGCGGCGCCGGTAGCCGGCCTCGTCGAGCCGGCCCAGCGTCAGCGGCTCGCCGGCCCAGGCAATCCGGCCGGCCGAGGGGGCGACGAGCCCATCGAGCGCCTTGAGGAGCGAGGTCTTGCCGCAGCCGTTGACGCCGAGCAGCACCACGCGCTCGCCGGGCGCCACCGAGAAGGAGAGGTCGCGGACCACGGCACGGCCGCCGAGGCTGATGGTGAGGGCGTCGACGGAGAAGGACATGGCGGGCCTAGAACCCCCTCGAGCGCATGGCGTCGGAGATGTCCCGGGCGTTCCGGGACGCCAGCGCGAAGAGCATGGCGGTGATGCCGCCCGCACCCCGCAGCAGGTCGAGCGGACCGGGCCGCCGCGGCAGGCGGCTGCGCAGCCCCTCCACCGACTCGGTGGAGAGCAGGCGCAGGGCGTGGACCTGGGCCAGCGTCACCACCAGCAGCCGCGTCGGCAGCGGGAACGGCGCCAGCGCCGGCAGCAACGCCACCCGGCCGAGGACGGCGAAGGTGAGCAGGCCGATGACCGCGGCGCGCAGCCCCAGCGCCAGGAACGGCTCGACCGGCGGCCAGGCCCCGCTCACCAGCCGAACCCAGCCGAGCGAGGCCGCCGACAGGCCGGCGGTGACCGGTACCACCGAGCGGAGGGTCTGGCGCAGCGTGGCCGCCAGGCCCTGGCGGAAGAGGAGTGCCGCCGTGAGTCCCGCCCCGGCCAGCCAGCGCGGATCGCGGACGGCCGAGAGGGCGAAGATCGCCACCAGCCAGGCGAGCAGGAGGCGCCGGTCGGCGCGAGGATCACGCCTCGACGCCACGCAGGTTCGCCTTCCTGACCAGCGAGAACGCAAAGACGGTGTAGAGCCCCTCGAAGACGCCGGCCAGCGCCAGGCTCGGCACCAGCATGGCGGCGAGGGTGACCGCCGGAGCCACCGGGAAGAGTTGCGGGTCGAGCCGGTGCTGCAGCGCCAGCACCCCGGCCACCGAGAGGGTCGCCACCTGGGTGGAGAGCCAACCGGCCACGAAGAGCGCCACCCGGCCGGAGAGGTGGCGCAGCAGCCGCCAGGCTAGCCAGCCGGCCAGCGGTCCGAGCAGCCCCATGGCGAGCGCGTTGACGCCGAGCACGGTGACGCCGCCGGCCCCGAAGAAGAGGGCCTGCAGCAGCAGCACCAGCGACTCGCAGACGAAGGCGGCCAGGGGGCCGAAGAGCAGCGCCAGCAGCGTCACCCCGACCAGGTGGGTCGAGGTGCCGCCCGGCACCGGGATCATGATGGTCTGGATCACGAAGGCGAACGCGGTGAGCGTGCCGAGCACCGGCAGCGACTCGGCCGCTTCGCGCCCGAAGTGGCGGCGCGCCCCCCAGGCCCAGAGCGGCGCCGCGATCGCGAGGGCGGGCAGGCTGAGCTGGGGGGAGATGAAGCCGTCGGGGAGGTGCATGGTCAGCGGGGCGAAGCGCGGCCCTTCTTCCGCCAGGCCAGCACGAGCGCCGTGAAGACCAGACCGATGACGGCGAGCCCGAGCAGCGGCCGGAGCAGGAAGGCGGCACCGCCAGCGCCCTCGACCGGGCCGGCGGCGGACAGCGCGGCCGGGGCGCCGGCCGCGACCGGCACGTCCACCGAGAGGTCGAGCCCGTGGCCGGTCACCTCGATGACGCGGACGCGCCAGCGACCGGGGCCATTGGGGACGAAGGCGAGCCAGCCGTCGCGGTCGGTCGTCCCCGTGGTCCACGCCACCTTCGGCTCCGCCGGCGAGTAGACCTCGAAGGGTGTCAGCGCCAGCGGTTCGCCGTCCGACTCGTAGGCACGGACCGCGACGGCCTTGCCCTGGACCACCTGGTGGAGGGTCTCGTGGGCGAACGCCGGCGGCGCCAGCAGGACGGTCAGGACGAGGAACTGGACCCGCACGGTGACCCCCTGGGCGTGGCGGCCCGGTAGCACGACGAGATGCTTCGTGATACCGAACCATCCCCGCGGGGGTCAAGCGCGATGTGACGATCCTGGAGAAGGTGCTACGGCTTGGCCGGCCAGGCGTTGCGCATGGCCTCAGCGAACCAGACGAAGTCCCAGTCGTCGACCCAGTTGCCGGTCTTCGACAACATGGCCGCGGGGCGCGGCGAGTCGGGCACGTGCCAGGCCATGGCGATGGTGCCGAGGTCGAAGGCGTCGGTCTCGGTGTCCATGTCGGCGTCGAGCTCGGCCACGAAGGTGCGGAGCTTGGCGAACTGGCGCGTGATCGCCGACGGCGCGCGGCGGCTCTGGCTCTCCTCCAACAAGGGGCTCTCCTCGGTCGCCCGGGAGGAGCTGCTGGCGCTGGTCGAGGGCCGGGTCGGGCAGGTCGCCCCCTCGACCTTCGGCGTGGCCGAGGGGATGAGGTCGCGCGAGTGCAACGGCGGCATCCAGCCGGCCGGCTGGCGCAGCGCCGACGGCCGGCTCTGGTTCCCGACCGTGAGAGGGGTGGCGGTGGTCGACCCGGGATGGGTCGACGCCCGCGAGGAGCGGGTGGCCACCTACACCGACCTGCCGCCCGGCCAGTTCCGCTTCGAGTTGCAGGCCCGCATCGGCGGCGGCCCCTGGGGCGAGCCCGCCGCTCTGGAGATCGAGCGCCGGCCCGGCCTGGTGGAGCGCCGCTGGTTCTGGCCGGGGCTGGTAATGCTGGTGGCGGCCCTCGGCCTGGCGGGCTTCGGCCTGGCGGGCTTCGGCCTGCGGCTGCGCCGGCTGCGCGCCAACGAGGTCGAGCTGCAACGCCGGGTCGACCAGGCCATCGGTGACCTGAAGCGGCTCGAGGGGATGCTCCCGGTCTGCGCCTGGTGCAAGACGGCGCGCCGCGATCCGGCCTACTGGACCCGCATCGAGACCTGGCTCCAGGAGCACGACCGGGCCGACGTGACCCACGCGCGCTGTCCCGACTGCCAGGCCAGGTACTTCCCGGGCGGCGGGCGCGACGGGACTTGAGCCGACCTGCGTCCGCCCGGTCCTGCGACCTATCGACCCATGGTTGCATCGGAGGCGGCGCGGTACCACCATCCTCCGGCATGCCCTCCACGTCCCTCCCCTCCGCGGCCTGGGCCCGCCTCCTCTTCGGCGAGGCGCTCCGCTCGCTGCGCCGCCACCGGCTGCGGACCGGCCTCACCGCGCTCGGCATCGCCATCGGCGTGGCGGCGCTGGTCTGGGTCGGCGCCATCGGCCAGGCCGCCACCGAGCGCTGGGAGCAGGCCCTCGACGCCATGGGCGAGAACCTGATCTGGGTCGAGTCGGGCAGCCGCTCGCCCGGCGGGGTCCGCACCGGCAACCACGGCGCCAACACCCTCACCACCGAGGACGCCGAGGCGATCCTGGCCGAGGTGCCGCAGGTGAAGCGGGTCTCGCCGCAGGTGGACGACCACGCCCAGGCCGCCCTCGGCAACCGCAACTGGAACACCCATGTCCGCGGCGTCAGCCCGGACTTCCTCCGCATCCGCCGCTGGGAGGTGGCACGCGGCGCCGCCTTCGGCGAGGACGAGGTGCAGCGCTCCGCCACGGTCTGCCTGCTGGGACAGACCGTGGCCGAGAAGCTCCGCGGCGAGGCCGAGGTGGTCGGCCGCGAGGTCCGGCTCGGCTCCCTGCTCTGCCAGGTGGTGGGCGTGCTGCGCCCCAAGGGGCAGTCGGCCACCGGCCAGGACCAGGACGACCTGGTGCTGGTCCCCTACACCACCTCGCTCAGGAGGCTGCGCGGCAAGGGGCGGACCTTCCTCGACGACATCCAGGTCTCGGCGGTCTCGGCCGAGGCGGTCAAGCCGGCCGCCGCCGCCATCACCGCGCTGCTGCGCCAGCGCCACCAGGTCAGGCTCGACGCCGAGGACGACTTCAACATCCGCCGGCCCGAGGAGGCGATCAAGGCGCGCATCGAGGCGACCCGGACGCTCGAGCTGCTGCTGCTCACGCTCGGCGCCATCTCGCTGCTGGTGGGCGGCATCGGCGTCATGAACGTGATGCTGGTCTCGGTGACCGAGCGGACCCGCGAGATCGGCCTGCGCCTGGCGGTCGGTGCCACCGGTCGCGACGTGCTGGCCCAGTTCCTCTCCGAGGCGGTGACGCTCTCCGTGCTGGGCGGCCTGGCGGGCGTTCTGCTCGGAGCCCTCGGCTCGGTTGCGCTCGGCCGCTGGCTGGGCTGGCCCATGACGCTCTCGGCGCGGACCCTCGGCCTCGCCCCGCTCTCCTCGATCCTGATCGGCGTGCTCTTCGGGTTCCTGCCGGCGCGCCGCGCCGCGCGCCTCGATCCGATCGAGGCGCTCAGGTTCGACTGAGCCCCGTTTGCGAACGTTCGCGAACGGGGCCTCGCCCCCGCACGCGCCCGATCGTCGCGCCAGTCGAGCCGGCCTGGTGGCCCGCAGCGTGCAGGTTCCCTCCATCCCACGGATGCGAAGGAGACGATCTTGAGCTGGTCATGCACGAAGTCCGCACGCTGGAACGCCGGCGCCCTGGCGCTGCTGCTGGCCGCCGGGGCCGCTCCGGCGCGCGCCGAGGAGCCCGTGCCGGCGCAGGAACCCGGATCGACGGAGCCGGCGGCCGCCGCGGCTCCGGCCCCTCCCCAGCCGGCCCGCCCACGCCTCACCATCGACATGTCGACCAACGCCTGGGTGACCGGCGGCCTGCTCGCCTTCACCGGCGTCACCCAGTACTACGCCGACGAGCTGGCCCGCTCGGCCTGCCAGTGGTGCACCCCGGGCCAGTTCGACGTCAACGCCCGGAGCCGGCTGGTCTGGGGCGACATCAGCATGGCCGGAACCGCTTCCGACGTCTCCATGGTCGCCCTCCCCCTCGGCGACGCGCTCGCGCTCTTCTTCATGGCCCGCGCCGACAAGGCTGGCGGCCGCGAGATCGCGGAGGACCTGCTGGTCTTCACCGAGCCGGTGGCGGTGGCGACCGCCCTGATGCAGGTGGCCAAGTTCAGCACCCTGCGGCTCCGCCCCGACTCCTGGGCCAAGGGCGGGGGCACCAGCTCGGGCAGCCGGATGTCCTTCTGGGCCGGCCATGCCTCGAGCGCCTTCGCCATGGCGGGTGGCGCCACCCAGGTGGCCCGCATGCGCGGCCGCGCCGGATGGGGCTGGCTGGCGGCCGTCTCCTTCGCCGGCGCCGCCACGGTCGGCTACCTGCGCATCGCCGCCGACCGCCACTGGACCACCGACGTGATGGTCGGCGCCGTGGTGGGCACCGCCAGCGGGCTGGTGGTGCCGCTGCTGGCCTTCCACCCGGCCGACGAGCGGAAGCCGGCGGTGACGCTGGTCCCGGCGCCCGGCGGCCTGGCCCTGATCTTCTAGGCTAGGGCACCTTGGGGCTGGTGACGTCCTTCTGGACCTTCTGCCAGTCGTAGAGCTGCTTGCCGGCCGCCTCCTTGGTGATCCCGTAGAGCTCCTGGATCTTCCCTGCCAGCTGCTCCCGCTTGCCCGCGATCACGGTCAGGTGGTCCTCGGTCAGCTTCCCCCACTGCTCCTTGGCGTGTCCCCTGAAGTGCTCCCAGCGCCCTTCGATTCGATCCCAGTTCATCGGTGCTCCCTGCCTGCGATGGTGGTGGCCGTTCACCCCGGCCGGTCTCCTGCTCCAGCGTTGCACCGGCCGTTCCGGCAGGCGGTCCACGCAACCGTGCGCCGTCACTCGGCAGCCGGCCGTCGATCCCGGATCGGCTCCCGTCCGGGAGCGTGCGGCGAACGTTCGAGCGGGACGTGGCGGGGGTGGCACCCCTCGGGGAGGGGCCAGGCGCATCGCCCCGCAGCCGGCTTCTCGGCTAGGATGCCGCGGTCGTTCAACTCGCTGGGAGAGAACGTGACCGAGAGACCGCGCCGGGCCGTGAGCACCACCATCGCCTGGGTCGCCCTGCTGCTGCTCGCCGCCGCGCCCCGCGGCGCCACCGCCGGCCTGCTGCTCGACGAGGCCTTGACGCTCGACCTGGCCGATCCGAAGCCGGCCGCGCCCGGGCCCAAGCCGGCCGACCTCTCGCTCGACTTCGACCTGCTCGGTAAGCCGGCGCCGCCGGCGGTCGCCATCGACGACCAGTCCATGAAGAAGCGAGCCGACATGCTCCAGATCCACCAGAAGATCGGCATCGGGCTGGCGGCGCTGACGCTGGCCACCACCGTGGTGGGGCAGCTCAACTACAACGACAAGTACGGCAGCAACGCCCCGGTGACCGGCAAGTACGAGGCCACCCACACCGTGCTGGCCTTCACCACGCTGGGCGTCTTCGCCATCGACGGGACCATCGCCCTGCTGGCGCCGGCCAACCCGGTGAAGCGCGATACCTACGACCGGGTCACCGTGCACAAGGTCGGGATGGCGCTGGCCACCGTGGGCATGCTCGCGCAGGGCGTGGTGGGCGTGTACGCCGACCAGCAGGAGGGCCGGGTCGACCAGAAGCAGATCGCCAAGACCCACCTCGTGATCGGCTACGCCACCCTGGCCGCCATGGCCGTCGCCGTCGGCGCCCTGGTCTTCTGAAGGAGAATCAGTGAACGCCCTCCTCGCCGCACTCTCGCTGCTCCTGGCCGCCGCCGAGCCGCAGGTCCTGAACCTCGACCCGGCGGCCAGCACGGTCCGCTTCCACGTCAACCACGCGCTCCACAAGGTGGACGGGAGCTCCAGGTCGGTCGAGGGGAAGGCCCTCATCGATCCCGACGGCACGGTCAAGACCATGGTGCGCATCCCCGTTCAGAGCTTCGACTCGGGCGACTCCAACCGCGACTCGCACATGCTGGAGACGTTGCAGGCTGGGAAGTTCCCCTTCGTGACCTTCAAGGGGGTAGGCAAGGTGCCGGGCACGTCCCCGGGCGGCAGGCCGGCCGGAGTGACGCTGCGCGGGGAGCTCGACTTCCACGGCGTGAAGCGCCCGGTCGAGGTGCCGGCCACCGTCGAGTTCGCCGCCGACGGCTCGGCCAGGGTGCAGGGCACCTTGGTGGTCAGCCTGGAGGCCCACCAGGTCGAGCGCCCATCCATGCTGGCCATGAAGCTCGACGACGACTGCACCATCACCTTCGACCTCAAGCTCGGGAGGGCCAGGTGACCCGCGCCGCCACGCTCGCCCTGCTGCTCGCCTCCGTCGCCTGCATCCCGGAGGAGGGTCCCATGATGAAGCCCGGCTCCGACTGCCTGAACTGCCATGGCGGGGGGGAAGGGGACGCCCGCCCCTGGACCGTGGCCGGGACCTGGGAACGGCAAGGGCAGCAGGTGCTCATCGTGGACGCGGCCGGCAAGAGCTTCAGCCTGCACGTCAACCAGGCCGGGAACTTCTGGAGCTCCGAGCCGGTCACCTTCCCGCTGCGGGTCAGCGTCGACGGCGCCGCCATGGCCGACCCGGTCGCTGCGGCCGACGCCAGCTGCAACCGCTGCCACGGCAACGGCCCGGGCAGCGGCGGCGGCGACTAGCCAAGGAGTCCGCCGGCCCTGGAGCCCGTACCTCCAGTTCTCTGGCGAGCGGCTCCGAGCGGCAACCGCTCCGCTTCGCGCATGTCGAGGCGCTCTCCGCCGGCGACGCCATGCGTCAGGAGGCTGCCATCCTTGGCCTTCTTGCCATCGGTGCATCCCGGCACGCTCGATGCTCTGCGTGGGGAGTGATCCCATGGCCTTGCGGCCACCAGGTGCAGCACTTAGTGCAGTTCACACGGTTCGCCCTGCTCGTCGTCGTCCACCATCTGCGTTCCACACCCGCTGCCCGGGGTGCCAGGAGAGACAACCATGAAGCTTCGTATCCTCCGCGCCGCCGCCGCCTCGTTCCTCGCACTGGTCCTGCTGGCTTCGACGTCCGCGCTGGCCGCGGCGCCCGCCGGCACCAAGCTCTACGTGTTCACCTCGGGCTCCCTGACCTTCGGGAAGGCCGGGCTCCAGAACGGCGCCGCCGGTGACATCACCATCCCGGTCGGCTTCTACGTCATCAAGCACCCGAAGGGCGTGGTGCTGTTCGATACTGGCAACAACGACAAGACCATCAAGGACGCGGCCGGCTACTGGGGCCCGCTTGCCAAGGGGCTCGGCCTCAAGATGACGGCCGACGACGCCATCGACGTCCAGCTCGCCAAGATCGGCGTCAAGCCGGCCGACGTGAAGTACGTGGTCCTCGGCCACATGCACCTGGACCACGCCGGCAACATGCAGAAGTTCCCCAACGCCACCTTCCTCATCCAGAACGACGAGCTGGCGGCGGCGGGCTGGCCGGAGACCGGTTATCAGGTCTTCTACGTCGCCGGCGACTTCTCCGAGGCCAAGAACTACAGCATCGTCCGGCTCAAGGGCGACCTCGACCTGTTCGGCGACAAGAGCGTCGAGGTGGTCCGCTCCCCCGGCCACACGCCCGGCAGCCAGTTCGCCGTGGTGCGCCTCGCCAAGACCGGCACCGTGGTGCTCACCAGCGACACCTGCTACCTGAAGGAGAACCTGGAGAAGAACCTGATCCCCGGCGTGGGCGGCAGCTGGAGCCCGCAGGGTCTCTACCTCGGGTACGAGCGGATCCGCATGATCCGTGACGCCGAGGGCGCCAGCGTCTTCTTCGCCCACGACCCCGAGGTCTTCAAGGCCACCAAGAAGGCGCCCGAGTTCTACGAGTAGGCTCCGACCAGTGCTCCGGGATCTCCCCAGATGGTGACCTTCGACCGGGTGACGAAGCGGTACGGCAGCTTCACCGCCGTGCGCGACGTGAGCTTGAAGGTCGAGGCAGGGGAGATCCTGGGCCTGCTCGGTCCGAACGGGTCGGGCAAGACCACGCTGATCCGGATGCTCACCGGCTACCACTCCCCGACGTCGGGGAGGCTCTCGGTGGGCGGCTTCGACACCGTGGACCAGCCCATGGAGACGCGCCGGCGCATCGGCTACGTCCCCGAGTCACACCCCGCCTACGGCCACATGCGGGTCCGCGAGTTCCTCCGCTTCATGGCCAGCCTGCGCGGCGTGGCGCCCAAGGCGATCCCGGCGGCCATCGAAGAGACCGTGGAGGCGCTCTCGCTCGGCGAGGTGCTGGGGAAGCCCATCCAGACCCTGTCGCGCGGCTACCGGCAGCGGGTGGCCATCGGCCAGGCCCTGGTCCACTCACCGGACCTGCTCATCCTCGACGAGCCCACCAACGGCCTCGACCCACGCCAGATCATCGAGACCCGGAACCTGATCCGCGGGCTGGCCGGCCGGCGCACCGTCATCATGACCTCGCACATCCTCAGCGAGATCGCCCGGACCGTGGACCGTGTCGCCATCATGCTCCGGGGGGAGCTGCTCACCGTCAGGTCCATGGCCGAGACCCCGGACCTCGAGAAGCTCTTCCTCTCGCTCGCATGAGAACGCTCGGCGTCCTGCTGCGGAAGGAGCTGCACGCCACCTTCACCTCGCCGGTGGCCTGGGTGGTCTCGGCCGTCTACCTGCTGGTGGCCGGCTACACCTTCAGCCTCTCGCTCTTCTTCTCCAAGGTGGCCAACCTCACCTACATCTTCCACCAGATCTACATCCTGCTGGTGCTGCTGGTCCCGGTCATCACCATGCGGGCCTTCGCCGAGGAGCGGAAGGCCGACACCCTGGAGCTGCTCCTCACCGCGCCCATCCGGGAGATCTGGATCGTCCTGGCCAAGTACCTGTCGACCATGGCCCTGGTGGGGGGACTGCTGGTGCTCTCCTTCTCCTACGCGCTGGTGCTCCTCATCTACGGTGAGCCCGACATGGCGCCCATCCTTGGCGGCTACCTGGCGCTCTTCCTGCTCGCCAGCTTGCTGGTCGCGGTGGGCACCTTCTGGTCGAGCATCACCGAGAACCAGGTGGTGGCCGCCTCGGCCTCGCTCGGCACCTTCCTGATGCTCTGGTTCATCGACTCGATCGCCTACCTGCTCCCGGCCCCGGCCGACCTCTTCTTCGTCAACCTCTCCATCCTCGGCCACTTCACTCCGTTCGTGAGCGGCTCGCTCTTCCTCTCCGACGCCGGCTTCTTCCTCACCGGCACGCTGCTGGCGCTCTTCATGACCACCCGCGCCCTCGCCGATCGCTGACCAGCCGCCCGCCCCATGAACATCCTCCTCTTCGCCGTCGTCATCGCCGCCCTCGGGGTGCTCTTCACCGCGGCGCTCCAGGTGCCAGTCGGCAGGCTGGGCTGGCCACGGTGGATGGGGCGGGGGCTCCTCGGCGCCGGCGCGGTGGCGGCGACCGTGGCCGCCAACATCGCGCTCTACCGCAACGACAGCCACCTCGACCTGACCGCCTCGAAGGCCTTCACCCCGGCGCCCGAGGTCGAGCAGCTGGTGCGTGACCTCCGGGTCGACGTCGAGCTGGTCTACTTCTTCCAGAAGCAGGACGCCGCCGGCCGCAGCGCCAAGATGCTGGTGGAGCTGCTCGGACGCGCCAGCCCCCGCCTCCACGTCCGCACCGTCGACGTCGACCAGTACCCCGGCGTCGCCAGCCGCTACGAGGTGCGCGGCTACAACGTGGCGGTGCTCGACTCGGGCGGCCGCCGCGTGCAGGTGACCTCCACCAGCGACCGGGACATCGGGCTGGGGCTCCTGCGCGTGACCCGAGCCGAGGTCAAGACCATCTGCTTCGCCGTCGGTCACGGCGAGTACGACATCGACAACATGGAGTACCACACCCACTTCGAGGGGGCGGGCGGCCACAGCCACAGCGGCGAGGGCTCGGTGGTGGTGCTGATGGAGCAGCACGGCTTCGGCCGGGTGAGGCGGGCCCTCGAGGGGCTTGGGCTCCTGACACGCAAGGTGGCGCTCTCTACCGCTGGGCGCGTCCCGGCCGACTGCACGGTGCTGGTGGACGGTGGCCCTCGCACCCGCTACACGCCGCTGGAGGTGGAGGCGATCTCCGGCTACCTCGCCGCCGGGGGCGCGACCCTGCTCCTCTTCGACCTCAACTTCCCCGTGGAGCCGTCGCTGGCGGGCCTGCTGGGTCGCCTGGGGATCAGGGTCGGTGACGGCCTGGTGGTGGATCCGGCCGAGCACTACTTCACCGACGAGCAGATGGTGGCGGTGACCAGCTACCCGCCCCACCCCATCACCTCGGGGCTGGCCCTCTCCTTCTTCCCTGGGGTCCGCCCGCTGGAGCTGGGGCCACCTGCCCCGGGCATCTCCACCGGACCGCTCGCGGTGAGCAGCCCCGAGAGCTTCGTGCGACCCGTTCGAGCGGGTCCACGCGACGACACCGCCCGTTCCCCCGGCGGCCCCCGTGTGCTCGCAGCGGCCTCCTCCGGCAGCTGGGGCGGCGGTCCGCCCGGCGCGGCCTTCCGCACCGTGGTCGTCGGCGACGCCGACTTCGCCAGCAACTCCTTCTTCCCCTACATGTCCAACGCAGACCTGCTCCTCTCGTCCCTGTCGTGGCTGGCCAGGGAGGAGCGCGCCTCGACGCTCAAGCCGGCCGTGGAGGTGCTGCCGCGCGTCTCGCTCACCGGGCGCCAGGTGCAGGGCATCTTCGTCGCCATGGTCCTGGTGCTCCCGGGCCTGGCCGCGCTGGCAGGAGGGCTCCTCTGGTGGCGACGCCGACGCTGAGGACCGTCGGCTGGATCGCCGTGGCCCTGGTCGCTGGCGGAGCCCTGCTCGCCCTGGCCTCACGGGGCGAGCCGTCCGGGACCGGGCTGGCGCGCTTCGAGGCCGCCGGCGCCATGGTGGCCCTGCCGCCGGACCGCGTCACCGCCGTGGAGGTGCGCAGCGCCGACCGCCAGTGGCGCTTCGTTCGCATCGCCGCGGGCGGCTGGGCCTCCGCACCTGGGTCCCTCCCCGGGGCCGCCGATCTCGGCGCCCAGGTGGAGGCCGGCCTGCGCTTCCTCCACGTCTCCGCGCCCCAGCGCATCCTCGACCGCGACGAGGTGCGCGCCGCCAGCCTGGCCGAGATGGGGCTGGCGCCGCCGCGACTCACCGTCACCGTCTACACGGCCGAGGGGGCCGCCTTCGCGATGAGCCTGGGCGGACCCAACCCGCAGGGACTGGCCCAGTACGCCCGCGTGGTGGGATCCGACGAGGTGCTGCTCCTCAACAGGTATCTCGGTGAGGCCTGGCTCAAGGCGGTCAGCGCGCCATGATCCACCCCACCACGCTGCGCGCCGCGCTCGCGGTCCTCCTGCTGGCCACCGGCTCGCTCGCCCTGGCCCACACCTCGAGCACCGGCCTGGCCAAGGTCTCCGTGGACGGGGCCACCGTCACCTACCGCCTGACCCTGGTGCTCCCCGAGCTGCCCGAGGGGCCGCGCCGCCTGCTGGCGGCCGCAGCCGACGGCGACCCCGCGGCCGCAGAGCAGGCGGTGGACGAACTGCGCCGCCGGGTCGGGGTGCGGACGGGCGAGGCGGAGTGCCGTCCCGGGCGCGCCACCGTGCGCGGCTCACGTCTGGGAGACGGCCGTGTCGATCTCGAGATGGCCTTCCGATGCCCGGAAGCCCCCTCGCGGCTGTCGCTGAGGGACGACTGGGCCGCGCTCTTCGGTGAGCATCACCAGACCTTGGCGCGCGTCGAGGTTCCGGGGGGGCCGCACCAGCTCGCCTTCTCGGCCAGCCAGCACGAGGGCAGCGTGGAGGTGGCCGCCGGGGGCGACACCCACGCCAGCGGCTTCCTCTGGCTCGGCTTCGAGCACATCCTCTCCGGCTGGGACCACTTGCTCTTCCTGGCCGCGCTCCTGCTCCGGGGCGGCACGCTCCGATCGATCCTCAAGATCATCACCGCCTTCACGCTGGCCCACAGCATCACCCTGGCCGCGGCGGTGCTCGGGCTGGCCTCCCTCTCCCCTCGCTTCGTCGAGCCGGTCATCGCCGCCTCCATCGTCTGGGTGGCCATCGAGAACGTCCGCCAGGACAGGCCGCCCCCGCGCCGCTGGCTGGCCGGCTTCGCCTTCGGGCTGGTCCACGGCTTCGGCTTCGCCACCGCGCTCCAGGAACTCTCGCTCCCGCCCTGGCCGCTGGCCAAGGCGCTGGTCCAGTTCAACCTCGGCGTCGAGGGCGGCCAGGCCCTGGTGGTGGTCGTGGTGCTCCCGCTCCTGGTCTGGCTGCAGCGGACCCGCTGGGAGCCGCGCGTGGTGAAGGCGGCGTCGATGGGGCTGGCGGTGGTCGGCTCGATCTGGTTCGTGCAGCGCATCTTCTTCGCCTGACGCCGACCAGGACGCCGGTCTCCGGGGCCGCCTCCGCCCATGCCGGCGCTGGCCGGAGCGACATCCGCTCCGAACCGCCCGCCCTCCACGGCATGGCTGGGCCGACGCCACGCATCAACCACCGGATCTCAACCCCTTCCGCGCCGGAGGCCGATCGGCACGGCGGATGCTCTACCGAAACTTGCGCCATGACCTGGAGTGAGATCGCTCCCCCCCACGCCTCACCAAGGAAGACCATGCGACAGCTCAAGCTGGCCCGTGTTGGACTCACCCTCGCCGCGCTGTTGACCCTGCTGATCGCTCCGGAGGCCCGGGCGCTCTCGACCGAAGTGAAGGGCTGGACGCTCTCCCTCTCCGGCGCGGTCGACGGCTACCTGACCACGGCCTTCTGCGACACCTCGGCCAGCCCGGGCGTCGCCGGCGGGATCGCCTGCCAGGTGGGGCCCGGTGGCGAGACCCGCTCCGCCATCGAGTCGGGCCTGCTGCCCAGCTTCCTCAACCTCGAGGTGAAGACGCAGAGCGGGGACATCGAGTACGGAGCCGACATTGGCTTCTTCTCGGGCCTCAGCAGCACCGACGGCGGCAAGCGCGGCTTCGCCGCCACCACCATGGACCTGCGCAAGAACTTCGTCTTCTTCGGGACCAAGGGCTTCGGCACCATCAAGATCGGCCGCGACATGGGGCTCTTCGGCTCCGACGCCATCCTCAATGACATGTCGCTCATCGGCGCCGGCTCCGGCGCAGCCTTCCCGGTCGGGTTCGGGCAGACCACCTTCGGCCGCATCGGCGTCGGGTACATCTACGTCGACTGGGCCCCGCAGATCGCATACACCAGCCCCGATCTCTCCGGCGCCAAGGTGACCGTGGCCCTGCTCCAGGCCTGGGACACGCTCAACTTCTCGGGCACCACCACGCCGTCGCTGCAGGGCCACAAGACCCCCGGTGTCCAGGCCAAGGTGACCTACGACCTGGCCGGCGGCGTCCCCGCGCATCTCTGGGCCGGCGGCTGGTGGCAGACCGCCGCCTCCCTGGGCGGCGGCAACCCGGTCCCGGTCGGCGAGAGCCTCACCACCACCGCCTTCGAGGTCGGCGCCACGGTGACGCCGGTCAGCGGCCTCCAGTTGATGGGCTACTTCTACTCCGGCAAGGGCGCCGGCACGACCGGCGTGGTGTTCGACGCGGCCTCCTGGGACGGCTCCACGGTGGCGGCCCGCAAGTCGATGGGCTACATCGCCCAGGCCACCTACACCATCAAGAGCGTCAAGCTCGGCCTGAGCTACGGGCAGAGCTCGCTCGACGTCGCCTCCAACGAAGCGGCCGCCGCCAACCCGCTCGTGAAGAGCAACAGCTCGGTCATCGGCGGCCTCTACTACAGCCTGGTCCCCGGCCTCACGCTGACGGCCGAGGCGACCGGCACCACCTCCAAGAGCCACGCCGGGAGCTCCATCTCCGACACCTCCGTGGCGCTCGGGTCGATCCTCTTCTTCTGATGCGGGAGCAGGCGGGGTCGCAGCGCGGGTGGGCCGGGCAGGCCCGGGATCTCCAAGGGGTTGGGGGCCCTGGCCTGCCCGCGTCTTTCCGCGGAGGCACCGTGCGCCGCGACCTCACGCCCGCTCTTCCTGGGGGGGGTGGAGCTTCGGGCAGTGACCTCGGCTATCGTCGTCGGCTTCGATGGGTGCCTTCAGGTTGACCAAGATGCGCGGAAGCGTGGTGAGGAGGTTCTCCCTCCTCCTCGTGGCGTCGGCCATCCTGCCCATGGTGGCCGTCGGCTTCGTCTACGATCGCTACGCCAGCAGCCTGCTGGAGGAGTTCACCGGTGAGCGGATCCGGGCCCAGCTGGCGGCAACCGCCAGCCGGGTCGGGGCGTTCATCGAGGCCCGCTCCTACCAGCTCGAGACCATCGCCACCTACCCTGCGCCGCAGGCCACCGGGCCCGGCGCGGCCCTGGCCTCGCTGGTGCGCATCGAGGCCGACGCCGCGGACCTCTACGGCATCCTCTTCTTCTCCGACGGTGGCGTCCTGCTCCGGGCCATCGCCGGGCAGGCCGCCGCCGGGCCTCCGTACTGGAGCGCCTTCGACTTCGATCTCTCGGCGCTGCCGCACCGTGTGGTCGGCGAGACCACCACCATCGGGCCGGTGCCCCCGCGGGACGGGCAGTCGGGCTGGTTCCTGCTCCAGCAGCGCTTCCATGGCGGCGGGATCGTCGCCCTCCACGTGCGCCTGGCCTCCATGACCGAGCTCATGGGCACCACCTCGGCGGCCGAGGTGGTGCGGCCATTCCTGCGGACGCCGGCCGGGGACTTCGACGCGCGCGGGAATCTCACCACCACCACGCGCGGGCAGATCGTGATCGGGCCTGAGGTGCTGCCAGGCTGGCTGCCCTGCCTGGTGGTCGACCCCGACGAGTTGCTGCGACCGTTCCTGGCGGCGCGGATTGCGCTGCTGCTGGCGTCGATCTTCGCAGCCGGCGCCATCGCCTGGCTGCTGGCCAGGATGGCCGGGAAGCTGCAGCGACGGGTCGACCTGCTGGCCCGCGGCGCCGAGGCGGTCTCGGCCGGGGACTTCGCCCACCGGGTCCTGCTCGAGGGCGACGACGAGATCGGCCTGCTGGCCAAGACCTTCAACCGCATGGCCGCCAGGCTCGGCCTCCTCATCGAGCGGACCGTGCGCATGAAGCGGCTGGCCGCGCTCGGCGAGTTCTCCACCGGCGTGGCCCACGAGGTCCGCAACCCGCTGGCCACCCTCAAGACCACCGTCCAGGCGCTGGCGCGCGTCGAGAAGGACCCCGAGCGCTCGACCCTGCTCGCCAGCATGCTGCGCGAGATCGACCGGATGGGGCGGGCCATGCAGGACATCCTGGTTTTCGGCCGCCCCAGGCCTCCGGAGCAGCGGGAGGTGGCGCTCGGCGACGCCGTCCCCGGGATGGTGGCGCTGACGGCGCCGGAGGCGAACCAGCGCGGCATCTCGCTGCGGGTGGAGGGAGATCTCTCGGCGGTGGCCCTGGTCGACCGGGATCACCTCTCGCAGATTCTCCTCAACCTCATCCAGAACGCGCTGCACGCCAGCCCAGCCGGCGGCCGCGTCATCATCAGGGTGGCCGAAGACGACGGCCAGGTGGTGGTCGAGGTGAGGGACGCCGGCAGCGGCATCGCGCCCGGCAAGCTGGCCCACGTCTTCGAGCCGTTCTTCACCACCAAGGTCGGGGGCACCGGCCTGGGGCTCTCCATCTCCAGGCAGCTGGCGGAGCTGAACGGCGGGGGGCTGGTGCTGGAGAGCACCGTCGACGCTGGCACCACGGCGCGCGTCACGCTCCGGTCGAGAGGGAGGGACCATGTCGAGCATCCTGATCATTGACGACGAGGCGGCGCTGGTGAACTCGCTGGCCTTCGCGCTGCGCGCCGAGGGCCACGATGTCCGCGGCGTCGGGACCGCCGCCGAGGGGCTGCGGGTCGGCGAGCAGCCGCCTCCCTCACTGGTCCTGCTCGACCTGCGCCTGCCTGACGGCTCCGGGCTCGAGGTGCTCGAGAAGCTGCTGGTCCTGCTCCCCGGCGTCCCGGTCATCATGATGTCAGCGCACGGCGACACCCGGGTCGCGGTCAAGTCGGTGAAGCTGGGCGCCTTCGACTATCTCACCAAGCCGTTCGAGCTCGACGAGCTCTTCCTCACCATCCGCTCAGCCCTGGAGCGGGAGAAGATGAGCCAGGAGATCGCCAGGTTCCGGGAGGCCACGCTGGCCGGCGGAGAGCTGGTCGGGGAGAGCCAGGTGGTCCGGGCGCTGGCCGAGGCGACGCGCCAGGTGGGCGCCAGCCATGCCGGGCGCGTCCTCCTGCTGGGCGAGTCGGGATCGGGCAAGGCGCTGGTGGCTCGCGCCATCCACAGCCAGAGCGCCAGGGCCAAGGGGCCGTTCGTGGAGGTCAACTGCGCGGCCCTCCCCGAGCAGCTCATCGAGGCCGAGCTCTTCGGCGCCGAGAAGGGCTCCTACACGGGCGCCCTGCAGCGCCGGGTCGGGCTGGCGGCGCTGGCCGACGGCGGCACCCTCTTCCTCGACGAGATCGGGGAGCTGCCGCTGGCGCTCCAGGCCAAGCTCCTCCACTTCCTCGAGGACGGCTCCTACCGGCCCATCGGCTCGGGACAGCCGCAGGTCTCCGACGCCAGGGTGGTGGCCGCCACCAACCGCGAACTGGCGGCCGAGGTGCGGGCCGGTCGGTTCCGCGAGGACCTCTACTACCGGCTCAACGTGGTGCACCTCTCGGTGCCGCCGCTGCGCGATCGCGGCAACGACATCCTGCTGCTGGCCCGCCACTTCGCCGAGCGCTACGCCCGCGAGGAGCGGTGCGCGCCAGTCAGGTTCCCGCCGGAGTCCCAGGCCATCCTGCTCGCACACCAGTGGCCGGGTAACGTCCGTGAGCTCCGGAACCTGGTGGAGCGGCTGACCATCCTCTCGCCAGGGAGGACCGTCTCGCCTGCCGATCTGCCGGTGGTCCCCGTCCAGGCCGAGGCGGCGCGTCCCGCGCAGGAGACCGGCGCCCCGCGGTCCATCGACGCGGAGCTGGAGGAGTCGGAGCGGGTGCTGGTCCTCTCGGCGCTGCGCCAGGCCGCAGGTCACCGGAGCCAGGCGGCGAAGGTGCTCGGCATCTCGCGGCACGCCCTGAAGCGCCGCCTGCAGCGGCTGGGGCTCCTGTGAGAAGGTCCGCCAGCACGTCCCGGGGGCCGCGCTCGCCACCCCTGCTGCTCTGCGTGGCCTTCGCGGTCGCCGTGCTCCCTGCGAGCGCCGAGGGCCGCATCGAGCTCGGCGCCTCGGCGGCGGAGGCCGACATCACCATCGGCTGCATGTTCCCCATGACCGGCCGCTCGGCGATCTACGGGCGCGACAGCATCGGCGGCATCCGGGTGGCGCTGGAGCGGCTCTCCCAGCGGACCACGCCGGGCCGCCGGCCGCGGCTTCGGATCCTGGTCGACGACGACCGCTCCAAGGCCGCCCACGCCGTCCAGCTGGCCCAGGACTACGTCCGGCGCGACGGCGCCCGCTTCATCTGCGGCGTGGTCAGCTCGGGCGTGGCCCAGGCGGTGAGCCGCTTCGCCTCCAGCCAGGATGTGATCTTCGTCGGCACCGACCACGCCTCGTCGCGGCTCACCATCGAGGATCTCCACCGGCGCTACTTCCGGGTCTCCAACGACACCTACTCCTCGATGGCGGCCGGCGCCCGCTACCTCGCGGACCTCCGGAAGCGCGAGCCCTGGCGACGGCTGGCCTTCGTGGGCGCCGACTACGACCACGGCCACGTCTCCCTCCAGGACCTCCGGACCAACCTCGACCAGCTCGGCGTGAAGTACGAGCTGGTGGCGACCCTCTGGCCCAAGCTCTACGAGCCGGACTACGCGGACGTGATCCGCGCGATCCAGAGCTCCAAGCCGGAGGTGGTGGTGACGGCGCTCTGGGGCGGGGACTTCATCGCCTTCCTGAAGCAGGTGGCCGCCACCGACCTGCTCGAGACCGTCCGGCTGGCCAATTTCGACACCGGCGGGAACTACGACGTCATGGTGGCGCTGGGTGACCACCCTCCGCCCGGGCTCATCCTCTCGGCCAGGCACCACAACAACTGGCCCGACACCCCACTGAACCGCTGGTTCGTGCAGACCTTCCACCGGCTCGAGGGGCGCTTCCCCACCTACGCGGCCGAGGGGGCCTACAGCGGGATCATGGCCATCGCCGAGGCGGTCCAGCGCGCCGGCCCACGAGGCACCACCGGGCAACTGGTCGAGGCGCTGGAGGGGCTCCGCCTGGAGCTGCCCGAGGATCCTCCCGGCTTCACCTCCTGGATTGACCCCGAGACCCACCAGATCGCCCAGGTCCAGGCCATCG
>Ga0315270_10000504_pt1 | contig 21816 bp, 17 predicted proteins | sample C1_bottom_MG_FD_204932 | JGI IMG/M metagenome (GOLD analysis project Ga0315270, IMG submission 204932) | Sediment microbial communities from Yellowstone Lake, YNP, Wyoming, USA - C1_bottom | ecosystem: Environmental > Aquatic > Freshwater > Lake > Sediment | place: USA: Wyoming | collected...
CGCCTCTTGCTATCGCACGATCTCCTCACAGAGACTGGTTCAATTTTCGTACAAATATCTGATGACAATATTCATCACGTAAAGGAGATTCTGGAGGAGATATTCGGTGCAGATAATTTTCTGGCTATCGTTACGTTCAAGAAAACCGGGTCTCTTGTTTCCGGTGGTATCCAGACCTTCGCCGACTACATAATTTGGTTTGCAAAGGACAAAAACCGCGCACTTGGGGAGATCAATCCTCTGTTTCTGGATCGCCGAGATGTGGAAGGGGGCTTGGATGTATTTCGTTATGTGTTACTGCCACAAGGTGAAGTCACGACGGTGACCGAGCTTGGCGGTCTTCAATACCTTCCGGACGGTGCTCAACTTTGCCAGTCAGTGTCTTTGACCTCGCAGCATCACAGCGAGACTCGGTCGGTTAAGTATTCATTCAAGGAGAGAGATTTCTACACGCCTCCAAATCGCCAATGGAGTGTGTCGGCAGAGGGCTTAGACAAACTCGTATCCCTTGGGCGACTGTTCGTCGCAGGGAAAAATCTTCGCTTTGCATCGGTTCTCAACGATAACCCGATGGTGCCACTCGGAAACGTCTGGACTGATACGGGAACAGGTAGTTTCACTGAGGATCAACTTTATGTCGTCCAGACAATGACGAAAGTAATTCAACGCTGCATGTTGATGGCAACAAAGCCCGGCGACCTCGTCCTCGATCCCACCTGCGGTTCCGGCACCACAGCCGTCGTCGCGGAGACCTGGGGCCGGCGCTGGATCACCATCGACACTTCGCGCGTACCGCTGGCGCTGGCGCGGCAACGGCTGTTGACGGCCACTTTCAACTACTGGGAACTGCGCGAGCCGAGCCGCGGCCCAGCCGGAGGATTCGTCTACAAGGAGAAAAAAAACCGCAAGGGCGAACATGTCGGTGGCATCGTACCCCACATCACGCTGGGCTCCATCGCCAATAATGAGCCGCCGAAATACGAAGTACTGGTGGATCGGCCCGAAACCATCTCAGGCATCACCCGCGTCTGCGGCCCCTTTGTGGTCGAGGCGACCATCCCGACCGCGACTAACTTCGACGGCGATGCGCCACTTCCCGATGGTGAGCGTGACTCGCTGCAGGATTTCATCGAGCGCATGATCGAGGTTCTGCGCGCCTCGCCGGTGCTGCACTTGGCCGGCGGCAAGAGCGTGCGGCTTTCCGGCATTCGCCGCCCGGCTAAGACTCTGTGGCTCTCGGCGGAAGCGATGCAGGTCGCCGTTGCCGCAGACGAAAAGGGTGACCCGGTGGCGCTGTTGCTCGGCCCCGAGCATGGCCCCATCGGCGAGGTAGCGGTGCTGGAAGCCTGGCAGGAAGCCACCGCCAAGCAATTCACCCACCTCTATGTCATCGGCTTCGCCATCGAACCGAAGGCGCGTCAGTTCGTCGAGGACGCCGGCAAGATCGGCCTGCCCGCCACCTACGTCCAGGCCACGCCCGACATCCTGATGGGCGACCTGCTGAAGAACATGCGCTCCTCGCAAATCTTCTCCGTCTGCGGCCAGCCGGACGTGCAGGTCACGCCAGTGCCGGTGCCCGAGGACGGCATCCCCAACCAGGCCTATTACGAAGTGAAGTTGAACGGTTTGGATGTATTCGATCCGGTCACGATGGAGATCGACTCCCGCGCCGGCCTCGACGTGCCGGCCTGGTTTCTCGATACCGACTACAACGGCCTGGTGTTCCGTGTCTGCCAGGCTTTCTTTCCGCGCACCCAGGCCTGGGACAACCTGAAGCGGGCGCTCAAGGCCGACTTCGACGAGTCCGTCTGGGCGCATCTGGCCGGCGATACCTCGACGCCGTTCTGCGCCGGGCAGCACAAGCAGATCGCCGTCAAGGTCATCGACGACCGGGGCAACGAGTTGATGGTGGTAAAGAAGCTGGAGGACGGGAAATGATTCGGCTGGTTACGCTCAAGGGCTTCAAGCGTTTCACGGATACGGAGTTTCCGATTCCAGGGCATGTGGTTTTGGCTGGGCCGAACAACACCGGCAAGACCACGCTATTGCAGGCGATTGCGGCTTGGGAACTTGGCTTTCGCAAGTGGCGGGAGATCAATGACTTCAACCCCCGTCGAAACGGTTACCAATGGCAAGACCTGGAGCGCTTGGCGTTCTCGGCAGTGGCCGTTCGCTCGTTCGAGATGCTGTGGCGAAACCGTCAGCGCAGCGCACCGTTCGAGATCGGCATTCAGGTTGGCGGCTTACCCTTGGTCACCCTGGAGTTTCGCTTCCAGGCCGACGGCCTTATGCAGGTTCGGCCAAAGGCCGACCCGGCCGTAACCTCACTGGTGCTGCAAGACACGCGGCTTCAGTTGCGCACGACATTCATTCCCGCGATGTCGGGCCTTGCACGGGAAGAGAGACGGCTTGCCGACGCCGAGGCGATTGATGACCTCTTGGCACAAGGCCGCCCCGGAGAGGTGCTGCGCAACCTGCTGGTCATCGCCCACAAGGACGACAATGCCTGGCGCGCGCTCAACGAGACCATCGGCCGGTTTTTCGACTATGAATTGCTGCCGCCACAGTCGGGCGCAGTGTTGATTTGCGAGTACCGTCATCGCGGCGGTAACGGTCTTCCCAAGTTCGACATCGCCAGTGCCGGTAGCGGCTTTCTTCAGATACTCCTGTTGCTGACGTTGCTGCTGACTCAGCACCGCGATGCCAATGCCGGTAGCATGGTGTTGTTGATCGACGAGCCGGATGCCCACTTGCACCTGATCTTGCAGCGATCCATCTACGGAGAACTACGCTCGGTGGCGGCCAGCCGGCAGGCGCAACTGTTTGTCGCCACTCATTCAGAGATGATCGTCAATAACGTCGAGGCGCGCGAACTGTACTTGATGTATGGCACGCCGCGGCTGGTGGCAAGCGAACTCGAAAAGGCTCAACTGGCCAATTCCTTTGGCATCCTTACCCATGCGGACATTCTGGAGGCGGACGGCGTACGGGGTGTGCTGTATACGGAAGATTTCACCGATATTGACATTCTGGAAGCATTCGCCCGTGTGCTGAACGATGAAGCGGCTCTCAAGTTGCTATCGCGGGATGTGCTGACGAAATCGTCGCAGGCGCCATTACCTGGCGGCCTGGGTGAGTTTACTCCCCAGAAGCATTGGGACATGTTGAAGCTCATCCGCGCCGATCTTCGTGCGTTGGAACTTTTGGATGGGGATGCCAAGAACAAGGCGGATGACTCGATCACGGGTACGGCGGAGAAGATGCAGCGCATCCGCTGGCAGCGCTACGAAATTGAAAGCTACTTGATCCATCCGGCGCCATTGCAACGCTTCGTCGAAAATCGCTTGGGTGATGCTTTGCTTGCCAACCAGATTCTTGGCGAACTTGGAATCAGCGGTGAACTGGAAAAGACTCTGCAAAAAGAGTTTCTTGAGAACCCATTGAAACCAGTACCACTGGTCGAAGCCTATTTTCGCAACGAACCTGTGAGCAAAACGCTGATCCCGGCACTGATGCAGGCTGCCGGCCTGAATGTTCCCAAGCGTGAATTCTGCGAAATTGCCGCCGAGTTCAAGCCCGAGGAAGTGCATCCGGAAATCGTCGAGCGCCTCGGCCAGATCAAGCAGGCATTCGGAGTCTGAGCGTGTTCGATTTCCAGGTCGAAAACCCGATCCTCAACTCGCCTTTCCTTGAGCCGCGACAATACTGGCATATTGAGGAAGGCACTGCGCCGCTCATTGTCGAGGGGCGGCGCAAGCCTGCCTATTTCTACCGGCCTCCCAGCTACGAAGTTTCGCGCGAGGGCATGGAGGAGGAGGTCGGTTACGAAATCGAGCTGCTGCTGGTTTCCCGTATCCGCGCCCGACTCAAAGAGTGGCGGACGGCAGGCTGTCCGGGCGCATCGAAAATCACCCGGGAACTGCTGGCCTACTGGGAACGGGAAGGTCGGGAGAAGCGCCTTTTCTATGCCCAGATCGAAGCGGCGGCAACGGTTATTTTCCTCACCGAGGCGCGGGTGGATTTCCTACAGGGAATCAACATTCCGCTCGACGAACCTTCAGAGAAACAAAAGGCCGAGGGGCTGCGCGCCTTCCAGCGCCTGGCGTGCAAGATGGCCACTGGCAGCGGCAAAACCACGGTGATGGGCATGCTGGCGGCCTGGAGCATCCTGAACAAGCAAAACACTCGCGGCGACCGCCGTTATTCCGACACCGTGCTGGTGGTCTGCCCCAACGTGACCATCCGCAACCGGCTCGCCGAACTGGACCCGGCGCGGGGCGAAGCAAGCCTTTACCGCAGCCGCGATCTGGTGCCGCCCCACCTGATGGGCCCGCTATCGCAAGGGCGGGTGCTGGTGATGAACTGGCATGTATTTAAGCTTCAGGATGCGAGCCGGGTTGGCGGCACCTCTGCCCGCGTGGTGCGCACTGGACGAGAGCTGATAGAGAGGGAAACTATCCGTATCGGCGAAAAGAGTACGACGGCACGCGGCACTCGTTACCTTTCGTTGGCCGACTACCAGCGGCAGGTGGCTGCCGGCCTGCTGGAAGTGGTCAAGGAGGAAATCGACGACAGCGGCGCACTGCTCAAGGCCAAGGTGAGCAGTACCCGGTACGTGGAATCCGATGCCGCCTGGCTCGCCCGCGTGCTGGGCTTCAAGGCCGGTCGCAAGCAGAACGTGCTGGTGCTGAACGACGAAGCCCATCATGCCTATCGCATTCGTTCCGAGGAGCCGGACGAGTTCGAGGAAGTCGACGACGAAGGCCTGGACGAGTACTACGCCGAGGCGACGGTGTGGATCGACGGACTCGACCGTATCCACAAACAGGTGGGGATCAACACCTGCCTGGATTTTTCGGCCACACCCTACTTTCTTGGCCGGGTGGGGCAACAAGCCAACCGGCCCTTCCCCTGGGTGGTGTCGAGCTTCGACTTGATTGAGGCGATCGAGTCGGGACTGACCAAGATTCCCCAGTTCGCGGTGCGCGACATGTCGGGGCAATCGATTCCCGGCTACTTCAACATCTGGCGCTGGATCCTGCCGCAACTGAAATCCTCCGAGCGCGGCGGCAAGAAGAGCGCCGCCAAGCCGGAGGCAATTCTGCGCTACGCCTTCACGCCCATCGCCATGCTGGGTGGATTGTGGCAGCAGGTGGCAAAGGAGTGGCGGGAAAACGGCACAGATCCGCGCCCGCCGGTATTCATCATCGTCTGCAAGAACACCCGGCTGGCGAAGTTGGTTTATGAATGGCTGGCCGACGACAACCCGCCACCGGGCATCCCTTCGGCTGGGCTGCCGGATTTTCGCAACCGCGATGAGGTCATCAACACCATCCGGGTGGATTCGACAGTGGTGGCGGAAACAGACTCTGGCGAAGCCAAGTCCGACCTCAACGCCTGGATGCGTCTGACGCTGGATACCGTCGGCCGCCTCGATTGGCCACAGGATCGACAGGGCAACCCAATCTATCCGGAAGGCTTTACGGTTCTGGCGGAAAAGCTCGGCAAGTCGCTGCATCCGCCAGGACGGGATGTGCGCGCCATTGTCAGCGTCGGCATGCTCACCGAAGGCTGGGACTGCAACACGGTGACGCATATCGTGGGACTGCGGCCATTTATGTCCCAATTGCTTTGCGAGCAGGTGGTGGGCCGCGGCCTGCGTCGGGTGAGCTACGAGAGCGAGGGCGAGGGCACGGAGGAGCGCCTGGGAGAAGAAGTGGCGCAGATTTTCGGCGTGCCTTTCCAAGTGGTGCCTTTCAAGGCCAACAAGGGTGGCGTACCACCTCCCCCAACAAAGACCTGGCGCGTGCGTGCGCTGCCGGAGCGGGCCAACCTGGAAATCCGCTTCCCGCGTATCGAAGGGTATGCGTTTGAACCCACGTCGGTACTGAGCATCGATTGGGAGCTGATTCCAGAGTTGGCCATCGACCCGACGCAGATTCCGCCCGAGGTGCAAATGAAGGCGGGACTGCCCACCAACCAGGGGCGCCCGACGATCTATGGTCCCGGCAAACTGAGTATGGCATCGCTTTCCGCCTATCGGGCCGAGCACCGGCTTCAGTCCCGCATAGCCGAAGCTGCCAGGGATATGGTGAGAGCTTATGCAAATCAGGCTGAAGCCTCCACCGGACAGATTCATCCATCGGTGCTATACCCGCAGTTCGTTGCAGCAGTGAAACGATTCGTCGCCGAAAAGGTATGCGCCCACCATCCCGCTACGAAAGCGGACGTGTTTCTCGCGCCCTACTATGGTTACATGATGGAACGCTTGCTTGGGAACATTCAGCCTGCTGAAGGCAGTCGCGAGCGCATCCGCATCGAACGCCATCGCGGTCCGGGTTCGACATCGGAGGTGGAGTACGTCACACGCAAAGAGCCGTTCTCAGTTAGCAAGAGCCATGTAAACTACGTGGTGCCGGATTCGCAGTGGGAACGAATTGCGGCCTATGCACTCGATAACCACCCTGCGGTTCACAGCTTTGTAAAGAACAGCGGATTGGGATTTGCGATTCCCTACATTCATGCGGGCCAAGGACACGATTACCTGCCAGACTTCATCGTGCGGCTTGAGCATGACGCACCAAGCTTTGTCATTGTCGAAACCAAGGGACACGATGACCGTTTGCAAGAGAAACAAAATGCCGCCGAGCGCTGGGTCTCGGCAGTAAATCAAGACGGTCGGTTCGGACACTGGCGTTATTTGTTATTGAGGAATCGTGCTGGAATAGCCGAGGAAATACTGACGGAACTGCACAGATGAACATCAAGGAAACCATGCAGCAGATTGGTCAGGCAGCCCGCAGTGCTTCACGGCTGCTGGCGGCGGCCTCGACATCTGCCAAGAATGACGCGCTGCTGGCGATGGCTGGACAAATCCGCGCGCGCAAGGACGAACTGCTCGCCACCAATGCACTCGACCTGGCGGCGGCGCAGACAGGCGGCCTCGCAGCAGCGCTGCTCGACCGGCTGAGCTTGACCTCCGCCGGGATCGAAACCATGGCGCAGGGACTGGAGCAGGTCGCCGCCTTGCCCGATCCGGTGGGCGAGATCACCGACCTGAGGCGGCGGCCTTCCGGCATCCAGGTCGGCAGGATGCGCGTGCCGCTGGGCGTCGTCGGCATCATCTACGAGGCGCGCCCCAACGTCACCGCAGACGCGGCGGCGCTGTGCCTGAAATCCGGCAACGCGGCGATCCTGCGCGGCGGCAAGGAAGCCTTGCGCTCCAACCTGGCCATCGCCGCCTGCGTGCAGGCCGGGCTGAAGTCCGCCGGCCTGCCGGAGACAGCGGTGCAGGTGATCGCCACCACCGACCGCGCAGCAGTCGGTGAACTCATCGCCATGCCGCAGTATGTCGACGTGATCGTGCCGCGCGGCGGCAAGGGGCTGATCGAACGCATCGCCAAAGACGCGCGGGTGCCGGTGATCAAGCATCTCGACGGCATCTGCCATGTGTATATCGACGCCGACGCGAACCTCGACATGGCCATCCGCATCGCCGACAACGCCAAGACACAACGCTATGCACCCTGCAACACCATGGAGACGCTGCTGGTGCACGCCGACATTGCGGCACAGGTATTGCCGCCGCTGAGCAAAATCCTGCTCGACAAGGGCGTCGAGCTGCGCGGCTGCGAACAGTCCCGTGCGCTTGTCCCGCAGATGAAAACTGCCAGCGAGGAAGACTGGCGCACCGAGTATTTGGCAGCGATTCTCTCGGTACGCATCGTCGCCTCGCTCGACGCCGCCATCGACCATATTGCACAATATGGCTCACAACACACCGAGGCCATCGTCACCGAGAACTACACCCAGGCGATGCGCTTTCTGCGCGAAGTAGACTCAAGCTCAGTGATAGTGAATGCCTCGACGCGCTTCGCCGACGGCTTTGAATACGGCCTGGGCGCTGAGATCGGCATCTCCACCGACAAATTCCACGCGCGCGGGCCGGTCGGCCTGGAGGGACTCACCTCGCAGAAATGGATCGTACTCGGCAACGGGGAAATCCGCACTTGAAACGCTACCGGATCGCCGCCATCCCCGGCGACGGCATCGGCAAAGAAGTGCTGCCAGAGGGCGTGCGTGCGCTGGATGCTGTAGCAGAAAAATTCGGTTTTGCTTTCGATTGGGACTGGATCGAGTGGGCCAGTTGCGATTACTACGCGCAACACGGCAGCATGATGCCGGAGGACTGGTTCGAGCGCATCGCCAAACATGACGCCATCTTTTTCGGCGCAGTCGGCGATCCTGACCGGGTACCGGATCACGTCTCGCTGTGGGGTTCGCTGCTGCTGTTCCGCCGCCGTTTCGACCAATACGTGAATCTGCGCCCGGCGCGGCTGATGCCGGGCATGAAGTCGCCATTGGCCGAGCGCAAACCCGGCGACATCGACTTCTACATCGTGCGCGAGAACACCGAGGGCGAATACTCCAACGCCGGTGGCCGCATGTTCGAAGGCAGCGAACGCGAGATAGTTTTGCAGGAAACCGTGATGACCCGCCACGGTGTCGACCGGGTGCTGAAATTTGCCTTCGAACTGGCGCAAAGCCGCCCGAAAAAACATCTGACTTCCGCCACCAAGTCGAACGGTATTTCCATCACCATGCCTTACTGGGATGAACGGGTAAAAGCCATGGCGGCGCGGTATCCGGAGGTACGCGTCGATCAGTATCACATCGACATCCTCTGCGCGCATTTTGTCCGGCATCCGGACTGGTTCGATGTGGTGGTCGGCTCCAACCTGTTCGGCGACATCCTTTCTGATCTCGGCCCGGCCTGCACCGGCGCCATCGGCATCGCGCCTTCCGCCAACCTCAATCCGGAACGCGTGTATCCTTCGCTGTTCGAACCGGTGCACGGCTCGGCGCCGGACATCGCCGGTCGGGGCATCGCCAATCCGCTCGGCCAGATTTGGTCTGGAGTGCTGATGCTGGAGCATCTGGGCCAGCCGCAAGCCGCCGCCGCGCTGATGCGCGCCATCGAAAGCGTGTTGCTGAACGGCCCGAAAACCGGCGACCTGGGCGGCAACGCAAGCACACAGGATGTCGGTAAAGCCGTCGTCGAAAAGATTACCAAACCTTGAGGAGAAGACCGTGAGAAAACTACTGATCGCTTTGCTGTTGTGTGCCGCCAGTCTGGCCCATGCCGCAACCGAGGTCTCAGGCGTCAAGTTCGCCGACAAGCTCAAACTGGGCGCGGTCGAGCTGCAACTCAACGGCGCCGGCCAGCGTTCCCGGCTGTTCTTCAAGGTCTATGCAATCGGGCTTTACCTGCAGGAGAAGAGGACGACTGTGGCCGATGTGCTGGCGCTCAAGGGACAAAAACGCCTGCACATCGTCACCTTGCGCGAACTGACGGCTGAGCAGTTTGCGGGTGCACTGGTGGAAGGAATGCAGAAAAATCATTCTGATGCCGAAATGGCGCCGTTGAAAGCACGCATCGAAGACTTCAATGCAGCCATGCTGGCGGTGAAAAAAACCGCCGAAGGCAGCGTCGTCGATATCGACTGGCTGCCCGAAAGCGGCACCCGCTTGATCGTCGGCGGCATACAGCAAGGCAAGGACATTCCCGGCGAAGACTTCTACAACGCCCTGCTGGCGATCTGGCTCGGCCCGAAACCCGCGCAAGACGATCTCAAGGAAGCGCTGCTCGGCAAGACGCAATAACGGCGCATATAATTCAGCATACCCACAGGAGGAGACACAATATGCACGCATTCGTCCGCAAGCTGCTGCTCACCGTTGGCGCCGCGCTGGCGCTGTCCGCTTCGGCCCACGCCGCCGAATTCATCAGCATCCTCACCGGCGGCACTAGCGGTGTGTACTATCCGCTTGGCGTGGCGCTGTCGCAGATCTACGGCAAGGCCATCCCCGACGCCAAGTCTTCGGTGCAGGCCACCAAGGCTTCCGCCGAAAATCTCAACCTGCTCCAGGCGGGTAAAGGCGAGATCGCCTTCACGCTTGGCGACGCGCTCTCCGATGCCTGGAAAGGCAGCGAAGAGGCCGGCTTCAAGACGCCGCTGAAAAAACTGCGCGGCGTCGCCGGGATTTATTCCAACTACATCCAGGTGGTCGCCAGCGCCGACTCCGGCATCAAGACCCTGGCCGACCTGAAAGGCAAGCGCGTCGCCGTCGGCGCGCCCAAGTCCGGCACCGAAATCAATGCCCGCGCCATCCTCAAGGGCGCCGGACTCAGCTACAAGGATCTGGGCAAGGTCGAATATCTGCCTTTCGGTGAATCAGTGGAGTTGATGAAAAATCGCCAGATCGACGCCACGCTGATTTCGGCGGGCTTGGGCGTCGCCGCCATCCGCGACCTGGCGACCTCGGTGAAAATGGTCATCGTGCCGGTTCCCGCCGAGGTAGTGACCAGGATCAATGATCCCGCCTACATCGCCGGCACTATCCCGGCCAATACCTACGAGGGACAGGCGATGAATGTGGCCACCGTGGCTATCGAGAATTTTCTCGTCACCCACGAAGGCGTGCCGGTCGACACAGTCTACAAGATGACCAAATCCATGTATGAGAACCTCGATCAAATGGTCGCCGCCCATACCGCCGCAAAAGCCATCAAGCGCGAGGAAGGGCCGAAGCATATGCCTCTGCCGCTGCATCCCGGCGCCGAGAAATATTACCGCGAGGTCGGCCTGATCAAGTAAGCGGTCTATCTTACTCGTTTTGAAATTGATTAAAGCCGCGCTGGATGATCGCCAGGCGGCTTTTTCTTTGACGCTTGGAGCCTACCCATGAACGAGCCGTCCGCAAGCCTGTTCGACCACCCCGCCCCAAGTGGGGAATTTCAGGAACACGGCCATACCCGCAATCTCGGCGGCTGGGCGCTGAAAACGGTGGTCTTTGCCGCCATGGCTTTTTCCACCTACCAACTGATGGTGGCCGGTTTCTCGCCCTTGTCCAGTCTGGTCACCCGCGCGTTCCATGTCGGTTTCCTGCTGCTCATCAGCTTCCTGCTTTACCCAGTGGTGCAGCGCGCCAAGCCGCAAACTCGCATCCCCTGGTACGACTGGCTGCTGGCGCTGGCTGGTTTCGGCCTGGCTTTTTACCACTGGATATTCGAGGGCGACCTGATCCAGCGCTCGGGCGACCCGACCATGGCCGACCTGGTCGTCGGCAGCATTGTGGTGCTGCTGGTGTTCGAGGCGGCGCGACGCATACTCGGCGTGGCGCTGCCCATCGTCTGCGGCGTGTTCCTGCTGTATGGCCTGTTCGGCCAGTACCTGCCGGGCGATCTCGCCCATCGCGGCTATACCCTCGCGCAACTGGTGGATCAACTCGGCTTCGGCACCGAAGGCATTTACGGCATCCCCACGCTGGTTTCGGCCACCTACATTTTCCTGTTCATCCTGTTCGGCTCCTTCCTCGAACACGCCGGCATGATCCGGCTGTTCAACAGCGTGGCGCTGGGTTTCGTCGGCCACGCTCAGGGCGGGCCAGCCAAGGTGGCGGTGATCTCTTCCGGCTTCATGGGCATGATCTCCGGCTCGGGCGTGGCCAATGTGCTGACCATCGGACAGTTCACCATTCCACTGATGAAACGCTTCGGCTACACGCCGGTGTTCGCCGGCGCGGTCGAGGCCACCTCGTCGATGGGCGGCCAGATCATGCCGCCGGTGATGGGCGCGGTGGCTTTCATCATGGCCGAAACGCTCAACGTGCCTTATGCCGACATCGTCAAGGCGGCCGTAATCCCGGCCTTCCTGTATTACTTCACGGCCTTCGTGATGGTGCATCTGGAGGCCGGACGTCTCAAACTGCTCGGCATTCCCAAGGATCAGTGTCCCAATCCCTGGCGCGCCATCAAGGACAACTGGTATTTGATCCTGCCGCTGGCGGCCCTGGTGGTGATGCTGTTCGAGGGTTTCACGCCGATGTTCGCGGGCATGATGGGCCTGGCCCTCACGTCCATCCTGATCCTGGGCAGCGCCATCGCCGCGCGCATTTCGCAGACGGCGTTTCGCGTGGTGTTCTGGTTTGCGATGGGACTTGCCGCCGCCTCTTTCGCCAAATGGGGGATACAGCCGGTGATGGCGGTGATCGCGGCGCTGGCCGTCGGCAACCTGTTCGTCCATGGCGGCAGGAAGACCCTGCACACCATGAAAATGAGCCTGGTCGACGGCGCCAAACAGGCGCTGCCGGTGGGCATCGCCTGCGCCATTGTCGGCGTCATCATCGGCGTGCTGACCCTGACCGGGGCGGCCTCCAGCTTCGCCGGCTACATCCTGGACATCGGCCAGAAGAGCCTGTTCGCCTCGCTGTTTCTGACCATGATCGTGTGCCTGATCCTCGGCATGGGCATCCCCACCATCCCCAATTACATCATCACCAGCTCCATCGCCGCCCCGGCCCTGCTGAAACTCGGCGTGCCGCTGATCGTCTCGCATATGTTCGTGTTCTATTTCGGCATCATGGCCGACCTGACGCCGCCGGTGGCGCTGGCGGCTTTCGCCGCTGCCTCCATCGCCAAGGCCTCGCCGATGCGCATCGGCTTCAAGGCCACGCAGATCGCCGTCGCCGGTTTCGTCGTACCCTACATGGCAATTTATGATCCGGCGCTGATGCTGCAAGGAAACTGGACAGCCCTCAGCGTCGCCTATGTGGCTTTCAAGGCCCTGCTCGCCATCAGCCTGTGGGCAGTGATGACCATCGGCTACCTGTGGCAACCGGTCGGTTTGCTGTGGCGGGTTTTCGCCTTTGCCGCCGCCGCCCTGCTGGTCGCCGCCATTCCCTTCACCGACGAAATCGGCTTCGCCATGTCGGCGGTGTTTATCGCCTGGCAGTGGTTCAGGAATCGCAAGGTACCACAATGAGTATCCGGATAAGATGAGCGGCATCTGCCTCGCCGCCGGGGTAATCGCCGCGACCCTGCCGTTCTCGGCATTCACCTTGGCATGGACGCATTCGATCGAGAAAATCCGCTGGGAGGAGGATTACCGCATCGTTGACACTCGTCCTCCCCGCCTGCAACTGACCGAAGCGCGCATCCGGGGCAGCGGCGCCGGCATGGAACCGCCCGCTGGCGCGGTGTTGAAGAATGGCGTGTGGCACTACCGACCGCAACTGGCGTCGCTCGAGCGGCTGCAACTCAGCCACTCGCCCTATGTTGCCGATTACCAACTCTGCCACGCCGGTGATTGCCGGTCGTTGAAATTTTACCTGCCGGAGTTGCCGGCGACTGCGGTGATTACCCTCGCGGCTTGTCCCTGATCCGGCATTTTTAATCCCCCTTGCTGCGCTCGATCTGCACGCCGACCCGGCGTACTCCTTTCATGATGCCGAGCTTGGCGATGGAAATTTTTACCCAGGGTGCACCGAACTCCTCGAGCATCAGGGCAATGACAAACTCCCCCAGCGTCTCCAGCAGGTTGAAGTGGCGCTCGGCCAATGCCGCCCGGATGCGCTCTATGACTGTGTCGTAGCGTATGGTGTCGGCGATGTCGTCATTTTTCGCTGCCGCGTCGGGGACGCCGAACGTCAGGCTGATTTCCAGCGTCTGCGCCGCCGCCCGCTCGCGCGGAAAAATCCCGACATGTGCTTCGACGCGCATGTCGTCGATGAAAATAAAGTCCATGATGATTTCTTGGCGGCAAGGCTGCAAAGTTACAATGCCGCACATTCTAGGTGAGAGTGCATGACTACGACCATGACCATGGCAATTTTCGTTGCGCTCGGCTACTTGCTCGGCTCGTTGCCGTTCGCGGTGATTGTCTCGCGCGCCTTCGGCCTGGCCGATCCGCGCAGTTATGGCTCGGGCAATCCCGGCGCCACCAATGTATTGCGCTCGGGCAACAAGCTCGCCGCCGTCCTGACGCTGCTGGGCGACGCCGCCAAGGGCTGGCTGGCCGTCTGGCTGGCTGGCCTAACTCTAGGCAATACCACTACGGCAGCCGTTGCCCTGACCGGACTGGCGGCCTTCCTCGGCCATGTTTTTCCACTGTTCCTCAAGTTCAAAGGCGGCAAGGGCGTGGCCACGGCGCTGGGGGTGCTGCTCGGACTCTCTGGCTGGCTGGCGCTGGCAGCGGTCGCAGCCTGGCTGCTGGTGGCGCTGGTGACCCGCTATTCGTCGCTGGCGGCGCTGGTCGCCGCGCTAGTGGCGGCGCTGGCCGGCTGGCTGCTGCTGGCCGATCCGTTTGCCGCAGGCTGCGTCAGTGTCCTGTCGCTACTGCTGATCTGGCGCCATCAAAGCAACATCGGCAAGTTGCTGGCCGGCACGGAAAGCAAAATAGGTTCTTAATCAAGCAGTCAAAAGCAGTTCCTGCAGCGGCCAGCGCGGTCGCACCGCAAACCCTCCCCCGGTCTCTGGCTGCGCGCCGGCCAGCAGGCGCTGAGCGCCGCAGAAGGCGATCATCGCGCCGTTGTCGGTGCACAATTCGAGTTCCGGATAGAACACCCGCACCCCGACCGCAGCCGCCGCTTCGTTTAGACGCTGCCGCAGACGCCAGTTGGCGCCGACCCCGCCAGCCACCACCAGCCGTTGCATCTCGCACTGACGCACGGCGGCAAGAGATTTTGTCACCAGCACTTCGGTGACCGCCTCCTGGAATTCGGCGGCCAGATCCGCCCGCTCCGATGCATCCAGCGGGTGAGCACGCACTAGTGTCAGCACGGCGGTTTTCAAGCCGGAGAAACTGAAATCCAGATCGCCGCTGTGCAACATCGGGCGCGGCAGTTTGTAGCGGCCCGGCCTGCCGGTTTCAGCCAGTTGCGCCAGCGCCGGGCCACCCGGATAACCGAGATCGAGCAATTTTGCGGTCTTGTCGAAGGCCTCGCCGGCGGCGTCGTCGAGCGATTCACCAAGCAGCTGGTAAGCGCCTACTCCGGCTACGCGCATCAGTTGCGTGTGGCCTCCAGATACCAGCAGGGCGACGAAAGGAAAACTCGGCGGATCGCGCGCCAGCAGGGGCGAGAGCAGGTGGCCCTCCAGATGATGCACCGGCAGCGCCGGGACACCCAGCGCCAGGGCAAGTGCTGCGGCGAAGCTGGCGCCAACCAACAAAGCACCGGCCAGCCCCGGCCCCGCAGTGTAGGCAATCGCGTCGATCTCCTCCAAGCTCGCTCCCGCATCCGCCAGGACGCGCCGCAATAGTGGCGCCAAGCGCCGGATATGGTCGCGCGAGGCCAGTTCCGGCACCACTCCGCCATAGGCCTGGTGCATATCCACCTGAGAATGCACGGCATGGCTCAGCAGGCCGCGCTCGCTGTCGTAGAGCGCGACGCCGGTTTCGTCGCAGGAGGATTCGATGCCGAGAACACGCATGGGCGGGATTCTAACCGGCCCGCTCCAGCCGATTCTGTCAGGGGTAATTTTTCTCTTGGAATTCGTGGACAAAGTCGATAGAATAGTCGGCTCTTTGCTCCACAATCAAGGAAGTACCACATGCCGGGTATCCGCCTCAAAGAAAACGAGCCGTTCGAAGTTGCGATCCGCCGTTTCAAACGCACCATCGAAAAAACGGGCGTTCTGACCGAACTGCGTTCGCGCGAGTTCTACGAAAAGCCCACTTCCGAGCGCAAGCGCAAGCTGGCCGCCGCAGTCAAGCGCCACCACAAGCGCATTCGCGGTCAGATGCTGCCGCCCAAGCTCTACTAAGCAGCTTCAACCCCGCTGCATCGGCAAACAGCCGGCACCGCGCAAGCGCTGCCGGCATTTGTGTTACTGGAGAACCCAATGTCGCTCAAGAACCGCGTTATCGAAGACATGAAGAACGCCATGCGCGCCCGCGAGACGGCTCGCCTCGGCGCCATCCGCCTGTTGCTGGCGGCGATCAAGCAGCGGGAAGTCGACGAACGCATCGAACTCGACGATGCCGCGATTATCGCCGTCATCGACAAGATGCTCAAGCAGCGCAAGGATTCGATCGAGCAGTACCAAAAGGCCGCTCGCCAAGACCTGGTCGATGTCGAACAGTTTGAGGTGACGGTCCTCACGGCCTACATGCCACAGGCGCTGACCAAAGCTGAGATCGAGGCCATCGTCGCCGCCGCTGTGATCGAGAGTGGCGCGAAAACCATGCAGGAAATGAGCAAGGTAATGGCCATCGCCAAGCCCAAGCTGGCCGGTCGCGCCGACATGGGGGAAGTGTCCAGGCTGGTCAAGGCTAAATTGACCGGCTGATTCAATGCGTCAATGCGCCGGATGCAGCCACCCCCGATCCGACGTTAAAATAACCGCAGTCGCCGCTGGCTGTCCTCTCCCTTGAGGGGAGTCGAGATCGAGCGGAAACGGGCTGATTGCCATGATCCCAGAGTCGTTCATCCAGGAATTGCTCTCCCGCATCGACATCGTCGATGTGGTGGAACGGCATGTACCGTTGCGCAAGGCGGGCGCCAATTTCAGCGCCTGCTGCCCGTTCCATGCGGAAAAAACGCCCTCGTTTACCGTTAGCCCCAGCAAGCAGTTCTACCATTGTTTCGGCTGCGGCGCGCACGGCAGCGCCATCGGCTTTGTCATGCAGTATTCCGGGCTGGGCTTCATCGAAACTGTGGAGGAGCTGGCCGCCAACGCCGGCCTGCAGGTACCCCAGCAAATTGCCGCGCGCCGCCAGGAGGAAGCCAAAAAAGCGCCGCTCACCGAGTTCATGGCGCAGGCGGCGAAGTTCTACCGCGACCAGTTGAAGACCAATTCCCGCGCCATCGACTACCTCAAGGGGCGCGGGCTTTCCGGCGAAATCGCTGCGCGCTTCGGTCTCGGTTACGCGCCGGACGGCTGGCAGAACCTCGATCAAGTGTTCCCCGATTACAAGGCAGCGGAGTTGGCCGAATGCGGCCTGGTCATCGACAACGAACAGGGCCGCCGTTACGACCGATTTCGTGATCGCATCATGTTCCCCATCCTTGACCAGCGCGGCAATGTCATCGCTTTCGGCGGTCGCATACTCGACAGCGGCGAACCCAAATATCTCAACTCGCCGGAAACCCCGCTGTTCGAGAAGGGACGCGAACTCTACGGCCTGCCCCAGGCGCGCAAAGCCATCCACGACAGCGAAACGGCGATTGTGGTGGAAGGCTACATGGATGTGGTGGGCCTGGCGCAACTGGGCGTGGAAAACGCGGTGGCCTCGCTGGGTACCGCCACCACCGGCATGCATTTACAAAAACTGTTCCGACTGACCGACCGCGTGGTTTACTGCTTCGACCGCGACAGCGCCGGCGACAAGGCCGCCTGGCGCGCCATGGAAACCAGCCTGGAGTACCTGGCCGACAACAAGAGTGTTGAAATCCTGCAAATGCCCGGCAGTCAGGACCCGGATGAATTTATCCGCGAACATGGCAAGGAGGCATTCCTGGTCTATGCTAGAAACGCCACCCGATTGAGCGAATTCATGGTTCGAGGACTGGAAACGAGGACTAAGCCCACCACAGCCGAAGGTCGTGCGCAATTGATCCACGCCGCAAAACCGCTGCTGCAGCGCGTTGCGGCGCCGGTATTGCGGGTACAGCTCACCAAGGCGATTGCCGCGATTGCCCAACTTTCCCAAGCCGAGGTGGAGGCCGGCTGCGGTCTCAAGCCCCTGAGCTTTGGCCGCCGCCCGCCGCCGCGTTCGGCCCTGCGTCCGGCGGCGCGCACCATCGAACATCAGTTGCTGGAAAACGTGCTGCATCGCCCGGAGCGGGCGGCGCGCCTGCCGCCCGAGCTGATCGCCGGCGATAGCCCGGAGGAAGCTGCACTGCGCGGCATCGCCGATGCGGTGGATCATGGCGTCTTGTTCGCCGGAGATACTGCGTCAGGCGGCGCCCGGATCGGACAACTGCTGGAGTATTTCCGTGGCTCCGAGCACGAGGCATTGCTGGCGCGGCACGCCAGTGCCTTGGTCGCCGCGGATTCGGATTTCGACGAAGCCGCCATGGAGCTGGAATTCAACGACGCCCTGGAGCGCCTGCGTCACGTCGGCCTGCGCCATGAGATTGACCTCCTCAACGCCAAGGCGCATGGCGAGGGACTGACCGCCGAGGAACAGCAACGCCGCCTGAATCTGCTGGCGCAGAAAACCGCCGCCGCAGCCAAGCCCACGCAGGGGGGGTAAGTGTGTGTATAATGATCTGTTTTCCCCAATCTTTGTCAATCGGCCTGGTATGGACACAAGTCCACTATCTGTTGGCTGACTGACGGCGAGGACACCATGGTCAAGGAAACCGCAAAATCCGCTAAAGCAGCCGCCAAAAAAACGGCGCCAGCAAAACCTGCTGCCGTCGCGCGCCGGACTGCTCCCCCACCACCACCTCCCAAGCCAGTCAAGGTCCAGCCTAAAGCTAAGCCCGAAGCGCGCGGCAAACGCGCCAAGGACAGGGCGGCAGCGGTCCCCGCAGCCCTGCCGATCGACCTCGACGCCCGCCGCACCCGCCTCAAAAACCTGATCACGCTCGGCAAGGAACGCGGCTACCTGACCTACGCCGAGATCAACGACCACCTGCCCGACGACATGGTCGACGCCGAGCAGATCGAGTCCATCATCACCACCTTCAACGACATGGGCGTGCAGGTGTATGATGAGGCCCCTGACGCCGAAACCCTGCTGATGACCGAGCAGACGCCGGCTGTCGTGGATGCCGCTGAAGTTGAAGAGCAAGCCGAACAGGCATTATCCACGGTCGATTCGGAATTTGGCCGCACCACCGATCCGGTGCGCATGTACATGCGCGAAATGGGCTCGGTCGAGCTGCTGACGCGCGAAGGCGAAATCGAGATTGCCAAGCGCATCGAAGACGGCTTGAAGCACATGATCATTGCCATCTCCGCCTGCCCGACCACCATCGTCGAAATCATCGACTCCGCCGGACGGGTGGCGCGCGACGAAATGCGCATCGACGAGCTGATCGACGGCCTGATCGATCCCAACGCCTCCACGGAGATCGAGGCACTGGTCGAGGATGAAGTCGCCGCCATCGAAGCGGACGAGGACGACGACGGCAGCGCCGCTATCGCCGCTTCGCTGCTCAAGCTCAAGGGCGAAGCACTCGAACGTTTCAGCGTCATCGTCCATCTCTACGATAAGATGCGTGTCGCGCTGGCCAAGAAAGGCTCGCAGGATCGCGCCTATCTCAAGCTGCAACAGCAAATCACCGCGGAGCTGATGAACATCCGCTTCACCGCCAAAACCACCGAGCGCCTGTGCGACTCGGTGCGCGGCATCGTGGACGACATCCGCAAGCATGAGCGCAAAATTCTTCACCTGTGCGTGGATAAATCGCACATGCCGCGACCGCACTTCATCAAGATGTTCCCGGGCAACGAGACCAACCTCGACTGGCTGAAGCATGAAATTACCAGCGCCAAAACCTATGGCGCCCAGTTGCTGCGCGCCGCGCCGGCGATCATCGAGGAGCAGCAGAAGCTCATCGACATGCAGACGCGCATCGGCATTTCGCTCAAGGAACTCAAGGACATCAACAAGCAGATGTCCACCGGCGAGGCCAAGTCCCGCCGCGCCAAGCGCGAAATGACCGAGGCCAACCTGCGCCTGGTGATCTCCATCGCCAAAAAATACACTAACCGCGGCCTGCAATTCCTCGACCTGATCCAGGAAGGCAACATCGGCCTGATGAAGGCCGTGGACAAGTTCGAATACCGCCGCGGCTACAAATTCTCGACCTATGCCACCTGGTGGATCCGTCAGGCCATCACCCGCTCCATCGCCGACCAGGCGCGCACCATCCGCATCCCGGTGCACATGATCGAGACCATCAACAAGATGAACCGCATCTCCCGCCAGATTCTCCAGGAGACCGGCTCCGAGCCGGATCCGGCGACGCTGGCGATCAAGATGGAAATGCCCGAGGAGAAGATTCGCAAGATTCTCAAGATCAGCAAAGAGCCGATCTCGATGGAGACGCCGATCGGCGACGACGACGACTCGCATCTCGGCGATTTCATCGAGGATTTGGCGACGCTGGCCCCAGCCGATGCCGCCATGTACACCGGGCTGCGCGAAGTCACCAAGGAGATTCTTGATTCGCTCACGCCGCGCGAAGCGAAAGTGCTGCGCATGCGTTTCGGCATCGAAATGAACACCGACCACACCCTGGAGGAAGTCGGCAAGCAATTCGACGTGACGCGCGAACGCATCCGCCAGATCGAGGCCAAGGCGCTGCGCAAGCTGCGCCACCCCTCGCGCTCGGAAAAACTGCGCAGCTTCCTCGACTCAGAAACCTGATTACCAAGGGCCTGTAGCTCAGTTGGTTAGAGCAGAGGACTCATAATCCTTTGGTCGTCAGTTCAAGTCTGACCGGGCCCACCAACAATTCAGCCGGCGCCGCTCGATTCATTGCGCTTGCCGGCTACGGCTCGACCAGTGGATGTGTTCGATCCGCCAGGCGTTGTCCCGTTTGACCAGCAGCGTGGTCTCCAGGCCGATCAAATGTACCGGCTTGCCTTTGTAGACGCCGCTGGTTTCTGTCTCCTGCATTACCAGCGCGTGACTGTCCATCAGTATCTGCCGCGATGACGACACCATGCGCTTGACGCCCTGGCTGAACGCCATGTCTGCCGCCAGGTGCGATTTGGCGTAATCGGCGCGGGATGTTTCCTTGTGGCCTGATTCATAAATCAGCACGTTTTCCGCGAGCGCATCGAGCGCCTGCCGACTGTTTCCCGACGCCAACGCCGCATGAAACTGTTCCAGGGTTTCCACGGGATCGGCTGCGGATGCGGTCAGTGGCGAGAACAAGGTCACAATAATGGGCAGGGCTAATTTAAGAGGTGTCATTGCTTTCTTCCTTCATGTGTTCGACAAAATGCCGCAGCGGCAAGCTTGATTATTCATACTCCAGCCATTCCCATGCGGCGAGAACCCAGCCGAGTACCTGCTCGCGAGTCCAGGGCCGGCTTGAATGAAAAAGGTAGTTCATCTCGGTGACCTCAAGCCACTTACGACATTTTTCGTCCGTCCCGATAGCTTGCCTGAGGTAAATCAACATCTCGCGCAGGCTGTCCGAAAGCCTGCCGGTGCTGATTATATTGTCCGGAATGTTATACACGAGACATTCGTTCAGGTAGGACGGTATCGCCCTGGCTTGAGGATAGCCATGCCTCGCCATGTAATCGCAAAGCTTCTTCATTATCCGCACGAAACGTTTGTATCTTCGCTCCGTTTTGTTGTGCTTCGCTTCGCCGTTTTGATAATGCTGTTCCGGCCAGCTTTCGAAGGCGTCCGCGTTGTCGGGGCGCAGCGTCATGCCGCTGGCGTAGGTTCCATCCGGGCGATAACGGCGATGCTCGACGCCGGCAACGACATCCGAACTGGCTCGATGAATATTTTTTTCCTTGATGGCGAACCCTGTACTTCCACGCTTCACGTAATGACGTCCGAAGGCTGCAACCAAGGCAGCTTCGAGATCGTTTCTAAATTGCGGATAGGAATAGCTGGCCTCATATAACTTCAATTTCTTGTCCGAAAATCCTTTGGCAAATGCGTAGTCGGTGGTGAAGATGTCCATCAGGATCACGTAAATATCCACCTCGCGATCCAGGCGGACCAGCGTATTGTGGCGATGCGATCCTTGGACGGAGACGTGAACATCCCGGTCGCAAAGAGCTGCCGAGTTGGCGATGGCTTTTTTTATGTTGTCGACACGCTCCGCGATTCCGAATCGTCTTTGTTCCGAATCGCTTGGCGGCTCGGCCCATTGCCGGAGTAAAGTCTCCCTACCCTCGTCGGTCATGCGCCCGGGTCTCCCGATGCTGAAATCATCTGTAGCAGGCCGGCAGCGAACGGTCGTCACCGGCTATTTGAAATGTTTGTCGAATAAGCGCACTCGCCGGCAAGGAATGCGCGCTAATCAAGGCAATTACGGCTTGTTACACAA
>Ga0315270_10000507_pt1 | contig 21787 bp, 21 predicted proteins | sample C1_bottom_MG_FD_204932 | JGI IMG/M metagenome (GOLD analysis project Ga0315270, IMG submission 204932) | Sediment microbial communities from Yellowstone Lake, YNP, Wyoming, USA - C1_bottom | ecosystem: Environmental > Aquatic > Freshwater > Lake > Sediment | place: USA: Wyoming | collected...
TCTGTTGCTCACCGTGGCGCTTGGCATCGCGTTTATCACGCTGCAGGCCTATGAGTACGCGCATGCCTACAAGGAACTCGGGCTTACGCTCGGCACCGGCATCTACGGCGCTACCTTCTTCATGCTCACGGGCTTCCATGGTTTCCATGTGACCATGGGCACGATCATGTTGTTCGTGATTCTGGTTCGCTCCATTGCCGGCCACTTCAAGCCGGACAATCACTTCGGTTTCGAAGCAGTTGCCTGGTACTGGCACTTCGTGGACGTAGTGTGGCTGGGCCTGTTTATCTTCGTCTACTGGGTATAACGGCAGAAGGGGACAGGGAGGACAAAAAGGCGCTGCTTTAGCAGCGCCTTTTTTGTTTGGTCGTTGAGGGCAGAAGCGACTAGCGCAGGCCCTGCGGCGGTATAATCCCGAAATAGAATCCCGCCATCAGCAGACAGAACAACGAGATGGAGAGCGCGACGCGCGCGGTCAGCGCCCGGACCACGCGCGTGCCGTTGCCACGGTCCTTGTACAGGAACACGAGCGCGGACAACAGGCTGCCAACGATCACGAGCAGTATGAGAACGATAATGAGCTTGAAAAACAGTGGCGGCACGGTTCGTTGCTCCGGAGTGGGCGGGAAACGGAATTATAGGCGAATCGCTGTCGCCGGGGCAGGGCCATGACCGGGACACGTCCGTTCATTCATTTGCGCTGCGGGCGCCTGCAGCTGCGCGCCGGCTTGTGGCCGACTCTGGCGACGCTCACGCTGTTGCCGGTGATGATCGGGCTCGGCCTGTGGCAGCTCGACCGGGCCGGTCAGAAACTGCGCCTGCAGGCCGAATATGACAGGCGTCAACAAGAGCCGGCGGCCCGGCTTCTGTCGGTACTGGAGAATCCCGAAACGCTGCGCTTCCGTCAGTTGGTGGCGCGTGGCCGCTATGAGCCGGAACATCAGATTCTGGTCGACAATCGCGTGCACCAGGGGCAGGCCGGTTATCACGTGCTGACGCCACTGCGACTCGAAGACGGCACGGTACGTGTGTTGGTCAACCGCGGCTGGGTGCCGTTGGGCCAGGATCGCGCCATTTTGCCGCGTATCGAGACGCCCCGGGATATGGTCGAAGTGCGCGGGTTGGCAGCTGTGCCACAAACCAAAGGTTTCCATCTCGGTGGCGCGAAGCCGCCCGGCGAGGGTTGGCAGCCGGTCTGGCAGTATATTGACCTCGACCTGTATCGGAGCAGCGTGGCATTTCCGGTGCAGCCGGTTGTCTTGTTGCTCGACCCCGATAGTCCCGACGGCGGTTTTGTGCGTCAATGGGCACGGCTCGATGCCGGCATTGCTACCCATCAGGGCTACGCCTTCCAGTGGTTTTCTCTGGCAGTGGCGCTCGCCGCCATCTATATACTATTGAACACGCGAAAAACCGACCATGCGCAAAGCAACTCCGACAAAGGCCGATAACGCCGCTGTGCCCACGCCGCGTGGCCGGCGCACACTGGTCCTGGTGACACTCCTGTTCCTGCTGCCAGTCGTGGCGGCTACCACGCTCTATTACAGCGGCTGGAAACCGGAAGGCAACAGCCTTCAGCATGGCGAGCTGCTGCAACCGGCGCGCCCGGTGGGTGATGCAGAACTCGTGCGAGCGGATGGCGCGCCTTACCGTCTCAGCACCTTGCGCGGCAAGTGGGCGTATATCTACTTTACAACTCTGCCCTGCACGGAAGTATGCCGGAGCAACCTGTACAAAATGCAGCAGGTGCGGCTGGCGCAAGGCCGTGACGTGACACGTGTGGAGCGCGTGATCATTGTTGCCGAGACCAGCGCCGCTTTACTCAGCGAGTTGGCGTCGCAGAACCCGGGCCTGATTGCTTTGAATGCCACGCGCACGATGCATCAGTCGCTGGCGCGCGAATTTGTGAGCAGCCAGGGCACGGCGCTCGACGTGCCCGGACGCGTGTACCTCATGGACCCGATCGGTAACCTGGTTATGAGTTACGCGCCGGATGCGGACCCGAGTGGCATGCGCAAGGATCTTGTGCGCCTGTTGCGCCTGTCGCAGGTGGGATAAGAAGGCATGATCCGTACCAGCAAATCACAGCGATTCTTCCGGCTTGCGCTGTTCTCGGCCTTGTTCTCCCTGCTGCTGGTGGTGCTGTCCGCCTGGGGGCGCATCAACGAGGCGGGGCTTGGCTGTCCGGATTGGCCGGGCTGCTACGGACGCTTGTTCGCACCGCTCACCGCGCAAGAACTGAACGAGGCGCGTGCCTATTTTCCGCGCCAGCCGGCGGAGGAAGAAAAGCTGTTGAAGGAAACCCTGCACCGCTATTTCTCCGGCGCACTCGGCCTGCTCATTATTCGCCTGACGGTGCTCGGCTGGCAGCTCAAAAAGCATGTCCGTCGCCAGCAGGTGCTGATCCCCGCGCTGGTGTTTGTGCTGGTGTTCGCGCAAGTGATCCTGAGCATCCTCACGGTCAAGTTGCAGCACAAACCGCTCATCGGCATGTTGCACCTCAGTACCGGTCTCAGCATTCTTGGCTTGTTGTGGTGGGTGGTGTTGCGCGAGCAACGCTTCTGGCGGCCGGTGACAGCTGCCCCGGCGGCCGTGTTGAACCGCCTGCGTCCGCGCGCATTGTTCGGGCTGCTGCTGGTGATCGGCCAGATTGCACTCGGTGGTTGGATGAGCGTGAATTATGCGGCGCTCGCTTGCCCCGATTTCCCTGTTTGTCAGGGTGTCCTGTGGCCGCCCATGAATCTCATCGATGGCTTCGCCCTGTGGCGCGACATCGGCATCGAATACGAAGGCGTGTTATTGAATCTCGAGGCTTCCACCGGTATTCATATGGCACATCGCGTAGGTGCACTCGTGACGCTGTTGTACGTCGGCTGGCTTGCGCTGCACACTATCGGCATCGGCTTCGGCAGCAATCTGTGTCGTTATGGCATGTTGGTGCTGGCGCTGCTGCTGGCCCAGGTTGCGCTCGGCATTACCAATGTGCTCGCGCATCTGCCGCTGGTCATTGCTGTGGCACATAATGTCGTGGCCGCACTATTGCTGCTGAGCCTGATCACCTTTAATCACGTGCTGCGACCGCGGCCGTGAGAACATCCAGGAAATCATCCACCATGAAAACGACCAGTATCGATCTTGCCGACGCCGGGCGCTGGCAGCGCCTGACGCTGCTCCTGCGCGAATATCTGGAGCTGACCAAGCCACGCGTGGTGGCGCTGATCGTGTTCACCGCACTGGTTGGCATGTTCCTCGCGGTTCCGGGCATACCGCCACTCGACAAGATCCTGCTGGGCACGCTCGGCATTGCGCTCGCCGCCGGCAGCGCCGCCGCCATCAATCACCTGATCGATCAGAAGGCGGATGCCATCATGGCGCGCACCCGCGGCCGGCCGTTGCCGACCGGACAATTGCGGTCCATGCAGGCAAGCATCTTTGCCATCGTGCTGTGCGGGCTTTCCATGTTGGTGTTGTCCGTGGGCGTAAACGGATTGACTGCGCTGCTTACCTTCATCTCGCTGATTGGCTACGCGGTCGTCTACACGCTGTGGCTCAAGCACGCCACGCCGCAAAATATCGTGATCGGCGGTGCGGCCGGTGCCGCGCCGCCGGTACTCGGTTGGGCAGCGGTGACCGGCGAGGTCAGCGGCGATGCATTGCTGCTGTTTCTGATTATCTTTGTCTGGACCCCGCCGCATTTCTGGGCGCTGGCCCTCTATCGCGAGAAGGAGTACGGCCGCGCCGGAATCCCGATGCTGCCGGTGACGCATGGCAATGAGTTCACGCGTCTGCATATCCTGCTGTACACCGTTCTGTTGACGGCGGTCACGATCATGCCGTTTGCCAGCCATTTGAGCGGTGGCATTTACCTGGTCGGCGCGATGCTGCTGAATGCGGTATTTCTGTATCACGCCTGGCGGCTGTTTCGCCGCTACAGCGACGCGCAGTCGCGCCGCACGTTCATTTATTCCATTCAATATCTGACGGCGTTGTTCGCGCTGTTGCTCATCGACCACTACCGCTTCTATTTTCTGGAAGCATTGCAGACGGCGCTCTACTGATGTCGCAAACATTCTTGCTGCGCGCACTCGTTGCGCTTTGTCTGGCCTTCACGCTGGCTGCCTGCAACAAGCCGTCGCCGCTTCCGTTCCGGAGCACGGCGCTGGAAGGCGTCAAGTGGGGAAAGGATTTTGAGCTCACCGCCCACACCGGCGAACGCCTGCGCAGCGCCGATTACCGTGGCAAGGTGCTGGTGCTGTTCTTCGGCTACACCCATTGCCCGGACATCTGCGCGCCGGCGCTTGCCAAGCTCGCGCAGCTGTCGAAGGCGTTGGGCGATGACGCTGCGCGCGTCCAGGTGCTGTTCATCAGTGTCGATCCGCAGCACGACAACCCGGCGCAGCTGAAAAAATTCCTCGCCGGCTTCGACCCGGGTTTCATCGGGCTGACCGGGACACTGGAGGAACTCGGCGCGGTCGCCGCCGATCACATGGTGTTCTTCAAACAGGCCAAGGGCGGGCGCGTCGAGCACACCGGGATGTTGTTCGTGAAAGACACGAAAGGGCGCATGCGCCTGCTGATGAAGGAATCCGCCCCGCTCGACGACATGCTGCACGACCTGCGCCTTCTGCTCGCCGAGTAGCAGGCGGGCGCCGGGCTGCCGCCTCAGTGCGTGACTCGTGATGGCGCTGTGGTTTGATAAATCCAGCCGCGCCGGATCATCCACTTCTCGAACTCGACGCCGATGAACACGAGCGCTGATACCGCCAGGCAGAAAGCCAGTTCGTCGAAGGTCAGCGGCTCGGTCTTGAAGATCGAATTAAACCACGGTACATAGATCACCGCGAGTTGCAGCGCTAAAGTGAGCAGCACGGCACCGGCGAGCGGCGTATTGCTCATGATCCCCTGCGTGAACAGAGAATCGCGCTCGGAACGGATGGCGAGAACGTGAAACATCTGCGTGAGCGTCAGCACCGTGAACACCATGGTTTGCCAGTGTGTCGTGCCGCTCTGCAGGCCCCAGGCTTGCGTGACGATGCACAGTGCGCCGATAAGAAATCCCACCCAGATGATGTGTTGCCAGATGCCATGCGCGAAGATGCTCTCGTCGGGCGGACGCGGTGGGCGGCTCATGATGCCGCGTTCTTCCGGCTCGGCCGCGAGCGCCAGCCCCGGGAGCCCGTCGGTCACCAGGTTTACCCACAGGATGTGGATCGGGAGTAGCGGTATCGGCAGCCCCAGGAACGGTGCCAGGAAGATCGTCACGATTTCACCGGAATTGCCGGCCATGACAAACCGGACAAACTTGCGGATGTTGTCGAAGATGCGACGGCCCTCGCGCACCGCGCGCACGATGCTGGCGAAATTGTCGTCCAGCAGCGTCATGTGCGCCGCCTCCTTGGCGACGTCGGTGCCGTTGATGCCCATGGCGATGCCGATATCGGCGCGTTTCAGTGCCGGCGCGTCGTTCACCCCGTCGCCGGTCATGGCCACGCACTCACCCTGGGCCTGGAGCGCCTGCACGATGCGGATCTTGTCCTCCGGGGCGGCGCGCGCGTAGACGCGTATCGAGCGCACGTGCAGGGCGAATTCCGCATCCGGCATTTTCGCCAGTTCGGCACCGGTCAGTACCTCCCCGCGTTCGTTGAGCAGGCCGAGTCGCCGGGCAATGGCGCGCGCCGTTTCCGGGTGATCGCCGGTGATCATCACCGGCACGATGCCGGCGCTCACGCAGTCGGCGATGGCCGCAGAGGCCTCGGCGCGCGGCGGATCGAGCAGTCCGGCGAGCCCAATAAATTCCAGTTCCGCCTCAACAGTCCCGGACTCAATCGGCGGCGTCACACCGAAACGGCGGCGTGCAAACGCCAGCACACGCAGGCCATCGGCAGCCATGTGCCCGGCAACTTCAAGCAACGCATCACGTTCGATTGGTTCCGACCCATTGGGACGAGAATGGCCGTAACAGAGTGACAGAATTTTCTCCGGCGAACCCTTTACGTAGGCAACGAGTGCGTCACGCCCGCTAGCCGGTTCGTGCAGGGTCGTCATACATTGACGTGCCGCATCGAATGGTAATTCCGCAACTCGCGGCATTTGTTCGTGAAGCTCGCTGGCCACGAAGCCGGCATCCCGCGCTGCCTCAAACAGTGCGACTTCCGTCGGTTCACCAATCAACGTACCAGCATGGTCGAAATGGCTGTCATTATTGAGGGCCATGGCGGTGAGCAATTCGGTCAGCACCGGATTGTCCGGTATGGCCAGCGGCGGCGGGAGGCGCTGGCCGCCTGCCACGCACAGTTCTTCGACGCGCATGCGATTGAGGGTGAGCGTGCCAGTCTTGTCCGAGCAGATATAGGTGACCGACCCGAGCGTTTCGACCGCTGGTAATTTTCGGATCAAGGCTTGGTGGCGCACCATCTGGCGCGCGCCGAGCGCCAGTGCCACGGTCACCACGGCCGGCAGCGCTTCGGGGATCGCCGCCACGGCCAGACTGATGGCGGTGAGCAGCATCAGCAGCACCGGCTCTCCGCGCAGCACACCGGCGGTAAATATCACCGCACACAGCGCCAGCACCGCAATCGCCAGCACTTTGCCAAAACGCGCCAGCCGTATTTGCAACGGTGTCCTGGTCTCCTCGGCGCTGTGCAACAGCTGTGCGATGCGCCCGAGTTCGGTGTCCATACCGGTCGCCGTGACCACGCCGCGCGCGCGGCCGTGCACGACCAGCGTGCCCTTGTAGGTCATGGTGAAGCGGTCGCCCAGGGCGGCGTCGGCAGCAATTTGTGCATCCACTGATTTGCGCACCGCTGCGGATTCGCCAGTGAGCGCCGCTTCCTGGGTCTGGAGCGCGGCGACTTCCAGCAGGCGCAGGTCGGCTGGCACCACGGCGCCAGCATCCAGCAATACAATGTCGCCTCGCACCAGCTCCTGAGCGGAAATGCGGTGCGTGCGTCCGTCGCGCAGCACGCGCGCCACGGGCGCGGCCAGCCGGCGCAAGGCCGCGATCGCTGCCTCGGCGCGATATTCCTGGGTAAAGCCGATCACGGCGTTGAGTACCACAATCACCAGAATCACGACCGTGTCGGTAACCTCGCCGACGATTCCGGAAACCACGGCGGCGGCCAGCAACACCACAATCATGAAATCGGTGAACTGGTCGAGGAACATGCGCAGTGATCCGCGCCGCCGGCCTTCAATGAGCGCGTTCGGGCCGTGCTGCGCCAGCCGTGTCGCGGCTTCGGCTGCTGTCAGTCCATGAATCGGATCAACAGCCAGTGCATACAGAACTTCTGCGGCCGGTTTCGCATGGACTGACGGAATGTTGTCGCTCGCCTGCATCCGTCGCACAGGTTGAGAAGTAGTCCGTTCAGGAGAGAGATCCACACTGGCCCCCTGGCTGTTCACATCGCTACATGATAACTGTCCGCAGTTGCTGCGAATTGATATTGGACAAAAAACAAGGGCCTCCGGAGAGGCCCTTTACGGTTATTGCAAATGCCGGTGTTCAACCGGGCCACTGTTCGCAGCGGCGCTAGGCCCCGAGACTGTCCGGTTCAATTACACGTTTCATTTCAGTGAGCGCCTTCTTCTCAATCTGGCGAATGCGCTCCGCCGACACTTTGTATTCGCGTGCCAGATCGTGCAACGTGGGCTTGTCCTCGTCCAGCCAGCGGCGGCGTATGATGTCGCGCGAGCGGCTATCGAGCCGGGCGAGGGCCGCGTCCAGATTGTGGTCGCGCGCGGCTTCACTATCGCCCTGCATGACAACGCGCTCCGGGTTGTAGCGCATGTCCTGCAGGTAGCCGGCCGGGCTGGCACGGAACTGCTCGTCGTCCGTGTCGTCGTGCGCGTCGAACGGCACATCCGGATTGGTCAGGCGCGCCTCCATCTCCTTCACGTTCGCCGTCGAGACGTCGAGGTTGGCGGCGAGCGCGTCGATTTCGCCCTGGTTCATCCAGCCGGTGTGGGTGCGCGACTTGCGCAGGTTGAAGAACAGTTTGCGTTGCGCCTTGGTGGTCGCCACCTTGACGATGCGCCAGTTGCGCAGCACGAAGTCGAAAATCTCGGCGCGGATCCAGTGCACGGCAAACGACACCAGGCGTACCTTGTGCTTGGGGTCGTAGTGTTTGACAGCCTTCATCAGGCCGATGTTGCCTTCCTGGATCAGGTCGGCCTGTGGCAGGCCGTAGCCGCTGAAGCCGCGTGCCACGCGTACCACGTGCCGCAGGTTGGTGAGCACCAGCTGGCGGGCGGCATCGAGATCGCCGTGCTTGCGAAAGCGGTTGGCGAGCTTGCGCTCCTCGACGGCAGTCAGCACCGGCGCCGCATTCACGGCGCGAATGTAGGACGCGAGACCGGCGTCGCTTGTTAGATTCATGCCGAAGGGCATCAAGGATGTCTGTGACATGTTCAACCTCCCTAAAAGGTTTGTACCGGAGTACCTTTTTCTGGCCTCCATATTAGCACTCGTATCCTGAGAGTGCCAAAACCGGGGAAAAGTTCAGGATCATGATCTCCGAAGACGCCTCCGGGTTCATTGATTTGCCGCAAAAACCGTGGATTTTTCGGGCGGATGCGCTTAGTGCAGTGCGATTTGACGCAGCTGCCAGCCCACCGCCAGCCGCGAACCAATCCAGCCCAGCAGGCCGCCTGCCAGGGCCAAAGAGACCCCCTGATCGGCCCCAAGACCGATCAGGGCGAAGTTGCTGCCGTACAGTCCGGCCAGTTCCCGGGTCGGCCCACTGAGCAGCAGCAGGCTGGCCTCCACCAGCAACCAGGCCAGCAGCCCGCCGAGCAGGCCCTGGAGCAGGCCACTGTAGAGAAATGGCCGGCGCACAAAGCCCGGTGTTCCGCCCACGAGCTGGATGATCTCGATCTCGGTTTGGCGGTTCACAACGGCCAGGCGGATGGTGTTGCCGATGATCAACAGCACGGCCAGCGACAACAGAGTCGCCAGGATCGCCACCACGCGCTCGGCCAGTTGCAGAAGCGCCGCCAGTCTTTGCAGCCACTCGATATCGAGCTGCGCCAGTTCCACGCCCGGCAGGCCGGCTAGAGTCGCCATCAGTGGCTCGACCGCAGCCGGATTTTCCACGGCCAGGTGCACGACCAGCACGGCCGGCAGCGGGTTGCTGTCCAGGGCATTGAGCACGGAACCGAAGCCGGACTGTTTTTTGAATTCAGAGAGCGCCGCCTCGCGCGAGATGTAGTCGACGCTCGCGACCGCAGACAAGGTGCGAATTTGCTGGGCCAGTTTGTGTGCCCCGGCCTCGGTCACGGTGCGTTTCAGAAACAGCGAAGCCTGCGCGCCCCGATCCCAGCCGGCGCTCAGACGCTGGAGATTGTCGAGCATGACATACAGACCGCTCGGCAGGGCCAGGGTGATGCCGATGACCGTGAGTGTCAGCAGGGTGGCGAGCGGCGCGCGCGCCATCTGGCCCAGCGTGGCGAGCAATACCTGCACATGGCGCAGCAAATAGTTCATGCAACCGCTCCCGTGTCGTGCACCAGTTCGCCGGCCTTGAGCGTGAGCACACGTTTGCCGAGGCGTTCGACCTGGTAGAGGTCATGGGTGGCGATCAGCACCGTGACGCCGTGCTGATTGAAGTCGTGAAACAGGTCGAAGATGGTGCCGGACAACTGCCGGTCGAGGTTGCCGGTTGGCTCGTCGGCCAGCAGCAGCGGCGGGCGGTTCACCACGGCACGCGCAATGCCGACGCGTTGCTGCTCGCCGCCCGACAACACGATCGGATGCAATTTCTCTTTGCTGAGTAGGCCAACCAGGTCGAGTGCCGCGCGCACACGTTTGGGGATTTCACGGTGCGAAACACCGCCGGCCACGAGAGGCAGGGCAACATTGTCGAACACGCTGCGATCAGTGAGCAGCTTGTTGTCCTGGAACACCACGCCCAGCTCGCGCCGGTAGTAGGGCACGCGCCAGCGCGCCAAGCGCTCAAGGTTCTTGTTCTGGACCAGGAGCTGGCCACGCGTTGGACGCTCGATCAGGGTCAGCAGCCGCAGCAGCGTGCTCTTGCCGGCGCCTGAGTGCCCGGTGACGAACAGCATTTCACCTTTGGCGACCGTGAAGCTGACATCGCGCAGCGCGACATAATCGCTCGGGCCGCTGAGATAGCGCTTGGAAACGTGATTGAGCTGGATCATCCGGCCGCTTCGCCCTCGGCTTCTGGCAGCAGCGCCTCGACAAATTCCGCGGCGTCGAATACACGCAGATCCTCGATGCCTTCGCCGACACCAATGAAACGGATTGGCAGCGGGTTCTTCGCCGCCATGGCGAACAGCACGCCGCCCTTGGCGGTGCCATCGAGTTTGGTGAGAATCAGCCCGGTGACCCCGACCGCGGCCTGAAAGTGTTCGCGCTGGGCGAGGGCGTTCTGGCCGATGCCGGCGTCCAGTACCAGCAGCACTTCGTGCGGCGCCTGCGGATTGATGCGCTCGAGCACGCGCCGGATTTTCTTGAGCTCGTCCATCAGGCCGCTCTGAGTGTGCAGGCGCCCGGCGGTATCGACAATCAGCACGTCCATGCCGCGCGCGGTCGCGGCGTGCAGCGCATCGTGCGCCACGGCCGCGGAGTCCGCCCCGCTGTCCTGTGCGATCACGGGCACTTGGTTGCGTTCGCCCCAGACCTTGAGCTGTTCGACCGCGGCGGCGCGGAAGGTATCGGCCGCGGCCAGCATCACCTTGTGGCCCTGTGCCTGCAGGCGATGGGCGAGTTTTCCGATGGTGGTGGTCTTGCCGGCACCGTTCACGCCGACCACCATAATGACATAGGGCCTGGCGTGTGCCGGGATTTCCAGCGGCCGCTGGCAGGGGGCAATCAGATCGAGCAGGGCGGCGCGCAGTGTGGCGCGCATCCCTCCAGGACCGGCCGGTACGCGAATTTTTTCGAGAATGCGCGCCGTCGCCTCGACACCGACATCGGCCTGGAGCAGAGCCGCTTCCAGATCATCGAGCTGCTCCGGGTCGGGCGCGCGTTGCGCCCCCAGCAGCTCGGCAAATCCGCGGGTCAGGGTCTTGCGCGTAGCCGCCAGGCGCTCGCTCAGGCGCGCGAGTGCGCTGCGCGTGCCGGTTTCTGGTTTCGGGGAACTTCCAATGAGTGCCATGTTCGTATTGCAGTCTGCAATTATCGGTTATCCTAGCACTCGCCGCTGGCTGGATTAAAGGAAATACATGTCTTTTGTGCGATTTGGTTTGGTGTTCGCCGCGGGGCTGCTCGTGGCCTGCAGTCCGCAACAGGAAGCCACCCTCGAGAACGGTTTCAAGATCGTCGTAAAGGAAGATCACCGTGCGCCGGTAGTGGTTTCGCAAGTCTGGTACAAGGTCGGCGCCAGCGACGAGCCGGACGGGCTCACCGGCATTTCGCATGTTCTCGAACACATGATGTTCAAGGGCACCAGTACTCACAAGAACGGTGAGTTCTCGCGCATCATCGCCGAGAACGGCGGGCGCGAGAATGCCTTTACCGGCAACGACTACACCGCCTATTTTCAGCAGTTGGAAAAATCACGCCTGGCCATCGCCTTCGAACTGGAAGCCGACCGCATGCACAACCTGGTGCTGGACGACCAGGAATTCGCCAAGGAACTGCGGGTGGTGATGGAGGAGCGGCGCCTGCGCACCGATGACCAGCCCGAGGCGCTGGCCTACGAGCACTTCATGTCCACCGCCTTCACCACCCATTCCTACAAGAATCCGATCATCGGCTGGATGCGCGATCTCGAAAAGCTGAGCGCTGCAGATCTGCGCACCTGGTACCAGCGCTGGTATGTGCCGAACAATGCCACGCTGGTAGTGGTCGGTGACGTCAATGCGCGCGAGGTGATCGCGCTCGCGCGCCAGCACTTTGGCCCGGTACCGGCGCGCAAGCTGGAGCGCACGCGCGTGCCGGAGGAGCCGCCCCAGAAGGAGACCCGGCGTTCGCGACTCAGCGCGCCGGCGCAGGTGCCGGCCCTGTTCATGGGCTACCACGCGCCAGCGTTAAGCCTGCGCGCCGATGACTGGGAACCCTATGCGCTCATGGTGTTGAACGGGGTGCTGGATGGTGGCGGGAGTGCGCGCTTCGAGCGCGAGCTGGTGCGCCAGCAACAAATTGCCGCCAACGCCAATATTGGATTCAGCCCGACCGCCCGCCACCCGGTGCTGTTCCTGATCAGCGCCACGCCCTCGCGCGGCCGCACACCGACAGAACTTGAGGCCGCGATTCGTGCGCAGATTCGGCGCGTGCAGGACGAGCCGATCGCACCCGCCGAGCTGGATCGCGTCAAGGCGCAGGTCGCCGCCAGCAATGTGTTCGCGCGCGACTCGGGGTTCTATCAGGCCATGCAAATGGGCATGCTCGAAACCGTCGGTCTCGACTGGAAAATGCTCGATCACTCGGTGGCGCGCGTGCGCGCCGTCTCCGCCGCGCAGGTGCAGGCGGTGGCGAAGAAATTTCTCATCGATTCCAATCTCACCGTCACGGTGCTCGATCCGCAGCCCGGCAAGGCCAAGCCGCGCGCCGCCGCGCCGCTCGGAGGTGACTATGTTCGTTAATCCTGTCCAGTGCACCCTGAAACGCCTGTTGTTGGGCACGACACTGTTGCTGGTCTCGCTTCCGGTCCTGGCGGCACCCAGGATCGAGATTTGGACGCTGAAGAACGGCGCGCGCGTGTACTTCGTTGAGGCGCACAATCTGCCGATGCTGACGCTCAACCTGGTGTTCGACGCCGGTTCGGCGCGCGACCCGCAGGACCGCAACGGATTGTCGATGCTGACCAACCATCTGCTCGACGACGGCAGCGGCGATCTGGACGCCGATGCGATCGCCGCGACCTTCGAGGGCCTGGGCGCGGAATACGGTTCCAGCAATGACCGCGACATGGCCAGGGCGAGCCTCAAGAGCCTGACCGATCGCGCGCTGCTCAACCCGGCGCTCGATCTGTTCGCGCGCGTGGTGGCGGCGCCGTCCTTCCCGGCCGCGGGCTTCGAGCGCGAGCGCCAGCGCGCGTTGCTCGGCCTCAAGCAGGCCGAGGCCTCGGCGGGCGATGTCGCGACCAAGGCATTCTTCGCCCAGCTCTACAAGGGCCACCCGTATGCGCTGCCGCCGGATGGCAGCGCGGCCGGCCTCAAGGCGCTGACCCGCGACGACGCAGCCGCTTTCCATGCGCGCTACTATGTCGGTCGCAACGCGGTGCTGGCCCTGATTGGCGACATCAGCTTGCACGAGGCCAAGGCGATTGCCGAGCGCGTGCTCGGCGGCTTGCCGGCCGGTGAAGCGGCGCCGCCGCTGCCCAAGGTCGCGGACGTGGCGCCGCGCGCACGCGCGGAACGCGTACTGGCGCATCCCTCGACCCAGACGCACCTGCTGATCGGCGAGGCCGGCATGGCGCGCAACGATCCGGATTTCTACCCGCTCTATCTCGGTAACCACATCCTCGGCGGTAGCGGCCTGGTGTCGCGCCTGTCGCAGGAGGTGCGCGAGAAGCGCAGCCTGTCGTACAGCGTGTACAGCTACTTTATACCGATGCGCGAACCGGGCCCGTTCCTGCTGGGTCTGCAAACCAAGAACAGCCAGCGCAACGAGGCGCTGGCGGTGGTGCGCCGCGAACTCAAGGAATTCACCGAGAAGGGGCCGACGCCGGAGGAACTGACGGCGGCCAAGAAGAACGTCACCGGCGGCTTCCCGCTGCGCATCGACAGCAATAAGAAAATTGCCGAGTACCTGACGGTGATCGGCTTCTACGGCCTGCCGCTCACCTATATCGATGATTTTATCCCGCGCATCGAGGCCGTGACCGCCGAGCAGATCCGCGACGCGTTTCGCCGGCGCGTGCACCCCGAGCACATGCTGACGGTGGTTGTAGGTGGCGGCGGGGCCTAAACGCGGATCGGCGCGTGCGCCGTGCGGCGAGGTGCGCATTATCGGCGGCGCCTGGCGCAGCCGGCGGCTCGTTTTTCCGGCCAGCGCGGACCTGCGGCCCACGCCCGACCGGGTGCGCGAGACCGTGTTCAACTGGCTGGCCCCGTACCTGCCCGGCGCCGTCTGCCTCGATCTGTTCGCCGGCAGTGGCGCCTTCGGCTTCGAGGCGTTGTCGCGCGCGGCCGCGCGCGCTGTACTGGTGGAGAAACGGCTGGAAGTGGTCGCGGCCCTGCGCCTTAACCGCGAGCAGCTCAAGGCCGAGCACGCTGAGATTGTGCATGCCGATGCCGCAGAGTATTTGCGCGGCCCGGCCACGGCATTCGACATGGTGTTTCTCGATCCGCCCTACGCCAGCGGCCTGCTGGTCCCCTGCATGCAGCTGCTCGAAACTCACGGCTGGCTGAAACCGGACGCGCTCATCTACCTCGAAGCGCCAGAGGGCGAGGCGCCGCCGCTGCCGGAAACCTGGCAGCTGGTGCGCAGCAAAACTGCCGGGCAAGTGGGGTATCATCTGGCCAGAAGAACCCAGCAGGCTGCTGAAGAACCTGTTTAATAATCAGGAGACGCCATGAGCGCGATTGCCCTTTATCCCGGCACGTTCGACCCGATCACCACCGGCCACAGCGATCTGGTGCGACGCGCGACGCGCGTGTTCGACAAGGTGATCGTGGCGATCGCCGCCAACCCGGCCAAGAAGCCGCTGTTCAGCCTCGACGAGCGCGTCGACATGGCGCGCGCCGTGCTGGCCGATCTGCCGAATGTCAGCGTCGTTGGATTCGATACGCTGCTCATCGATTGCGTGCGCCAGCATCAGGCGCGCGTCATCCTGCGCGGCCTGCGCGCGGTGTCGGATTTTGAATATGAATTCCAGCTGGCCGGCATGAACCGGCATCTCGATCCGGACGTTGAAACCGTCTTTATGACACCGTCGGAGCGTGAAATGTTCGTGTCTGCCTCGCTGGTCAAGGAGATCGCGGCCCTGGGCGGGGATGTCAGCCCGTTCGTGCATGCGCGCGTGATGCAGGCGCTGCGCGCCAAGCTGCGCTAAACTAACGGCTGGGACGTCCAAATACACGCAATCTCATCATGTCTTTGCTGATTACTGAAGAGTGCATCAACTGTGACGTGTGCGAGCCGGAATGCCCAAATGGCGCCATCTCACAGAGCGAGGAAACCTACGTGATTGATCCGGCCCTGTGCACGGAATGTGTCGGCCACTTCACGAACTCGCAGTGCATTGATGTCTGCCCGGTGGATTGCATCATCAACGACCCGGATAACGCTGAAAGCAAAGACCAGCTGCAACATAAATATCTGCAGCTGACGCTGCGCGCCGGCTGATCAGCCGTACACATGCCGACCAGGCGGCATGATCGCGCGCATCGCCCCATGCCCCCTCTCCCTCCGGGAGAGAGCCAGGGTGAGGGGAGACCGCTGGAAGCACAATCCATGCAAGACATGTCCGAAATAAAACCTGGCCAATCGATCGAGCTGCTGAAAGAGCTGCACATTCTCACGCGCGACGGCAAGCTGAACCAGGACAGCCGGCGCAAGCTCAAGCAGATTTATCACCTCTATCAGTTCATCGAGCCGCTTCTCAAGGAAGTCCAGAACGATCATCCCGCTGTTCAGCTGGTCGATCATGGCGCCGGAAAATCGTATCTGGGCTTCATTCTTTACGATCTGTTTTTCAAAACACTGAAGAACGAGTCCCGTCTTTACGGCATCGAAGCACGCGAAGAGCTGGTGAATAAATCCCGCAAACTGGCCGCGAAGTTGAATTTTCCCGGCATGTCCTTCCTGCACCTGTCGGTGGCGGAGTCCATAGCGTCTGACCGCTTGCCAGAGAAGATTGATGTGGTCACTGCGCTGCATGCCTGCGACACGGCCACCGACGATGCGATTCATTTTGGTTTAAAAAAGCAGGCACCGTTCATGGTGCTGGTGCCCTGTTGCCAGGCGGAAGTGGCCGCGGTGCTCAGAAAGAACAAAGGCCAGGTGCTGGCCAAGAGTGCCTTGGCCGAACTCTGGCGCCATCCGCTGCACACTCGGGAATTCGGCAGCCATGTCACGAACGTGTTGCGCTGCCTGCAACTGGAAGCGCATGGCTATCACGTCAACGTGACCGAGCTGGTCGGCTGGGAGCATTCCATGAAAAACGAACTCATTATCGCCAGCTATAAAAACCTGCCGCGCCAGCGCCCCAGCGAGCGGCTGCAGGAGGTGCTGCAGACACTGGGGCTGGAAGAAATGCGCCATCGGTTTTTTGTGTCGCCGTAGCGCAGCGACCCTTCACGGAAGAAGTCCTGCCTGTCTCAGCTCGGACGCTGTCTCCAGTGCCCAGGCAACTCCCGAAATCATCGATGATCTTGATAGCAGGGCCATGGCTGCCAGCATCGGCTGTTGTATGGGCTATCTAACTTCCGGATTGGGCGTATGCCGTTCTCGGGCAGTTGCTGCCGCAGATGCTGCAGCTCCAACGGAAATGGTTGCTGCAAAATTGTGCATTTTCCGATGAATTTACCCGCCTGTCGGCATTAAAATACCGTTCGCCCTCGCCAGCCCATCCATTCTTGAGAAAATATCGCCGGTACAGTTGTTGCATATAAAACAATAAATTAAACGAATTTTGCCAGACGGATCGGTCTGGCCAAGCACTGCCGGCCGGGGTTTCCTCATGAAAGTGGTTGTCGATGTCGACCAGCTGAAGATCGGTATGTACGTGTGCGAGCTCGATCGCCCGTGGCGCGAAACGCCGTTTCTGTTCCAGGGTTTTGAAATCTGCGACCAGCAGCAGCTCGATGCCCTGCGCCAGCATTGCCGTGCCGTCACGATCCTGAGTGGCGAGACGGGCAACCGGAATTCCTTTCATCGCGAACCGGGGGCAGCCGCTGCCGGGCTGCCAGCGCAGCGGGTCTCACTGCGTGTCGAGCAGGAAGTTTACAAGATCAATAACCACCCGAACGCGCGATCCGTGTATCGGGACGTTACCTCCTTGTCGGAGGAAGTCGACAAGATGCGCGACGTTTTCATCGAGTCGCGGCTGCTGGTGCAGGAGCTGCTGCACGATGCCAAGCTAGGCCGCAGCGTCAATTACCTGGGCGCCAAGCAGGCCGTGAGCAACATGGCCGAGAGCGTCATCCGCAACCCGGATGCCCTGATGTGTTTCGCCCAGCTCAAGCGCAAGGACGAGTACACCGCCTTGCACAGTCTGCGGGTGTGTATTCTGGCGCTGGCTTTTGGTCGCCAGCTCGGTATGCCGCGCAATCAGCTCGAAGTGCTCGGTCTCGGCGCGCTGTTGCACGACATCGGCATGGTGAAGGTGCCGGAAGAAATCCTCGGCAAGCCCGACGCGCTCACTCCCGCCGAGTTCGATCTGGTGAAGCAGCACGTGACCTGGGGCGCGGACATGTTGCATACGTCGCGCCAGATTCCGACTGCCGCGCTGGAAATCGTCACGGCCCATCACGAACGTCATGATGGCAGCGGTTACCTGAAGGGCCTGCGCGGCGATGAGAACAGTGAGTTCGGCATGATCGGCGCCATCGTCGATCACTACGACGCCATCACCAGCGACCGCGCCTACCACGGCGCCATCACCGCTCACAGCGTATTGATGCAGATGTACGGCTGGCGCGACACGCTCTTCAGCGCCTCACTGGTCGAGAAATTCATCCAGTGCCTCGGCATTTATCCGATCGGCAGCGTGGTGGCACTCAACAGCGGCGAAGTGGGCGTGGTGGCCGCCATCAACCGTGAGCAGCGGCTCAAGCCCTACGTGATGCTCGTGTATCGCGCTGATCGCAAGCCGTACGCGGAGATGCCGATTGCAAACATCGCCACCCGCCGTACTCCGGATGGCCGCCCCTGCGAGATCGAGCGTGTGCTCGAATCCGGTGCCATTGATATCGATCCAGCCCATTACCTGCGCACGGCGGTCGGGCTCTGAACTAAAGGGGCCAAGCTCGATATAATCACCGTCGAGCAACCATTAATCAATCTGTAGCTTACCTTGCCCCGGCATCGGTTCGTCGTGCTGCTGTTCCTCGGCCCGCGGACGACCTCGAGGTTTCGCCTCGCGACGCCTGCCGGTCATCAGTTCGATTCGGGCATGAAACCGTGAGTCACCGAGCGGTTGATTTTGGTTGAGTGCAAGCCGTATATCGTTCATGGCGTCTTGTTCGAGGTGTGCACGAAAGACAGCGCGGTATGCGGCCTGGCGTTCTTGGGCGTCGGCCCCCAGGGCAAGATACAAGTCATGGGGCGTCAGTCTGGAATCCGCCTGCCCCAAGCCGTTGGCCCGGTAACTGCTCCACGGGTAATGTGCCGGATCTTCGACCATGCACGCCCGCACCGGGTTGAGCTCGATATAGCGCATGCAGGTGAGCAGATAGGCGTCTGTCTGAACGAGCGAGGATTTGTAGCGACTGTCCCACAGCGTGCCAGTGCGCCGAACCGTGCGGTTGATGTACTGCACATAGCGTCGACCAAGCGAGATGATGAGTTCTGGTACGACCTCGGCCTTGCGGGGCGTCAGGAGCAGATGCACATGGTTTGTCATGAGCACGTAGGCATGCAATCGGCACTGCGTCTTGGTCAGCGCTTCACCCAACCAATGCAGGTAGCTGCGGTAGTCGTCCTCGTTGAAGAAGCAAGGCTCGCGATTATGTCCCCGCTGCACGATATGCAGCGGCTGGTGGTCCATGTGAACACGCGGCCTCCTTGGCATTGTTCAATGCTAGCAAAATAATTTGAGCCTGGCCCCTTTAGTTTCCTTTAGTTTCATCTATTGAGTCCAATGAATCTGGCCATGCAGTGCGGCCGTAGCGCCTTCGCAATGTTGCTCAAAGCGAAGATCAATCGCCGTGAGGACACCGCTGACATAGGTCACGTTGTCGACGACAAACCATCCCGTCAAAGTATTGCAACCCCGCCCTTGGCCAAACCAATCCAGTCCGCCTTTTACGGGATTGTGAAATGGGTATCGCTGGAGACCGCCGTAGTAGCCGGGTTGGAATTGGCTGATGCTGTTCATGGTTTGGAAGTCGCCCCCCCATGATGCGGTCCCACTAACGCTTGCCGTGAGATGGCCTCCGGATGCGTTTACGCCAATGGTGGCATTCGAAGGAGTGTAAGTGTAAGTCAGACCTTGTCCGATATAATCTCCTACTTCGCTCTGAAGATAGATGTAGTTACCGGTGGCCGGGGTAGAGCCGGCCACCGGCTGCCAGAGCCCGGCGGGAGGCGGGTTTACTGGTCCGGGCGGAGTGGTGGATTCGTTTGATGTCCAGTGAATTTGGCCATGCAGTGCGGCCGTAGCGCCCTCGCAATGTTGCTCGAAGCGAAGGTCAATTGCTGTGAGGACATTATCGGCATAAGTCACACTGTCGATGACAAACCATCCCGTTAAGGTATTGCAGCCCCGGCCTTCGCCGTACCAGCTGAGACCACCTTTAGCGGGATCGTGGAACGGATAGCGCTGGAGGTTGTTGTAGCTACCTGGCTGGAGTTGGCTATACGTATTCGGAACCTGAAAATCGCCGGACCAATTCTCGTCTCCGCTGATGCCTATTGTGAGGTGGCCGCCTGTTGCGCTGATGGAAATCTGGGCACTGGCCTGCGTGTAGGAGTAGGACTTACCTGCCCCAATGTAATCTCCGGCGTCGCTTTGAAGCGTTATGAAGTTTGCCGGAGGTGGCGACTGCCCACCTGAGTCGATATTGCCGCCACCACATCCTGCTAGTGAACTGGCGAAAAAAAGAACCAGCATCACGTAATATTTCATGGAAAATATTAGGGCATCCCGTCCTTGAGCATTCGAATAGATTGGAGTGTGTTGCATTGCTGTCTCCCTGACTGTTGGCTTCGTTTAGGGTTCCGTTTCCTAGCCCGTTGCGGCACCTCTTGTGGAAATGATAAGCGAGGGCCAACTCAGCGGCAACACCAGTAGTTTCTATGAGAAATATTGGCGTGGTAACGTAGGTTTCCGTGCCTGTCAGTAAACCAGTTAGTCAGTACCTGCTTCCAGAAAAAGCATCTCAACTTCACTAAACCCCGCCGCCCGCCGCGCTTCTTTATGGAACGGCGGACGCGGTTTGGAGGCGCCGTATTCTTGCAGCAGCTTCTGAAATTCTTCCGCAGGCTCGAGCTTGCGTTGCGCGCAGAAGTGCTCATACCAGCGGTTACCCACGCGCACATGCCCGATCTCATCGCGCAGAATGATCTCCAGAATCTCTGCACCGCGCGCATCGCCGATATTGCGCAGCTTGGTGATGATTGCCGGGCTGGCATCCAGGCCGCGTGCTTCCAGCAGGCGCGGCACCAGTGCCATGCGATGCAGCGGGTCGTGCGCGGTTTTCACGGCCATTTCCCACAGGCCATCGTGCGCGTCGAATGAACCGTAGTCGTAGCCAAGCGTGCGCAGGTGCTCGCGCAGCAGGCCGAAGTGACAGGCCTCTTCAAAGGCTACCTGCAGCCAGTCGCTGTAGTAGTCGCGCGGCAGGCCGCGGAAGCGGTACGCGGCATCGATTGCCAGATTGATGGCGTTGAATTCGATGTGCGTGATGGCGTGGATGAGGGCGGCGTGACCTTCGCGCGTTCCTGCCGAACGACGCGGTACGTTTTGGGGCGGCACGAGCAGCGGTTTTTCAGGCCGGCCGGGTGTCGCGATGGTTTGCGCGGGTTCTGTCAAATCAGCAAGCGCGACGACGCCCAGTTGCCAGTCGACGTGCAGGGCATTGAGCGCTGCAATTTTCGCATCCGGGTCGGCGAGCAGGAGGCAGTGCAGGGTGCGTTCGGAAAGAGTGGGGTGCATATGGGTGGGGTGCGCTTTTTCCCATCCTACCAGAGGTCGAAAGTAAGAGTTGGTGGGTTACGGCCCTGTGGGCCTAGCCCACCCTACATGAGAAGCGGTATGAGGGGCCGAAACAAAAAGGGCCGCTTGCGCGGCCCTGGTTAGTGTTGCCTGGGATGTGAAATCAGGCCGACTGTTCGATGCCGAGGAAGCCGGCGTCGGCCTGTGATTCGTAGCTGAGGATCTTGGTGATCTGCTCCACCCGGTTCTCGAGCGCCTTCTCCTGCTCGCGAATGCCTTCGCGCACGTGTTCGAGTTCCTTCATGCGGTCTTCGAGGGTGTCGCTGGCCTTGTGGATGCGCTTGATGGATTCGAGACGGCGGCGCAGCTGGATCTGGTGTTCGCGCACCTGCGATTCCATCGGCGACATGATGGTCTTGAGCCAGTTGTCGGCGTCGCGGTTGGTCATGGCGTAGATGGCGCGCACCTTGCCGACCGCCGAGTCGAAGAACTTGCGGATCACGGTTTTCTGTTCGGTCATGACCAGCGACATGCCGCTCAGCATCTGCATGTGCTTCTCTTCCAGGCGCTTGAGCTCGCGCGAGTACTTCATCACCGAGAACGCCTTGGGCTTCACGTTCGACAGGCCGTGTTCTTCCTGGAACTTCTGGTACACGCCTTCCATCAGGTCCTTGATCTCCTGCGCCTGCTTGGCAACTTCGTCCATCGTGCCCTGCGACTGCTTGAAGAAATTGGTCATGCAGGATTTGAGACCGGAAGTCGTGAGGCTGACCTCCATGTCCTTCTTGGTCGCGGCGATGAGCGTGTCGAGGTTCTTCAGGTTCAGGTGTGTGTACAGCACATTGGTCTGTTGCGAGAAGATCGAGCGTGTTGCCTGGAAGCGCATCAGGCTCTTCTCGAAGTGCTCCTTGTCGACCCGCACCTTGTTCATCATATGGTCGATGACATCCATGTTCTTGCCATTGAGCGAGCCGATCTCTTCGATGTGCTCGTACACGCCCTTGAGGCGCTGCATGATGAGCAGGCGCATGGCCTTGATGATGTCGGCCATGTCGCCGCTG
>Ga0315270_10000508_pt1 | contig 21778 bp, 26 predicted proteins | sample C1_bottom_MG_FD_204932 | JGI IMG/M metagenome (GOLD analysis project Ga0315270, IMG submission 204932) | Sediment microbial communities from Yellowstone Lake, YNP, Wyoming, USA - C1_bottom | ecosystem: Environmental > Aquatic > Freshwater > Lake > Sediment | place: USA: Wyoming | collected...
CAGTCGTGTAGTTCTCCCCCACGAGTGTTGTCCATTGTGGCGTCAGTTCGAATAAAGCCACATTTGGGTACATGTCTAATCGTTTCAGAAAGGGCGTCTCTAAAAACTGAATTGTCGGGCTCGCCGTCTCGATCGACTCCGAAAATCTCGTTCCCAGTCGGCGAGCCTTTTCAACAGCTGTTGGGGCTGTGATGTATTGAAAAGTCGTAAAACGTTGGTTTTGTATTTGATGCGCAACTCCAGGAAGTTGTTGACGGACACCGTACGTCCAAAGTTGATCGCGGTAAAAAGCACGAAGGGTTGTATAGTAACCAGCGATACTAAAAAAAATCCAAGCCGCAAAGATTGGACTTGTAATTACGTCTTCTTTAAACCGCTCTAGTTGCACTAAGCGGACCAAAAAGCCTAGAAAGGCAGTATCCGTTTTTTCTTGACTAAGGAAGGGGAGGCTACGTCGTAAACGTGGTGGGGGGGTTCCAGGTCGAAGCTTCTCCCACAGTTCTGTTACTGGGGGCTTTTTGGCCGGACGGGGTCTCGGTGGAAGTCGTGTCATGCAAATCTCCAGAATAGATCAAATATATGCGAGATTTTAGAAGATCTCTGTGGTTTTAGTGTCATAGAAACACCGTTCCAAGGCGTTCCGAAGGCTCCGAAGGCGTTCCGGGAGGGGAAATACCTTAAGACTAATGGGCGTGTTTTAAAAAGAAGGTGTAGAGAGGTCAAGGTCTTATAAAGGCTTTCTATAATCAAGACGAATCGAATCAGTCCAAGGTTGAAAGCGGAACGCCAAAACTCTTGAAATGCTAAAAAGTCTCCTGCAACGTGACCTCTCATGTGCTGTATAATCCTGAAAAAGCATCTATCAGCTTTACTGTTATTATATCACAAAGGTTTTTGTGATGTAAAGTGTTCCCAAAGTCGAAAAAAGGGTAAACGTTGACTTGGGTACGGCTAGGGTAGTGGGAAAAAAGCCGACCCTAGGCCAGCCTTGACATCTTGTTCGAAAAGGGGGATACTTTTCTCTAGAGAAATTCAATAAATTCTCATTGTGGGGCGTCGCCAAGTGGTAAGGCACTGGACTTTGACTCCGGCATTCGTAGGTTCGAATCCTCCCGCCCCAGCATACACAAACATATATACTCTTTACAACCACTCGCAAAGCGGCTACGCGGCGTTTTGGCGCATGCGGATTTAGTTCAGTGGTAGAACGCTAGCCTTCCAAGCTCGATGTCGCGGGTTCGACCCCCGCAATCCGCTTTTCAAGCCTCCCCCCGTCATGCGTAGGTGCGAAGACAAAAAAAGCCGGTGTCGGGGCCCTACGGAGAGGTACACATTATAAATCCATTTTATAAATTAGACGTCTCTTCGAAGGCCCTACGGAGCCCGTGCGAAGACGGTGGCGTAAGCCCTCACAGGGCAACCCTCGGATCGGATTCGTTTTTTTTGTTTCTTTTTTGGCGAACGACGGGACTTGAACCCGCGAATGATGGAGTCACAGTCCATTGCCTTACCACTTGGCTACGAACGCCTTCAAAAGAGGTAAAATTTTTTTCTCTTACTAAATATTAAACGGGTTATCGAGCCGTCTGTCAAGACGGCAAGGTCCCATGGCGTGGAAACAATAGGAAATCGGTCGTCGTGGTGCTTAATAGCCAAGTAGACGCTTTGGGGTCGCTTTTTCAGGCCTGCGTAGGAATACGCAGTCAACGATCGACTCCGTATTCCAGCATTAAAGTGAAGATCCTAAGCCGACGTAAGATCCGTAAAAGAAAATAGCGAGTAGACCGATCGCGGCCATACCAACGACAGTTCCGATTAACCACAAAGGAATTCGTCCAGTAGTTCCAGTGTTAGACATTATGTATTTCTCCTTGAAAATGGAAAAGATTGCTGCGTCTTTAAAACGACGCGCTTTTCAATAAAACGACGCGCTTTTCAATACGTGAACAACTCGATCCGCAGGCGACCTGCGGATCGAGTTGTTCCGTTAGTTAAAGATATAACTCGAGAAAAGTACAGCAAGTACGAAAATTAATAATAAACCCCAGTAAAGGCTTGTACGGTTTAATTCAACTGATTGTTTATTTGGGTTTGGCGTAGACATAAAAGTTCAAGCGTAAAAAAGCACTAACGTTGAATAAACTGCATAGCAGTAATTGATCCTAAAAAGAAAACTGTCGGTACAGCTAAAGCATGTACTGCTAGCCAGCGAACAGTGAAAATCGGATAAGTCGTTTGTTTTGTAGACATGAGTATCGATTGCATCAAAAAGGTATGCTACCCCTCCGAAGGGCTCTGCAGTCGCAGACTATGCGAGGGGTGTGGGGTGCACACGTGTGGTTAAAAGTTAATCGACTTGAGAAAGCTTCTTCACTTGATCAAGAGCGTTAAAACGGTCTGTAATAAGTGGTGTTTCTTGGCGATCTTCTGTGAAATATTCATTTGGTCGAGGACTACCAAAGACATCATACGCAAGACCTGTACTTACAAAAAGCCATCCAGCGATAAATAGCGATGGGATTGTAATACTGTGAATGACCCAGTAACGAATACTAGTCAAAATATCTGAAAACGGGCGTTCTCCTGTAGAACCAGACATTCTAAACTCCTTGTTAAAAAATCGATAGTTAATAATCACTTGTGAAAGGTTTTCGGTGCGAACTTACGCAGTCAGTTTTCCCTTTCACACATATACTATCTTGAAATTACTAATCTCGAGATAAGTTTTACGTGATCTCATCACACACGCATATGTTTATACGGTTTACAGTGTTAGGTATTGTCATTTAGTATAAGCTTAGCTCGCTCCCCGATCAAGCTTTACCTTCTTATAGCCTTATACCACTCGTTCGAAGAAAATCTATTATAACCTACCTCTTATCGGAGCCCTTCGGTAGCGGTCTTCTCTATCTTATCTAAAGGATAATCTTAACGGGGTAACCCGATAGGACATTTTTGATGTCATCAAAAAGATATAAAACACGTTGTAGGTAATAACACGAAATTAAGTCACAATTAAGGCGAATATGCATAGTAAATCATACCAATAGACGCTCGGTGTGTATGGGGTATACACACCTCGCTATTACACCCTTACAATACTACCTATTGAACACCACTTTTTTCCTTATGTTTATTGGGTTTCGAGCACCTCCGTTTTCGGACATTTTCGTTATTTCACATTAATCTTTTTGGGTCATTTTTGGTGCCGAAATGGGTGTTTGGCGGAGGCTCAAATTCGGGTATTTTATCCAAAGGGCTCGTGCTGAGCCTTCGGAGGCCCTCCGAAGGCTCAGCACGAGCCCGTGCGAAGCAACGTGCGAGGTAACCTGAGGAATTGCATTTCTGGAGAAGAACGGCTATTCTAAGAAGAGATAGAATTACTTTAAGCAAGACAACTTTGTCGAGCTTTAATGAGAATTCCGAGTATTTTTTTACATATTTGGAGTAGCGTGAAACCATGTATACCAATTCCGTGTTTGATATTGCTGAAGTTTCAGTAGGTCAACATTTTTATTGGCAGCTCGGACCCTACCAAGTACACGGGCAAGTGCTTATTACGACATGGATCGTATTAGGTATCATTGCGGCGGTGTCATTTTTAGGAAATTCAAATTTAAAAGTTCAAGCGCCAGAAGGGTTACAAAATTTAACTGAATATATTACTGAATTTATTCGTGATTTAGCTAAAACCCAAATCGGTGAAGAAGAGTATCTTTCGTGGGTTCCTTTTTTAGGAACAATCTTCTTATTCATCTTTGTGTCGAACTGGTCAGGAGCCTTGATCCCATGGCGCCTAATTGAGTTACCAAACGGTGAACTAGCGGCCCCAACGAACGATATTAATACGACAGTTGCTTTAGCACTTCTTACATCCATCGCATACTTCTATGCAGGTTTTCGTAAAAAAGGGTTGGGTTACTTTAAGCGCTACATTTCGCCAGCTGCTTTCTTATTACCAATTAACGTCTTAGAAGACTTTACAAAACCTCTCTCGTTAAGCTTCCGTTTATTCGGGAACATCTTAGCGGATGAATTAGTTGTAGGTGTATTAATTGCTCTAGTACCCCTTGTCGTACCAATCCCATTAATGCTTTTAGGATTATTCACAAGTGCGATCCAAGCCCTTGTATTCTCGACATTAGCTGGAGCGTATATTGGTGAATCTCTAGAAGATCACCATTAAAATCTCTGGGAAGGCTTTTTCAACGAGCTCACCTAAGGTGTGCAAGATTAGATCGTAGGATTGCTTTGTACGTTGCTTCGCACGGGCTCCGTTGGGGTTGCCCTGTGGGGGCTTCGCACCTACGCACCCTGAAAGGGCTTCGCACCTACGCACGGGTTTCGCCACAGATCTAATTCACCGTCATAGTTTTATGACACCCCTATGGATTCTTCAGGAATCCTACCCTCTACTATCAAAACTCTTTGAGAATTGTCTTTTATAAAAAGCGGTTCAAGGTGGAAAAGAGAATGTCTTTGTTTTCTACTTCATTAGTTTTTGTTAGTATACATTTTAATCATTCTATTTGGAGATACGAATCATGAACCCAATCGTTGCTGCTGCTTCTGTTATTGCTGCTGGTCTTGCTGTTGGTCTAGCTGCCATTGGTCCTGGTATGGGTCAAGGTACTGCTGCCGGTTACGCTGTTGAAGGTATTGCTCGTCAACCTGAAGCTGAAGGTAAAATCCGTGGTGCACTTCTACTAAGTTTCGCTTTCATGGAATCACTAACAATCTACGGACTAGTTGTTGCTCTTGCTTTATTATTTGCAAACCCATTCGCATCGTAAGATTCGCATTTCGAGTTTTCATTGGATGATGGTTTTCAACCGCATCCACCTCATAAACTCGTCAACACAACAACATACGTAGGGAGGTTTGTATGCATAATCTTATTCTCTTAACTTCTCTTCCTCTTGGGGAAGGGTTTGGTTTCAATGGGAACATTTTAGAGACAAATATCATTAATTTGGCTGTTGTTGTTGGGATTGTTGTTACTTTCGTTGGGGACGCTATTCGTTCTCTTCTCGAAAACCGTAGACAATCAATTGTAAACGCTTTACAACAAGCGGAACAGCGCGCGCAAGAAGCGAAAGCTAAACTTGCAACTGCGCAATCGCAGTTGGATCTTGCAAAAGAAAAAGCCGGAACAATTCGTCAACAAGGTCGCACAGCTGCTGATCAAGAACGTGCACAATTTGCCGCTCAGACAAAAGCCGATACCGAACGACTTCAATCCCTGAAAGAAGAAACTCTTCTTCTTCAACAACAAAAAGCTGTTGCTCAAGTTTCACAAAAAGTAATTTCTCTTGCACTTGCAAAAGTTCGTGAGAAGTTAACTCGACGCCTTGATGCAACATTTCATGAATCTGTAAACAACTTTAACGTTGTTCAATTCACGAATTACACACCTCGCTAAGGATTCTTTTCCTCTCTCTTTTGATAGGGGTAAATGATCTGGATGTCAGGCAACATATAAAACGTACCGAAATCAGTTTCTGTGAAACTGATTCTTGGGTCACATGAGAGGAGTCTATGAATGGTTAAAATTAGACCTGACGAGATTAGTAGTATTATTCGACAACAAATCGAACAATACAACCAAGAAGTTAAAGTTGTAAACGTAGGTACAGTTTTCCAAGTAGGAGACGGTATCGCACGTATTTACGGACTTGAAAAAGTAATGGCTGGTGAACTTCTTGAATTCGAAGACGGTACAATTGGTATTGCGCTAAACCTAGAAACGAAAAACGTAGGTGCAGTACTCATGGGTAAAGGTTTAAAAATTCAAGAAGGTTCTTCAGTTCGCGCCACTGGTAAGATTGCTCAAATCCCCGTTGGTGACGCTTACCTTGGTCGTATTGTAGATGCACTTGCTCGTCCAATCGACGGGAAAGGGGCAATCGCATCAAACGAAAACCGTTTAATCGAGTCACCAGCACCCGGTATTATCGCACGTCGTTCAGTTTATGAGCCGCTACAAACTGGTCTTATCGCTATCGATGCGATGATTCCAATCGGTCGTGGTCAACGTGAGTTAATCATTGGTGACCGCCAAACAGGTAAAACTGCAGTAGCGATCGATACAATCTTAAACCAAAAGGGTAAAGATGTAGTGTGTGTGTATGTGGCTATTGGCCAAAAAGCATCGTCAATCGCACAAGTAGTAAACGCTCTTGCAGAGCGTGGTGCCATGGATTACACAATCATTGTTGCTGCTACTGCTGATAATCCCGCAACACTGCAATACTTAGCACCATACACGGGTGCAGCGTTAGCTGAATTTTTCATGTACACAGGTCGTCACACGTTAACGATCTATGACGATCTTTCGAAACAAGCACAAGCATACCGTGAGATGTCTCTATTACTTCGCCGCCCACCAGGTCGTGAAGCGTACCCAGGAGACGTTTTCTACTTACACTCACGTCTTTTAGAACGTGCAGCGAAACTAAGCGACGCGCTTGGTGGTGGTAGTATGACAGCATTACCTATTGTTGAAACACAAGAAGGTGACGTTTCTGCGTACATCCCAACGAACGTAATTTCGATTACTGACGGACAAATTTTCCTATCGGCTGATATTTTCAACTCAGGTATTCGTCCAGCGATTAACGTTGGTATCTCTGTATCGCGTGTAGGTTCGGCTGCTCAAGTAAAAGCGATGAAACAGGTTGCTGGTAAATTAAAACTAGAACTTGCGCAATTCGCAGAGCTTGAAGCATTTGCACAATTCGCCTCTGATTTAGACCAAGCAACACAAAACCAATTGGCTCGTGGTGCCCGTCTTCGGGAGCTACTAAAACAAGCACAAGCAACGCCTCTATCCGTGGCGGAGCAAGTTGCGAGTATCTATGCCGGTACAAACGGGCACCTAGACTCATTAGCGGTTGGTGATGTACGCCAATTCCTTGAAGGCTTCCGTCGTCATTTAGCGACACGTGTTGCTAAATACGGGGAGATTATTGCTTCAACTTCAGCATTAAATGAAGAAGCTGAAACACTTTTGAAGGGCGCTATCGCTGACTACAAAGAAGAATTCGCGGCAACTAAAAAAGGTTAATCCTCTAGTATGAGAACTTCCGGCCAGTCTTCGAAGATTGGCCAAAGCTCTCGGGCGGCGAAAGTCGCCTTTTGTCTTTGATCGACTTCTTGGCACGCCGAATAGTCCAGTCCCGGGACCGGTTCCTTCTGAGGCCCCTGTGATGGAATGGTAGACATGCCACGTTGAGGTCGTGGTGCCCTTCGGGGTATGCCGGTTCGACTCCGGCCAGGGGCAACGACGACAGACCGACGTCTCTGGACGTCTCAAGGCGTCGCCCCGGAGTCGAACCGGGAGACAAACGTCCCAGTCACCACCTCTGAAGGGGGCCTTCACCCAGGTCCACGCCTGAAAGACAGTGAAGAGGTGGTGGACGACCGTTTTTCCCGGCACCGAAGATCGGTCGACGTGTCGCGTTGAGGTCGCGGTGCTTAAAAAAGCGTGTCGGTTCGAATCCGAACAAAGGCAAAACCCCCTTTTCGAATAGATACAAGAGTAAAGACGCGCTGTTTCTTCTCTTTATTCGAAGGTTTTTGTTACACTAAAAGAAGTAATTTTGTCGACTGAGTCATTCCCTTTTTACTTTTTTTATTAGGGAGTCGAGCTTTTTCGTGGCTCTCGAAGCCGAATCGTCGAAACTCCCCTTTTTTCGCGATCGAACATTTTCTTTTGAAGACGAGAAGTAATCCTGTTGTCTTTGGCAAGCATTGCTTCTCGCCTTCACACATATCGTTGGAGAACTTTTATGGTACTTTTACTAGCAAAATTACCGGAAGCATACGCACCATTTGACCCTATTGTTGACGTATTACCCGTTATTCCGGTTCTATTCCTTCTTCTAGCTTTTGTTTGGCAAGCGTCGATCAGTTTCCGTTAATGAAATCTGGTGATGTCTTTTTGTAATTTTAGGAAAAGATTTTTATTATGCCACTGACAGATAGTGATATTTTTGTAGCCCTTTTCGTGGCTCTACTTACTGGGGTTTTAGCGGTACGCCTTGGCGTCGCCCTTTACTCATAACCCAGTAAAGTCTCTGTTCTCTTTACTTAATCTCTCGTACTATGAACTTTGAAGTTGTTTTCCAATTAGCTGCTTTATTCTTTGTTTTAGCTGCTGGTCCGTTAGTCGTTGTTTTATTAGCAAGTCGCGACGGAAATCTTTAAGACCTTTTTAGGCTTTTGAACCTTTTGGTCTCGTGAAAGGGCTTTTTGTCTTTGACAGGAAACCCTTTCGATACCCGTTGGGGTTATATTTTCGAGTAAAAAGGTTTAATTGATTTATCCGAAGAAATCAACAAAAAAAATACGCGTTGTATTCTCTATTCTTGCGTTTCACCCATCTGTTATCACGTCCTGTAGGAGTTGAACCCACGACATTTGGTTTTGGAAACCAACGTTCTACCACTGAACTAAGGACGTTCTCGGAATGACAGGATTCGAACCTGCGACCCTCTGCTCCCAAAGCAGATGCGCTACCAAGCTGCGCTACATTCCGTTTAACTGTTCTCAGAGAGTAGTTTACAAGATATTGATGTCAACTGCAACCCAGAATAAAAAACACATCTATTTACTTTGATCCTTTGACGTTCGCAAGCTTGTGTTGCGGGTCTTCAAGTATTTGATATGTGTTTTTCCGTACTCCTTTAGCCAGTATGAAAAACTTTACAACTTATTTATCAACGGCACCTGTTGTTGCTCTCGTTTGGTTTACTATCACAGCGGGTTTATTGATTGAAATTAATAGATTCTTCCCAGATCCTCTCGTTTTTTCACTATAAAGTCCTGCTTTCCCTGCTTGAATAGCTCACGTTTTTCGCGCAAAACTCTTGGATATTGACTGTGCCCCCAATCAATTGGGGGCACGCATCCCGGTTGTCTCCTACCTTATAAACAAATGTTAATTGTAAAAAAGGTCTAATTATGCTAGGATCTGGGATTGGAGACGTTTTTAAATATAAGTAAGTTCTTTAATTTTTTGTTCCCAACTTAATTTGCATAAGGTTAATACGGTGGTATTAAATGTCTGTAGCCCTTTTATTTTTATACGAAACTGATTAGGATACGCTATGTTTGTATTCTGGTCCAATAAAAATCTGTTATTTATCCACTTCGGAAGAGGTTGTATGCCTACAATTCAACAACTTGTTCGAGATGCTCGAAAAAAGATTATTAATAAAACAAAATCTCCTGCCTTAATGGCATGTCCGCAGCGTCGTGGTGTGTGTACACGTGTATACACAACAACGCCGAAAAAACCCAACTCAGCCCTACGAAAAGTAGCCCGCGTTCGTCTAACGACGGGTTTCGAAGTTACGGCGTATATTGGTGGTATCGGGCATAATCTTCAAGAACATTCAGTTGTTCTAGTTCGTGGAGGTCGGGTAAAAGATTTACCCGGTGTGCGTTATCATATCGTCCGAGGAACGCTGGACACTGCGGCTGTTAAAGTCCGTAACCAGAGTCGTTCGAAGTATGGTGTGAAAAAACCAAAAGCTTAATTTTGTGAATTTATTTTTCTATGGCACGTCGACATAAACCAACAAAGGTAGCTCTTGTTGCTGATCCAGTCTACCAAAACTTATTAATTCAGATGATCGTGAATCGTCTGATGAAAAAAGGTAAGAAATCCCTAGCATACCGCCTATGTTATGGTGCAATGAAGCAAATCGAAGAAACAACACAGCAAGATCCGGTTGTTGTTATCGAGCAAGCGATTCGTAATGCCACTCCTGCGGTTGAGGTGAAAGCCAAACGTCGTGGTGGTGCAACGTTCCAAGTACCGGTTCCGGTAAGTGGACCACGGGGTACGACTCTTGCGATTTGTTGGATCCTTACCGCTTGTCGTAACCGCTCAGGACGAACAATGATTTCAAAACTGAGCAATGAATTTTTAGATGCTTCCAAAAATCTTGGGGCAGCAATTCGTAAAAAAGAAGAAACAAGTCGTATGGCGGAATCAAACCGTGTTAATGCGCCGAGTCGTTTCTAATCTTTGAGGATCTTTGGTCCTCCACTTCTAACTGAATTAACTTTCTTTTACCCTTTCCCTTTTTTCTTTCATTGTTGAGGTAATTACATGGCTCGCGAAAAATTTGAACGTACGAAACCGCACGTAAACATTGGTACTATTGGTCACGTTGACCACGGTAAAACAACATTAACTGCAGCTATTACAATGGCGTTAGCTGCAGCATCTGGTGGTAAAGGTCGTAAATACGACGATATCGACTCTGCTCCAGAAGAAAAAGCACGTGGTATCACAATTAATACGGCACACGTAGAGTACGAAACTGACAAACGCCACTATGCGCACGTTGATTGTCCTGGACACGCGGATTACGTTAAAAACATGATTACGGGTGCGGCACAAATGGACGGTGCAATCCTTGTTGTTTCTGGTGCGGACGGTCCGATGCCACAAACCAAAGAGCACATCCTTCTTGCGAAACAAGTTGGTGTACCGAACATCGTTGTTTTCTTAAACAAAGAAGACCAAGTAGATGATGCTGAATTACTTGAATTAGTTGAGCTTGAAGTTCGTGAAACTTTAGACAACTACGAATTCCCTGGTGACGACATTCCAATCGTTACAGGTTCTGCACTGCTTGCTTTAGAAGCGTTAACAGAAAACGCAACACTAAAACGTGGCGAGAACGAATGGGTTGATAAAATTTATGCGTTAATGGATAAAGTGGATGAATACATTCCAACTCCAGCGCGCGAAACAGACAAACCATTCCTTATGGCTATTGAAGACGTTTTCTCAATCACCGGTCGTGGTACAGTAGCTACTGGTCGAGTGGAGCGTGGACAAATTAAAGTTGGTGATACAGTTGAACTTGTAGGTTTACAAGATACGCGTTCGACAACTGTTACTGGTTTAGAAATGTTCCAAAAGTCTCTCGAAGAAAGTATCGCCGGTGATAACGTAGGGATCTTACTTCGTGGTATTCAAAAAGTAGATATTCAACGTGGTATGGTTTTAGCAAAACCTGGTTCAATCACGCCACATACAAAATTTGAGTCAGAAGTTTATGTTTTAAACAAAGAAGAAGGAGGTCGTCACACTCCATTCTTCCCAGGGTACCGCCCACAATTCTATGTACGTACAACAGACGTAACCGGTAAGATTGAATCTTTCCAAGCTGATGACGGAACAGAAGCAAAAATGGTTATGCCTGGTGACCGTATTAAAATGATTGTTGAGCTGATTCAACCTATTGCCATCGAGAAAGGAATGCGTTTTGCAATTCGTGAAGGTGGGCGTACAGTAGGTGCGGGTCTTGTTTCAAAAATTCTTGCTTAATACTATCCTATACACCCACCTAAAGCATCTTCGTCTCGAGTGCCGCTTCAGCGGCTCTTTCCCAAAGGGGCCTTCGGACTGAGACGCGGAGAGCTTTACTTTACTCATCGAGAAATTTGGCTATGAGTTTACATACCCTGATTCAAAAAATTGAATCGAAAAGTTTCAAGACAACTCTTCCACAGATCGATATCGGCGACACGGTAAAAGTTGGGGTTTTAATCCAAGAAGGAAATAAACAACGTGTGCAACCTTATCAAGGGGTTGTGATCGCCCAACGTCGTGCTGGTTTACGTAGTACGATTACAGTTCGGCGCATTTTCCAAGGTGTTGGGATTGAGCGTATTTTCCCCGTTCACTCACCAAGTCTGCAAAATGTTGAGATTATTCGTCGAGCGAAAGTTCGAAGAGCTAAACTATATTATTTACGAGACCGTGTCGGTAAAGCGACACGTCTTAAAGCGCGTGCTGGTGAAATGACACCATAACAAAAGCACGCCTACTTGTTAACTGGAGGAAAGATTATGCCTGTAGGGGTCCCATATGTAGAATATCAGCTTCCCGGTAATCCTGAGCCGGAGTGGATTAACATGTATAATGCGCTATATCGTGAGCGTATGCTTTTTCTTTGTCAAGAAATTGAAGATACAATCTCAAACGAGCTTATTGGTTTAATGCTTTATCTAAACGCGGATGACCCGAGCCGAGCTTTGTTTCTTTATATCAATTCACCCGGCGGCTCGGTAACTTGCGGAATCGGTATTTATGACATTATGCGGTACTTGAATAGCGGTATTACAACAATTTGTATGGGTACCGCCGCATCTATGGCATCTTTTATCCTTACAGGAGGAACTTACAATAGACGCATCGCTTTGCCAAACAGTCGTATTATGATTCACCAACCCGAAGGGGGAAGTGATGGCCAAGCGACGGAAATTTTGTCAGAATCAAGTGAAGTTGCGCGTATTCGTCGCCAAGTTGGTTTAATCTATGCGAACCGTACTCAACAAAGTATTGAACGCATCGCACAAGATCTAGACCGTGATCAGTTTATGTCTGCCTATGAGGCGAAAGAGTACGGCCTTATCGATTTTGTGGCCCGTTCACAAAAAGAAGAGTATGCACCCGGTTATGATCTTCTTGGTTTAAACACCGATAATTTCCAAATCCCGGCCTTTTTGAAAAAACTTGCTCTCGGGCCTGTGGCCTCGGAAGTGGAAAGTGGTGGTGCGTTTGCGTCTAAAGCGGAGTCAAAATTAACTGCTTCACTACCGATCCTGTTTCCTGCTGTTGGCGAAAATGATCCCAAAGTTGTGGTATTCGGCGATGATCCAAGTTCGCTTCCATCAATTGCGTGGCAAATAGACGCGCTGCGAAGCCCTTCGGATGGGAATCTTTCAAAAGACCGCATCAAGGGTCGTATTGGCGGTTCCTCAAACGATAGCCTCGTGCTTGATGAGCCCGTTAATCCGGGCGAGCAGGTCATCGCGGCTAAACGCTTTGACTTAGAAGGGCTTCTTCCATCGACTAGGGATTCGGTCACTTTGCCAGAATTAGAGTCGAACTTCGAAGTACCTTTGGCTTTTTCGAGCTCGCAAACGGGCTTGGGCGACTTGTCTGATTCAGGAAATGTGAGAGACGACGGCGAAGACCTCTTCGAGTCTACTCTTGTAGAGAAACTCAATAGCTTGACTGCACAATCTAGTAACCTCGTTGGTGTAATGGCAATTCCAGACGATGGGCTCGTTTTGGCTGTCAGCGACACGCTGACAGATGACGATAATGGGGTACCGTTGTCCGAAGTCGAGACGTTAGAGATGTTATCATCGGTATCATCTTCGTCAGAATCAGAAGAGTCAGAATTAGGAGAGGACCAACCGACGTTACTCTCAAGCGCTCTAACGGAAATGTTGGAGACGTTGGAAGAGCCGAAAGAATCAACACTGGCAACTACCCCGTAGTTGATTTTTCTGCTCACTATTCGGATGCGTAGTCCTTTTTGGGCTTCTTCGTAGGTGCGAAGCCCTTTCAGGGTGCGTAGCAACCCCAAAGGGCCCTTCGGAAGGCTTTAAAACCTTCCGAATAGTCAGAATTACTTCAGTCTTACTGGAAGTCTATTTTTTACAAAAACTTATGACACGAGTTAAACGAGGAAACGTCGCCCGTAAACGACGCAAAAAGGTCTTAAAGATTACGGAAGGCTTTCGTGGTGCGTCATCGACAATTTTTAGAACGGCGAATCAGCACGCATTAAAGGCGTTATGTTTCGCATCTCGTGATCGAATTCACCGTAAACGAGATTTTCGAGCATTATGGATTACACGCATCAACGGAGCTGTCCGAACACACGGTTTGAACTACAACCAGTTTATTTCTGGTTTAAAAACTGCCAATATTATTTTAGACCGTAAAATTATAGCTCAAATGGCACTTCGTGACGATACTGCTTTTCAAGCATTGATTAAGCAAGCTCGCGCGTAGAACCGCACCGAAAGGCCCTTTGGGGTTGCTTTTTGGGGTTGCTACGCACCCTGAAAGGACTTCGCACCTACGCATCACACACCTGTACGTATTAAGTATGGTGCCTCTGAAGGACCTCTGAAGCCCTTTTGGGCCATTTTCAAACACGGAATTCAGCTTTATATGAAATTTACACCCCGCCGTGGTAAGCAAAGAGCTTTTAAACGTCCAGTGGCTATTCTCCAGAAACGAGAACAAGACTTATGCCAATGGTCGATTGATTATAAAAATGTTTCTTTGCTCCGCAAACTAATTACGAATGAGGGTAAAATCATCCCACGCCGTATCACTGGTATGAGCGCCAAACAGCATCGTGCTATCGCACGCGCCATCAAAAATGCGCGTATGGCAGCCCTTTTACCGTTTGTTGCAATTACAGCAACGCGTGGATAATTGGACCTTTGATTCTATTTTTTACACCCTTAGCTTATGGCAAAGAAAAGTATGATTGCGCGTGAACTTAAGCGCCAAGTCGCGGTTCGCAAATACGCGCAAAAACGTTTACAGTTAAAAGCGGCTCTGAAGGTAGAAACAAATCCAGAAGAGCGCGCGAAATTGGTAACAAAATTACAGGCACTTCCTCGCGATAGTGCTGCAGTTCGACTCCACAATCGATGCATGATTACTGGCCGACCAAAAGGCTTTTTCCGAGCATTTGGCCTATCGCGCCACGTTCTTCGTGAAATGGCTCACGAAGGGCTATTACCAGGGGTTACAAAATCAAGCTGGTAATCTTGTTTTCAGCGGAGCTCTTTCCGGGCCTCCGGAGGTGCGAAGCTCTTTCAGGGCCCTTCGGAGTCGCCTGCAGAGGGATGCGCTAATCTCACCGGACCTTCTGAGGCCGTTGGAGGTCGTTGAAAGATTGCCGACTTTTGCCAAAGTTGACAGTCTCTTTTTTTTCGTATAAACTATTAGAAAAATACCGTATGCCCCCATCGTCTAGAGGCCCAGGACATTTCCCTTTCACGGAAGAAACGGGGATTCGACTTCCCCTGGGGGTACACTTTTTGAACTGTCGTTCACCGTTCATTTGTAATAAATGACTTGAATGCGGGGTAGAGCAGTCTGGTAGCTCGCAAGGCTCATAATCTTGAGGTCGTAGGTTCGAATCCTACTCCCGCCAAAAGATTTTTCCTAGGTTCATAACTCAGTTGGTAGAGTTTCTGTCTTACAAACAGAGTGTCATCGGTTCGAGCCCGGTTGAGCCTAATTTTTCTACGTTTCGAATACGGTCTTCTCCGAAGGGCTCCGTAGGCCCCTGAAAGGGCCTTAAAAGCCCGAAGGTCAGGGCCCGTGCGTAGCCAAGCCCCCAAAGGGCAGCCCCAAAGGCGTTAAAGCAAGGTACAAACGGGGCACAAACCGGCGTTATTCGATAAAAAGTGTTTTTCTTTCAAAATCGTGTTATAATAGAACTAAGAAACATACTGCCAGAACAGCCTATACAAACATTTATATGTTTTTCGTTCCTCTGGCGTTAAACCCAATTTTAAGGAGTTTTTTCATGGCAGCGGCTTACCTTCCTTCTATCCTTGTTCCACTCGTTGGACTAGTATTTCCAGCTATCGCAATGGCGTCTTTATTCTTATACATCGAAAAAGAAGAAATCGCATAATTAAATTACAGGCTTCATTCTGTGTGATCGGATCCGCTTCGTAGGCCTACGAAGCGGCCCTTTGGGGTTGCCCGGAAAAGGCTCCGTAGGCCCCTGAAAGGGCTTTGCACCTTCGCAGGCGATACAAGCACGGATCACACGAAAAACTAAAGCATATTTCGGCAAAAAGTTGCATAAAACGTAAAATTTCGTTAATATTGAAACATATCCGATCCGCAGGGCCCTGAAAGAGCTTCGCACCTCCGTTAAAGCGCTTTACGTCTTTAAAGTGCCTCCTTAACTCAATTGGTAGAGTATTGGTTTTGTAAACCAAATGTTATCGGTTCAAGTCCGATAGGAGGCTTTTTTGTCCGACAGTCCCTTGTCTTTTTGTCGAACTTTGTGATATAAACAACATAAGCTACATTTCTCCATGAAGCTAAAGAACAAATAAAAACCTTTTTCTTGCGGCTTGCCCTTTGGGGTTGCTACGCACCCTGAAAGGGCTTTGTAGGGCCCCGCTTCGCACGGGCTTCGGACCTCCGCTTCTGCAGGGCCTCTTGGGGTTGCTACGCACCGGCTTCGCACCTTCGCCGGAGAAGAAGATACTATTTGTTTTGTAAAAAGTTATTTTTAACTAAATTCGTTTTTTTATCATTTAATCTATGTCTCGCTACAGAGGACCGCGCTTACGCATTATTCGCCGTTTAGGCGAAATTCCGGGGTTAACAAACAAAACACCAAAGAACCAAACTCGTCCAGGTCAACACGGGAAAGCTCCCCAAAAACTATCACAATACGGAATCCGTTTACAAGAAAAACAAAAGATGCGCTTTCATTACGGTGTAACTGAGTCTCAATTGATCCGTTATGTGCGCTTTGCGCGCCGTTTAAAGGGCTCGACTGGTGAAGTCTTACTTCAACTTTTAGAAATGCGCCTTGACAACATTGTCTATCGTCTTGGTTTTGCACCGACGATGAGTGCAGCGCGCCAATTAGTGCGCCATGGCCACATTCGTGTAAACGGGAAAAAGGCGACGATCCCAAGCTACCAATGCCGTCCAAAAGATGTGTTAGCGGTGTCTGATAAAAAAGGTGCGCGCGCATTAGTAAACCAAAATATCGAAGAGTCGGGCAATAAACGCACGATACCAGCATTTGTGACTCGCGATACGAGTACGCTTCGTGGCACGATCAATCAAGTGATCGACCGTCCAAGTGTTGGGTTACCTCTAAACGAGCTGTTGATCGTTGAGTTTTACTCACGAAAAGTGTAAAAAAAATTGACGAATTACCGGAAGTTATAGGATTTTGTATTTTTTACGCTTGGAGGTTATTTTAAAACTCAAGTATACTAATAAGAACAATCGAATAATACGTCCTTCTCGGTTACACCGTGCCAAAGGGCTCTGAAGAGCCTTCGAAGGCCCGGAAAAGGCTTCGCACCTACGCACCGGTTACGCACCAAAAAGAATTTATTATTCATCAATACACGTTTCGTATTTTTGAGATGTGTGTCTTTTCTTTCGTAGAAAAGACTCGGGCAGATTGTATGATCGTTAACCTTTTAAGATACTAATTAAAAAATGGCTCCACAAACTGAAACTAAAGCAGGCGCTGGGTTTAAGGCTGGTGTAAAAGACTACCGTCTTACTTACTACACTCCAGACTACCAAGTTAAAGAAACTGACATTCTTGCAGCATTCCGTATGACACCCCAACCAGGTGTACCACCAGAAGAGTGTGGTGCGGCTGTAGCAGCTGAATCATCAACTGGTACTTGGACAACTGTATGGACTGATGGTCTAACAACTCTTGACCGTTACAAAGGCCGTTGTTACGACATCGAGCCTGTAGCAGGTGAAGACAACCAATTCATCGCATATGTTGCATACCCGCTTGATCTATTTGAAGAAGGTTCAGTAACTAACCTATTCACATCAATCGTTGGTAACGTATTCGGTTTCAAAGCTCTACGTGCTCTTCGTCTTGAAGATCTTCGTATTCCACCAGCTTACTGTAAAACTTTCCAAGGTGCCCCTCACGGTATTCAAGTTGAACGTGACAAACTAAACAAATATGGTCGTGGTCTATTAGGTTGTACAATCAAACCTAAATTAGGTCTATCAGCTAAAAACTACGGTCGTGCTTGTTACGAGTGTCTTCGTGGTGGTCTTGACTTTAGTAAAGATGACGAAAACGTTAACTCACAACCATTCATGCGTTGGAGAGACCGTTTCCTATTCGTAGCTGAAGCAATCTACAAATCACAAGCTGAAACTGGTGAAATTAAAGGTCACTACCTAAACGCAACTGCTGGTACTTCAGAAGAAATGCTTAAACGTGCAGAAGCTGCTCGTGACTTCGGTGTACCGATCATCATGCATGACTACATCACTGGTGGTTTCACTGCTAACACTTCACTAGCTCACTACTGTCGTGATAACGGACTACTTCTTCACATTCACCGTGCGATGCACGCGGTTATTGACCGTCAACGTAACCACGGTATGCACTTCCGTGTACTAGCTAAAGCTCTACGTATGTCTGGTGGTGACCACCTTCACTCAGGTACTGTTGTAGGTAAACTGGAAGGTGAACGTGAAGTTACTTTAGGTTTCGTAGACTTAATGCGTGACGCTTACGTTGAGAAAGACCGTTCTCGTGGTATTTACTTCACTCAAGACTGGGCTTCTCTTCCAGGTGTAATGCCAGTAGCTTCTGGTGGTATTCACGTATGGCACATGCCAGCTCTAGTTGAAATCTTCGGTGATGACGCTTGTCTTCAATTCGGTGGTGGTACTCTAGGTCACCCATGGGGTAACGCACCTGGTGCTGCTGCAAACCGTGTAGCTCTTGAAGCATGTACTCAAGCTCGTAACGAAGGTCGTGACCTTGCTCGTGAAGGTGGTGACATCATCCGTGCAGCTTGCAAATGGAGTCCTGAACTTGCTGCTGCTTGTGAAGTTTGGAAAGAAATTAAATTTGAATTCGACACTATCGATACTCTATAATTCTTCACTTATTTCCCTCTTTTAAGCGCTCTTTTTAAGATGTGCTTAAAAGAAAGAAGTCGCAACACTCCTAGATACGCGCTATGTGCCCGGCTTCGGCCGGGCACAGTGTGTCTTTCTTCCCTGCCCGTGCAAAAGCCCTGTGGCGTCGCCTGCGAAGGCCCTCGAAGGCCCTTCTGGATCAACTTGATGTCTCGTGCCGGTTTAGCTCAGTGGTTTAGAGCGTCCGTCTCATACGCGGAATGTCGTCAGTTCAAATCTGACATCCGGCAAACACTAGAATACCGCTCCGAAGGGCTTCGCACCAAATAAACCATTACATAATTAATCACTGCGAAGATGCGAAGCCCTTTCAGGGCCCTACGAAGCCCGTGCGAAGCCGGGCCCTACAAAGTCCTTTCAGGGTGCGTAGCAACCCCGAAGAGCAGCCCCAGAGGCCCCTTTTTTAAGGGCGATGCGAATCTCGTAGCAGGCAAATTTAAAACTTCTTTCCTTTTTTAATTTTTCTATGACCAATGTTAATCGGTGGTTAAATGGGATCAGTTCACGTATTCAAACTACGGAAATTAATCTATCTTTTCACTTGTTTTGTCTCGTTCTTGGATTTTTTCTAGGAAATTTATTTGGTACTTTCTTAGCAGCCCTTCGTCAGTATATTTCATCTGATATCGTCATTATTTTCGTGCTTTGCCTGCTTTTTGAGTACATTTCAGCGCAAGCTTATAAACTCCCCGTGCAACCTCTCCGTAGGCCTACGGAGCAAAAGAGTTGGCGTTCATTAACATGCCGAGCTTTGAATTTAGCGAAGCTCGGTTGCTTGTTTGGTTTTTTCGTCGACGCCTTTAAGGTGGGAAGCTAAGAAGCGGTTCCGAAGGCCCCTTTGGGGTTGCCCTTCGGAGGCCTGAAAGAGTTTCGCACCTCCTTAGAGCCCGAAAAGGGCTCCGTAGGGCCTTCGAAGGCCCTGAAAGAACTTCGACCTTCACAGAGCGTCATCTTAATTATATATAGGATGTCTTGTATTTTCGGTTGAAGCCGAAAGAGCGAGAGAATGCTTGTCAAAAGGGGCCTATCGCATCTGGGCCCAGCGAAAAAGTTTAGCAAAGGCCTCCGCAGGCGGCTCTGAAGGTCCCTCTTGTGTTTTTGCTTGTGGTGCGTTATATTAATATATAATAGGCGCACTAAAGTGCTAACCTTAGCGGGTGTAGCTCAGCGGTAGAGCTTCACGTTGCCATCGTGACTGTCGCGCGTTCGATCCGCGTCACCCGCTTTCATCTTTGAGCGAAGGTGCGAATCCCTTTTAAGGTCTTTCAGGGGGCCTACGGAGCCCTTCGCACCAGCTTTTTGGTCGCCCTTTTGATATATGTGGCGAGAAGCTGCTATACTAGAAGTAGAGAGCGTTCCCTTTCAGTGGTGATAATGCGTTTTCCGTACTTTTTTGTGCGTTAACAATCTTACTATTTGCACAAAGTTGTCAGAGCAAAATTATGTCACATTCAGTTAAAATTTACAGTACTTGTATTGGGTGTACACAGTGTGTACGTGCGTGTCCTACCGATGTTTTAGAAATGGTACCGTGGGACGGCTGTAAAGCCGGTCAAATCGCTTCAGCACCACGTACAGAAGATTGTGTTGGATGTAAACGCTGTGAATCAGCATGCCCGACTGACTTTTTATCGGTACGTGTTTATCTCGGCGCAGAAACGACGCGTTCGATGGGTTTAAGTTACTAAGACGTATAACGTTTTTCGTTCTTATCGAGCGTAGTTCGCGCGGAGGTTCGAAGCCCTTTCCAAGCCTGCGGAGGTGCGAAGCCATTTCAGGGTGCGTAGCAACCCCAAAGGGCCCTTGGGAAGGGTCAGTAGACTTGACAATCCTTCACATTTATTTGTATGATCCAGTTTAGAGATGTATAAAATGATCGCAGCCCTTGTGATGAAATTGGTAGACATGCGAGTTTTAGGAACTCGTTGCGTAATTGCAGTGTCGGTTCGAGTCCGACCGAGGGCAAAAGATTGGTCTATAATTTTTGTATGATCTTTGGGAGAAATATGTTACCTTTTCAGGCCCTACGAAGCCTTAGGTCGCCCTTTCAGGGTACGTAGGTGCACGAGACCAGCCCTAAAGGGGCCCTACACGCACACGGGTTGCTTCGCACAGCTCCAAAAGTGTATACTCAGCTCATATAACCAGAATTTGTATATTATTCATTGCATTGCGAAGCCCTTTCAGGGTCCTACGGAGGGCCCGGAACGGGCTTTGCTACCGAAACACTGTGGCGCATTGGCGCATTGGCGTTTTTTATTTTTCTTACTTATGACTGAACCATCTATTGAAGCCCGCCCCGTTTTCCCTTTTACTGCCATTGTTGGTCAAGAAGAGATGAAACTGGCCTTAATTCTTAACGTGATTGACCCTAAAATCGGTGGGGTTATGATTATGGGAGACCGTGGAACGGGTAAATCGACAACGGTCCGCGCGCTCGTTGACTTATTACCGGAGATTCAAGTCGTTGCCAATGATCCCTTTAACTCAGACCCAAACGACCCAGAAATGATGAGTCAGGAAGTGCGTGAACGTGTAAAAGCGAACGAAGAACTCCCAGTTGCATTACGTAAAATCACAATGGTAGATCTGCCACTTGGTGCGACGGAAGACCGTGTATGCGGAACGATCGATATTGAAAAGGCGTTAACTGATGGTGTGAAGGCTTTTGAACCAGGTCTACTAGCGAAAGCAAATCGTGGGATTTTATATGTCGATGAGGTGAACTTACTTGATGATCATTTAGTTGACGTATTACTCGACTCGGCGGCTTCTGGCTGGAACACAGTAGAACGAGAAGGTATCTCTATTAGTCACCCAGCGCGCTTTATTCTCGTAGGTTCAGGGAACCCGGAAGAGGGTGAGCTACGTCCACAATTACTCGACCGTTTCGGAATGCATGCACAAATTGGTACGGTAAAAGAGCCAGATTTGCGTGTGCAGATCGTTGAGCAGCGTGCGCAATTTGACGAAGCTCCGCTCGAATTTCGTACAACGTATGACGTTTCACAACAGGAGTTGACGGATAAAATATCGGACGCTCGTAAGCGCCTAAAAGGGGTGACGATTGAATACGATTTACGAGTTAAAATTTCACAGATCTGCTCAGAATTGGACGTGGATGGTCTGCGCGGTGATCTTGTAACGAACCGCGCAAGTATTGCTTTAACGTCGTTTGAAGGGCGTACAGAAGTAACACCAAACGTCATCGCCCGCATCATTCCGTTGTGTCTTCGTCACCGTCTGCGTAAAGACCCG
>Ga0315270_10000510_pt1 | contig 21762 bp, 19 predicted proteins | sample C1_bottom_MG_FD_204932 | JGI IMG/M metagenome (GOLD analysis project Ga0315270, IMG submission 204932) | Sediment microbial communities from Yellowstone Lake, YNP, Wyoming, USA - C1_bottom | ecosystem: Environmental > Aquatic > Freshwater > Lake > Sediment | place: USA: Wyoming | collected...
TACGTCGGTGAGTGGGTAACCAGCAAGAGGGCCCGAAGTCATTGCCTCGCGTGCACCTTGGTCAACTGACGGGATGTATTCGCGAGGGATGCGACCACCGGTGACCTTGTTGACGAATTCGTATCCGCCTTCAGTTCCAGCAGGTAGTGGTCCAATCGCAATCTGAATCTTGGCGAACTGACCTGAACCACCGGTCTGTTTCTTGTGGGTGTAGTCGTGACGGTCAACGTTCTTGCGCAAGGTTTCGCGGTAAGCAACCTGTGGCTTACCAACATTCGCCTCGACGTTGAATTCGCGACGCATACGGTCTACGAGAATTTCAAGGTGAAGCTCGCCCATACCAGCGATGATCGTCTGGCCAGTTTCTTCGTCAGTTTTGACGTGGAAAGTTGGGTCTTCTTCAGAAAGACGCTGGATAGCGATACCAAGTTTTTCCTGGTCGCTCTTGGTCTTTGGCTCAATAGCTACGGAAATAACTGGAGCTGGGAAATCCATTGACTCGAGGATTACCGGCTTTGCAATATCGCAAAGCGTCTCGCCGGTTGTGGTGTCCTTAAGACCCATAACTGCGACGATCATTCCTGCTCCTGCACTTTCACGCTCTTCGCGCTTGTTAGCGTGCATCTGGTAGATCTTTCCGATGCGCTCCTTGCGATCCTTTGAGCTGTTAAGAACAGCAGAACCGGTGTTTAGAACACCAGAGTAAATACGGATGAAGTGAAGTTTTCCAAGGTGTGGGTCAGACATGATCTTGAATGCGAGGGCCGAGAAGGGCTCCTTGTTATCTGGGTGACGGATAACTTCAACTGAAGAATCGGCCATGCTGTGCCCAACGATTGACTCAACATCAAGCGGGCTTGGAAGGTAGCGAGTTACTGCATCGAGCATTGGCTGAACGCCCTTGTTCTTAAATGCAGATCCGCAAAGAACTGGAACAGCCTTGGCTGCCAAAGTTGCACGACGGATTCCGTCGATGATTTCTTGCTCAGAAAGTTCAACACCGTCTAGGTACTTCTCCATGACCTGGTCATCGGACTCAGCGAGTGCCTCAATAAGGTCGTGACGGGCTTGCTTGCTCTTTTCTGCCAAGTTCGCAGGGATTTCCTCGATGAGGTAATCCTCGCCCTTCTTGGTTTCCCCTGGCCATACAAGTGCCTTCATTGCGATCAGGTCGACCACTCCAAGGAAGTCTGCTTCGTTTCCGATTGGAACCTGAAGTACAAGTGGCTTTGCGTTAAGTCGGGAGACGATCATGCCGACGCACATATCGAAGTTGGCCCCAGTGCGATCTAGCTTGTTGACGAAGCAGATGCGAGGAACGCTGTAACGATCGGCTTGGCGCCAAACAGTCTCAGACTGTGGCTCAACACCAGCAACACCGTCGAACACAGCAACTGCGCCGTCAAGTACGCGCAGCGAGCGCTCTACCTCAACGGTGAAGTCAACGTGGCCTGGTGTATCAATGATGTTGATGAGGTGGTCGTGCCACATACACGTGGTTGCAGCAGAAGTAATGGTGATTCCACGCTCTTGTTCCTGCTCCATCCAGTCCATGGTGGCTGCGCCCTCATGGACCTCACCGATTTTGTAGTTAATACCAGTGTAAAAAAGGATGCGCTCAGTGGTCGTGGTTTTACCCGCGTCGATATGAGCCATGATCCCAATGTTGCGGACCTTGGCTAGGTCGATTGCAGTGTCCGTGGCCACTTATTCCTCTTTCCTTAGTTCTTGCTTCTCTTAAAACGGTTAACGTGCGTATTTAATTGTTGACACCGTGAGGCGCTTTACCAGCGGTAATGTGCGAAAGCCTTGTTGGCTTCTGCCATCTTGTGGGTGTCTTCGCGGCGCTTTACTGCAGCACCGAGACCATTGCTGGCGTCAATCAATTCATTGGTAAGGCGCTCTGCCATCGACTTTTCGCGACGTGCGCGTGAGAAGTCAACCAACCAACGAAGTGCAAGAGTTGTTGAACGGCCAGCCTTAACTTCAACCGGCACCTGATAAGTAGCTCCACCAACACGACGTGACTTAACTTCGATCGCTGGCTTGATGTTGTCGAGGGCGCGCTTCAAAGTGATGATTGGATCAACTTGAGTCTTTGCGCGGCAGCCTTCGAGTGCATCGTAAACAATTGCTTCGGCAGTTGAACGCTTGCCGTGAAGCAGAATTTTATTGATTAGTGCAGTAACAACTGGAGAGTTGTATACGGGATCAGCAATGACTGGTGACTTGACCGCAGGTCCTTTACGTGGCATTAGGAAGCCTTCTTCTCTCTCTTGGTGCCGTAACGGCTACGTGACTGCTTACGATTCTTCACACCTTGGGTGTCGAGTGATCCGCGGATGATCTTGTAGCGAACGCCAGGAAGATCCTTCACACGGCCACCACGAACAAGAACGATGGAGTGCTCTTGCAGGTTGTGTCCTTCACCGGGGATGTATGCCGTTACTTCCATACCGCTGGTCAAACGCACACGTGCAACTTTGCGAAGTGCGGAGTTCGGCTTCTTCGGTGTCGTTGTGTATACACGCGTGCAAACACCGCGACGCTGAGGACTTCCCTTTAGCGCAGGTGTGCTTGTCTTCGTGGTTTTTTCCGCGCGACCACGACGAACCAGCTGTTGAATTGTTGGCATCTTTCTCCATTCATGACTGCTCTTAATTACGCTCAACCACCGACCCACGCGGTCGGGTGTGTTGCCCGGTTCGCGCAGCCGCCGACCTAAATATTTAGGCGGGCATCAGCAGAGAAGCTCTAAAGAAGAGCAGGGCGAGAGCGTAACCCAACCGCCCCGCCAAGGTCAAAACGAGGGTTTTACTCCTATTTTGGGGAAATTAGTCGCTAAGACTCGCCGTGTTTTAGTGGACCTCTTTACTAGGGGTACTGGGGTGCATTCATTGCTTTTCCGGCACAATTAGAGTTGATCTACAATCTGCTCAATGGAATCGCTACAATCTGCTCAATGGAATCGCTACAATCTGCTCAATAAAGTGATTGGAGGTCATGTGGCATACATGCCCAGGGTCGTTGATGCTGAGGTTAACCAGCAACTCACTTCGGCTGGCGCGCTCGTGATAGAAGGTCCAAAAGCCTGCGGGAAGACTGAAACTGCTTTGCAATTCGCACAAAGCAAAGTTTTCTTGGATATCGACGTGGCAGCCCAACAGGCGGTCTCAATAGATCCCCAACTCATACTTGCCGGATCCACTCCCAGACTCCTTGATGAATGGCAACGTGAGCCGACGCTTTGGAACCATGTCCGCCGATTGGTCGATGATCGGAAACTTCCAGGTCAATTTATTCTTACTGGCTCCTCGACCCCAGATATGGACCTTACCCGACACTCTGGGGCGGGGCGATTTTCTTTCATACGTATGCGCCCCATGACTCTATTCGAATCAGGCTTTAGTAGTGGGTTGGTTTCGCTAAAGAAAATAATGGCAGGGGAACATCCCAAAAGTATAGATTCGGGATTAACTATTCTGGAATTGGTGACTCGGATAGCGATAGGTGGTTGGCCCGCGCAACAAAACCGAACTGAGGAGCAGGCGACAAGAGCCAACCGGGATTACTTAAAACAAATTACATTGGTTGACATCGGATTGGCCTTAGGAAGTTTTCGTGATCCCCAAAAAATGGGGAATCTAATCAAATCACTTGCCCGAAATGTTGCCTCCGAGGTTGCTGTCACAGTTCTTGCAGCCGATGCAGGGGGATCCGAAAATCCACTTTCTCGAAATACGGTGGCCTCTTATCTCAATGTCCTAGATCGACTGATGATCACAGAAGATCAACCCGCTTGGGCTCCACATCTACGTTCTAAAGCCAAATTACGAAGCGCCAGCAAGCGACACTTTGTTGATCCATCCCTAGCTGTTGCGGCTATGTCAACAAGTTCAAAAGGGATCCTCGCCGACATGAATTTATTGGGATTTCTATTTGAATCCATGGTGATACGTGATCTGCGAGTTTTCGCACAAGCCATTAATGGTCAAGTACTGCACTATCGAGACAACAATGGAGTCGAGGTTGATGCCATAGTTCAACTACTTGACGGAAGATGGGCGGCATTTGAAATTAAACTTGGTGTAGGGCAAATTGAAGAAGCCGCCGAAAAACTAAAGAAATTCGCCTCAATCATAGACACGACAAAGTCTGGCAAACCGGCCATCTTAGGAATAATTTGCGGAACCGGCTTCAGTTATATGCGTCCCGATAACATCGCGGTAATCTCAATTGGCGCCCTTGCGCCTTAGTCTTTTTGAACCTCAAGGCACACCCGCGTTTTCCCGGGCTCGCTAGAAATATGAAGCGTGGCTCCAATCAGTCGGGCCCGTTCCTGCATCCCAACCAAGCCCAAACCCCCTTCTTCACGGAGGATCTGCGGGTGTTGGAATCCCCCGCCGTCATCAAGGATCTCGAGTCGTACGCCGCCTTCTCGGTAAGTGAACTCGGCAAGAACCTGGCTGGCACCTGAGTGCCGTTCAACATTGCGAAGTGCTTCTTGAGCGATCCGGAAAATTGCCAACTCGACATCTGGAGCCAAGCGGCATGCTTCGCCTTCCACCTTCAACGTGGTGCGGATTTCACTGCGACCGCCCATCTCGGAGAGTAACCATTCCAAGCCTGGAATCAATCCGAGATCGTCAAGCACCGATGGACGCAATGCACGACAGAATCGGCGGATCCCTTCAATTGATCGTTGAAGTTGGTGATCGATATCTCGAAGATGAGAATTCTGGTCTGCATCGGTGGGGATAGATTCAAGAGCCACCTTTACAACCACTAGGTCCTGAATTGTTTCATCGTGAAGTTCTCTTGAAAGTCTAAACCGCTCCTCTTCTTGTGCTCGAAAAGCCATCCCGATGTAACTTTCTAGCGATTTCTGAATATCCGCAAGGTCGCGGTTGGCAGCTTCCGCGGCAAGTTTGGCGCGTCGCTCCCTATCCACTCTGTTAGCAACTACTACTCCTAGTACAAGAAGGAGAGTGAGTTGGGCAGCCACTCCGATTCTTTCTGCACCGTGATGGAAGAAAACTACGTTTGGCAGAGTTAGCAAGATGCACCAGAGTGCTGTCGGAGCTGCTCCCTCCACTCCAAAATTCATCGCGGCGTAAAGAACTGGTGCAAAGTAAGTGGAGATCGGAAGGAGATAGAGGTATGAGGCATGGTGCATCGTGCCTCTGATTTCAAGAGAGGTATGCACTATGGCAATACCCATCACCAACATCTGCACCGCCCAGAATTTGGGATCCTTCACTCGCTCACGTGCTCGAAGCCAAAATGTTTCTCTCTCGGCGCGAAGCCCATCTATCTCAGTCATGGAAGTCACGGATCAACTCAACTTCCTCCAGCCGCAACCGCCCCGCTTTCACGGCAAGCATTACGGCTTCAGTACGAGACGTTGCTTGAAGTTTGGAGAAGATGCTTCGCAAATGAGCATCCACTGTTCGCACGCTGAGTTGCATGGATTTGGCAATCTCCTTATTGGGGGCACCACGTGCGACTGAAGTTAGGACTTCCATTTCGCGTTCACTGAGTTGTTGCTCGTTCATCGCTTGGTGCCCATTACGCAATTGCGGCAACAATTGTTGAAAGACTTTGCTTGAAATCTCTTGACTCATTACTGCCTCACCGTTGAAGGCGCTGCGCACTGCTCTTGCCAACTCAGGGCCCTGCACTGTCTTCAAGAGATAACCCGTCGCTCCTGCACGTGCAGCTGCTTCGATATATTGCACGTCGTTGTAAAGACTCAAAATCACGACGACCACTTGTGGCGCTATTTGTTTGATTAGGTGAGTAGCTTCAATTCCGCTTACGGCAGGCATAGCAATGTCCATGAGTACAACGTCAGGTAGCAACGCCTCAACCATTTCCTGTGCTTGATGTGCGTTCTCCGCTTCGCCAATCACTTCGAGATTAGTGTCGTGCTCGCATAGGCGTTGCCTGACGCCGGCCCGGAACAGCGGATGATCGTCAACCAGCAAGACTCTTATCTTCGTCTGGCCATGAAGATCCGTAGTGCTGGAAGGCAAGTTGCTCACGTAGCCTCCTCGCCCAGACGGAAATTGAGTCTCCATCGAATTCTTTAAAAGTATAGCCAGATCAGATTGAGATCAATCAAGAGAAATACGGACTATCTGCGACATAGGCGAAATCGCCGATACTGCGTTCGGCAAATCAACTGATGTGAAAGTGACCGATTTAAAGGAGCCTAATGGCGGTACATCTACGTGCCAAGAGAGTAAGAGAAGAGGGCGTACAGATGAGCGAGACGCAATCGTCGGTCGAAACTAAGACGAAGGGTGGTCTCCTAACTCGAATAAAAGAACAGTTGGGCGTACAAGGAATGGTAAGCGAGTACATGATCCCGGTTGAAACCAACACCATCTCCTACAGCCTGGGCGGTGTACTTGCGATTTCGCTAGTCCTCGAACTCGCAACCGGAATGTTGCTTGCCACTCGCTACATTCCAGATGCGGGCAAGGCTTACGGAATTACCAAAGATCTGCTTGGAGAAAACGGCTGGTCGGTTCTACTCAACTTCCACTACTACAACGCATTCCTTATCTTCGGACTGCTCATGTTCCACATGATGCGAACTTTTTTCAGCGGTGGCTATCGCGGAACCAAAAAGGGACTCTGGCAAGTTGGAGTCGGTCTTTCTTCAGTGATCTTCCTTCTCAGCATTTCTGGCGAGACCTTGCACTGGGATGAACGTGGATTTGCAGTTCCATGGCACACATCAGAAATCTTGCAGGCTATCGGTCTAGATAAAGTCTTCCACTACACGCATGCTGATTTGAAAGTCATTCCAAAAGCGACAGCTCTGTTAGTGCCGTACTACGTCATGCACGTTGCTGTCTTGCCGCTTATATTGATGGGATTGATCGCAATCCACTACTACCTGATCAAGGCTAAAGGAATCTCGCTACCGTTCTGGCACAAACCAAGCGGTCGGAAAGAATCTTTCGGAGCTCACATCAAAGCGTGGCTCACTTACAGCACGATATTCCTTGGAATTGTCTTGGTGATCTCGTTCTTCCATCGATCACCTGGTCCTGCCCCGCAACTACTGCCATCTTCGCAGTATTACGGCTCCGCGCACGGTCCTGGAGGTTTAGGAATTTCACCAACCATGCCGATCAGCTGGATGCATGGCCTCAACCGGTTCGTTGCGATTTTCTTCAACCTTGAGCCCGACATCTGGGGCACGGTAATAGGCATGATTATCATCGCTGTAGCACTCGTAGCCATTCCCTACATAGATCGTGGCGGCTCAATTGAACCTAAGAATTGGGCTGAAGCGATGAGCAAGAAACGCTTTTGGGCGTTCTTTGCGATGGGTGTGTTCTGGCTAGTACTCATTGTTGGCACGATCACCAACATGATTACCCCTATTGGCTGATCTCTCCAGCCAATACGGAAACGTCATCCGACTCTGGTGGTTGCTGGAGTCGGATGACGTTTCTTTCCAACTATCTAGGATCCAATAATGTTTGCACGCGACCTTCATGTTTTACTTGCAATCCTGACCACCGTGGCCGCTGTCATCGCCACTTTGGAAGGAGCAGTTCGACTTGTTCGCGGGTACCCAGCAGGTAGAGCTGCAGGCAGGACTAGAACCGCCGTTGTAATGTCTGCAGCGATGACCGCAACAGCGGGCATCGCTCTCGTGATAAGTGGCAAGCACCCACATGAATGGCTACACCTGATTTACGCCGCTCTCGCATTCAGTCTGATTCCGTTGGCGGATAACGCGGCTTCAACGCTTCGCTCCGATCGCGGCAAAGCTCTCGTTCGAGTCGGTGGTGGCTTTACCTGTCTCATTGTCCTCGTTCGTTTGTTTGCAACTGGATGACGAAGACATCACCGCTCGGATCGCGGCGCCCCAGCCCAGCGGATCAGAGTCCCTGACAGGACTAGCAAAACCATAGCCACAGCCGAATTCAACGGCAGCTTTGCATAATGGACGATTCTGAAGGGAAAGCCGCCCAATCCAGTGGCCGAGAGCATCAATAGACCGACTCCCGCCCCGGCCACTCCTACGGCGCTGGCCTTTGTGGCGATAGCGACCTTCGGCAAGATAGCTTTGGAAGGCCAGTCCCACCACATTTGACGGACATGCTCAAAGGGCCACATCAAGCGGACGATCGCCCAGACGCAGACACCGAAGACGAACCAGAATCCGATGGAACCAACCGCGTAGTTCCAACCATCCGGAACCGGATAACCATTGGCCCCAATTCGGGTCGGGCGATCCATCCCGAAAAAATGCGAGATGACAATGAGGAGAACCAGCATCGGCAGATGCCACAAATACAAGGTCATCGCGACGAGGTTCACCCATGTGACCCGTCTCCAGACCTTTTCGCGGGCGAGCAATCGCTTAAGCGGTCTCTTCAGCAATGCAACAAGCACAACCCAGTTCACACAATGAATGGCGAGCACAACGGTCGGCGGCGCCATGTTGCTGATCGGATCCCCCGGCATCCCGACCAGAGAGATCGGCCAAGGGCCGAATCCAATCAGCAGACCGTTGATGGTCACACCGAATACAAGGACAGAGAAAAGGAAGGGGCGCGAAAACTTTTTGATAGTTCCACGTGCCCACAATGCCCCTAAGTAACCGGGCACCATCCACACAAGCATAAAATTCGCAATACCCACAGCATTTGGAAATCCTTGAAAAAAACGAAGTACATCAACCAAGCCGCACGCGACCAACAACGAAAGAGTTCGAATTCCACCTTGCAGAGGGGAAGTTGGTTTGAAGATTGGTGTAAGCGCGGTAACGAGAATGTATGAGCCAAGAAACCAGAGCAGTTGGGTTGTTAACAACATCAGCGGCGCAGCAACGCGCGTTGGTGCAAGCCACGTAACAATTGCCGCAACGATTCCCATGATGACCAAGTAAGACCAGATTGGTCGCAAAAATCTCTGCGCTCGCGCCCACATCCACTCGGCATAATTTCCACCGCGCGCAACATGCTTGTCCCATGAGATCGCATTTGCTGCGCCACCTGCGAAAAAGAAGAGCGGAACAATCTGAAATATCCACGTAAGCGCCTGTGTCCAAGGGTATGCAGCAAGTAAGTTTCCCACTTTTGGTACTCCGTACTGCCAACTCACGACACCCATAATCGCGTGACCCGCTACGACTATTACTAATGAGATTCCTCTTGCCGCATCGACTATTCGGTCTCGATCTGGAGGAGTTTGAGCCGCAGCTTTTGCCGATGGCACTGGAAGAAAGAGGTTGGCGCTCATTTAGGCCTCCTTTCCAGACAACGAAATCATCTCACTTGTTTCAAGACTCGAATGCGAATTAAGTGCATGTGAGAGCGCAAACCTTGTGCAAGTAATCCCTATGCAGCGCATGGAAATTTTAGATAACCTTCAGCATGGCTAGCCACAATTCCCCCGCAATGTCAGCAACCTCACGAACAGATTGGGAAGCATGGCATGCCAAGCGCCTATCTTCAGTAACTTCACCTACTGGCAACCTCGCACTTATTGAGACTCGCTGGCAAGAGGGGGACACGGAAATATCTTTGGAGGAAGCACTCGTTGGTCAGCCAGCGACTGTAACCGTCACACGTCTAGAGCGAAGAGACTTTGACGGAAATATCATCGCCCAGGGAGTCCGTTTGTGGGACTCCAACTCAGAGGCAATCCGCTCTTTTGAAACTATCGATCTCTATCCTTTCGATCCTGCTTGGGCTTTTGAAGCAACATTCACTCCACATCCAGAATCTCGCGCTGTCCCCTTTGAGTACGTGAGAGAAACGCCGGGACTTCGTAACTTGGCAGTGCCCGGGGAGATCAAAGTAACCATCGAGGGAGTCGAGTACACACTTGATGCTTTCGACGATGAGGGAACACTTCTACTCGTTTTTGCAGACCCAACCAACGGTACTGAAACCTACCCAGCTGGTCGCTTCCTAGTTCTTCCGAAAGAAGAGAACTCTGATCGAGTAATAATTGATTTCAATCGCGCCTATGTGCCTCCGTGCGGTTTTTCGATTGCCTACAACTGCCCTCTTCCGCCGCCACAAAATCGATTGAAAGTTCCAGTTCACGCCGGCGAGAAGAACCCAATTTTTCGTAACAATTACGAAATCCATTAAATCCAAAATATCCATTACATAGACAAGTGGCGAAGGAGAAGAAGATGGTTGGAAAGTACGGAAAGAAAATCGGGTGGCTTAGCATTGCCATGGCCCTTGCGCTCACTCTCGCCGCATGCAGCTCGACAACAAAGACGACTACAGCAAGTTCTGATGCAACAATTAATATCGGCTCACTGTACGAACCTCAGAATCTAGATAACACGGCCGGTGGCGGCCAAGGAGTCAATGAGGCTCTCAACGGCAACGTCTACGAAGGACTTTTTAGTCTTACCGATTCTGGCAAAGTTGAAAACCTTCTGGCTACTGATTACAAAGTAAGTTCAGATGGACTCACTTACACCTTCACCATCCGTGATGCCGTTAAATTCCACTCGGGCAAGACACTTACCAGTGCCGATGTTAAGTACAGCATCGAGAAGGTAACTGCCGCGAAATCTCAATCAGCGCGCAAGAGTGCCTTTGACATGATCGCATCAGTTGCGACTCCAGATGCCAAGACAGTTGTGGTGACTCTGAAGACCAGATCCATCTCTTTCGTCTACAACCTCAGTTACATCTGGGTAATCAACTCAGACGCCAAGACCATCACTGCAACTGAAGATGGAACCGGCCCGTACTCCCTTACAGAGTGGAAGCACGGATCAACTCTTTCCTTGACTCGCTTTGACAAGTATTGGGGCACTGCGGCAAAGAACAAGGTCGTCGTGTTCCACTACTTCACCGACGCAACTGCGCTCAACAATGCACTGCTTACGCACGCCGTTGACGTCGTCACCGCTGAACAGAGCCCAGATGCATTGGCTCAGTTCAAGAATTCAAGCTTCAAGATCAACAACGGTCAGTCGACAACCAAGCTCTTGCTTGTGTTCAACGACCGTGTTGCTCCGTTTAACAAGCCACTAGTCCGCAAGGCAATCACCTCTGCGATTGACAACAAGAAGCTGCTTCAATCAATCTGGGGAGATTACGGCACACTCATTGGTTCCATGGTTCCGCCTACCGATCCTTGGTATGAGGACCTCACCAAAGTAAATCCGTACGATCTCACTTTGGCTAGGAAAGAATTGACTGACGCCGGTTATCCAAACGGGTTCACCTTCAGGCTAGATACACCAAGTTATGACCCACATCCAGCTGCTGCGACATTCATCAAGTCAGAACTCGCAAAGGTAGGAATCACGGTCAACATCAACATCATCACCGCAGACCAGTGGTACACGCAGGTTTACCAGAAGTTGGATTATGCAGCGACGATGCAGGAGCACGTCAACGATCGCGACGTGGTCTGGTATGGCAACCCTAATTTCTACTGGGGTTACAACAATCCGAAGGTAACCGACCTCATCAACAAGGCCGAGCAGTCCAGCACCACAACAGAACAAGCAGATCTGCTCAAGCAAGCAAACAGAATCATCGTCAATGAGGCTGCCAGCGACTGGATCTATCTCTACCCACAGATTGTGGTTGCTTCAACCACGGTTTCGGGATATCCAATCAATGGTCTCAACTCGCAGTTCTACGCGTTCGGTATTACTAAAAACTAATACCCTCGTGTAACGCCATCCTTGCCGATTGCTGAACGCTGGAACGTAAAACTTCCAGCTTCAGCGTCGGGGGTTGGCAGCGAATCAATCAGGGGAATCAAAATCTCTTCGGCTATTCCATAGATCCGGCGAAGTTCAGCGACGGGATCGATATGTTCATCAACCCGAAGATCAAGCAGCGGAAATTCCTGTGATCCATAAACTTTAACCGCAGCTGACTGGTGACCTAATTTATCTCCGCCAGCAGCCTCTCCTGCACTCAGCGCCAAGAGCAAACGTTTGCTAAGAGGCAAGGTGTCATCGGATTCGAAGCTTTCCTTCATCGCCTCAAGAGTCTCGGCGCTCACGAGTCTATTTCCTGCCAGTGCATAATTTGGGCCGGTTATGTGCCCATGCCAGGTATCTGAGTAGCTCCCCGTAAATGCCGCACTGCCCCCTTTGTTATCCACGATTCCAAGTTGGCGAAATTCAATTCCTTCATCTTTGCTCTTTAGATATTCCAGCGTCTCCTGCGCGCTATGGCCCTTCGCTAAATAGTCCAAACCCCATATACCTAGATAAGGATTTACATACGCTTGACTAGCGATAGCCCCAACATTGTTCTTCACAAAAGAACAGAGGACGCCGACTGCAATAAATTTCGTTGCAACAGCAATGCCTACCTCGCCCGTTCGATTACATCGAGCTGTGATGGAAAAGGTGTTTAATTTCAAAGATTTATTCTCCTAGGTGGAAATACTCATTCTGACTTTTCCTACTTACTCATGAGTATACAGATGTCTCTATGTAACACATCGCTTTTAAGAAATCAGACTGTAACAATTCGTAACCTCAAATGTCCGGTAAATAAACCCTATGCATATGGTGAACTTATTGGGTAACCTTCCCCAATGGGCGGCCGCGAATTACTCCGCCAAATCCGCGATAGCGTAATAGGCGACGATCAATTAATGAATGGTCCGTATGGGCCTCGCAGAGTTACATATGCCGATTATACCGCGAGTGGACGATCGTTAACCTTCATCGAAGATTTTATTCGCAATGAAGTCATGCCGAGATACGCAAACACCCACACCGAGGCAAGCGGTACAGGACTGCAGACAACTCGACTTCGAGAGGATGCACGGGAAATTATTCGCAAATCGGTTGGTGCAAATTCAAATGACGTAGTGATCTTTGCCGGCTCAGGGGCCACTGGTGCTATCGACAAGTTGATCGGCATTCTCAATATTCGCATTCCTGCCGATCTTGACCGCCAATGGAAATTCTCTGGCCAGATTCCCAAAGAACTAAGGCCCGTGGTTTTTATTGGTCCATATGAGCATCACAGCAACGAACTTTCTTGGCGAGAGTCGATCTGCAATGTCGTCACAATCCAAGAGGATGCTGATGGTCATGTTGACCTAGATCATTTGAAAGTAGAACTGAACAAGTATTCCAATCGTTCGTTGAAAATTGGATCGTTTTCGGCAGCAAGTAATGTCACAGGGATCATCACCGATACTGATGCAGTTTCCATACTCCTCCACGAACATGGGGCACTTTCTTTCTGGGATTTCGCAGCTGCGGCTCCTTATGTAGAAATTGATATGCACCCAGAAAATCCCATGGCTCGTATGGATGCAATCTTCCTTAGCCCCCACAAATTCATTGGTGGACCTGGAACTCCAGGCGTCTTGGTGCTAAATCACGCCGTCGCCCACAACACCGTGCCCGTGGTTCCCGGCGGTGGCACCGTCGCCTACGTCAATTCACTCGAACATCGATATTTGACCGACCCAGCGCACCGTGAAGAGGGTGGAACACCAGCAATCATTGAATCCATCCGTGCCGGACTGGTCTTTCAGCTCAAGGAAGCCGTTGGAGTCCCCGCCATTCATGCAACCGAGGAGAGGTTCCTTTCGCGCGCCATACAGGCATGGGGAGCAGAGCCTCGTATCGAATTGCTAGGCAATCTAAAAGCAGAGCGACTTTCCATCCTCTCATTCGTGCTTCGTGCACATTCAGGCAAACTTCTTCACCACAACTTCGTTGTCGCTCTTCTCAACGACCTCTTCGGAATCCAAGCACGCGGCGGCTGTTCGTGCGCTGGTCCGTACGGTCATCGTCTGTTGGGAATCGACATCAACAGGAGCCATGAAATCGAAGAGGAGGTAAACCTTGGTTGTGAAGGAATTAAGCCAGGATGGGTGAGGATTAACTTCAACTATTTCTTCTCTGACACGGTCGTTGATTACATTATCTCTGCGGTGCGCTTCATAGCCCAGCGAGGACATCTCTTCCTTACCGACTACACATTCGATCCAGATTCGGGCATATGGCACCACCGAAAGGGACCAGTGGAGCCGGCGCTTCGATTGCGCGAAGTTTCATACAATGATGAAGGAAAGATGATCTATCCCGTTCATGATGATCGTGCTCCGGAAAGCGCACTCGCCGAATATCTCTTGGCTGCGGAAAACCTAGCGACAGAAAGAGAAAAGAGATCCTCGTCCTCACTGACAATCACGCCCTCTACTTTGAGCGAGCGCTTTGAAACCTTGCGCTGGTTTGAATTGCCACAAGAGTGCCTCAACAAAGAATAAGGAAAACAAATGACCTCGCATTCCGAATGGGAAAAATGGCGTTCTGCTCGATTAGCTTCTGTTGTGGCTCCCACCGGCAATCTCGCCTTGATCGAAACACGGTGGCTGGAAGATGATCAAGAGATATCGCTCGAAGATGCACTGAATGGTCTACCTAAGTCAGTCACTGCCAGTAAGACGACGCAAAGAAATTTCGATGGAGAAGTAATTGCGCGTGGAATCCGCCTCTGGGACTCGCAATCTCAGGCAATCCAGTCTTTTGAGACCACGGATGTGTACCCCTTTGATCCCGACTGGGTCGTAAAGGCAACTTTTGTCGAACATCCCGAGTCTGTTCCAGTGGCTTTTGAACATATCCGTGACAACGGCGGAACGCGAGACCTAGTCGTCCCAGGTGAAATTACGATGATGTTGGACGGCATCAAATACATATTGAGCGCCTTTGATGATGGCGACAAGTTGCTACTCGTTTTTGGAGACAAAACCAACGGCACTGAGACCTATTCCGCAGGCAGGTTTCTCTTTGTATATCCAACCGAGGGCAGTAATCAAATAATTCTCAACTTCAATCAGGCGTTTGTGCCTCCATGTGGTTTCTCATCTCACTACAACTGCCCGATGCCGCCACCACAGAACCGCCTACATATTCCGGTCCGAGCCGGCGAGCGAAATCCAATTTTTCGCAATGGATACAAAGTTAATAAATAACGTCCGCTACGCAGTAAACAACTACCAACCAATAAGGGGAAGCATGAAAACCAGTACGAAGAGAATGAAGTTAGGGGGAATCGCCCTCGCGGCTGCTGTTGCGGTGAGCATGACCCTCGGCGGCACAAGTGCAAGTGCTGCCAACTCCGACGCAACAATCGACATCGGTTCGCTCCACGAAGTCCAGAACTTGGACAACACCGCCAATGGCGGCGCTGGACTAACTGAGGCGTTCAACGGGAACGTATACGAAGGCTTGTTCAAGTTAACCGATACTGGCAAAGTTGAAAATCTTCTAGCAAAGACCTACCGCAAAAGTTCAGATGGCCTCACCTACACATTCACCCTTCGCGACGGTGTGAAGTTCCACTCCGGCAAGGCTCTTACTTCAGCGGATGTGAAATACAGCCTTGAGAAAGTGACTGCTGCTGCTTCTCAGTCTCCTCAAAAGGGAGCCTTGAGCATCATCACATCGATTCAGACACCAAACCCAAAGACGGTTGTAGTCACTCTTTCGAGTAAGTCAATCTCCTTTGTTTACAACCTCACCTATGTGTGGATCGTAAACTCCGCTATCAAAGATATGACTTCAACTGAAGACGGCACTGGTCCTTACAAGTACACAGCCTGGACTCGTGGCGCAACTATTTCCATGACGCGTTTTGATGGATATTGGGGCGCCCCTGCCAAGAACAAGGTCGTTGTATTCCATGAGTTCACCGATGGAACCGCTCTTAATAACGCCCTATTGAGCCATGCAGTTGACATCATCACCAGCGAGGGAAACCCCGATGCACTGGCCCAATTCAAGAACGCCAACTTCAAGATCACAAACGGACTTTCGACAAACAAGCAATTGATCATTTTCAATGACAAGGCCACGCCCTTTAACAAGGCGCTTGTTCGTAAAGCAGTCACATCCGCAATCGATAAGAAGAAGTTACTTTCCTCTATCTGGGGCGATTACGGCACAGTGTTGACTTCAATCATGACCCCGATTGATCCAGGTTATGAAGACCTGAGCTCTGTTAATCCTTATGACTTGAACTTAGCAAAAAGTGAATTGGCAAAAGCCGGTTACCCAAAGGGCTTCACCTTCACCCTTGATACCCCAAATGATGATCCCCACCCTGCTGCTGCTGCCTTCATCCAGTCATCGCTGGCCCAGATCGGCATCACAATGAAGATCAACATCATCACCACCAGCCAGTGGTTCGACAAGATCTACAAGAAGCAGGACTACACAGCAACGATTCAAAACGTCCTCAGCGGACGTAATATCGGTTGGTATGGAAACCCCAACTTCTTCTGGCTCTACAACAACCCACGCGTAACGGCACTGATCAACCAATCAGAGTTGGCTAACACCGCGGGTGCGCAAGCTGAACTACTTAAGAGGGCAAATAGATTGGTCGTCGCTGACGCGGCGAGCGATTGGCTGTACCTCTACCCTCTCATTGTGGTTTCATCTTCCTCATTGTCTGGATACCCAGTCAACGGAATCAACTCACAGTTCTTCGTGTACAACATTACGAAGAATTAATAGATAATCTCAACCGTTAAAAGCAGTTAAGAAGGGCTTGTATCCAACCCGGAACTCCGTGATGGATTTCCGGGTTGGATACAATTTCCATGAGATTGGAGGACACATTGAAAAAATCGCCGATGATTAAATACATTCTTCGACGAGTAATGGTGCTCCTCATCTCGCTCTTTGCAGCAAGTACCTCTTTATTCGTACTACTACGCATGCTCCCCGGCGATCCGGCGAATGCTCTTCTTACGGTCGGCGCAACCCCTGAGCAAATTGCCGCGGCACGACACTCGGTCGGATCAGATCTTCCTTTAATCGAACAGTTCTTCCACTGGATCCGGGACCTGTCCACATTTCATCTTGGAACATCCCTTATCGGTAATGTCCCCGTAGGCCCAGAAATCAACTCACGACTTTCAGTCACAGTTCCTTTAACTCTCATTTCCTTTTTTGTCGCCATCACCATTGCCGTGCCAGTCGGCTTTATCGCTGCCTACAGGGCAAAAACTTGGTACGGCGCAATCCTCAACAGCATTTCCCAACTTGGTATTGCTATTCCGGTCTTCTGGGTTGGTGTGATTCTGATTCTTGTATTTGCCCTTCATTTCATGGTCTTGCCAGCGGGCGGATTCCCGCCGACGGGCTGGAGTGACCTCGGGCAGGCTTTGCGGTCCCTCATCCTTCCTGTAGCCACCATTGCACTCGTTATGTCTGCCTCACTTACACGATATGTTCGCTCTGCCACTTTGGATGTGCTCAACAGCGATTACTTGCGTACATCGCGCTCCCTCGGCTCCTCCTTCATGGAAGCTATGTGGCGCCACGGCATACGGAATGCGGCCTCCCCTGTCGTGTCGATACTTGGAATGGAACTCGCCACAACTTTTATCGGGGCTGTTGTCGTTGAGAGCGTTTTCGCATTACCTGGACTTGGAAGTCTCTTGGTTCAGGCGATCGCGCAACGTGATTACCCCATCATTCAAGGCATTCTCTTCGTAAGCACGATGGCAGTTTTAGTTATCGGTTTTCTTGCAGATCTGGCCCAGCGCTTCATCGACCCTCGCATGAGCAAATCTCTGGCAGGTAGAAACGCATGAGCACCACGAAAAAACGACGCTCTCTTCCATTAATTCTCGGATGCATCCTTGTCGGATTCATCGCCCTCATGGCTCTCATCTCTATCTTCTGGACGCCGTACTCAGTCGGAGACATGACGGGTGGGCGCCTTGGCCCGCTAAGCAGCCATCACTGGCTAGGCACAGACAAACTCGGTCGCGACCTCCTATCGCGTGTCATGATTGGTGCTCGTATCGCAATTACCGTTGGGTTTTCTTCCGTGCTTATTGGCGCAATTCTTGGCGTAACTTTCGGTCTGATTGCAGGATTTGCGCAGACCTGGGTTGATGAATCCTTCTCGGCAATGTTCGACATCCTCATCGCATTTCCAACTCTGCTCTTAGCAATGCTGATCGTCGCCGCGCGAGGAGCCTCGTTAACCTCAGCGATCGTGGCAATCGGTTTTGGAATGTCTGCGATCGTGGCAAGGCTTACACGTCTGCTTGTTAAACGAGTACTAGCGAAAGATTTCATCACCGCTTCAAGAGCATCTGGAACTTCGTGGGCGCGAATAATCCTCGTCCACGTTCTGCCTAATATTTGGCCCACCCTGATCGTCACCTTTGCTCTCCAGTTCGGCTTTGCAGGATTGACTGAGGCAAGCCTTTCCTACCTTGGTCTTGGATCTCCTCCTCCGAATGCATCGTGGGGAAGTTTGCTGCAGGAAGCCCAAGCGACCGTTCTCACCTCACCGGTAGCGGCCATTGCCCCTGGCGTATTGCTTGTTTGCTTGGTGATTGGAATGAATTTGATTGCAGATGGTTTGCGTGATGTCGCTGATCCAACACTTCGGCGGTCGCGATGAAAATATTGGACGTTGCAAACCTGAGTGTTCAAACGGGCGACGGCTCAAAGGTCGTCTCGGATGTTTCTTTTTCAATCCAACCTGGGGAGCGCTTGGGTCTTATCGGCGAATCCGGTTCCGGAAAATCCATGACTGCACTGGCGATTATGGGATTGCTTCCTGCTGAATTACGGGGCTCAGGCAGCCTGCTCTTAGGCACCGGCAAAGATGCTCCGACGCAGATTATCGGAGCCGCCGAAAAGGACCTCAATGAAATTCGAGGGACGGTTGCAAGCATCGTCTTCCAGGAACCACTTACCGCTCTGGATCCGCTGATGAAGATCGGTCGGCAACTTTCGGAGCCTCTTCGTCGCTGGCAAGGCTTGAAAGGTGACGCACTTCAAGAGGCGATTATCGCCGCACTTACCGAAGTGAGCATCAACAAGCCAGAACGAATAGCTGCTTCCTATCCTTATGAAATCTCAGGCGGCGAGCGACAAAGAGCAGCGATAGCTATGGCCCTTGCATGCGAGCCGTCGCTGTTGATTGCCGACGAACCGACAACTGCATTGGACGTGACAGTGCAAGCAGAAATACTCACATTGCTCGACGCTGTTGTTTCTAAACGAGGGATGTCGCTGCTCTTTATCAGCCACGATCTTGCTGTCGTGTCGCGCATAACCGACCATGTGCTCGTCATGAAGGATGGCTCCGTCGTTGAGTCCGGATCGCTTAGCAATATCCTTCGCTCTCCGCAGCATCCTTATACTCGCGACCTGGTTGCTAGCGCCAAAGAACTTGATAACGCGTTGGATATTGCCAAGAAGAGTGGAGGGAATTGATGACAACTCCAATTCTTGAAACTCGAAATCTTAATTTCTCCTACCATTCCGGAATCCCGATTCTCAATGATGTAAACATCTCCATCATGAAGGGCCAGAACGTCGGGCTTGTTGGTGAATCCGGATCCGGTAAAAGCACAATCCTCCGCCTTCTTCTCGGTATTCATCGTCCAACCCAGGGACACATTCTCTTTAGCGGCGAAGAGTTATCGCTTAAAGACAAGGAACAGGCGCGCAGGTTCCGCAGCCAGGTGCAGGTGGTCTTCCAAGATCCGTACTCATCACTGGATCCGCGCCAGCGCGTCGATCAACTCATTGCCGAACCACTGCGCTCCCTCGGGCTTGCCGCCGATGCAAACCCTGGAGGCAACCGAGCAAGCATGCGAGAGTGGATAGATAACGAGGTCGTCGAAGCGCTTAAGTCGGTTGGACTGCCGGCCGATTCTGCTCGACGCTATCCCGATGAGTTCTCAGGCGGTCAGCGTCAACGCATTGCAATCGCTCGTGCCATCGTCTGCAAGCCTCAAGTATTGCTCGCGGACGAGCCAGTAAGCGCTCTCGACGTGTCAACGCGTGTGCGCGTCATTGACCTCATCGCCGAACTTGGAACCACCAAAGGGCTGACCATTGTCATGGTTTCACACGATCTTGCCGTTGTTGCCGCTCTATGCAAACACAGCATTGTTCTAGAACATGGAGTGGTCGTAGAACAGGGCGATACCGCAACAGTTCTGGGTGCACCGAGCCACAGATACACGCAAAGACTTATTGAAAGTCTGCCCCGTCTACCAGTCAACTAATGAATCTGAATTAGTTTCCATCCCAGTGAGACAACTCAACTGCAAACGGATCAAGACCCATCGGACCGAGGCGAAGCGCGTAAGCGTGGAATTTCTTTAGCGAAAAGTTTGCTCCCAACCGCTTTTTTGCCTCTTCCCGTGAATCCATCCACACTCTCTCGCCCACTTTGTAGGAAATTGCCTGACCGGCTAGTCCAAGGTACCTATCTATCTCGCTCTTTGCGAAATCTTCGTCAAGGAGCGCGTGACTAACCAGCAGATCGCTAGCGGATTGCGCAGTCCACACTTTTCCGTTCTCGTCTTCATAACCTAAATGCATACCAATATCTACAACTACACGGACTGCTCGCCAAGCTTGGGCCGAAAGATAACCCATTTCAAACCCAGGGTCTTCGAAGGCGCTGAGTTCGTCCATAAGTCGCTCTGCATAGAGAGCCCATCCTTCGCCATAACCACTCGTCCATGCTTCAGTTCGCTGGAAGCGAGTCAAACGGTCTTTTTCAATAATCACAGTGGCAACTTGAAGATGATGACCTGGGACTGCTTCGTGGTACCACATCGTTGGAATTCTCCACCAGTTGAATTCATCTTTGCCCAGGGTCGGGAACCATGTTGTTCCAGGACGCGATAGGTCTTCACTCGGTGGCATGTAGTAAGGCGCGGCCGCACTTCCCTCTGGAGCAAGACGGGCATCGCAGAATTTGATCCGATCGTCGATATCGAAGTAAACGCCATCCATCTTCTTGGTTGCTGCTTCGGTAAATTCTTTCAATTTCTCAAGAAGAGTATCCGAGCCCTTTACCAAGTATTTCGGGTCATTATCCAAGTAATCAGCAACTTCTTGCAGCGACGTTGCGCCCGGTTTGATTCTCAATGCCACTTTCCACATTCGCTCGTTGATTCGAGCAAGATCCTTCAAACCCCACTCATATGTTTCACGCAGATCAAGATCGGCACCTGTGTAGTGACGTGCCCATGATAAATATCTTTCTGCTCCTACCCCATCATTCTCAATTGCTTCTGGGAGGTAACTGGTTCGGAGCCACTCACCCATCTCTCCCGCGGATCTATCCGCCGAAGCTGCTGCAACATGGAGTTCCGGGTACTTGTTATCCGGGTCAATTCTCTTGGCGATTCCAGAGTAGGCACCGCCAGAGAAGGTTTTCAATTGCTCAGAGACGCCTCGCACCTGACGTTTCGATGTTCGCTTGTCCATCTTCGCGAGGTCACTCAAGCATGACCGCCATGAGTCGTGAGCTGATTTTACTGCGTTGAGCCTGAGAGTAATGTTTTTAATCTCTTCGGCACTCTCATGAGGCATCATTTCAAATACTTGTCGGATCGCTATAGCGGGCGAATAGATGACCGCGCAAAGCATCTGATTCTCGTATGAGTCATAGAGGGCCAACTCTGAAGTCAATCGCTCCTTCATGACGGCAGCGGCGACTCGATCGTTCTCATCTTGAGGCTTCATATTCACAAGTTTTAACAACGTTTCTCGGATCAAGGCCGGCTTCTTTTTTGAGCCCTCTAGCGAGAAGTCATCAAGTTGGTCGTCATATCCGGGAATGCCCAAAAACGTTGCCGTCATTGGACTGAGTTTTGCCGCTTGTGTTATGTACTCATCGCTCAGTACGAAAATAGGAGATTGATGCGCAATAGTCATTGCGCATGTTTACCAGCGTTAGAACTACTTGTCGAGGCTGGCACACTAGA
>Ga0315270_10000511_pt1 | contig 21758 bp, 21 predicted proteins | sample C1_bottom_MG_FD_204932 | JGI IMG/M metagenome (GOLD analysis project Ga0315270, IMG submission 204932) | Sediment microbial communities from Yellowstone Lake, YNP, Wyoming, USA - C1_bottom | ecosystem: Environmental > Aquatic > Freshwater > Lake > Sediment | place: USA: Wyoming | collected...
CGCTGCCATTCTAGGCGCCACCATAGGCTACGGATTGTCTGGCACCGGGTCCAAGGACACCGGCGTGTGAATGCCCTCCTGTCCCGTCTAGCAATCGGCACACGGCCTAACCCCCGGTTGCAGAGCGACGCGGTGCAAGCGCCGCGCGCCTGAACCGGCACGTTGAACGTCCGCTTTCTGGATGCTGCGACCGTCCGGTTGTGGCCGTAAGCGGCCTAACCCGCTTCTGAAAATCCAAGTTCATTGGTAAAGCCGTATGGCAACTCATGCCCATCGCCCTGTTCACCACGCCACCATGGTCGCCAGCTGATAGAGCACAAACGCGAACGACGATAAAAAGCCTGCCCACGGGACCCACACCGGGTAGATGCGCATTCCGGCCGGGCGCGGGTCTCGATGCTTGATGCGCAGCAGCGCCAGGTTGATGAAGCTGAACGCGACGAGCGTGATAAAGCTCGTGGCCTTGGCCAGCGTCACCAGCGGCAGCCACAGCGCCAGTACCAGCACGCTGAGTGTGACGAGCGCCGTGGCCAGCAGTGGCGTGCGCCGCTTGGGGTGCACGCGCCCGAGCGCGACATGCAACCAGCCCTCGCGGCTCATGCCGTACAGCACGCGCGACGCCATGATGATCTGAATAAGCGCGCCGTTCACCACGGCGAACTGGCTGATCAGGCTGATCACCGTCGGTGCTTTCCCGGTGGCCTGCGTGTAGAGCAATGCGAATGGCGCTTCCGTGCGGGCGAGTTCACTGGCCGGCAGCGCCAGCACTGCGGCCAGTGCCACGAGAATATAGAGCAGGGTGGCAATGCCGAGCGCCAGCAGAATGGCAAATGGCACATTGCGGATCGGCTCTTTGGTCTCCTCGGCGACGTTCACCATGTCTTCGAAGCCGATGAAGGCGTAAAACGCCAGAAATGCGCCGAGGAAAATGCCGTTCCAGACGTGCAGATCGGCAGGGGGAACAAATTCCGCAAAGCGCGCCGGCAGATCGGCAAAGTGGTTGCCGGTGATGACGAGAATGAAAATGAGTCCGCCGAGTTCGATGACGGTGATCAGCGCCGCGGCCGCCACCGACTCGGCGATTCCCCAGGCGGCGAGCGCGCCCATGCCGAGCACCAGCAGCATGATCACCAGCCACGCGGGCGTGTCCGTGAACACATGCAGGTAGCCGACGAATCCATTCACCAGCGCGGCTGAAGAAACCATGCCGGTGAGGATCAGCAGGAAACCGACAAACAGGGAAAGTGGCTGGTGGTGAAAGCCAGCCTGTACATACACCGCTGCGCCGCCGCTCTTCGGGTAGCGTGCCGCCAGTTCGGCGTATGACAGTGCGGAGAACAGTGCGAGCAGGCCTGCGACGAGGAATGCCACCGGCACGTACGGGCCAGCGTGCGCCGCCACCTTTCCGACCAGCACGTAGATGCCGGCACCGAGTATCGTGCCGAGGCCGTAGAAGGTGAGCAGCGGCAGCGACAGGCTGCGTTTGAGTGGGTTGGGCTCGGTCATGAGAGGCGGTTGGTTCCATAGACATTGAACCGCGTCCGGCGGCGGCCGGCAAGGCATGCTTCCTGCCCGTCGCCGCGCATGTTACGTTCTGGTTCGGTGCATTCGGGCAAATGGTGGCGCATGTTGCAGGCAATCCTGTCGGACATCCACAGCAATCTTGAGGCGTTACAGGCCTGCGTGGCGCACGCACGCGAGCGGGGCGCAACGCATTTCGCCTGTCTGGGCGATTGCGTGGGTTACGGCGCCGACCCGGTGCCGACGCTGGACCTGCTGCTGTCGCTGCCGAACCTGGTGATCATTCGCGGCAACCACGACGAGGCCTTGTTTCGCAGTGGCGTCATCGATGTGCCGGGCATCCGCGAGGCGCTCGACTGGACCAGCAGGCAGATCACTCCCGCGCACCGCCGGCTGCTGGGGGACGCGCCGTATGTGCGCGCGCTGGGCGACGCCACCTACGCGCACGCCAGCGCGCACGCGCCGATGCAGTGGGAATACCTGCGCCAGCCCGAGCAGATCAAGGATTGTCTCGCCGCCACCGACACGCGCGTGACCTTCATCGGCCACGTGCACGTGCCCATGGTGTTTTATCAAACCGTCGCCGGCACGTTGCGCGAGCTCAGCCCCGAATCGGGTGTGCCGATCCCGCTGTCCGCGACCTGCCGTTACGTGATCAACGTCGGCTCGGTGGGACAGCCGCGCGATGGCAACAACGCCACCTGTTATGTGTTATACGACAGCGATGCGAGTACGGTCACCTTCTTCCGCCTGCCATATGATTTTCTGAGCGCCGCCGAGAAAATTCTGAACGCGGGTCTCAACTCCCGTTTTGCCGAGCGCCTGCTGGAAGGCCAGTAACCATGACTGCCCCGCGCACCTCACGCCGTTCGTCCAAGCCCGCGAGCATTCGTCCGGGCGCCCGCGTCGGGCGCTACACCGTCGGCGCGCGTCTGCATGCAGGCGGCATGGCCGATGTGTACGCCGTCGGTTCACAGCGTGCCCGCCCGCAACTCGTTCTCAAGACACCGAAGCTCGGACTCGATCATCCGCTGTCGAGCCTGATGGCGTTCGAAAATGAAATGCTGGTGCTCGAGCGCCTGCGTGGTCCGCACGTGCCGCGCCTGGTGGCAAGCGGCGATCCGCGCACGCAACCGTACCTGATCATGGAGCGTATCGATGGCGAAGCGCTGGCGCAGGCAGCACGGCGCGCGCCAATCGGGATCGACGAATTGCGCGACCTCGGTGTGCGCCTGTGCCGCGCGGTGCAGGCATTGCATCACCAGAATGTCATCCATCTCGATCTCAACCCGTCGAATGTGCGCAACCGTGCGAACGGCGAGATGGTGTTGATTGACTTCGGCATGGCGCACCATGCGCAGCTGCCGGATCTGCACGATGCCGCGTTTGGCGAAGAAGAAGGCACCACGCCCTATATTGCCCCCGAACAGTTGCACCATGTGCGCAGTGACTCGCGCAGCGACATCTACGCCATCGGCGCGCTGCTCTATCAGCTCGCCACCGGTCATTATCCATTCGGCCGGCCGAACCTGTTGTCGCTCGCCAAGCGTCTGGTGCAACCGCCACTGCCGCCGCGCAGCCACAAGCCAGATCTGCCGGCGTGGCTGCAGGAGATTATTTTGCGTTGTCTCGAAATCCGCCCGGAGCGGCGCTTCGCCACCGCCAAGGAGATTGCCCACCTGCTCGCGCATCCCGAGGCCGTGCATGTTGGCGCGCGCGGCCATCGCACGCGTCCGCCGGGCCTGTGGCAGCGCCTGCGCGGCTGGCAACGCTCGGTGTTCCAGAAATTCGACGAGCAACCGCCGCCGCGTCCGTACGAGCGGCTGACCACAAGTCCGCACGTGCTCGTGGCGCTCGATCTTGGCAACTGTTCGGAGGCACTCGGCGAGGCATTGCGCCGCGCGGTGCGGCGCCTGGCGCACAGCGAACCACACAGCTACTTCACCTGCATGTCGGTGCTGCCGCCGCGGGAACGAGCGCAGTCTGGCAAAGCAACCGCGCCGGACGTGGTGCGCCAGGCCGCCATGCGCAACTGGGCGCAACCGCTCAAGCTCGCGTCGCCGCGTCTGGTGTTCCAGGTGCTGCCCGGCGATCCGGCGCGCGCGATCATGGATTACGCGCGCCAGCACCAGGTGGACCTGATTGTGATCGGCGCGCGCGCCAGCTCGGCCTTGCGCCGGCACCTCGGTAGTGTCTCCGCCGCGGTCGCCGCCCAGGCACCTTGCAGCGTCACCGTCGTGCGCACGCGCCGGGATATCAAGAAGTAGAGTGCATTCCACCCGCTCTCTTCATGCGTGGATTTCTGTTTTTAATGCGCTGTAAAAGCCTCTCAAGATTTAGTGAAGGCTACATATTATGTAGTTTCATTTTGTGTTGGGGCATGGCCATAACAGCACCACCAACGATTAAGCGCTTGATCTGTATGCAAAGATGGATTCATTAAAGGCGTGGCATATGGTTTGCAGTCCGTAGAGCGATGACGCATGGAATGAAGCGCTCCGGTGTCAGCAGCATTTTCACAATCTCTTGGAGGAACGACTCATGAAGAGCAAGCTTCTCGCAGTTCTGATGGTCCTGGGTTTTGCCGGCGGCCTCGCCGTCACCAGCGCCACCTTCGCCGCCGATGCCACGACCAAAGCCTGCAAGGGCAAGAAGCCGGGCGATATGGTCAAGGTAGATGGCAAGGAAGTGAAATGCCCGGAGGCGAAAAAGAAATAATCGTTACGCTACGATTACTTTCCGGCATTACAGAAAAGCGCCTTCGGGCGCTTTTCTTTTTTCGAGCAATTTATCTTGATGACTTACGACTTGATCCAGATTGTTTTGATGTTCACGAACTCGCGAATGCCCTGTAGCGCCAGCTCGCGGCCATAGCCGGATGCCTTGATGCCGCCGAATGGCAGGCGCGGATCGCTTTTCACCATGCCGTTCACGAATGCCTGGCCGCTGTGCAGAGCGCGCGCGAAGGCTTCGCCCTTGTCCGGATCGCGGGTGCAGACCGTGCCGCCCAGTCCATAGCGGCTGTCGTTGGCGATGCGCAGGGCATCGGCCTCATCCTTGGCGCGAATCACGGCCGCGACCGGACCGAACAGTTCGTCGTCGTAGGCCGGCATGCCGGGACGCACCTGGTCGAGCAGCGAGGCCTTATAGTAATAACCCGTACCTGCAACCGGTTCGCAGCCCACGAGCGGCACAGCGCCTTTCTTGATGGAGTTGGTTACCTGCCGGTGCAGGGCGTCGCGCAGGTCGGCGCGTGCCATCGGACCGAGAGTGGTGTCCTCGTGTGTTGGGTCGCCCTGCTTGAGTTGCGAGAGTCTTTGCGTGAAGCGTGCCAGAAAATCTTCGGCAATGGATTCCATCAGGATAATGCGTTTGGCGGCGATGCAGGATTGACCGCCATTCAGGAAGCGCGAAGCCACCGCCAGGCGCGCGGCCGCATCAAGGTCGGCGTCGGCCAGCACCACGAATGCATCGGAGCCGCCGAGTTCGAGCACGGATTTCTTGAGCTGCGCGCCGGCTGCGGCGGCAATGCGCCGGCCGGCGCTTTCACTGCCAGTGATCGTGACGGCGTGAATGCGTGGATCGGCGATCAATGTCTCGGCCTGCTCAGGTCCGATGAGCAGGGTGCGCAGCACGCTATCCGGAAAGCTCGCCTGAAAAATCTCCTCTATGGCGAGTGCGCACTGCGGGACGTTTGAGGCGTGTTTGAGCAGCACGGTGTTACCGGCCGCGAGCGCCGGGGCGGCGGCGCGGAACGCCTGCCAGAATGGAAAGTTCCACGGCATGATCGCGAGCAACGTACCGAGAGGCTGGTAAACGACATAGCTTTTTCCGGCGACCGCCATGGATGGCAGAAGTGCAGAAGGCGCAGGAGCAGCATTTCCGCCATCGGTGGCGATGATTTCGTTGGCGAGGAACCGTTCGACATGCTGCGCGTAGAAATCGCAGCCCGTGGCACATTTCTCCACCTCGGCGCGCGCCTCGCGGACCGGCTTGCCCATTTCAAGGGTAATGAGGGCGGCATACCGGTCGCGCTGCGCGCGCAGTTGCTGCGCGGCGCGTACGAGACAGGCAGCGCGTTCGGCGATCAGCGTCGCTGCCCAGCCGATACTCGCCGTGCGCACCTGTTGCAGGACGGTATCGATCTGCGTATTGTCCAACGCCTTGAAGGTTTTGAGCGTTTCGCCGGTTGCCGGGTTCTGGGTAGCGATGGCCATGGGTCGGAAAGCCGTAAAGAAATCGATGTGCCTACCGTAGCGCCAACTATACTCAATAACAATTCGTCTTATGACCAGTCGAGCGGAGCAAAGCGCAGCCGGGCTTCATTTATGATCACACGATTCAATCTTGCCCTGCTCCCGCTCGTCCTGTTAGTGGCCCTGGGCCAGCAGGCGACAATGGCCGCGCCCGGTGAAGACGACGCCAGGGATGGCGCCGCTACAGTCCCAGAGGTGGCTGAGGGCGATCTCGTCGGGAACCCGCGTTTGAGACCGATTCTGGATCAGGCGGTCGATGATGCCAGCGATGCAGTCTCTGGGGTGGCCGAGGTAGCGCGCGTCCGGAGCGAGACGCCAAGATCGCGTCGGGAACTGGCGGGTGACGAGAAACAGCGCCAGCAGTATACCCAGGCGCTTGCCGCGCTGCGCTCCGGTGACCTGGCGCGCTTTCAGAAGCTGCGCGACGGACTCAATGGCTACGTCTTGCAGCCGTTTCTCGATTACGAACTTCTGAAGGACCGTATTGCCAGCACGCCAGCGTCGAAGCTGCACGACTTTCTCGAACGCAATCCGGAAGCGGTGGTAAGCGACCAGCTGCGCAAAAAGTGGCTCAAGTTGCTCACCGAGCGCGGTGACTGGAATACGTTCATTTCCGAATTCCGCGATATCGATCCTGACAACGAGCTCAACTGTCAGCGTCTCATGCACCTCATCAAGGCGAGCCAGGAACAGTCCGGCCTGATGAACGAAGCCGGCAAGTTGTGGCTCACTGGCAGTCGCCTGCCGGCGGCCTGCGAACCGGTGTTCGAGGCATGGCGCAAGGCCGGGCACATGACCGCGGACATGGTCTGGGCGCGCATCCAGATTGCCATGGAGAAGCGCAACCTGACACTCGCCGAGAGTCTTGGGCGGTATCTGGAGCCTTCCGAGCGCGTGTGGGTACAGCGCTGGTTGGCGATGCACCGTCAACCGCAGGAGGAACTGAAGCGCTTCCGTTATCCGGTGGAAACGCCGGTAGCACGCAGCATTATCCGGCACGGCGTGGTGCGCCTCGCCTATACCGATCCGGACGAGGCGATGCGCCAGTGGGAATCGCTCAAGGAACGTTATGAGTTTTTCGGTGAGGACGAGAAGTATGTATTGCGCTGGGTCGGCATTCTCGCCGCCCAGGCGCACCACCCGCGTGCTGTCGAGTGGTTGTCGGCGGCATCGGCGGACATGAACGACGAAACGCTGCGTCAGTGGCGCGTGCGCGCGGCGATTCGCAATGGCGAATGGCAGACCGGCCTGCGCTTCCTGGCGCTGTTGCCTGAACCGGAAAAGAAGGAAGGCGAGTGGCGCTATTGGAAGGCGCGCATGCTGGAACGCAGCGGCGAGGAAAAGCAGGCAAAGATTCTGTACCGCGCTCTGGCCAAGGAACGCAGCTATTATGGTTTTCTGGCCGCCGACCGCATTGGCCAGCCATATGCCATGCAGCATGTGAGTGTGCAGGCCAGCCCGGAGGAAGTGAGCGTTACGCTGGCGCGTCCCGGCATCCAGATGGCGAAGGAGCTGTTTACGCTTGGCGACACCATTGCCGCCCGCCGTCAGTGGACCTGGATCACCAGCCGCATGAATAACCGCGAGCTTGCGGTGGCCGCGGTGCTGGCGCGCCACTGGGGCTGGCATGACCGCGCGATTCTAACGGCGAGCAAGTCCGATCACCTTGACGATCTCGAACTGCGTTTCCCGGTTCTTTACCGCGACATGGTGGAGGCCAATGCGACGCGCAATAACATCGATCCCGACTGGGTCTACGGAGTATTGCGCCAGGAGAGCGCATTTGTGAGCGACGCGCGATCCGGGGCGGGCGCGCTCGGACTCATGCAGCTCATGCCGCGCACCGGCCAGTTGACCGGCCGGCGCATCAACCTGCGCTTGCCGAACAACACGGCAATCCTGAATGTCGAGAACAACCTCAAGCTTGGCACCAGTTACCTGCGTACCGTGCTCGATGTGAACCACGGCCACCAGATACTGGCCACGGCCTCGTACAATGCCGGCCCCAATCGCGTGCGCGAGTGGTTGCCGGACGACAAGCCGCTCGACGCCGATGCTTGGGTGGACACGGTGCCGTTCAACGAAACGCGCAACTACGTGAAGAATGTCATGGCGTTCACCACCGTGTATGGCTATCGCCTCGAAACCACGCTGCGTCGCCTGCGGGAACGCATGCCGTCGGTGTTGCCGATGGGCATGCAAAACCTGCCGGATCTGGCCGACACGCCGTGATGGACGTGCAGTCGCGTTCGTCTTGCCGGGCCTTTCATGGAATGATGACGCGCCTCTGTCCGTTTTCCTGAAGCAGGCATGAGAACAATGCAAATAGCTGTGCTGGGTGGTACGGGGTTCGTCGGACAAAGTCTGTGCGCGCAACTGGTCATGGCCGGCCATGCGGTGCGCGTCCTCACCCGCCACCGCGAGCGTCATCGCGATCTGTTGGTGCTGCCCAGCGCCCAGGTGGTTGAGGCCGATGTGCACAACCCGGCTGTACTCCGGCGCGAGTTCGAGGGGCTGGATGCGGTAGTGAACCTGGTCGGCATCCTGAATGAATCCGGACGCGATGGTAAGGGCTTCGAACGCGCGCATGCCGAGCTGCCGGCCAAGGTGGTGCAGGCCTGCCGCCAGAGCAGCGTGACACGCCTGCTGCACATGAGTGCCTTGCACGCTTCGCCCGATGGCCCAAGTCACTATTTGCGCAGCAAAGGGCGCGGCGAGCAGATAGTGCACGGGGCCGAGAGCAGTACGCTTCATGTCACCAGCTTTCGGCCGTCGGTGATCTTTGGGCCACGCGACAGTTTCACCAACCGCTTCGCCGGCCTGCTCCGGCAAGTGCCGTATGTTTTTCCATTGGCGTGCGCCGCTGCGCGCCTGCAGCCGGTGTATGTCGAAGATGTGGTGCAGGCATTCGTGCTGGCTCTCGACCGGCACACGACTTTTGGCCAGCGCTATAACCTGTGCGGTCCGCAGGTCTACACACTGCGGGAAATCGTGACTTACCTTGCCCGGCAGCTTGGACTCAAGCGCCACATCCTGCCACTCAACAACGCGCTTTCCTATGCGCAGGGCGCCGTGCTGCAATTCGCCCCCGGCAAGCCCTTCACGCCCGACAATTACCGGTCGCTGCAAGTGGCCAGCGTTTGTGACGCCCGCTTCCCGGATATCTTTGGCATCACCCCGGGTCGGTTAGATGAGATTGTGCCAACCTACATTTCTCGAAAATCCCTCTGAAAGTCTGGTTTCTCCGTAATATCCAATTGATACATGGCGTTTACTGCCAGTAAGCAATAACGGCTAAGGCCTTATATGTCATCAGGACGATATATGGGCAGATTAGCCAGACAAATGGATGACCTGGTGCTAGGCTGCCCTCCCGCTCTTGTCCAATACTGAACGGCTGATGGCGGTGGCGGGGCAACCCGTTCAGGAATGCAGTACACCACTGGTAAACAAGGATCCCTTCCAGAAGGAGGCCACGAATGAATCTGTATGTCGGCAACATCTCTCCATCTGTCCAGCATGCCGAGTTGCTGAATATGTTCGAAGGCATGGGCCAGGTGCTTTATGCCAAGCTCGCCGGACCAAAGGGCGATCGCGATACAGACAACAAGGGCTACGCGTTTGTGTATGTCCCGAATGATGAATGTGCCCGCAGCGCCGTGGCGAGCCTGAATGGCACCTTACTGAAGGGTGAGAAACTGACAGTGACCCCGATGGTTGAGCGCCGTGGTGTCGTGGGCGGAACCGTCAAATAAAGATTGCTCCTCCAGACAACAAAGGCCGCAAGTACTGCGGTCTTTTTTTTGGCAGGAAATAGCTGAACTTATTTAGTTGCAGAATGCACGGCCTGCACGTCGATTCAGTTGACGCGCCGCGCGTCGGCGCCGTTGACATCAGCGAGCCGCGTGGCGCGTTCCGCCGTCGGCAGGCGGCTCAAGCCGCGCGCCAGCCGATAGAATGCGGGCAGGTCACCGTGCATGCTCGCGAGCAGCGCCTGAAAAGCCGGTACGTACTGATGGTAGAGGCCAACGGCGGCCAGGTGTGCATTGTTGATATCCTGCGTGAACCAGCTGTCATAGCCCTCGTATCCTCCCCACTGGTTACGCAGATTCGTATACTCGTTGCGCAGCGCCTCATAGTAGCGCGCCTTTTCGGCGCGCATCGGATCCATCGGAAGTGGCAAGGCGTAGAGTGCTTCGAGACGGATGCGAAATTTCAGCAGTAAATCCACGACCTGTGTGTGGCGTGTCCGGTCGCGCAGGTAATGGTCGAGAGCCGCTGTGCCGCTGTCTTGTGCCAGCCAGCGACGCATGCCTTCAATCTCGACAGTGGTGGCGAAAGATTCGTTGAACGTGGCGTCACCCGGCAGGTACAGCTCCTGGTGGGCCAGCTCGTGGAAAATGAGCGCCGCGATGTCGGCATCGCTGCGGCGCAGCTGCGTGCTGAAGACCGGGTCGCTGAACCAGCCGAGCGTCGAATAGGCGGCGACGCCGGCAACCCGCACATCCAGCCGTTCCGCCCGTAATTCGCTGGCAAATTCTTCGGCACGCTGGTGTGAGAAATAAGCACGATATGGCACGCAACCGGCGATTGGAAAGCACCATTCCTTCGGGGTCAGCGAGAACTCCGGGGTGGCCACCACATTCCAGGCTACCTGCGTGCGATCGAGACTGGCATACACGCGATAGCTGTTATTGTCCGGCAGGGCGAGCGCCTGCGTGGCGAAATCCCGCACCCGCAAGACTGTTGTCAGGCGCGCCTTCACGTCCGGTGCAAGTGATGGCTTGACGGGCTGGGTGTCAGCGCTTGCGGCGGGATTGTCGTCGAGCAATTCGGAAATCGCGCGGGTGCGCGCCAGAATGTCGAGCTGGCCGGTCACCGCCTGGCTGTAATAACCGAGATTGGCACAGCCTGCTGCCAGCAGGGTCGCGGTCAGCAGCAGTGAAATTTGCAGGGTTCGCATGGTTGGTGTCTACATGCCATGACAGTACTATTAGATCATGGAAATCTATCTCGTAGGCGGTGCGGTGCGTGACAAGTTGCTGGGCCTTCCGGTGAAGGACCGCGACTGGGTGGTTGTCGGCGCCACGCCGGAAGCCATGACCGCGCTGGGATACAAAATTGTCGGTGCGGATTTCCCGGTGTTTCTGCATCCCGAAACCAAAGAGGAGTACGCGCTGGCGCGCACCGAGCGCAAGAGCGGGCAGGGTTACAAGGGGTTTACGGTTTATGCGGGGCCGGATGTGACGCTGGAGCAGGATCTCGCGCGTCGTGACCTGACCATCAATGCGATGGCCGAGGACGCCGCCGGCCGCGTGATCGACCTGTTCGACGGCGCGGCGGATCTCAAGCGCGGCATTCTTCGCCATGTCGCGCCGGCATTCGCCGAAGATCCATTGCGGGTGCTGCGCGTGGCGCGCTTCGCCGCGCGCTTCGGTTATCCCGTGGCACACGAAACACAGTCATTGATGCGCGCGCTCGTGGAGGCTGGCGAAATCGAGACGCTGGTCGCGGAGCGTGTCTGGGCGGAGCTCGATCGTGCCCTCGGCGAGAAACAGCCGGCGCGTTTCTTTGAAGTGCTGCGCGAATGCGGCGCCTTGCAGCGTCTATTGCCGGAACTGGACGCGCTGTTTGGTGTACCACAGCCGCCCGAGCATCACCCCGAGATCGACACCGGCGTGCACACGTTCATGGTGCTGGCGCAGGCCGCGCGCCTGTCGCCGGACGCGCGCGTGCGCTTCGCGGCATTGCTGCACGATCTTGGCAAGGGCACGACCCCGGCAAGCGAATGGCCGAAGCATATCGGCCATGAAGAGCGCGGTGTCGCGTTGGTGCGTGGTATCTGTAATCGTTTGCGCGTGCCGAATGAATATCGCGATCTGGCAGCGCTGGTGGCGCGTTATCACACCCACTGCCATCGTGCCGCCGAGCTGCGCGATTCCACGCTGCTGGAAACGCTTGAGGCGATTGATGCCTTTCGTCGCCCGGAACGGGTCGAGGGTTTTGTGCTCGCCTGTGAGGCGGATTTCCGTGGGCGCACCGGTTACGAGGAGCGGCCCTATCCGCAGGCGGATATTTTCCGGCAGGCCTATCGCGTCGCGCGCGCTGTCGATACTGCTGCCATCGCCAGCGGCCGGAACGGCCCGGAGATCGGGGAGGCGATACGTCTTGCGCGAATCGATGCAATACGGCAAGCGCGGGCCACCCTAAACTGAATTCAAACTGAAGGAGAGTGCGTCATGTTCACAATCAAGGCTCGCGGTGGCGTGTTGGGGGCGGCAATGCTGGTGCTGGCAGCGGTGGCGCAGGCCGGGCCGGCCGTTCCCCCAGTTGCCGACGAGTCGGTGCAGAAAGTGGTGTGGCATGTTGACTTCACCGACCCGCGCCGCTTGAGCGCCTTGATCCAGAGCGTGAACAACATGGTCACGACTTATCAAAGCGAATTGGAGGAATATGATGTGCGCATTGTGTTTCTCTCCGGCGGCATTCGTTTTCTGACCACGGATGCGCTTGCGAGCACGCCCTTTGCCGAGGACAAGGAATTCAAGGCACGACGCGCGGAACTGATACAGCGCCTGCAACAGTTGCGTGAAGTGATGAACGTCAAACTCGAATTGTGCGAGATCACGCGCGAGGCGCTGCAGCTGCCTGAGGGGAAAATTATTCCGGGCGTCGGTTTGGTGCGCTCGGGTGTGGTGCGTATCGCCGAGCTCCAGCACAAAGGCTACGCTTACCTCAAGGTCGAGTAAACGCTAGAGTCGCCCGCGCCGGTTTTGAAGTCGGAAGCCGACCAGCGGTGTATCGACACCGCGCCCGAAGGCGATGACCTTGAAGAGCTCGCCCATTTCGTGCGGCAGGGTGAGCTTCTTAACATCGTTGGTGAATCGCAGGTGCGCGCGCGCATCGGCCGGGTCGATCCGCGCCGCAATGTCATCCAGTCCACAGCCCAGCAGAAACAGTGCCTGCGAGGCATAGCCAAGCAGGCTGAGGCCGGACTCCGTGCCGGCCCTGGCGATCGCGGTAAAATCCACGTGTGCGGTGATGTCCTGAAGGCCCACGAGTAGCAGGGGGTCATCGTGGGCGCGGTGGCGATAGTGGCACATGAGGGTGCCGGTGGCGCGCTGCGGGTGGTAGAACTCGTGACCCGGGAAACCGTAATCCACGAGCAGCAGCACGCCTTGTTCCAGAATGTCGGACAGGCTGCGCACCCAGCCTTCGGCGGCGAATCCGACTTCCGAGACATAACCCTGCGGCAGGTCGAGCAACGCAACACGGGTGCGTAGCGCATCATTCGCCGGCGACTCGTACCAGGCAAAGCAGTCTTCATTCCAGCTGACCTGAAGCTGCGCGATTTCCTTTGCGCCGGCGCGGAAACGTTCCACCGGCATGGCATCGAGCAGCTCATTGCCGAGCACCACGCCGCGGAAACCGGCGGACGGCAGGCGGTCGAGCCATTGCACGCGCGCCAGAAGTTGCGGTGCCATCTCCGCGAACAGTGCCCGCTGGCGGGCGCGCAACGCGCTGCTGAGCTCGAGGATGAAATATTGCGCCGGGAGTTGATCAAGGCGTTCGAGTTCGAGCAGGAGCTGAACGGCGAGCGCTCCGCTTCCGGCGCCGGCCTCAAGGATGTTGCCATCGCGCAGATCGTTAAGAATCTGCGCGCACTGGCGTGCCAGACACTGGGCGAACACCGCGCCCAGTTCCGGCGCCGTAACAAAGTCGCCGGCCGCGCCGAACATGTGTTTGCCGGCGCTGTAGTAGCCGAGTTCTGGCGCATAGAGTGCGAGCTCCATGAAGCGGGAAAAGGGAATCGCGCCACCGGCGTTGGCTATCTCCGCGCAGATCAGCTCGGTGAGGCGCCGGCTGAGTGCGCGCTCTTCCGGCGTCGGCTCCGGCAATGCTGGCGCGTTCGGGGTTCGGGACATCGGCTCTTGGCGGCTGGCGGGGGAAGCGGGTAAGGTGTGGCTTTAAGGCCAAAGACAAAACCACTATGCAGGAAAATGTCCTCACAGGAAAGGTGGCGCTGATTACCGGCGGCGCGCGCCGCGTGGGTGCGGAAATCGCCCGCACCCTGCACGCGCACGGCATGCATCTCGTAATCCATTACCGCTCGTCCAAAGACGACGCACATGCCTTGCAGGCCGAACTCGAGAAGCATCGTCCGAAATCTGTAACACTGGTAAAGGGCGATCTGCTCAATGTCGCACAGCTGTCCAATATCGTCGAAGAAGCGGCTGCGGCCTTCGGCCGGCTGGATACGCTCTTGAACAACGCTTCGAGCTTCTACCCCACACCGGTGGGCGCGGCCACGGAGCAACAGTGGGACGACCTGATCGGCACGAATCTCAAGGCGCCGTTCTTTCTTTCCCAGGCGTCCGCACCGCACCTGAAAAAGACCCGCGGTTGCATCGTCAACATCGCCGATATTCATGGCGAGCGGCCGATCAAGCACTACCCAATCTATAGCGCCGCCAAGGCCGGGCTGGTGATGCTGACCAAGAGCCTGGCGCGTGAGCTGGCGCCGGAGGTGCGGGTAAATGCGATTGCGCCTGGCACCATCATGTGGCCGGAAGGCGAGGCCGAGGTGAGCGAGGCGCAGAAGCAGGAGCTGTTGGCGCGCATCCCGTTGCGCCGTTCCGGCAGCCCGGACGACATCGCGCGCACCGCGCTGTTTCTGATCCGCGACGCCGGGTACATTAATGGTCAGGTGATTGCGGTGTGTGGCGGGCGTACCGTGGTGGCGTGAATGCCCGGTTGTTCTGTGAAATCGGAATGGCTGTGGCATGGTCGTGCTGACCATGATAAAAATGAGCGGACCTTGAAGTGTTTGGAGTAATAAGAAATTGACTCAGTCCAAATTTCAACAGGAGATGGAAGCCATGCGCAATAATTTTCACATCGGATTTGCCGTAGCCGCAGCGTTGTTCTTGTCCGCCTGTGCCTCTTCTCACATGGCTGTCGTTGAGGAAGGTGCACGGGTAACGCGACCGGAACCGGGCAAGGCCCTTGTCTATTTCGTGCGGCCGACGGTATTCGGCGGGGCGATTCAGGCCACCGTCTATGATGGCGATGACTATATTGGAACCGTTTCCGCTCAAACCCACCTGGCTTACCAGGCAAAACCCGGCGCGCACCTTTTCATGGTCATTGGCGAGAGCGCAGATTTCATGCAGGCCGACTTGACGGAGGGCAAGACCTATTCTGCTGTCGTTATGCCGCGCATGGGCGTCTGGAAGGCGCGTTTTAGTTTCCTGCCGGGAAGTGGCATGGACCAGCTTGGCAACACCAAACAGATAAGCCTCAGTGACGAAGGCCGGGCCTGGGCCAAGGACAATGCCGCCAGTATTAAGGAAAAGAAGGCTGAGTACCTGCCGAAGTGGCAGGAGAAGCCGGACAATGACAAACAGACCTTGCGCGCAGAAATGGGCCGTTAATGGTGACTTGCCTGCCGCCACTCGTTGTGGCGGCAGTCAGTCTTGAAGTGGCAGATTGACTCGAGTCAGGGGTTGCATGCGGTTGTCAAAACTCTTCCACATTTGCGCGTAGGTGAGTCCGGATTCCGGGTGGGTCAGCCCGGGAGCGAGCTCGGCGAGCGGCCGCAACACGCAGGCGTACTCGGTGATTTCCGGACGCGGTATCCGCAATTCTGCATCGTGCCGCACCAGATCGCCGTAGAGCAGCAGGTCAAGATCAATACTGCGCGAGCGAAAACGCGAAGGCCCACGCTTCCGTCCCAGTTGCCGTTCGATGTCATGCAGTTTCGCAGTGATTGCTTCAGGCGCTTCTTCCGTGTCGAAGGCCGCGACGAGGTTGTAGAAATTCTCGCCTTCAAATCCGATTGGTTGGTTCTCGTATACGCTTGAAAGCGTCAGCATGCCGACGCGATCGCGTAGTGCCCGTACCGCGGCGCGGATGTTGGTTTCGCGCTCAATGTTGCTGCCGATGCTGACGTAGGTGCGCGCCATTTCAAATAATCCAGGCAAGTCAGCAGGAAATAGCCATTATTGATCAGACCGGCAGCCCCGGTGGGCGGGCGCCGCGTTCAATGATAACACCGACATCGGTAGCACCGCGCACCGCGCCCTTTTTGTTGAGTTTCACGCGCACCCACGGCACCTGGAACTCGCGCAGGATCAGTTCGGCGATTTTTTCGGTGAGCGTTTCGACCAGCTGAAACTGCGAGGCGCCGACGAATTCCTTGACGCTCTTGGCCACAGCCTTGTAGTTGAGCGTGTCATGGATATCGTCGCTCGCCGCGGCGCGCCGCACATCCATCGCCATGTCGAGATGGATGGTCAGAGTCTGGGTGGTGCGCCGTTCCCACTCCCAGATGCCAATGATGCAATCGACCTTGAGGTCGTGCAGGTAGATGATGTCCATGGGGCCGGGACTATAGCGGATTTGCCGGGGGTGCGCAGCCGCCACCGATGCGACTTGACGCGCGCCGCGCAAGCCAGTGCAATAGCGCGCCATGACTGCCTACCTGCTGCCCGTTTTTGCGTACCTGCTCGGATCGGTATCGAGTGCGATTGTCATCGCGCGCCTGTTCGGCCTCAAGGACCCGCGCCAAGTGGGTTCCGGCAATCCCGGCGCCACCAATATCTTGCGCTACGGCGGCAAGAAGGCCGCGATCCTGACATTGCTCGGCGATGTGCTGAAGGGCGCGGCGCCGGTGTTGCTGGCGCATGTCCTGGGTGCAGATAGCTTGATTCTGGCGCTGACCATGCTCGCCGCCTTTCTTGGTCATGTGTTCCCGGTCTTTCACGGTTTCAAGGGCGGCAAGGGCGTGGCAACGACATTCGGCGCACTGGTCGCCATGAACGGCTGGGTGGGTTTGGCGCTGGTCGGCAGCTGGCTGGTGATGGCAATCGCCACGCGCTACTCGTCTCTGTCCGCGATCACCGTCTCCGTGCTCGCGCCAGTCTTTGTCTGGTGGTTCACGCGCGATCCCGCAATCATTCTGGTTACCAGTGTCATGGCGCTGATGCTGCTGTGGCGGCATCGCAGCAACATTCAGAAGTTGGTTGCTGGCACTGAAACCAAGATCGGCCGATAGTAAAAATAGGTTCTCGCCGTCTCTCCCTCTCCCTGCGGGAGAGGGATGGGGTGATGGCTAAGTGCCCCAACGAACCCGCCTATCTGCATTTACGGTGCTGTCAGGTCCATCAGGCTCCAGCGCGCTCGCGCACTGAACACCAACCCTTCTTTCTGACCTGCGCGCAGGCGCAAGGCACCGGCATAGGCGATCATCGCCCCGTTGTCGGTGCAGAACACCGGGCGCGGGTAGTACACGCGTACGTTGTTTCTCCCGCCGAGCTCCTGGAGGCGCGTGCGCAGCAGTGTGTTCGCGCCCACACCGCCGGCAATCACCAGACGCGTATGCCCAGTTTGTTCGAGCGCCCGCGCGCACTTGATGACGAGGGTGTCCACAGCCGCTTCCTGGAAAGCATGCGCGATGTCGCCAATGGTGCGCGCATCGAGGGCATGTTGTTGTGCGGCGATCAGCGCCGCGGTTTTCAGGCCCGAGAACGAAAAGTCGAGGCCCGGGCGGTCGGTCATGGGGCGCGGGAAACGGAAGCGTCCGGTGGTGCCGTGGGCCGCGGCCGCGGCAATCGCCGGGCCGCCGGGATAGCCCAGGCTCAGGAGTTTTGCAGTCTTGTCGAACGCTTCGCCCACGGCATCGTCCACCGACTCGCCCAACAGGCGGTAGTCGCCCATGGCGCGCACATCGGTAAGCAGGGTGTGGCCGCCGGACACGAGCAGGGCGAGAAATGGGAACGCCGGGGCGTCGTGTTCAAGCATCGGGGCGAGCAGATGCCCCTCCATATGGTGCACCCCGACCGCCGGGATGCCCAAGGCATAGGCGAGGCTGCGCCCGATCGAGGCGCCCACCAGCAGCGCCCCGGCCAGCCCCGGACCCATGGTGTAGGCTACCCCGTCGAGGTCGCCGGGAGCGGTGCCGGCGTCTGCCAGCACCTCCCGCACCAGCGGCAGGAGCTTGCGAATATGGTCGCGCGAGGCCAGTTCCGGCACCACGCCGCCGTATTCAGCGTGCATCTGGCTCTGGGAATAGAGCTTGTGGGCCAGCAGGCCGTTTTCAGTATCGAATACCGCGACCCCGGTGTCGTCGCAGGAGGTTTCCAGGCCAAGAACACGCATTGGGCCATTGTCGGGGGCGGGGGAGGCGCGGGCAAGCCCGGCGGTATACAAAAACCCGCGGAATCTATAGAATTCCCGCCTTTCCCGAACCGGCCCCTGGCCGGCAAGATCAATTATTTCTGAGGTAGGTATTACATGCCGTCGATTCGTCTCAAAGACAACGAGCCCTTTGAAGTCGCCCTGCGTCGCTTCCGTCGCGCCTGTGAGAAGGCCGGCGTGTTCGCGGAAGTGCGCGAACGCGAGTTCTACGAGAAGCCGACCACCGTGCGCAAGCGCAAAGCGGCTGCCGCGCGCAAACGCGAGCTCAAGAAGATCGCGCGTCTCAGCCTGCACTCCACGCGCCTGTACTAAGCCCACCATCCCGCTGCGCGTGCCTGCGTCATGAGCCTGAGAGATCAGATCAACCAGGACATGAAGGCCGCGATGCGCAGCAAGGACGAGGCGCGTCTCAGCGCCATCCGCATGCTCTGGGCCGCGATCCAGCGGCGCGAAGTGGATGAGCGTATTACCCTCGACGACACCCAGGTGCTCTCGGTCGTCGAGAAAACGGTGCGCCAGTCGCGCGACGCCGTCGAGCAGTTTCTCAAGGGCAATCGCCCGGATCTGGCCGACAAGGAAAACCGCGACATCGCCTTCTGGGAAGTTTATCTCCCGGCGCAGGCGAGCGATGAAGAAGTCGCCAAGCTCGTACGCGAGGCCATTGCCGCCACCGGCGCCGCGTCCATCAAGGACATGGGCAAGGTGGTGGGTGTTCTGAAGCCAAAGCTGCAGGGCCGCGCCGACATGGGCAAGGTGAGCGCCCTGGTCAAGGCGCAACTCGCCGGTTAAGCCACTGTAGGTCACCCTTTAGGGTGACTTGTCGGCCTGAAGGTCGACCTACCTTCACTGACTCGCATCAGACCCCGTGCGAGCTAGAATAGCCCCATGCCGGGCAAGATTCCCAAGAAGTTCATTGATGACCTGCTGTCGCGCATCGATATCATCGACGTGATTGATGCGCGCGTGCCGCTTAAAAAAGCCGGCAAGGACTACAAGGCCTGCTGCCCGTTTCATGAGGAAAAAACCCCGTCGTTTACGGTCAGCCAGGACAAGCAGTTCTATCACTGCTTTGGCTGCGGCGTGAACGGCAGTGCCATCAAGTTTCTCATGGACTATGAGCACATGAGTTTCCCCGAGGCGGTGAAAGATCTTGCCCAGCGTGCCGGGGTTAGGGTTCCGCAGGACACCCAGTATTCCGAGGACAAGCCGGATATAACGGCGCCGTTGCTGGATGTGCTCAGCCAAGCCGATCGCTTCTACCGGCGCATGTTGCGCGACCATCCGCAGGCGCACGAGGCGATCGATTATTTAAAACGTCGCGGGCTCACCGGAGAAATTGCCGCTGATTTCGGTCTTGGGTTCGCTCCAGATGGCTGGGACAATCTGCTCAAGGCCGTCGGCACGACCGACGAGACGCGCTCGGCGCTGCTCAACGCCGGGTTGCTGGTCAAGAAGGATGCTGGTGGTTACTACGATCGTTTCCGTCACCGCGTGATGTTTCCGATCCAGGATCACCGTGGCCGGCTCATCGGTTTCGGTGGGCGCGTGCTCGACCAGGGCGAGCCTAAATACCTGAATTCCCCGGAAACCCCGTTGTTCCACAAGGGGCGCGAGTTGTACGGCCTGTACCGCGCGCGCGACGCGCTTAAACGCACCGGCCGGGCGCTGGTCGTGGAAGGCTATATGGATGTGGTGGCGCTCGCCCAGTATGGCCTCGACTACGCCGTGGCCACGCTTGGTACCGCCACGACCCGCGATCATCTGGAACGCCTGTTTCGCTATGTCCCGGAAGTGGTGTTCTGTTTCGATGGCGACCGCGCCGGCCGCGAAGCCGCGTGGCGGGCGCTCGAAAATGGTCTGCCGGTGCTGCATGAAGGCCGGCAAGTGAGCTTCCTGTTTCTGCCCGAGGGTGAGGATCCGGATACGCTGGTGCGTAAGGAGGGCGCCGCGGACTTCGGCGCGCGGCTCAAGGCGGCCACGCCCCTGCCGGATTATTTTTTCCAGCACCTTGCGGACCAGGTGGACCTCAACCGTCTGGACGGGCGGGCACGGCTGGTGGTACTCGCCCGGCCGCACCTGTCTAAGATGCGCCCGGGCGTATTGCGCCAGTTGATGGTAGCCAGGCTTGCGGAGCTCAGTCGTTTGCCGGCCCAGGAGCTCAGCCGCCTGCTGGAAACCGGCGAACGCCCCGCGACACAGGTGGTCATGCGTGACAGCCGGCGACCTGCAGGCGGGCAATCCCGCCCGTCTCTGGTGCGCACGGCCATTGCCTTGTTGCTCCAACATCCAGAGCTGGCACGCACAGTCGCCGAATCCGGCGCTGAATTTCGAGCCCTGACAGGACGCCCGGGCGTAGAGTTACTTTTTGACCTGCTCACAGTTCTGAGAGATCGGCCTGACATAAAAACTGGATTTATTATTGAGCACTATAGAGATAGCGAGCACCAACATGCATTGGAAAAGTTGCTGGTCTGGGAACATCCGTCCCTGAGCGGCGATATTGAGATCGAATTTCAGGGGGTTATCGGGCAGCTACGCCGCGAGGCGCTTGGGGCCGAGACCGAGCGGCTCATGGACAAAGATCGTCTTTCTGGCCTCACTACCGCGGAAAAGATTGAATTAAAACAACTTTTATCAAAAAAAAGCGGCGGACAACCAGTCTAAAGTCTTGCTTACCTTGGGTGTCAGCCGCATTTGATGTAAACTAAGCGGTTACTTTTTCGAATTACTACATTTATTGGTATTTCTCATGGATCAAGAAACCCAGCGTCTGCAGCTCAAAAAGCTCATTATCCAGGGCAAGGAACAGGGCTTTCTCACCTACCGGGACATCAACGACCACCTGCCCGAAGGCGTGCATGACACCGACCAGATTGAGGCGGTGATCAACATGATCAATGACATGGGGATCGAGGTCTACGACCAGGCCCCGGATCCGGATACGTTGCTGCTCAAGACTGAAACCGCCGCCACCGAAGACGAGGAAGAAGTCGCCGAGGAAGCCGAGCAGGTTTTGGCATCGGCCGTGGACAACGAATTTGGCCGCACTACCGACCCGGTTCGCATGTACATGCGAGAGATGGGCACGGTGGAGCTGCTCACCCGCGAAGGTGAAATCGAGCTCGCCAAGCGCATCGAGGACGGCATCCGCGAGAGCATTGTGGCCATCGCCTCCTGCCCGGCGACCATCGGCGAAGTGCTGCGCATGATGGATCTGGTCGAGGCCGAGCAAATGCGCCTCACCGACCTGGTCGTGGACTTCATCGACCCCAACGCCAAGGACGTACCGCTGCCGGAGATTCACGTCGACGAAGAGGGCGTGTCGGCTGGTGCGGGCAAGACGAAAGATGATGACGAGAGTGAGGATGGCGGTACCGAGGAAGACACGGGGCCGGATCGCGACGAGGCCTTGCGCCGTTTTGCGCGCATTCGCAAGTTGCACGCCAGTCTCGCCAAGGCCCTGGACAAGAACGGTTTCGGGGGCCCCGAGGCGCTGCGCGCACAGAAGAAGCTCACCGAAGAGTTCCTGGAAATCAAGTTTGTCGCCAAGCAGATCAACCGCCTGGTGGAAGACGTGCGCGCCCTCGTTGAGCATGCCCGTGATCAGGAAAAAATCATCATGGACATCTGCGTCGGCAAGGCGCGCCTGCCGCGCAAGACCTTCATCAAGGTTTTCCCGGGCAATGAAGCCAATCCGCGTGTCATCAAGAAAATCCAGAAGACTGGCGAATGCAATGCCGATGTCATCGAGCGCCACCTGGAGACCATCACCAGCGCCCAGAA
>Ga0315270_10000513_pt1 | contig 21614 bp, 16 predicted proteins | sample C1_bottom_MG_FD_204932 | JGI IMG/M metagenome (GOLD analysis project Ga0315270, IMG submission 204932) | Sediment microbial communities from Yellowstone Lake, YNP, Wyoming, USA - C1_bottom | ecosystem: Environmental > Aquatic > Freshwater > Lake > Sediment | place: USA: Wyoming | collected...
TGAAGTTTACCCCGAAGTCATTATAGGCGATGTTAAAGATGCAAAAATAGAAAGCGTAACTTTTACTTTGAGTGATGCAAATATCGATAGCACATTAGAAACATTGCGCAAACAACGTGCTGTGTTTGAAGTTGTAAATCGTGTAGCTCAAAATGAAGACCAGGTATGGATTGATTTTAGTGGCACGCTTGATGGGCTTGCATTTGAAGGTGGAGAGGCCAAAAATTTTGCATTGGTGCTGGGTGTTGGAAGGATGTTACCAGACTTTGAAAAAGGCATCGTCGGTATGAGTAAGGGCGAAATAAAGGCTTTCGACATGACTTTTCCTGAAGATTATCATGGCAAAGATGTTGCGGGTAAAAAGGTAACCTTTGCCGTTACGCTGCACAAGGTAGAAGGGCCAAAATTACCAGAATTAGATGCGCACTTTGCCAAGAGCTTGGGTTTGGAAGAGGGAGATGTAGGGAAGCTGAAAGAGGAGATTAGAAATAATCTGCTTCTTGAAGCAGAACGGCGTGTCAAAGTCAGAAACAAAGATATTGCGATGGATGCATTGTTGAATATATCGAAACTGGAGGCGCCCAAAGCCCTTGTTCAAGCTGAGGCGCAACGTATCATGCAACAAACAATTCAGGATATGAAGGGCCGTGGTATGACTATCCCAAAAGGAATGGAGCTTCCTGCAAATTTGTTTACTGATCGAGCAACTAAACGTGTCAAATTAGGTTTAATTCTTGAGACTCTGGTTAGGAGTAATAATTTACAGCCTACAGCTGAACAAGTAAAAGTTTTAATTGCCGAACATGCACAAGGGTATGAAAATCCAGAGGAGATCATCCGCTGGTACGCGGCAGATACTACACGTATGCGTGATGTCGAAAACCTGGCGTTGGAAGATAACGTTGTTAGCTGGTTAATGAATCAAGCTAAAGTTACCGAAAAGCCTATTGAGTTTAACGAATTGATGGGAAATGAAAAATGACACATAAAATTTTTTCACATGAGACGATGGAACCCCAAAATCTTGGAATGATACCGATGGTGATTGAAACAAGCGGTAGGGGGGAGCGAGCTTATGATATTTACTCGCGGCTGCTTAAAGAACGTGTGATTTTTTTGGTTGGCCCGATTAACGATGCAGTGGCCAATGTAGTCGTCGCTCAATTACTGTTTCTTGAGTCAGAAAATCCTGACAAAGAGGTGTCTTTATATATAAATTCACCAGGAGGCTCTATATCATCTGGTATGGCGATTTACGATACCATGCAATTTATTAAACCTAACGTCTCCACCTTGTGTACGGGTATGGCTGCCTCGATGGGCGCGTTCTTGTTACAGGCTGGGGCAAAGGGTAAGCGTTTCGCTTTGCCCAATTCAACGGTAATGATTCATCAACCCCTTGGTGGTTTTCAAGGGCAGGCGTCGGACATTGAAATTCATGCGAAATATATATTGAGTTTGCGTGAACGCTTATACAAATTAATGTCTGAGCATACCGGTAGAACTGTTGAGGAAATTTCACGCGACAGTGAACGGGATAATTTTTTGACAGCCAGTGAGGCTGTTGATTATGGGTTGATTGATCAGGTTTTACATAAAAGAGTGTAGATTTTTGACTTAAATTGCCGATAAACATAAAAGGTGAGGGTATAAATGCCGTCGGATAAAATCAAGAGTGATAAATTATTGTATTGCTCATTTTGCGGGAAAAACCAGCATGAGGTTCGAAAGCTCATTGCCGGGCCATCTGTTTTCGTTTGCGATGAGTGTATTGCACTGTGTAATGACATCATTCGTGAAGAGGTGTTGTCGGAGGAAGAAGTTGGCAAGCTGGGAAAGTCCAGTTTGCCGGTTCCGCATGAAATAAGGGCCAATCTCGATGATTATGTTATTGGGCAGGATAGCGCAAAAAAAATACTTTCCGTTGCAGTATATAACCACTATAAACGTTTGAAGAGTAATAACAATGACGGTGTAGAGTTATCGAAGAGCAATATATTATTACTTGGCCCTACTGGATCAGGGAAAACGTTATTGGCTCAAACGATGGCTCGTCTACTGGATGTACCTTTTGTAATGGCAGATGCAACGACATTAACAGAGGCAGGGTATGTGGGTGAGGATGTAGAAAATATAGTTCAAAAACTATTGATGTCGTGTGATTATGATGTTGAAAAGGCTCAGCGCGGGATTATTTACATAGACGAAATTGACAAAATTTCTCGAAAATCTGATAACCCTTCCATAACAAGAGATGTGTCTGGAGAAGGGGTTCAGCAAGCGTTATTGAAACTGATTGAAGGTACCAAGGCTTCAGTACCCCCGCAAGGTGGACGTAAGCATCCCAATACGGAATTTTTGCAGGTAGATACCACAAACATTTTGTTTATTTGTGGAGGAGCATTTGATGGTCTGGAAAAAGTTATCCGTAATCGCTCAGAAAAAGCAGGGATCGGTTTTGGTGCAAATGTCGTTAACAGGGATGATCGAAAGAGTGTAGGTGCTGTTTTACGAGATGTTGAACCTGAGGATTTGATTAAGTTTGGATTAATCCCTGAATTTGTAGGTCGTTTGCCCGTTGTTGCAACATTAGAAGAGCTTGATGAAGCTGCTTTAATTCAAATACTGACAGAACCAAAGAATGCCTTGACCAAGCAGTACCAAAAATTGTTTGCAATGGAAGGCGTTGAGCTTGAATTTCAGGATGGAGTGTTGCAAACAATTGCAAAGAAGGCGCTCACCCGCAAAGCTGGTGCAAGGGGACTTAGGTCAATTCTTGAGCACTCGTTATTAGACATCATGTTTGACTTGCCATCGATGGAAAATGTAAGCAAGGTGGTGTTAGATGCAAGCGGTACGGAAGGCGAAATTATGCCTATAGTAATGTATACAGATGAAACCAAAGCAGCTTGATAATAAATATATTTGTTTAATTATTTAGCAGGAACAATAAATCACGTGTGCTTACAATTGATTAATAGGTGAATTTACCATTTTTTATTACGTTTGTTGTGAGGCTTGAAAAATTGTAAGCCGCCCCCATAATCGAAACAATTAATAATTTATTAAAGAAGGACCGCCATGCCCGAACTCGATATTAATACTCCCGGTCTTTTCCCTTTGCTGCCATTGCGTGATGTGGTGGTGTTTCCTCATATGGTAATACCCCTATTCGTTGGCCGAGCAAAGTCTATTAAGGCACTTGAATCAGCCATGGAAGCTGGGAAGAGTATTGTTCTCGTTGCACAGAAATCTGCTGCTAAAGATGAACCAGCAATTGAAGATATGTATCGTATTGGCAGTATTGCTAATATTCTGCAAATGCTGAAATTGCCTGATGGCACAGTTAAGGTGCTTGTAGAGGGAACGCAGCGTGCGAAAGTTCAAAATATATTAGATGATAAGTTACATTTTGACGCTGAAATTGAGTTGATTCCGGTCGATGAGAGTAATGGTGCAGAAGTTGAGGCGATGCGCCGCGCCTTGATTAATCAATTTGATCAATATGTCAAATTGAATAAAAAAATTCCCCCCGAGATCCTTACATCGTTAGCTGGCATTGATGATGCAGGCCGTTTGGCAGACACAATTGCTGCGCATTTGCCTTTAAAACTGGAACAAAAGCAGGAAGTTCTGGAAATATTTGATGTCCGCAAACGTTTGGAACACTTACTCGGTTTGCTTGAAGCTGAGCTTGATATTCTTCAGGTCGAGAAGCGTATCCGCGGCCGGGTGAAACGCCAGATGGAAAAAAGTCAGCGTGAGTATTACCTAAATGAACAAGTTAAAGCGATACAGAAGGAACTGGGAGATGGTGAGGAAGGTGCTGATATCGAAGATCTGGAAAAAAAGATCAAGGGCGCGCACATGCCTAAAGAGGCCCGAGTAAAAGCGGAAAATGAATTAAAGAAATTACGTTTAATGTCGCCAATGTCAGCTGAGGCTACGGTGGTACGTAATTATATTGATATTTTAGTTGGGTTACCCTGGAAGAAAAAAACTAAGATCATTACAGATCTGAAAGCTGCTGAAGCGGTTCTGGAAGCAGATCATTATGGTCTGGAAAAAGTTAAGGAGCGTATTGTTGAATACCTAGCAGTGCAGCAAAGGGTCGACAAGATGAAGGCGCCAATACTTTGTTTGGTTGGGCCTCCAGGGGTAGGCAAAACGTCTTTGGGGCAATCCATTGCACGTGCAACCGGGCGTAAATTTATGCGTATGTCCTTAGGTGGCGTACGTGATGAGTCTGAGATCCGAGGGCATCGTCGAACTTATATAGGTTCAATGCCCGGAAAGATTTTACAAAACATGTCGAAGGTCGGGGTAAAAAACCCCCTCTTCCTGCTTGATGAAGTAGACAAGATGGGCATGGACTTTCGTGGGGACCCCTCCTCGGCGCTACTTGAAGTGTTAGATCCTGAGCAAAATCATACTTTCGTCGATCATTATGTCGAGGTTGAGTACGACTTGTCAGATGTCATGTTTGTTGCAACTGCCAATAGTATGAATATTCCTGGCCCATTACTTGATCGTATGGAGATCATACATGTGTCAAGCTATACAGAGGATGAGAAGGTAAATATTGCCACGCGTTATTTAATTCCAAAGGCACTTAAAAATAACGGTCTGAAAGAGCAAGAAATTAACATTTCTGAAGCTGCAATCCGCGATGTGCTTCGGTACTACGTACGCGAGGCTGGTGTACGAGGATTAGATCGCGAACTGTCAAAAATTTGCCGTAAAGTGGTAAAGGCTCAAGCTCTTAAAGGGCGAGCAAATAAGGTAATGATCAATTCGCGTAATTTGGATAAATATCTAGGTGTTCGACATTACAGTTACGGGATAGCTGAAAAAGTAAATCAGGTTGGTCAGGTTACTGGATTGGCTTGGACTGAAGTCGGTGGTGAGTTGTTAACCATTGAAGCTGCAGTTTTATCGGGTAAGGGAAAAATCACAACCACCGGAAAGTTGGGTGAGGTTATGCAAGAGTCTATCCAAGCTGCTCTAAGTGTTGTGAGGAGTCGTGCTCGTAGTTTAGGTATAACAGATACATTTTACGAAAAAAGTGATATTCATATTCATCTACCCGAGGGAGCAACTCCTAAAGATGGTCCCAGTGCAGGAGCGGGGATATGCACTGCGATGGTTTCTGCATTGACTGGTATACCTGTTCGTGCGGATGTTGCGATGACTGGTGAAATTACTTTACGTGGTGAAGTACTGCCCATAGGCGGGCTCAAGGAAAAGCTTCTTGCAGCGCAACGTGGAGGAATTAAGGTCGTATTGATCCCCGAGGAGAATGTAAAAGATTTAATAGAAATCCCCGACAATGTAAAAAATAAATTAGAAATTCACCCTGTCAAATGGATAGATCAAGTATTAGAAATGGCACTTGAAAGAAAGCCAGAGCCACTTCCTGAAATAATTCTACCCCCGCCACCGCCGATCTCTTCTATCAACGAAGTTACTGGCGCATCCGGGTCGATTAAGCATTAGTATAAAAATTGTACTATTGGGTTTTAATATGATGCTTACTACAAGATTAAACTTGTCTCAAGTGTTACCAAGCCGCAGATTTGGTGTAATTGCTGGAGCCACTTAATGTTTGTTAACATGCTGGTAAATTATTAAAATGTCTTGTAGAATGCCGGACTTCATTGGGTGCTTAGCTCAGCTGGTAGAGCACCGCCCTTACAAGGCGATTGTCGGCGGTTCGAACCCGTCAGCACCCACCATAAGTTTTGGAGTGGTAGTTCAGTTGGTTAGAATACCGGCCTGTCACGCCGGGGGTCGCGGGTTCGAGTCCCGTCCACTCCGCCAAATCTAGGTGAACGTAAGTTCGCCTTTTTTCATTTAACAAAATCCATCGGGTAGTTTGACTATGTTTGATTTCGTGCAAGAGAAAAAACGTGTTGTGCAAATAGTGTTGTTGTTAATCATTATTACATTTGGTTTTTTTGGAGTAGATTCATATAGAAAATCAAGCGGTGGGAGTGAGCCAGCGACGGTGAATGGGGAGAGCATTACACAGCAAGAACTCGATAACGCGATGAGGCAGCAACTAGACAGAGTTCGGGAACAGGCTGGCGCGAATTTCGATCCTTCAATGTTTGACAAACCTGAAATAAAAAGCATGATGATGGATAGTTTAATTAATCAACGATTACTTACGTCTGAGGCGAGAAGTGTTGGTTTGGCACCAGGTGATGATCAGATTGCTAAAAAAATTGAGGGAATAGAAGCCTTTCAGAGGGATGGTAAGTTTGATAAAGAGAGATATATTTCTCTATTAAGTAGTCAACGTATGACGCCTTTTGTTTTCCAGAATAGTATTAGGGATGAAATTGGCACTCGTAATTTAGTGGATACTTATGAAAAGAATGGTTACGCTACCCAATATGGCGCAGAAGTATTGGCTCGACTTGGTGAGCAGCAACGTGCTGTGAGTATTGCACAAATACTATCAGCAGAATTTGAAGCTCAGGTAAAGGTTGATGAAACCGCTGTGAAAGAGTATTACGATAAAAATCTGAGAGAATTTCAGGTGCCACAACGTGCTAGGGTCGAGTATCTAATATTGTCTGTGTCAGCATTGCAATCACAGATTGTTATTAGTGAAGATGAAATAAAAAAATATTATGAAGAGCATTTGTCAGAATTTAGTACACCTGAATTACGCAAGGCTGCTCATATTTTAATTTCAGTCACTCCAAAAGCATCGGACTCTGAGCAACAAGCAGCAAAGGAGAAGGCTGAACATATATTACAAGAAGTGAAGCTGGGGGCAGTACAGTTTTCCCAGCTTGCTCAGAAATATTCTCAAGATCCCGGTTCTGCCTCATATGGTGGAGATTTGGGTTTGTTCGGTCGAGGGATGATGGTTAAACCATTTGATGATGCAGTATTCAAATTGCTTGTTGGCGAAGTAAGTGGACTCGTTAAATCGGATTATGGTTTTCACATAATTAAATTACTGGCTGTGAAGGGTGGTAAAGTACGCGGCTTGAATGAAGTTAAAAGTACTATCGCACAAAAGCTGAAAACTCAAAAAGCAAACGAAAAATTCGCTGAATTTTCTGAGAAATTTAGTAATGCCGTATACGAGCAAAGCGACACGCTAAAGCCCGCAGCAGATTTGATTAAGGCACCAATTCAACAGGTGGCTTGGTTAAGTAAGGGGCAGATTGGTGTAGCTCCATGGACGGATAAGGCTTTGCATGCCGTATTTTCAGATGAGGTTATCAAAAACAAGCGCAATACTTCAGCTATAGAAATTGCACCAAATACGTTGCTTGCTGCAAGGATTGTTGAATTTAAACCTGAAACTGTTTCACCAATGAATGAAGTTGCAGCTTCGATTCGTCAGAAGTTACAAAGACAACAGGCGCAAGATCTCGCGATTAAACAAGGGCAGACATTGTTATCACAATTGCAGCAAGGATCCGCTGTAAAGGTAGAGTGGAAGCCGTCCCAAAGTATTTCGCGCTCTCAACACGGCACATTAGATGGTGAAATTACACGTAAAATATTCCAGGCTGATATCACAAAGTTACCGGTATATGTCGGAATTGAAAGTGCTCAAAATGGATTCATGTTAGCTCGAATTGATTCAGTCAAACAGGTAGAGTCGGTTGATATTGCCAAGCGTGATCGTTATTTGCAGCAAATGCGTCAATATACGGGTGACGAACTTTTGCAAGCATTTATTTCTAACGTAAAAAAACATGCGGACATTAGTATTTCTCATGGATTTAGTGGTAAGTAAAGTATACGAGATTGATAATCGCTCATCTATCATTTCGCGCTAGGAACATACTTAGGTTCTGAGGGTAACAGTTTTTTTTTGGAACCTTGATTTTCTCAGGATTATGTCACCCGCAAGGTGGCATTTTTTATGTGTTGAGTATTGATCGTTCGAATTTATTTGAACTTGATAAGACCCAAAATTGTTGGTGTTCGTGGAATGCAGAGTGTTTATTTATTTGTTAATTATAGTGTCGTTTTTTTATTATCGGTGCCTATATCCCATGCTTGAAGTAAAAGATCTTTGTTGTGCCCGTGGAGAGCAACAATTATTTTCTGGTCTGAACTTTACTGTTTCGGGAGGTGAAATCATACAAGTACAGGGTAAAAATGGAAGTGGAAAAACTACTTTGTTGCGGACTTTGTGTGGTTTTAGTATACCTGTAAAAGGTGAAGTTATATGGAATGGAAGTGCTATTCATGAAATAGATGATGAATTTCATTCTGATATAGTTTATTTGGGTCACTTGAATGCAATTAAAGAGGAGCTCAGTGCACTTGAAAATTTGCGAATTAGTAGTGCCATCTCGGGATGGTCCATAAGCGACAACGATGCTCTTGGTGCATTAAGTCGTATTGGTTTGCAAGGTCGCGAAACTTTTCCTGTAAGAGTGCTGTCCCAGGGGCAGCGTCGACGCGTAGCATTAGCCAGATTGTTGGTCAGTAAGGCAAGTTTGTGGATTCTTGATGAGCCTTTAACCGCACTAGATGTAGGGGCAGTTGAGCTTGTCCAATCAATGATTAAATTGCATCTTTCTAATAATGGCATGGTAGTATTTACAACTCATCAAACTTTGGATATTTCCGGGGTTGAGATTAGGTGCCTGGCATTATCATGAATAATTTATCCTTGATGAGTATGTTGGGTGTGATGATACGGCGTGATTTGCTTTTGGCAATGCGTAGACGTGCTGATGTGCTGACCAGCCTTGTTTTTTTTGTTATGGTTGTCAGTCTTTTTCCGCTCGCTGTAGGTTCGGAAATGGATTTGTTGCGCAAAATGGCGCCGGGAGTGGTATGGGTTTCAGCATTGTTGGCTTCTATGTTATCGCTAGGACGTATGTTTGCCGCTGACTACAGGGATGGCACTCTCGAACAAACGTTATTAGCACCACAATCCGTTTCCATTCTTGTATTTGGCAAAATTGTGGCGCACTGGATGCTTTCTGGATTACCTTTGGTTTTGATTGCGCCCGTATTGGGATTGCAATTCGATATGTCAGGTGAGTCGATTTTGGTATTAATTGTGTCACTGTTGATTGGTACTCCGGTGCTAAGCTTGATAGGTGCATTTGGTGCAGCGCTAACATTGGGCTTGCGTGGCGGAGGTGTGTTAGTTTCTCTGTTGGTATTACCTTTGTGTATTCCAGTGCTGATATTTGGTGCGGGGGCGGTCACTTCAGTGACAAGTGGAGTCAGCGCATCCTCTAACTTGGCCTTACTGGGATCGTTTTTATTATTGTCTCTTCTGTTTACGCCGTGGGTTTCTGCGCAGGCATTAAGAATTTCAATGGAGTAATGTATGGCAATTAATTGGTTTAAGTATTCTGCCCCCAGTACTTTTTACGGGTTGGCAGGAAAATTGACCCCCTGGTTTGCGTGGCCATCCGCCATTTTGTTTTGTATTGGCATGTACATAGGTTTTTTTATTGCACCAACCGATGCAACCCAAGGGGAGGCATATAGAATTATTTTTGTCCATGTTCCAGTGTCAATTTTGTCCATGTTGATCTATTTGATTATGGCTGGATATGCTGCTTTGGGTCTGGTTTTTAATACGCGCTTGTCATCAATGATGGCGACAGCGCTTGCACCTACAGGGGCTATATTTGCTTTTCTTTCTTTATGGACAGGGGCTTTGTGGGGTAAACCCACTTGGGGTGCCTGGTGGGTTTGGGATGCGCGTTTGACCACAGAATTAATTATGTTGTTTCTATATTTGGGCTTTATTGCATTGCAAGCATCAATTGAGGATCCACGTCGAGCTGATCGAGCGGGAGCATTGTTGGCAATCGTGGGCTCAGTAAACGTGCCTATTATTTATTTTTCCGTACGTTGGTGGAATACGTTACACCAGGGCTCTACTATGAAAATGACAGGTACAAGTATGCACATTGCTATGCAACAAGCTATGTTTACGATGATGGCAGCTCTGTGGCTTTACGTTATTGCAATTACCCTGGTTCGCGTACGCAGCATTATTTTGGAACGGGAGCGTAACACGCAATGGGTGTCAGAATTGCGGGAGGTTACCCTATGAACTGGATGAATTTTTTTCTAATGAAGGGTTATGCCTGGTATGTTTGGGGTTCATATGGCGTTGTCCTCGTGGTAATTGCTATTGAAATTGCAATGGTCATAAGGAAAAGAAAAATAGCTCTTCAACAATTGCGTTTGATTTGTGAAAATGGCTTAGTTGCCGATTTAAGAAATAAGGAATAAATATGAAGCCACGTCAAAAAAGATTTATTTTCATCCTGCTGGGTATAACCATACTTGGTTCTGCTGTGGCTTTGATTTTATTTGCCTTGCAAAATAATGTGAGTCTGTATTTTACTCCCACCCAGATATATAACAAAGAAGCACCACAAGGACGAAATTTTCGAATTGGTGGATTGGTGGTTGACGGAAGTCTGAAACGTGAAAAAGATGGCCTATCTGTACATTTTGATGTCACCGATACGTCCAAAACAATGCAAGTATTTTACAAGGGCATTCTTCCAGATCTGTTTAAAGAAGGTAAGGGGGTCGTTGCTCATGGAAAGTTGCAGGCTGATAATACATTTCTAGCAGATGAAGTACTGGCAAAGCATGATGAAAATTATAATGCCGCAGAAGTAGTAAAAGCTTTGGAAATGGCGAATAAGTCCCAATCAGGTGTTTCTGCTACTGAGTCTGTGCCAGAAAAAAAATCAAATCCCAGTAATTAAATAATTTGGAGTTTTAATAATGATCCCAGAGATAGGAAATTTTGCACTCGTCATAGCACTTATTTTGGCTGTCACTCAAGGTGTATTGCCAATATGGGGCGCTGCTCGAGGTAATGCAGTATTGATGCGTACTTCACGTCCTTTGGCTTTTGGCCAGTTTGTGTTTGTTGTGATTGCCTTTATGTGTTTGGCGCAGTCATTTCTTGGTAATGATTTTTCGGTTTTATATGTAGCTGAACATTCAAACTCGCAACTTCCCTCGTATTACCGCTTTGCAGCCATATGGGGAGGTCATGAAGGCTCATTGTTATTGTGGGCACTTATTTTAACTGTGTGGACGATAGCAGTAGCGACTTTCAGCAAGCATCTACCCGATGAAATGGTGGCACGAGTGTTGGGTGTGATGGGATTGATTTCGGTAGGTTTCCTGCTATTTATGTTGTTTACATCCAATCCATTTGATCGCCTGATTCCTGCCGCGATGGATGGTAAAGATTTAAATCCCTTGTTACAGGATATTGGCTTGGTTATTCATCCTCCAATGCTTTATATGGGCTATGTGGGGTTTTCAGTAGCATTTGCTTTTGCGATTTCTGCATTGCTGTCAGGCAAAATGGACGCAACATGGGCACGCTGGTCTCGTCCGTGGACAACGGTTGCGTGGGTGTTCCTGACGATTGGTGTTACGTTAGGCAGTGGTTGGGCCTATTACGAACTTGGTTGGGGTGGTTGGTGGTTTTGGGATCCCGTCGAGAACGCATCTTTTATGCCGTGGTTAGTTGGTACAGCACTCATACATTCACTTGCGGTTACAGAAAAGCGCGGAGCTTTTAAAAGCTGGACTGTTTTGCTGGCCATCGCTGCATTTTCTCTCAGCCTGCTAGGTACATTTTTGGTGCGCTCAGGTGTGTTAACTTCAGTACATTCATTCGCTACTGATCCTAAACGCGGTATTTTCATTTTATCTTTCCTCGTGGTGGTGATTGGAGCATCATTGTTGTTATTCGCTTGGCGTGCACCCAAAATTGGACTTGGTGGTAAGTTTGATTTGATTTCCAGAGAGTCGATGTTGTTATCCAATAATGTACTATTGGCAGTTGCTTCTGCGTCGGTTTTTCTCGGCACCCTTTACCCCTTGTTTATTGATGCATTAGGATTAGGCAAAATATCCGTTGGACCGCCTTATTTTAATAGCGTATTCGTTCCTATCATGGTGCCTATGGTGTTAATGATGGGGTTAGGACCAATCGCACGCTGGAAACAATCTAGTATCCCTGATATTTGGGTGAGGGTGCGCTGGGCATTTGTTGCAAGCTTGATTATTGCTTTACTTTTACCTTTGGTCCTTGGAATTTGGACTCCGATGATTGCATTGGGTTTGCTTCTCGCTTTTTGGGTTATTTCGACAGTTACAACCGATTTATATAGGCGTTTGAATGGGCGGGAAGGGGCAATTTCTCAACGTTTGAAAAGCCAGACTCGGAGTTATTACGGTATGCAGTTTGCGCACTTGGGCGTGGCGGTATTCATAATCGGTGTGACGATGGTTAAAGGCTACGAAACAGAGCGCGATGTCCGAATGGATATTGGTGATACGGTTACTGCAGGTGGATACGTTTTTCGTTTTGACGGAGTACGGGATATGAAAGGCCCTAACTATCAAGGCTATCAGGGCCGAGTAACTATCAGTAAAAACGATAGCAGGGTGACTCAGCTCTTCCCAGAAAAACGTACTTATAACGCTTCTGGAATGCCAATGACTGAAGCTGCTATTGATACAGGATTAACACGTGATTTGTACGTGTCGTTAGGCGAGCCAATTCCCGATAGCAATGGCGCTTGGGCAGTTCGTATTTATCACAAACCATTTATTGACTGGATTTGGGCAGGTTGTTTAATGATGGCTATGGGTGGTGTACTTGCGATCAGTGATCGTCGTTACCGCATACGCGGGACTAAAACTATAGTGACAAAAGCTAATGAAGGACTCAACCTCGAGGAGGCGGTAGCATGATGCGTTTTATTTGGCCGTTCATCATTTTTATCGTTCTTGCAGCTTTTTTGTTTGTTGGTTTAAGACTTGATCCACGTGAGGTTCCCTCCCCATTAATCGGTAAACCTGCGCCTAATTTTGCCCTTGAACAATTAAAAACTCCTGGTAAACAATTTTCTCCAGCCGAGATGAAGGGAAAAGTATGGTTGCTCAATGCCTGGGCATCGTGGTGTGTTGCTTGTGAAGCTGAGCATCCAATACTTATGGATTTGGCAAGGATGAATGTTGTTCCAATTTATGGACTGGATTATAAGGACAAAAGAGAGGCGGCACTTTCTGTTTTAGCTCAGCGTGGCGATCCTTACGTACTGGCTGTATCGGATTATGATGGCCGTACCGGGATTGATTATGGTGTATATGGCGTACCTGAGACATACTTGATCGATAAACAAGGCGTGATACGCTACAAACAAATCGGTCCAATTACAGCAGAAAATCTTCGGGAAAAAATACTTCCACTGATAGCAGAATTGGATAAAAAATAATGCGTTCATTTATATTATTACTATTGCTCTCCTTCAATGGTATTTGCATGGCAGGTGAAGCACGGGATTTGGCAAAAGATCCGGCGATCGAAAAACGAATGGTATCCTTGGCAGAAAATTTAAGGTGCCTGGTTTGTCAAAATGAGTCACTTGCAAGTTCTCATGCAGAGCTCGCTGAAGATCTTCGCCGCGAGGTTCGTGAACTAATACAGAAAGGTATGACAGACAGTGAAATAAAAAAATACCTTGTTGCACGATATGGTGACTTTGTACTTTATGAACCTCCATTAAAAAGTATGACTTTGATGCTTTGGCTTGGACCTTTTGCATTGTTGTTGGCTGGTTTGGGCGTGCTGGCTGTGCAACTTCGTAAACGTCGTGAGTCAATATCGGACTCGGTTCTGAGTTCTGAAGAACAAGCGCGTGTCAACGCATTACTTAATGATAAAGAAAGATAGTCGAGTATGATTTTATTTTGGATAATTTGTTCATTGTTATTAGTAATAGCAATGCTATTTGCCGTTTTACCTTTGTGGCGAAATAATTTGACTCAAAATGCCGTTGAAAGAGACGGTGCAAATTTGGAGATTATTAAGGACCAATTTACAGAAATGGACACCGACCTGAAAAATGGCTTGTTGTCACAAGAAATGCTTGATCAGGGGAAGAGTGAGTTGCGATCTCGTTTGCTGAATGAAGTAAACGAACATAAAACTGTCAACACAACCTTAACGGGCCGTCAAATTAAAATATTGGCTTTAGTAATTTCGATTTTGGTACCAATTTCTGCTGTTGGATTGTATTGGAAAGTGGGTAACCGTCACGCATTATTGCAGCAGAAAGGCTCCAATACCGAATTGTCGGATGGCTTTCATACGCCTAACGGAATTCAAGAGTTAGAAGAGAACGTTGCCAACAACTCGGAAGATTTAAACAGCTTAGTTATGTTGGCCCGTATTTATGGAGAACGTGGGCGTTACTCGGATTCTGTAAAACTATATGAAAAATTGACACAACGTGTTCCTGAAGAAGCACAAGTTTGGGCAGAGTATGCTGAAGTACAGGCAATGAACTCCGGCAAAAAATTATCTGGAATACCGGCAAAGCTCATAAGCAAAGCCCTGGAAATAGACCCAAATAATTTCAAAGCGCTGGCTCTATCAGGTTCGGTTGCAATGGAACAGGGTGATTTTTCTGCAGCTGTCCGTCATTGGGAAAAACTACTCACGTTAATACCTAAAGATGACGAAAATATAAAAGCGCTTGAGGAAGCTATACAACAAGGTCGTGTGTTGGCAGCTCAAAAAAGTGGGGTTCAAATACCAGCTCTGGTACAGAAAAAATCAAAAAATGAGCCACAAAAGTTAGCTGGTATAGGCAAAGAATCTATTACAGGTACTGTAACATTAAGCAAAACCATGAAGTCTAAGACCAGTCCTGACGATACGGTATTTGTTCTTGTGCGAGCTGCACAAGGGCCTAAAATGCCATTGGCAATTGTACGTAAACAAGTTAAAGATTTGCCATTTTCATTTGCACTTGATGATACCTCAGCAATGTCACCTCTAATGAAAGTATCAAACTTTGATCAAGTTGTCGTTGTTGCACGTGTATCAAAATCTGGGACTGCAATGACTCAACCTGGAGATATTCAGGGAACGAGTACTGTCGTAAAGCCTGGAGCAAGCGGACTTCAAATCAGTATAGATAAGATTATTCAATAAATATTTTGCTTACCTATATAAGATCCAGTTTTTTTCACTTATTTGATTGTGACAGATGTGTCGAATAATGAATTGAAATTTGAGGCAGGCACCGCTTCAATCAATGCTCGATACCCACCAGCAAGTGAAAAACCGCGCACGAAGCCAAGGGAGCGCAATAATCTGGCTGCATGCAGACTACGTCTCCCACTATTGCAGTAACAAAGCAAAATGCAATCTTTGGTGTAATGCAAGCGATTGATGTTACTCAAGAAGTGCTGTACATCTAAGCTATCTGGAATATCTCCATCAAGTATTTCATGCTCTTCTTCAGTCATGATATGTCCGAGCAATTGTTTGAACCGGAATAGAGGCAATGAACAAGCACCAGGAATTTCGCCTTCAACATCGAGTTCGAATTTTTGTCTTACGTCAATCAGACAGGCAAGTTTCAAACGGATTAACTCAATCGCAGTTGGAACAGTAATTTCCAACATGGAATCAGGAGTTACTATTGTCAGATCGTTTTCGCTCATAGAAATTTAATTACCCAGCAATATTAGAGTTCCATAATATTACTACATATTATTTTTTTATACGAGTGAAACACGTGAAATATATCTGTGAAATATTTTTATCCAAATATCAATTTCCATTTGTCCTTAGGGTATCACTGACACGCTAAATCAATGGGCACAGGATGTGGTAGATGATTGAAGTTACTCGACGTAATGTTTAGCATGCAATATTAATTGAAGCTAAAATTCAAATTGAATTTAAACGTGGTTGGGGCCTAAAAAAATTCGGATTTTATGGACAGAGTTTGTGACGGAATTATTTTTTAATAATTATAGATGCTTAGACCAAGTTATTAGGGGGAAAATAATGGCTATTCGTACATTTAAGGGGGTCACTCCGACAATAGGAGCAAGAGTTTTTTTAGATGATAGTGCGGTTATTATTGGTGACGTCAAAATTGGAGAAGATTCTTCAATTTGGCCACACTGTTCAATAAGGGGCGACGTAAATTTAATACGAATCGGTGATCGCTCCAACATTCAGGATGGCAGTGTTATTCATGTAACACACCGCTATTCGGATCTGCCGGAGGGGTATGCTACACGTATTGGTAACGATGTTACTGTTGGACATAAAGTTGTATTGCATGGTTGTACGATAGAGGATATGTGTTTGGTCGGAATGGACTCAGTAATCCTGGATGGTGCAATTATTCGGTCAAAAGTATTGCTGGGTGCGGGATCATTGGTTCCTGAAGGAAAAGATCTAGAAGGAGGTTATTTGTGGCTGGGAAGGCCTGCAAAAAAAGCTCGACGCCTAACTGAAGCTGAAATGAAATGGTTCGAATACTCGGCTAAGCACTACTTAAAACTGAAAGATGAATACCTGGTCTGAAAAAGTCAACCTAACATCGCTTTTAATCTGGCAAGTTTCGCCATCCCTTCATCCTTGCTAATTTCAGGGGTGCCGCCGGAGGGTATTACACCTGTAAAAATCACCTCATTCGAGGGAAGTTCTTTTATAAAACGACTGGCTTCGCAGTTCTGCCATTCTTTTCCTTTTCTACGTTTAACACAATAACTGATATTTAAAGAACGCTGTGCACGCGTGATTCCAACATACATAAGTCTTCTTTCCTCCTCGACTTGTTCAGGCGATTCGCTACGTAGATGAGGTAAAACCCCTTCTTCAACACCCACAATAAATACATGCGCATACTCTAGCCCTTTTGAAGCGTGAAGGGTGGATAGTGAAACCGCATCGGTTTCTTCCTCCTTTGATTCAAGCAGATTCATTAAGGCAATAGTTTGAGTCATCGCAATCAATGACTTTTCATCATTGGCCGATTTTCTGTTTATCCAGCCGAGAAAGTCGGATACGTTTGTCCATTTTGTTTCTGCCTGGCGTGGTTCATGACTATCAAATAACCATGCCTCATAATCAATTGCACTCATTAAATCGTTCAATACGGGAGTGCACTCCTCTTTTACTGCTCGTTCTTGCATGCGATTAATAAATTTGCAAAATGTTTGAAGTTCTTCAAATTGACGAATTGGTAATTGTTGTTCAATTGAACTTTCAAACACCGCATCAAACAGACTGATATTGCGCATACCTGCATAGGTAGCTAATTTTTCCAATGTCAGATTTCCAATTCCTCTCCTTGGTGTAGTAATTGCACGTATAAACGCAGGGTCATCATTCGGATTGGAAATTAAGCGGAGATAAGCAACCAAATCTTTGATTTCAGTATGTTCAAAGAAGGAGGTGCCACCGCTTACAGTGTAGGGAACATTTTGAGCACGCAGCTGTTCTTCAAACCCACGGGACAAGTGATTACTGCGGTACAAGATAGCGTAATCGGAAAACCGTGTTCTATGTTCAAACTTATGAGCCAGTATCTTAAGAATCACTGACTCGGCCTCATGTTCCTCATCCTTTGCAGCAAAAATACGAAGCTGATCTCCCAAACCATGCTCGCTCCAAAGATTTTTCTCAAAAATTTTAGTGTTATTTTTAATGACAAAATTTGCACTTTGAAGAATTCGTTGCGAAGAACGGTAATTTTGTTCCAGTTTAATGACTTTTAAATTGGGATAGTCAATTTGTAAATTTTGAATATTTGCTATGCTGGCTCCACGCCATGCGTATATTGATTGATCATCATCCCCCACCGCTGTGAAAGCTGCTCGTGGTCCGGCTAACTGTTTCATCAATTGATATTGGCAAACGTTGGTATCTTGATATTCATCAACTAAAAGATAGCGTAATTTTTGCTGCCAGCGTAATAATGCATCTGGAAACTGTAAAAATAGATCAACTGGCAATCGAATTAAATCATCAAAATCCATAGCTTGATATGCACGTAAAGTTTCCTGATAACGCGCATATAGTATGGCAATTCGTTGTTCTCCTTCATTTTTGACAAGCTCGGCAGCTTGGTCTGGAGATATAAAACCTGATTTCCAATTTGAAATAAAAGTTTGAGCCAACCTAATATCTTGTTTGTCGGGCGCTCCAAGTAATTCACTGATTATTTTTCCTGTGTCAGCAGAATCAAAAATTGAAAATTGTTTTTTATAGCCAAGCAAATTGGCTTCTTCTCTCAAAATTTTCATGCCCAAAGCATGAAATGTACAAATTGTCATACCCCTGGACTCTTTACCAGTGAGTAGTTTGCCTACGCGCGCGCTCATCTCGTTAGCTGCCTTGTTGGTAAAGGTTATTGCCGCTATATTAGAAGGCGAATATCCACATTTTTCAACCAAATATACCAATTTCTGAATGATTACACGTGTTTTACCGCTACCAGCACCGGCGAGTACTAGAAGTGGACCATCAAGATGATGAATGGCTTCGCGCTGAGGTTCGTTTAAGTCACTAAGCATTGAGCTAAAGGTTATGAAAAGATAAATAAGTTCAAATTTTAAGGCAATTTGTATGTGTTATGTAAGAAAGCCTGTTGGTTCCATTTGCACGGGTTTGGCTAATTGTCATGAAATAGATGTGAGATGAATGGACATTAGAGCAGACGTGTGTCGTACAGGGGATGTTTCAGAAATACAATATTGAACGCTATTGTGGGGCAGACGCAAATAATTTGAAAAGGATATAGAAAAGTTTGGTGTCATTGCTCACAACTGGCAAAGGTTGCAGAAGTCATTGGGAATCCGCTTGGTAGGACAAGAACAACACAGAAATAAATAAGGCCTACATTGCTGTAGGCCTTTGTATTCTTTGGCTCCCCGACCTGGACTCGAACCAGGGACCTGCGGATTAACAGTCCGTCGCTCTACCGGCTGAGCTATCAGGGAATTGACAAGGTCGCCATCATACTAACTCTACCTTCTTCGGTCAAGGAGTTACCAATTCAATAAAAAGGGAAGGTTTAACAAAGACACAGAAAAAGCAAACAACTTTTGTTATTTTGTCTGACACTGAATGATAGAATAGTATCAATTGAATTAACACATTGTGTCGACAATTAAGTTGACCCATTCGCATTCGGGTAAATCAATATTACAGATAGTTATGGATAAAAAAATTGTCTTTATAAAAACCGACAAGGGTGAAAGCGAAGCAAACGACCAGAGCGATGAGTTGTTTGGTGATGTGAAGCGTATTTTGCACCTTGTTGATAATGAATCTACTGTTACAGAATTACACAAACGTGCTCCTCCCAGTCTACGCGCGATTATAAATGAAGCCTTACAGGAGTTATTTGAGGGTGGTTATATTCACGACAAACGTGCTCAAGTAAAGGCAAAGAGCGCTAGCTCAAATATGGCTTCGCCTGCTATTAAGGTTGCAACGCCCCAAAATAAGCAAAACGAAAAAGATGATCTAAGAACACTTACCTCAAAGATAACAGTTCCAAAAAAGACTGAATCTAATATGAGTAAAGATGATCAAGCTGAAAAAAAAGGTGATCTTGATTTTTCGTTTATTTCCGCCGGAGTTTCAAAGGATAAGCAGGAAGGCAAGTTAATAGATACAGGAGGGAAAAGTAAAGTACAGGCTGAAGAAGTAGCCAAAGCGCAACTCGAAAGCATGATAAAAAATAGGCAAGAAGAGGATCGTGCAAAAGAAATACAGGCTGCTCAAATAGAAGCAGCGTCTAGAGCTGCTAAGTTGAAAGCCTATGCTGAGGCTAAAGAGCGAGCTAAAAAAGAAGTTGCCGCTCGTGCACGACTTGAGGCCGAATCAAAAAATTTAAACAATGTTGAATCAGTTCGTATGAACGCTGAGAAGGAAACGATCAAAGCGCGTGCGGAACTTGAAGAAACCAAAATTAGGATTGAAACTGAAATTCGGGCACGTGTTGAAGCAGAGATTCGTATCAAGCAAGAACTAGAAGCGAATAGTCTCAAGGCTGAAAAAGAAGCAGAGAAAATTCGCCTGGAGCTTGAGGCAAAAAAAGTAAAATCAGAAGCTGAAATAAGGCAACGTATTGAAGCTGAAGCACGAGCTAAAGTAGAAAAGGAAGTAAAAGCAAAGCAGGAAGCAGAAGCAAGGGCAAAGCAAGAAGCTGAAGCAAGGGCAAAGCAGGAAGCAGAAGCAAGGGCAAAGCAGGAAGCTGATGCTAAACGGATTAAGGCAGAAAAAGATGCCGAAAATATTCGTATTGAACTTGAAGCGGTAAAGGCAAAAGCTGAAGCTGAATTGAGACAGCGTGCTGAAGCTGAAGCGAGGGTCAAGGCAGAAGTAGAAGCCCGAATTAATCGTGAGATAGAAAGCGCGCGTCTTGAAGCAAAAAAAGATGCAGAGAAATTACGTCTCGAACTCGATGCTGTCAAAGCAAAAGCAGAAGTCGAAATGAAGCATCGATTAGAAGCAGAAGCACGGGCAAAAGAAGAGGCTGCAGCAAGGATTAAACGCGAAGCAGAGGCAGAATTACTGAGAGTTGAAAAGGAAAAAGCTGAACTTGAAATAGCAAAAGTAAAAGCTGCGACCGAAATTTTGTTACGACAGGAGGCGGAGGCCCGAATCAGAGCTGAGGTTGAGTCACGAATTATTGCGGAGTCAAACGTTGTTACAAATGATCGGCGTCAATCTAAGGTGCGCAAAGAAGGTGTTATAAATGGACAAGATCAGACTAAGCAAGCAGAAATACTCAGAAAATCTTTTGTCGAATCTTTTGGGCAAACAACAGGAGAGCATAAGGCGAATTCATTAAATTTCAAGTTAGACACTTTTTCACTTGTTAATACAGGAAAGATGCCTGTTGCAAATTTGCAGCAACAAAGAACTGTAAACCAGGGAGTATCAGGGTCTAAGGTCAAGGAAGCGTTTGAAAAAAAATCCAAATTGCAATCAGACGCAGCAATCAGGCAAATTGAAAAGGATGCGGAACAATTACATTCAGAAAAAGTGGAAGCATCCAGATTAATTGAAGAACAGGAAAGAGCCCAATCAAAATTAAAAGCGGAGCAGGAGTCACTTAGGCTGAAAGCAGAGCATGAGGCGTACCGATTAAAGGCTGAGCAAGTTGCCGCCAGGGAAAAAGAAGAAGCAGAAGTTAGGAAATTAGCGGAACAACAAACTAAGCAGTGGGAAGAGGCTCAGCGACGAGCTGCGGTACAGGCAGACGCAGAAAAAGAACGTTTGTTAGAGCAGCAGTCAGCTAAACCTCAACAAAATTCCAGGCAAAAGTTGAATGAAAAAGCGCATCGCAAATCTTTTCCTTTAGGGAAGACAGTGATGGGATTGACGGTTGTTTTCTTCATCGCGATGGTTGTTATACCTACATTTTGGCCCACAGGCGACTATATTGCTCCACTAGAAAAGGAAATTGGTGAGAAAATTAATCAAACAGTACACATCAGCAAAATAAAATTTGTTTTGCTGCCCTTGCCAAAGCTAGTATTAAATAATTTTACAGTTGGTGGTGGACAAGAATTCAAGGTAACAGAGATTGCGTTAAATTTTAATTTTTCTGCGTTATTTTCTTCAACGAAACCAATAAATACCATGGTATTGAATGGGGTGGTATTAAAGGGAGCGTCCCTGGACAAAGTCCTCGTTTGGCTAAGAGTAGTTAGCGGTAGCGAAAATTATCCAATTAGCCAAATAGACTTAAAAAATGCCAAGGTTATGCTGGATGAAATTCAGTTTCCTGCTT
>Ga0315270_10000514_pt1 | contig 21589 bp, 15 predicted proteins | sample C1_bottom_MG_FD_204932 | JGI IMG/M metagenome (GOLD analysis project Ga0315270, IMG submission 204932) | Sediment microbial communities from Yellowstone Lake, YNP, Wyoming, USA - C1_bottom | ecosystem: Environmental > Aquatic > Freshwater > Lake > Sediment | place: USA: Wyoming | collected...
TTTCCGTTACTTCTTCGCGACGCCCTTGAGCCAGATCATCTCGGTGGACGAGTCCTCCGTCGTGATGGCCCCGTCCTCGCGCATCTTCATCTTCGCCGCCGGTGTGAACTCGCCGGTGCCCTTGTCGCCCGCGTCGAGGACGAGGATCGCGATCGTAATGTCGTAGCCGGGCTTCGGCGGCGTGGTCGAGAGGTCCGATTTGATCGCGTTCATCGGCTCGGCCGCGATGATCGTGACGAGACGGCCCGATCCCACGGGGCGGGCGAACGCGTACTTCACGGCGACCTTCTTCTTCGGGCCCTCGATCGTGCCGATGTCCTTCATGCCGGCGAGGACCTTCCGGGCGGCTTCGTGGCCGCCGGTCTTGAGCGCGCCGAAGAGCGCGTCGCGCTCTGCGGTCGTGGACAGGGCCGTGTAGGAAATCGTGACCGGAACCGTCCGCGCGGCGCCGGCGGCGTTCTTGGCCTCGGCGGTGGCGGTGAAGGTCTCGGCGGCGGAGGCGGAGCCCGCGAGGGCGAGGAGGAGGAAGCCGGTGATCGTCTTCATGTCGTGATTCTCCCTTATGTGCGGTTTACTTCTTCGGCGGATAGCCCGCGAACATCTGCGCCGCGACGTCGCGCAGCTTCTTCTCGCGGTCCTCGGCGGTGCGGCTCGGGTCGGTGTTCAGCGTGTCGCTCGCGACGCCGCGCCAGACGAGCTCCTTCTTCTTCGCGTCCACGAGGTCGATCATGAGCGTGCCGACGGGGATCTCGGTCACGGTGGTTGTCGCCATTCCCATCCCACCGTAGCCGTACCAGCCGTAGCCGTAGCCCCAGCCCGTGTTGTACGTGTTGATCTGCGTCTCCTTCGAGAGGCGCGGGTGGGCCGCGACCCAGAGATCGCCGCCGGAGTCGACCTTCTTCAGGCCTTTCGCCGCGAGCGTGTCCGAGAACACGCCTTCGATCCGCTTGGTCCAGAGCGAGTCCTTGAGTTCGCCGGTGTCCTTCCACGTGAACGTCTTGTAGGAAGAGAAGTCGGCGGCCTTGTCGAAGTCCGTCGAGACCGAGAGCGTCGAGCAGCCGGCGGCCGCGAGGACCGCGACGGCGAGCAGGGCGAGCGTGCGTTTCATCGTTTCGTCTCCTTCATCCAGTGTTCGAGGATCTCACGGACGTCCACGCCCGTGGCGCTTTGGAAGATTACGGGAAGGTCTTCGGTTCGGAAAGGCTGCGGCATCTTCAGGAGGGCGCGGAGCCCGTCCCTGAGGCTCTTCGTCCCGCCGCTCCCCGCTCGGATCCGGTCGTCCATCTCGGCGGCCATGAGCGCGCCCCGCGAGAACGTGCTCATACCGATCCGGAAGTCGGCCGAGTAGAGGACCGAGGCGGATCTCGAGAGTTCGACGAGCGGCATCCGGCGGATGAACGGCGGCGCCTCGTCGAGGATCGCCCTCAGCCGCGCGAGCGTGCGGGCGCGGAACGCGGCGCCCTCGGCGGGCGGCATCCCGTCCGCGAGCGCCTGGACCGCGGCGTAGCGCCCGAAGCCCTCGTTGAACCAGATCGTCTCGACGATGGGCGGCGCCTCCCACGTGTTCGGGGAGTACCCGGCGCCGAACGCGCGCTTGGGGATCCAGCTGTGCGCGATGTGGTGCGCGTAGTTCACGAGCTTGCGGTCCCGCGCGTCCTCGCCCGTCTTCGCCTCCTTCCCCGGGTCGACGGAGAGGCTGAACGTCCCGCTGTCGACGTGCTCCTGGCTGAATCCGTAGCCGTGGCCCTCGAGCGGCTTCAGGAGCTCCAGCTGGACCGTGTACTGCCGGATCGGAGCGTCTCCGAAGTACGCCTGGACACGGTCCAGCGCCGTGCGGGCGAGCGCGCTCTCGAGTGAGAGGTCGGCCGCGCCTTCGGTGTAGGCGGCGAAGACGAGCGGGATCGTGCCGTCGAGGCGCGAGAGCTTCAGGTCCGGACCCATGAGGACCTGCGAGTCCGCGAGGGTGTCGTAATCGGGGGCCCGGGCGGAGGCCTTGCCGGCGGGCGCGGGCACGACGGGTGCGAGCGTCGTGAGGACGGGCCACCCCTCCGGCGCGCGGACCTCGAGGGCGGCGGGCCGGCGCTCCTCGCCGTCCACGTACCCGAAGACGGAGTACCCGAGGAATCCGGCGTAGCGCGGCCGGACCTTCGAGGTCGCGACGGCGTCGTGGATCTCGCGTTCCATGCGCGCCACGTCGACCTCGTAGGCCACACGCGCGACACGCTCGCCGGCCTTTCCGAGGGTCCAGCGGGGGCCGTACCTTTCCCGCACCACGGCGAGCGTCGTCCCATCCGGCGAGACGCCCTTAACGTTCTCGACGGTGCCGTCGTAGAGGACGAGCGAGTAGCCGCCGGGATAGCCGCGCGGCATCACGAGGGCGGCCGGCGCGGCGAGGGGAGCCGGAAAGACGATCTCGACGCGCACACGGCCCGTGGAGGGGGCAGCCGTCGCGTCGAGGACGTACGCGACGGCGTTCTCCGCCCTCGAGCGATGCGGAATCGCGCCGAGGAGGATGGCGACGGCGAACGCGGCGCCGAGCGCGCGGGCGCTCAAACCGGCGGCCTCTTGCGGTGCCACTCCGTCCGCGCCTGCACGGCTGTTCCGAGCGCGACGAGTACCTCGTCCGAGAACGCGCGGCCCGTGAACTGGAACGCGGTTGGGAGGCCGTTCTCGCCGAAGCCGTTCGGCACCACGAGCGCGGGCTGGCCGACGAGGTTGCCGGCGCCGATGACGCCCGGGCCGCCGCTGATGCCGGGGTAGACCTTGTCGAAGTCCGGGCCGATGGGGTACGAGACGCTCGCGCGCGCCGGAGAGACGAGCGCGTCGAACTTCGCGTAGAGCGCGTCGAGCGCCCTCTTCATCGGCGCCCGGAGACGCATGGCCTGGATGTAGTCGACGGCGAGCGTCATCGAGGCCGCGTAGCCGCCCCACCGGTCGTTCGGGACCTTCAGCTCCTTCGCGCGGCCGCTCTCGACGAGATCGCGAAAGGCGCTCGCGCCCTCGGCCGAGACGATCGTCCCGACGGCCGGGCCGTACGGGAAATCGGGGAATTCGACGTCCGGGACGACGTCGCAGAACGTCCCGAGCACCTTGAGCGACTCCTCGAAGTTCTTCCGCACCTCGGGCTGCGTCTTCTCGAACGAACCCTTGATGACGCCGATCCGCGGACGTTTTTCCTTCGGTGGCGCCGCGGGCCGGAACGGGCGGTTCACGGACGTGGCGTCGAGCGGGTCCCGGCCCGCGATCGCCGCCAGCACGAGGCCGCAGTCCTCGGCGCTCCGGCACATGGGGCCGAGCTTGTCGAGCGTCCAGCACAGCGCCATCGCGCCGTGCCGGCTCACGCGCCCGTACGTCGGGCGCAGGCCCGTCACGCCCGAGAACGCCGCGGGCGTGACGATGGAGCCGGACGTCTCGGATCCGATCGAAAACGCCACGAGACCCGCCGCCGTGGCCGCACCAGGGCCGGACGACGAGCCGCCGGACCAGAAGTCCGTGTTCCACGGCGTACGGCCCGGACCGGTGAAGGACGCGTCCGCGTTGTTGTAGCCGAACCCGCCCGCGAGCTCGACCATCGCGAGCTTCGCGACGAGGACGGCGCCCGCCTCGCGAAGCTTCGTGACGACCGTGGCGTCGAAATCGAAGACCTGGTCGCGGAACGGCTGCGCGCCCCACGTCGTCGGGATGCCCTTCGTCGCGAGGAGATCCTTCGCGCCGTACGGGATTCCGTGCAGGGGGCCGCGCCACTTGCCGGCGGCGATCTCGGCCTCGGCCGCCTTTGCTTCCCTCATCGCGAGGTCGCGCGTGACGGTCACGACGGCTCCGAGCTTCGGCCCGATGCGCTCGAGCCGGTCGAGGTATCCCTCCGCCAGCGCGACGGGCGAGAGCTGCCTGCCCTTGATGCGCTTCGAGAGGTCGGCGACGGAGAGGAAGAAGACGTCGTCGGCGAGGGGCGCCATCAGAGGCCGCCTTCCACGTCGGCGAAGAAGACGACGTCGGGCTCGTCCGCGTTCGTGAGCTTGATCTTCTTCATGGCCTCAGCGCCCTTGAGGCGGCCATCCAGCGCCTTCGCGATGTCGCCGAGCTGCTCGCCGGAAAGATGCTTACCCCAGCGGATCCGGACGACCTCCGTGAGCGCCTCGGCCACGGAGGACGGGGCTTCGGGGGTCGGGACGGACGTCGGAGTCAGGGCGGGCGTCGGAGTCGCCGCGGGCGCCGCTTGCCCGAGGGCGGCGGCCGGGAGGAGCGCGGGGGCCGCGGCCGCCACCGCGAGAGTCTTCGCAAACGCTCGTCGCGAGCTCGTACGGGGACGTTCGGGCATCGTTTTCCCCTCCTTCGCAGAAAATCTTCTCTTCTGAATCTATCTTGATTCGGAGAGCCCCGCTCCCCATACTCCGCGCGTCATGACGTCCATCGCCCTGGCCCTCATCGCGTCGATCCTTACCGGGAATGAGGCTATTCGCCTCGTTCTCGTCAAGCGCACGCGGGCGAGTGGGCGAGGGGATTAGCCGAGAAAGGCGAACGGAACCCCCCAAGCCCGCTCATCCGAGCGGGCTTTTTCGTTTCAGGGGCACTAAGAATGAAGGAAGGAGCCGGGATGCCCGAGGGCGCCGAGGGAGGACGGAGACGCTGGACGGACGGGGTCGACGCCGGTCGAAACCCGTACCGCGAGTACGACGCCTGCGGCGTCGGCTTCGTCGCGCACCCGCGCCAGTCTTCGCACCGCGTCCTGCGCCTCGCGCTCGGCGGCCTCTCCCGCGTGGCCCACCGCGGCGCCACCGGCAGCGACCGGACGGGCGACGGCGCCGGGATCCTGACGCGCATTCCCGAGCCGATCTTCCGGCGCGACGCCGTGCGGCGCGGGATTTCCCTGGCGGATGGCGCTCCGATCGGAGTCGGGACTTTCTTCTTCCCCCGTGGCGGGGAGGCCAAGGCGGCCGCTCTCGTCGAGAAGACGCTCGCGGACGAAGGACTGCCCTTCGCGGGCTGGCGCGACGTGCCCGTGAGGACGGGGCGCCTCGGGGGCTGGGCCGAAACGTCGCGGCCCTCCGTCGTGCATGCGCTGCTGGCCTCGCCCGCGGGCGTCGACGCGGACGAATGGGAGCGCCGCCTCTACCTCGCGGGCCGCGTCGCCGCGCGCCACGCCCGGGCCGAGGGGCTCGACGGCTTCTGGGTCGTGTCGCTCTCGCACCGGACGCTCGTCTACAAGGCGCTTCTCACCGGGACGGAGCTGAAGGCGTTCTACCCGGATCTCGAGGATCCCGACTACGCGACGAGCGTCGCCGTCTTCCACCAGCGCTACTCGACGAACACGCTTCCGAGCTGGGCGCTCGCGCAGCCGTTCCACCTCCTCGCGCACAACGGCGAGATCAACACGCTCTGGGGCAACCGCAACGCGATGCGCGCGCGCGAGCCCGAGCTGTCCTCGCCGCTCTGGGGCGACCGCCTCCGGCGTCTGCTCCCGGTTCTCACGGACGAGGGCAGCGACTCGACGAGCCTCGACGAGGCGCTCGAGCTCCTCGTGCGATCGGGGCGCGACCCGCTGCACGCCCTCACGATGCTGATCCCGGACGCGCCGCAGGGGCACCTGCCGGAGGCGCTGCGCGCGTTCTACGACTTCCACGCCGGCCTTGTCGAGCCGTGGGACGGCCCGGCGGCCGTCGCGTTCACGGACGGCATCGTCGCGGGCGCGCACCTCGACCGCTCCGGCCTCAGGCCCCTGCGCTGGAAGATCGCGGACGACGGCCACGTCGCCGCCGCGTCCGAGGCGGGAATCGTGGATCTCGACCACGAGCACGTCGTCGCGAGCGGCCGCCTCGGTCCCGGCGAGACGATCGCGGTCGACACGGCGACCGGCGAGATCCTCCTCGACGCGGACGTGAAGTCGCGCCTCGCGCTGCGCCGTCCGTGGGGGGAGTGGGCCGGGCGCCACGTGAGGCACGTGACCCCTTCGCCGCGCCCCCGGGAGGCCCTGCCGGAACCCGAGCTTCTCCTCCGGCAGGCGGCGCACGGGTGGGGCGTGGAGGATCTGCGCTACGTCCTCGCGCCTTCGGCGGCCGGGCAGGAGCCCGTCTTCTCGATGGGCGACGACGCGCCGATTCCGCCGCTCTCGAAGTCGCCCCAGCCGCTCTACGCGTTCTTCCGCCAGCGCTTCGCCCAGGTCACGAACCCGCCCATCGACTCGCTGCGCGAGACGGCGGTCATGTCGCTGCGCATGGACCTCGGGAGGGGCGGCTCGCTCCTCCTCGAGGAGCCGGGAGACGCGCACTTCCTGAGCCTCGAGCACCCCGTCCTCCTCGAGGACGACGCCGCAGCGATGCGCGCGGCCGCCGAGTTCGGGCCGGTCGTCCTCGACGCGACGTGGGAGGCTGCCTCCGGCGCCGAGGGCCTCGTCGCCGCGCTCGACGCGCTCGCGGTTCGTGCGGGGGACGCCGTGCGCTCGGGCGCGGAGATCCTCGTGATCACGGACAAGGGGATGACGCGGGAGCGCGCGGCGATTCCGGCGCTTCTCGCGCTCGGCGCCGTGCGCGAGCACCTCCTGCGCGCCGGCCTCCGCTACCGCGTCGGCCTCGTCGTCGAGGCCGGCGACGCGCGCGACGTCCACCACCTGGCGGTCCTGCACGGCTTCGGCGCCGAGGCGGTGCACCCGTGGCTCGCGCTCGCCTCCGTCCGCGCTCTCGCGGCCAAGGACGGAATCGAAGGCGACGCGGCGGCCGCATTCCGCGCGTCGGCGGAGAAAGGCCTGAGGAAGGTCCTCGCGAAGATGGGGATCTCGGCTCTGTCGTCCTACTGCGGCGGACAGGTGTACGACGCGCTCGGCCTCGGTCCCGAGGTCATGGAGAAGTGCTTCCGAGGCACGGCGTCGCCGCTCGGAGGCCTCGGCTTCGCCGAGATCGCCGGGGACGCGCTCGACGTGCACCGGGCCGCGTTCGAGGGCTCGGGGCTGCCGGACCACGGCCGCGTGCGGTACCGCAAGGACGCGGAGGAGCACGCGTGGGCGCCGCCCGTCGTCGTCTCGCTGCAGAAGGCCGCGAAGGGCTCGGAGGAGGCGTGGGCGGAATTCCGGACGAAGGCGGACGCGCGCGCGCCCTCCGTCCCTCGGGACCTGGTCGGCTTCGCCCCGGCGGCTCCCGTCGGCGTCGAGGAGGTCGAGTCCGCTTCCGAGATCGCAAAGCGCTTCATCGTCTCGGCGATGTCGCTCGGGGCGCTCTCGCCCGAGGCGCACGAGACCCTCGCAATCGCGATGAACCGCCTCGGCGCGCGCTCGAACTCCGGCGAGGGCGGCGAGGACCCCGCCACGTGGACGGGCTCGGGCGCCGAGCGGCGGGACAACAAGATCAAGCAGGTGGCCTCGGCGCGCTTCGGCGTGACGGCGGAGTACCTCGTGCGCGCCGACGAGCTGGAGATCAAGGTCGCGCAGGGCGCCAAGCCGGGCGAGGGCGGCCAGCTGCCCGCGCACAAGAACTCGCCCCTCATCGCGCGCCTGAGGCACGCGGTGCCGGGCATCGCCCTCATCTCGCCGCCTCCGCACCACGACATCTACTCGATCGAGGACCTCGCGCAGCTCATCCACGACCTGAAGGAGGTCAACCCGAAGGCGCGAATCGGCGTGAAGCTCGTGTCGGAGGCTGGCGTCGGGCGTGTCGCGGCCGGCGTCGCCAAGGCGTTCGCCGACTACGTCCTCATCGCGGGCCATTCGGGCGGCACGGGAGCCTCGCCGCTCTCCTCCATCAAGCACGCCGGCTCGCCGTGGGAGCTCGGCCTCGCCGAAACGCAGCAGGCGCTCGTCGAGAACGGCCTCAGGCGCCGGATCGAGGTGCGCGTGGACGGCGGCCTGCGCACGGCCAAGGACGTCGTGATCGCCGCCTGCCTCGGCGCCGAGGCTTTCGGCTTCGGGACGGCGCCGCTCGTGGCGGCCGGCTGCGCGATGGCGCGCCAGTGCCACCTCAACACGTGTCCGACAGGGGTCGCGACGCAGCGCGAGGACCTCCGGAAGAAGTACCGCGGGACGCCCGAGATGGTCATGGCGTACTTCCTCCACCTCGCGGAGGACGTGCGCGAGCTCCTCGCGTCGCTCGGCGCGCGGACGATCGACGAGATCGTGGGCCGCGCGGACCTCCTGACGCGCATCGAACGCCCCGAGTCGCCCCGGTCGCGGCTCCTCGACCTGTCGCTGCTCCTCCAGAGGGCCGGCGACGAGGCATCCCCTCGCCGCCGGATGCAGCTGCGCAACGACCGCCCGCGCACGGGGCCGCAGTTCCCGTCCCTCGACAGCGAGCTCGCGCCGCACGTTGCCGTCAGCCTCGGCACGGGCCGGGCGTACTCCGGGACGTTCGAGGTCCGCAATCACAACCTGTCGGTCGGCACGCACCTCTCCGGCGAGCTCGTCCGGACGTTCGGGTCCCTGCCGCCCGGCGCCGTGCGCCTCAAGTTCCGCGGCCCGGCGGGGCAGAGCTTCGGGGCGTTCGCGATCCGCGGCCTGACGCTCGAGCTCGAGGGCGAGGCGAACGACGGCGTCGGCAAGGGCCTCTCGGGTGCCGAGATCGTGATCCGCCCGTACCCGCGCGCGGGGTACATCGCGCGGGCGCGGGGGCAGGCCCTTCTCGGCAACGCGGCCCTCTACGGCGCGACGGCGGGGCGGCTCTTCGCCGCGGGCCGGGCGGGCGACCGCTTCGCGGTGCGCAACTCGGGAGCCGTCGCGGTCGTCGAAGGCGTCGGCGCGCACGGCTGCGAGTACATGACGGGCGGGACGGTCGTGGTGCTCGGGAAGACGGGCGCGAACTTCGGCGCCGGAATGACGAACGGTTTCGCGTACGTCCTCGACGAGGACACGCTGTTTGCGACGCGCTGTAACACGGAGCTCGTCACGGTCGACGCGCTCTCGCCCGCGGACGACGCGGCGCTCGTGCCGCTCCTCGTCGCGCACGCCGAGCGGACCGGCAGCGGGATCGCGCAGGCGATCCTCTCCGGCTGGCCTGCCGCCCGCTCGGCGTTCCGCCGCGTCACGCCGAAGGCGGCGCCGGCGCTCGCGCCTGCGGTCCCGAGGGCTGCGGCCGCAGGAGCGGAGGAGAAACCAACGCTCGCCCGTCCAGCGTAGAGTGAGCATGCACACCGGACTTCGCCCCGCAGCTCTCGCGGTTGCAGCTCTTTTCGCCTCGGCCTGCACAGGAGCCCCGCCCATGACTCGTCTTTCGCCCTGCCCGGCGACCCCGAACTGCGTCCTGTCCACGGCCCCGGACGAGGCGCACCGCATCGCGCCGTTCCCGTTCACGGGCGACTCGGCCGAGGCGCTTGCGCGCGTGAAGGTGGCCGCTCTCTCTTTCCCCCGGACGAGGATCGCGGAGGAGGCGCCGGGATACGTCCGCCTGACGTTCAAGAGCGCGGTTTTCGGCTTTGTGGACGACGTGGAGCTCGAGGTGGACGAGGCCGCGAAGGTCGTGAACGTCCGCTCGGCCTCGCGCGTCGGGCGCAAGGACTTCGGCGTCAACCGCAAGCGCGTCGAAGCCATCCGGGCGAAGCTGGGAGGCTGACGGGGAGGCGCGGGGCTGATAGCGTCCGCGCCATGCTGCTTCCTCTTCTTCTCTTCCAGGCCGCGGTTTCCGGCCCGGCCGTCATCACGGCGGTCCCGAAGCACGACGAGCTCGCGTACACGTTCGGCGGCGTGACGCCACGCTACAGGGTCAAGCCCGGGACGCGGATCGTCGCCTGGACGGAGGACTGCTTCGACGGCGTCGTGAAGACGACCGCCGACCTGCCGTCGAAGGTGATGGCGCCGGGCCACGACAACCCGCAGACGGGGCCGTTCTTCGTCGAGGGCGCAGAGCCGGGCGACACGCTCGCGATCCGGATCCTGAAGCTCGCGCCCGCCCGGACCTGGGCCGTGTCGGCCTTCGGCCCGGGCTTCGGCGCGCTCGTCGGGACGGACCGCACGGCCATGCTCGGGCCGGAGTTCCCCGAGACCGTCTGGCGCTACGAGGTCGACGCGAAGCGGGGCGTCGCGCGCACGACGTCCGGCGACGGGAAGCAGGCGTGGGAGGTGCCTCTCGCGCCGTTCCTCGGCTGCCTCGGCGTCGCGCCCTCGATGGGCGAGGCGCGCTCCACGATCGTGCCCGGGACGTTCGGCGGGAACATGGACTGCCCCGAGGTCCGCGCCGGGAACACGGTCTACCTCGGCGTGAACGTTCCGGGCGGTCTCCTGTCCTTCGGCGACGGCCACTACGCGATGGGCGACGGCGAAATCATGGGCGCGGCGGTCGAGGGCGCGATGGACGTCGAGATCGTCGTGGACCTCGTGAAGGGGAAGGCGACGCCCATCCCGCGCATCGAGAACGCGGACGAGGTCATGTTCGTGGGGTCGGGCCGCCCGCTGGAGGACGCCGCGCGCATGGCGTTCAAGGCGATGGTGGGCTGGGTGCGCGAGGCGACGGGTCTGTCGGAGCTGGACGCCTACCAGTTCGTCTCACAGTTCGCGAAGGCGCCGATCGTCCAGCTCGTGGACCCCGAGTACACCGTCCTCGTGAAGATCGAGAAGAAGCGCCTGCCGCGGAAACCGTAAAGACAAAAGAAGAGAATTCCTTAGAAAGTAGGAAGGGCGGGCCGGCGGGCGCGCCGGACCGGACGCGGCGAAACCCCACCGCCTTCCCTGGCGTATTCACCTTCAAAGGAGTCTTTCCATGAAGGGTGTGTGTGCTACCGCGCTCCTCGGCGCGCTCGTCGTATCGGGTTCGGTCGCTCTTTCTCAGCAGCCTTCGTATTCCGGCCACGGCGCGGAAAGCGTCCCGCCCGAACTCGTCGCGAAGTACGCGGCGCCGCCGCTGGACGGGGCGGTTTCCCGGCGCATCCAGACGATGCTCGACGTCCGCTCGCCCGGCCTCGGCGTCGTCTCGCCGGACGGCGCGAGCCTCTACTTCGGCTGGCGCATCACGGGGACGTCGCAGGTCTTCCGCCTGAACGCGCCGAAGGGCTTTCCCGTGCAGATGACCGGAGGCGAGGACCGCACGGCTGTCGAGGCCGTCACGCCTGATGGAAAGTGGCTCGTCCTGTCGCGCGACGTCGGCGGGCAGGAGAATCCCGGCCTCTACCTGCAGCCTGCCGGCGGCGGGGCGCTGAGGACGGTCCAGAAGACGGACAAGGTCCAGACGTTTCTCGACTTCGTCTCGGAGGACGGGAAGGACCTCTACTTCCACGCGAACGACGTTGCGGCCGACAGCTACGCGATCTACCGCTACGACCTCGCATCCGGGACGAAGACGCCCGTGTTCGGCGAGAAGGGCCTCTGGCACGTAGCGGACCACGCCTGGACGGGCGCAGGGCTCCGCCTTCTTCTCGTCAAGGAGACGGGCTCCTTCTCGACCGAGTACGCAGAGTTCGTCCCGGCGACGAAGACGTTCACGCCGCTCCTCGGCGCGGGCGAGCTGACGGAGTACGACGCGGCGTACGCGGCTCAGCCGGACGAGTTTCTCGTCAGGACGAACAAGTTCTCGGACTTCCGGCGCCTCTACCGTTGGAAGAAAGGCGGCGACGCGACTGCGAAGAGCTTCGTCGAGGTTCTCGCCCCGGCCGGGATGGATGTCGCCGGGTTTTCGATCGACCTCCCGCGCCGCCACGTCTACGCCTCGATCAACGACGGGGGGTACTCGCGCCTGAGGGTTCTCGACGCGAAGACGTTCGCGGAGGCCGCCCTCCCGCTTCCGAAGGACGCCGACCAGGTCTATGCGGGATCGGCGACGCCGGACGGGCGCTTCGTCACGATCGGCGTCGAGACCGCCCAGGCTCCGCGCACGAGTTACGTGTGGGACTGGGAGAAGAAGACCCTGATTCAGTGGGTGCTCCCGTCGGCGCCCGAGGTGGACCTTTCGTCGTTCGTCTCCGCGAGACTCATGACGTACCCGGCGAAGGACGGCACGAAGATCCCGATGTTCGTGCGCTTCCCGAAGGGCTGCGCGCCGGGGGAGAACGCAGCTCAGGATCCGTGCCCCGTGATCGTCGAGTTCCACGGCGGGCCGGAAGCGCAGGCGACGCCCGGCTTCTCGCCGTACGCTCAGATGTTCGTCGACGCGGGCTTCGTCTACGTCGAGCCGAACGTGCGCGGGAGCGACGGCTACGGGAAGACGTGGCTGGACGCGGACAACGGGCCGAAGCGCCTCGACGTGATCTCCGACCTCGACGACGCCGGGAAGTGGATCCGCGCGAGTTGGGGCCGCAATGGAAAGGCCCCGAAGGTGGGCGTCACGGGCGGGAGCTACGGCGGGTACGCGACGCTCGTCGCGATGACGATGTTCGCCGGAACGTACGACGCGGGCGCGGCCGAGGTCGGCATCTCGAACCTCGAGACGTTCCTCCGCAACACGGCGCCGTACCGGCGGATCCTCCGCATCTCCGAGTACGGCGATCCCGACAAGGACGCTGACGCTCTGAAGAAGCTCAGCCCCGTGACGTACCTCGACCGGGTCAAGGCGCCGCTTCTCGTGATCCAGGGCGTGAACGACCCGCGCGTGCCCGCGGGAGAGGCGATCCAGGTCCACGACCTCCTCGAGAAACGCCGTGTCGCCTCGCCGCTCATCCTCTTCGCCGACGAGGGCCACGGCGCGAGCAAACGCGCGAACCAGGTGCTCTCGATCGGGCACGTGATCCGGTTCTTCGAGCAGAACCTGAAGGGGACGAAGTAGCTCAGTAGAGCAGGAAGGCAGCCCGGCGCTTCTCGAACTCCATCGCGCCGGCCGCCCACGCGCCCGTGATCTCGCCGGCCGTCTCGCCGCGGGTGAAGCGTGCGAGGGCGGCGGCGTTCACGAGGAGGCGGCTGAAGCGGTCAGCCTTCCACTCCTTGGGGTGCAGGTCGCGGAGGGCGGTCGCCACGTGGAAGCCGAGGGCGACGGCATTCAGCGCGTCGCGATTCACGACCGTGATCCGAACGCCCGAACACGTCTCGCCCTTGAAGACGGACGAGGACGGCGTGAACCGCACGGGTGTGAAGCGCACGCCCGGGATCCCGCGCGCGTTCAGCGTCGAGGCGACGCGCGGCCCGTCCATCCACGGCGCGCCGAACTGCTCGAAAGGCGTGTCCGTCCCCCGGCCGACGGAGACGTTCGTCGTCTCGATGAGCCCGATGCCGGGATAGAGCGCGGCCTCCGTCACGGAGCGCAGGTTCGGCGACGGATTCACCCACGCGAGGCCCGTTTCGTCGTACCAGAGGTCGCGGAAATAGCCCGCCATCTTCACGACGGTCAGGTCCGCGCCGATCTTCCTTTCGGTGTTGAAGAGGGCGGCAAGCTCCCCAATGGTCATCCCCGTTCGAATTGGAATGGAGTGATAGGCCACGAACGTGAGCGCGTCCGCGTCGGCAGGCGGGCCTTCCATGACGTCCGCCCGGATCGGGTTCGGCCGGTCGAGGACGACGACCTTGATCTTCGCCTTGGCCGCTTCCTCGAGGACGTAGCCGAGCGTCGTGAGGTAGGTGTAGAAGCGGCAGCCCGCGTCCTGCAGGTCCACGACGACGGCGTCGAGCCCCGCGAGGTCCTCCGCGCGCGGCCGCCGTGACTCGGGCGTGTCGCCGTAGAGAGAGCGGACGGGCAGGCCGGTTCTTTCGTCGACGGAGTCCGAGACCTTCTCGTCCAGCGCGCCGCGAATGCCGTGTTCAGGGGAGAAGAGCTTTGAAAGGGTTACTCCCGCGGCGCGCGCCTTCTCCGAGGAGAGTACGTCGATGGTGGAGCGACCATCGCGAGTGATTCCCGTGTGGTTGGTGAGCAAGCCAGTGCGCATTCCGGCAATGGCCTTGAAAGAAGATTCTTCGAGCGTGTCGATGCCAGGCCGGACCTGCCCCACGACGCGCGGCGGCGCAGCCGCATTCACCTTCGAAGCAGGCGCCGAAGGCGCGCTCGTGCTCTTCGAAGTGGACGACATTGCGCCGACCGCAGCGAGAAGCGCCGTGGCCTCCGAAGCCTTTCTAAGCTCTTCCGGATTTCTGTCCGTGATCGCGGCCGCGACGATCGTCGCGACCTTGCCGCGCAGCGCGACGACGTTGCCGGACTCGTCGGGGTGATTGCGGTTCGTCAGGAGGATCACGAACGTGTCCGTCGCCGGGTCGAGCCACATCGACGTTCCGGTCCAGCCCGTGTGCCCGACCGAGCCGAGAGGGAAGAGGTCGCCGCGGTTCGTGGAGTAGCTCGACCCGACGTCCCATCCGAGGCCCCGCAGGACGCCGTCGCCATAGAAGCGCGGGCGCATCGTCGACGCGACGCCGGCCGGCGAGAGCACGCCACCGCCACCCTTCAGCATCGCGGTGCAGAAGCGCGCGAGGTCGTCGGCCGTCGAGAACAGGCCCGCGTGCCCGGCCACGCCGCCGAGCGCGTACGCGCGCGGGTCGTGCACGGCGCCGCGGCGGATCTCGCCGTTGATCTTCTCGGTCGGGGCGATCCGGGAAAGAAGAAGAGAAGAAAGAGGAGATTTCTTTGAAGGTGAAGAGGGAGAGAGCGGAAGGAAACCCGTGTCCTTCATTCCGAGGGGCTGGAAGACGCGCTTCTTTGCGTATTCGTCGAGCGGCAGTCCGGAGACCCTCCGCACGAGCTCGCCCAGCACTTCGAATCCGACGTCCGAATACACGAAGCGCGCGCCGGGCGGATTCGCGAGCGGCTGCCTGTATTTCCTTTCAAAGATCTCTTCTCTTGATCCCGTGTAGAGCGCCATCGGATCGTCCGGCACGAGCCCTGCCCGGTGCGTGAGGAGCTCCTCGACCGTCACCTGGTCGCGGGCGCCGCCGCCGGACGCGAACTCGGGGATGTGCCTCGCGACACGATCCTGCAAGCGGACCTTCCCGTCCTCGACGAGCGTCAGGACGCTCGTCGCCGTGGCGACGACCTTCGTGAGCGACGCCAGGTCGAAGACGGTGTCTGCCGTCATGGGCTCGGGCGCGGGGACGACGGCCCTGTTCCCGTACGCCTTTCGGTACACGACCTTGCCGTGTCGCCCCACGAGGACGACGGCGCCGGGACATTCCTTCTTCGCGATCGATTCCGCGATCGCCACGTCGAGATTCGCGAGACGCGCGCCGGACATGCCCGCGGAAGCGGGTGGCACGGGCGCGGACAGGGCGGCAACGGCGGCCAGGACGGGCGCGAAGAGCATGCGTCTGAGTCTAGCCGCCTGCCGGGCGGCACCCTTGAAGCAATCGCATCATGGCCGAAACCGCCTCCCGGGACCAGCATCGCCCCCAACAACGAGATCAGGCTCCCGTGCGCGTCGTTTCAAACGGCCGGCGGGACTGGGGCATTGACGTCATCCACGGGAAGTCGGGAGGAACAGTGGAAAGCAGCCTGTCTCGTGAGCCGGGTGCCCCTCTATCGCGCCGCCGCTGGATCGACGCGCTTCTCGGCACCAGCTTCGTCGCGTGGGCGGCCGCGGTCGTCTATCCGGTCCTCCGGTACCTGACGCCCCTCAAGGACGGCGGGGGCGCGAACAAGGTCACGCTCACGGACCCTCAGAAGACGGAGCTCGGGAACAACGGGTTCCTGATCGCGCGCCTCGGCACCGAGCGGGTCCTCCTCCTCAAGGACAAGGACCAGAAGCTCCGGGCGATGTCGGCCAAGTGCACGCACGAAGGCTGCACGGTCCAGTTCGTGCCCGCGGACGGGATCGTCTGGTGCGCCTGCCACAACGGGAAGTTCGCGATGGACGGGCGCGTGATCTCCGGCCCGCCGCCGCGCCCGCTCGCGGCTTTCAACGTGGAGGGCGACCTGAAGGGGGCCGTCACGGTCTCGAAGGGAAGTGCCGCGTGAACGCGACTCCGGCCCCCCGCAACCTCGCCGATCGCGCCTGGCAGGCGATCGACGAGCGCTTCCACCTCTCCGGCCTCGTCGAGTTCCTCTCGCACAAGGAAGTGCCCGTCGCGCACTCGATCGTCTGGTACTACCTCGGCGGGCTTTCGCTCTTCCTGTTCGTCGTCCAGATCGGCACCGGAATCCTCCTCCTCATGAACTATCAGGTCGGGGAGAACACGTCCTACGAGTCGATGAAGCACCTCGTCGGCCGCGTGCCCTTCGGCTGGCTCATTCGATCGATCCACTGCTGGTCGGCGCACCTCATGAGCCTCGCCGTCATCGGGCACCTGTTCAGCGTCCTGTTCGTGAAGGCGTACCGAAAGCCGCGCGAGCTCACGTGGTACACGGGCTTCGCGATGCTCGGGCTCGTCCTCGGGTTCGGCTTTTCGGGCTACCTCCTCCCGTGGAACGAGCTGAGCTACTTCGCGACGGCCGTCGGGACCGACTCGCTCAAGGCGATTCCCCTTGTCGGCCCGTGGCTGTTGCGCGTCCTGCGCGGCGGCGACGAGGTTTCCGTCCAGACGCTCTACCGGTTCTACGCGCTGCACGTTTGCATCCTGCCGCTCGCGATTGCAGGCCTCATCGGGGCCCATCTGCTCTTCATCCAGCGCCAGGGTATGGCCGAGCCGATGGAGACCGGCCACGAGTCCCTCGAGAAGAAGAGGGGGATGCCCTTCTTCCCGAACTTCGCGCTCCGGGACCTGCTCCTGTGGGTCATCGTCCTGAACGTCCTCGCGCTCCTCGCCGTCATCCTCCCGTTCGGTCCCGGCATCCCGGGGATCGAGTGGGAGCTGGGGGAAAAGGCGAATCCGCTCAAGCCCGCGTACCCCGGCATCAAGCCCGAGTGGTACTTCCTGTGGGTCTACCAGATGCTGAAGGAATTCCCGGCGCACATCGCGGGCATGGAGGGGCCGCAGGCCTGCATCCTCCTCGCGAGCATTCTCGGCGGCATCGCGTTCTTCATTCCGCTCCTCGACCGCAACGCGGCGAAGGGCAAGCCCAGCCCGCTCTTCACGGACCTCGGCGTCGCGGGCCTCCTCTTCCTCGGGTTCCTGACCGTCAAGGCGTGGGACGTCGGCGTGACGGTTACGAAGGGCAAGGATCCGACCGCCGATCCCGTTCTCGCGAACACGATCGCCCGTACGGCGGCGATCTGGATCATCGGGATCGGGCTCGCCGTGGCGATCCTGCGTCGCCTGAAGTGGAAGCACTCCGCGTTCGACTTCACGATCGCGGTCCTCCTCCAGGCCGCCCTGAACGGCTTCGCGCACCTCTCCTGGCTCGTCTCGGGCGGAATCGCCCTCGCGGCGCTCGCGGCGATGACGATCGCCCGGCGCGTGAAGGGCGGCGGAGCAGCGGTCGCTCTCCTGCTTCTGGCCGCCGTCGCGGTGCCCGTGCGCGCGGAGGACAAGGCCGACAAGCCAGGCCACGTCTCCGAGGCGGCCTGGCCGGCGGACTTCCGGAAGATGTTCGAATCGGCCGAGAAGAACGTGCCGGTCCTCGACGAAAAGGCCCGGGCGCGCTTCAAGGCGCTGCCCACGCACGCCCAGGAGCTCTTCTTCGCGGCCGCGAAGGCCGGCACGCTCTCGGGCGGCACGCACCTCGCGGCGCTCCTCGCGCTGGACATCGACGACCGGAGGGTCGAGCTCATCCTCGGGGACAACTGCTTCCTCTGCCACTCGAACCCCGACCTTCCCGACGAAATCCTTTTCCGCAAGCGCGAGAAGACCGACCCGCTCGCCCACCTCGACATCCGCGAGGTCGTCGCGGACGTCCATGTGCGCGGCGGCCTCATGTGCGCGGGCTGCCACGGTGGAAAGCCGTCCGATGCGGAAATGTCAGCGGAGATCTCGAAGCGGTGGCCGTCGTCCGAGGCCCGGCACAAAGACCGGTCGTGGATCCCCGGGTTCTGCGCCCGCTGCCACTCCTCGAGCGAGTTCATGCGGAGCTACAACCCGTCTCTCCCCGTCGACCAGCTCCTGAAGTACCGGACGTCGAAGCACGGCGAGCTTCTCCTCGTGAAGAAGGACTCGAAGGCCGCGCAGTGCGTGAGCTGCCACGGCGTGCACGGGATCCGGCCGCCCGACAGCACGAACTCCCTCGTCTATCGCGAGAACATCCCCGCGACCTGCGGCAAGTGCCACGCGGACGCGGTCTACATGAAGGGCTACACGAAGGAAGACGGGAAGACGCCTCTTCCGACGAACCAGCTCGAGCAATACAAGAAGAGCGTCCACGGACTCGCGCTCCTCGTGAAGCACGACGTCGGCGCCCCGGCCTGCAACAGCTGCCACGGCAACCACGCGGCGCTCCCGCCGCAGGTGTCTTTCGTCTCGCAGGTGTGCCGGAACTGCCACGCCGCGAACGGCAGCCTCTTCGACGGCAGCCCGCACAAGAAGTCGTTCGAGAAGCACGGCTGGCCGGAGTGCGAGACCTGTCACGGCAAGCACGACATCGTGCGGCCGACGGACGAGATGCTGAAGGACGACGCCGATGCACTTTGCCATGCCTGTCATGCGAAATATGGCGAGCCGAAGTGCGACGAGACGGCGCGGTACTTCTACAAGTCGATCACGACGCTCCGCGACTCGCACGAGGCGACGAACCACGACGTCGACCGGCTCGCCGAGCGCGGCTTCGAAGTGGATGAGTTGCGCTTCCAGTCGAGCGCCGTGAACGACGCGCTTCGCAAGACACGGCTCGGCATCCACACGTTCGACCGGAGCGACTTCACCCGCAACTCCGACGCGACGGGGCAGGCGCTCGGCGAGCTCAAGAAGGGCGCCGCGAACACGTGGAAGGAGTACCGGTTCCGGCGCAACGGACTTCTCCTCGCGACCGCGCTCATCTCGCTCTTCGGCGTGCTTCTCTATCTCAAGATCCGCGAGGTGGATCGTCGATGAACAGGCTCTTCAAGGACAAGGAACACCTGGTCCGGGTGGCCGGGCTCTTCGCCGCCGGGATCGTCCTCTTCGTCATCGCGCGCGCTCTCTTCGTGCCCAAGGGCTTCGGCCAGTACGGTCACTACCGGGCCGGAGCGCTCGCGGATGTGCGCAGCAAGCCGGTTGTCTACGCCGGTCGTGGGGCCTGCGTCGAGTGCCACACGGGGGAGGGCGAACGCCTGAAGAGCGGCAAGCACAAGGGAGTCGGCTGCGAGGCCTGCCACGGCGCGCTCGCGAAGCATGCGGCGGACCCGTCCGCCTTGAAGCCGGTGAAGCCCGACCCGAAGACGCTCTGCCTGACGTGCCACCAGATGAACGTCGCCAAGCCCGCGAAGTTCGCCCAGATCGACGTCAAGTCCCACATGGACGGCGGGCCCTGCACGACCTGCCACGACCAGCACGCCCCCGACAAGGAGCCGAAAAAATGAACCAGGACCGCCGCGACTTCCTCGTCAGAGCCGGCAAGGTCCTCGTCCTGACGGCGCCCGCCGCGGCGTACTGGGACGCCCTCGCCGCCGGCAAGACGGAGCCCGAGGAGCCCGCCTATCGGATGGCGGATCACTTCTGGGGAATGATCGTCGACATCGACAAGTGCATCGGCTGCGGCAGCTGCGTCCGCGCCTGCAAGACCGAGAACAACGTGCCGCTCGAGCCCTTCTACTTCCGGACATGGGTCGAGCGGTACCACGTCGAGTCGCTCTCCGAGCACCCCGAAGTGGACTCGCCGAACGGGGGCTACAACGGCTTCCCGGAGAAGTACGCGGCCGGCGACAAGGCGAAGAGCTTCTTCGTCCCGAAGCTCTGCAACCAGTGCGCGCACTCCCCCTGCACGCAGGTGTGCCCGGTCGGGGCGACGTTCGAGAGCCCGGACGGCGCCGTCCTCATCGACCAGACGTACTGCCTCGGTTGCCGGTACTGCGTGCAGGCCTGCCCGTACGGCTGCCGGTTCATCGACCCGCGCACGAACACGGTCGACAAGTGCAACCTCTGCTACCACCGGATCACGAAGGGCCTCACGACGGCGTGCTGCGAGAACTGCCCGACGGGCGCGCGCCAGCTCGTCGACCTCAAGGACCCGCGGGACCCCGTCCATGAGTTCCTCCGGACGCACAAGGTGCACGTCCTCAAGCCCCACATGGCGACGGGCGCCAAGCTCTTCTACAACGCCCTCGACGGGTCGGTGAGGTAACGCGATGGAAGAAGGCCTTCTCCACGCCGTCCAGGGGTACATGTACCCCAACGAGGTCGAGCTCCAGTGGAGCATCCTGATCGTCCTCTACCCGTTCACGACGGGACTCGTCGCGGGCGCGTTCATCCTCGCCTCGCTCGAGCGCGTGTTCAACGTCGCGGCCGTCAAACCGACGTACCGCCTCGCGCTCCTCTCGGCACTCGCGTTCCTCATCGTGGCGCCTCTCCCGCTCCAGCTCCACCTCGGGCACCCCGAGCGCTCGATCGAGATGTACCTCACGCCGCACACGTCGTCCGCGATGGCGATGTTCGGCTTCGTCTACCTCTGGTACCTCATGGCGGTCCTCGTCCTCGAGATCTGGCTCGACTACCGCAAGGACATCGTCCTGATGTCCCGGACGGAGACGGGCTGGAAGAAGACGCTCTACAAGGTCCTGAGCCTCGGTGTCGACAACATCAGCGAGGAGTCCCTGAGGATCGACGACAAGCTCGGGCGGTTCATCACGATCATCGGCATCCCGTCGGCGTTCCTCCTCCATGGTTACGTCGGGTTCATCTTCGGGTCGATCAAGGCGAACCCCTGGTGGTCGAGCCCCGCCATGCCGATCGTCTTTCTCTTCTCTGCGATCGTCTCGGGCATCGCGCTCGTCATGCTCATGTACATGGCCGTGTGCGTCCTGAAGGGCATCCCGATCGACATGCCCTGCGTGGATACGATCGCCCGCTACCTCTTCTATGCGTTCCTGATCGACTTTTCGATCGAGCTCATGGACCTCATCCACCGCATCTACGAGGCCGACGAGTCGTTCCAGTCGCTCGACTTCATGGTCCACACGCGCCTCTACACGTCGCAGATCCTCATCCAGATCGTCTTCGGCACGATCGTCCCGCTCGGCTTCTTCGCGTTCACGCAGCTCGTGAAGCTCAGCGAGAGCGCGCGCAAGGGGATCTACGTGCTCGCGGGCTGCCTGACGCTCATGGGAATCTTCGCGATGCGCTGGAACGTCGTGATCGGCGGCCAGCTCTTCTCGAAGAGCTTCCTCGGCTACACGAGCTACAAGATGGACTTCGCGACGAAGGAAGGGCTGCTTCCGGCGATCGTCCTGCTCCTCCTTCCGTTCGCGATTCTCTGGGTTCTCGTGAAGGTCCTTCCGCCGTGGGAGGAGCCGCACGACGGGGCGAAGGCGGAGACGGCGGCCGCCTGACAAGGAGCCGCGCGATGGACGGCGGACGCGCTGACCTCGAGGGCCGGGTCGTGCTCCTTGAGGGCGCGCTCGGGGACGTTCGCGCGCGCCTCGCCGCTCTCGAGGGCGCGGTGGCCCCGCGGGCGGGCGCGGCGGCGGCGCCCGCGGATACGCTTCCGGCGTTCGTGGCCCTCGCCTCTCCGCCCACCGCTCTCCGTGCCGGGGCTGTGGCCGAAGGCGCGGACGAGGGCGCGCCGGTCGCGAGCGCGCTCACGCTCGCGGGCCGCACGTTCCTCGTCCTGGGCGGCGCGTTCCTTCTCAGGACCCTCACCGAGGCGGGCCGCGTGCCCGTCTCTCTCGGAGCGCTCCTCGGCCTCGCGTACGCCCTCGCATGGATCGGCATCGCGCTGCGGGACGGGGCCCGTGGCGCCCGAACGAGCGCCGTCGTTCACGGCCTGACGTCCGC
>Ga0315270_10000515_pt1 | contig 21573 bp, 21 predicted proteins | sample C1_bottom_MG_FD_204932 | JGI IMG/M metagenome (GOLD analysis project Ga0315270, IMG submission 204932) | Sediment microbial communities from Yellowstone Lake, YNP, Wyoming, USA - C1_bottom | ecosystem: Environmental > Aquatic > Freshwater > Lake > Sediment | place: USA: Wyoming | collected...
TGCGCGGCTCTTCCGGAGAGGTGGCCGAGTGGTCTAAGGTACTCCCCTGCTAAGGGAGCGTCGGACAAAATCTGACCGAGGGTTCGAATCCCTCCCTCTCCGCCAGGTCACAGCAGGATATAGTTGGTAATAAGTTGTAAAAGTTTGCGCCCGTAGCTCAGATGGATAGAGTACTTGGCTACGAACCAAGGGGTCGGGCGTTCGAATCGCTCCGGGCGCACCAGTATTTAAAAGGCTTACAGAAATGTAGGCCTTTTTCTTTTGTTAATCCACGGCATTATCACGAATAGGGCTGAACACGGTCTGCTGTGTATAATTGAACCAGGGAAATGCAATCATTGTTAAGCATGTATACCGTTAGAACATCAAGGAGAGGATAGATGAGGTTCTTTTTTACCGTTGGATTTGTAGTTTTTTCTTTATTTCTGTCGTCAACATTGGAAGCAAAGCAACAGTCAAATAGTGATAAAAAAATTAGCAGATATACGGTGGTAATTCCAGCTACCAGCGAAGAATGGGTGTCGACGAAACTAAAGGTATTGCCCGGTGATATTTTGCTCATCAAAGCATCAGGTACAATTTCGGTAGGTGGTTTTCTTGGAAAAACTGGGCCGGATGGAACCACCAGTGGCGTAGGACGACTAAAGTTAAAAATTGGCACGGAATTTATTGAGAGCGTAGGCTCAATAAAATATGTTCCTGTCACTATTGCCGGTATAGCAATGTTGCGAATTGATGATTCTAATTATCGTGATAATTCCGGCGAGTTTAGTGTTGAAGTCATTCACATACCTGCAAAACTGCTTCCCAGAGCGATGCCTGTACGTGCTGAATAAAATGGCTAATTCAAATTCAATGCATGATTAGTGACAGTCAATTTGCAGGTTGAAACTATGCAGTAGTGTCTATTATGTAGCCGAGTTTAGAATCAAGCGAAACTTTGCTTGTAGTGTCGCTACCCATCTCTTCAGATGAAGGACTTGCTGAGTCAGGATGGCCTTTCGGGGATGCAGGCTTGCCTTTTCCCTTGTTGGGATTTTGACCACTCAGTTTGTTCTGTATTGATTTAATGTTGCTGATCAAGTCCATGATTGCCTCCTGTCATGAATAACATCGGCAAAATCAACTAATACTTTAATAAGTTAGGTGCGAATTGGTTTGGGTCGTTGTGTCGCCAGTGGCTGGCAGAATCGCTTTATTCCTCGATTTTGTTTATGCCGTGTTTATTGGCGTAAACAAAAAGCTCCAGGCGACTGGAAATTTCCAGTTTTGCATAGATGGAAGTTAAATGATTGCGCAGTGTATTTTCACTGATACACAAACGGTTTGCGATAGCTTTGGTATTGGCGGCGGCATCATTGGCGATTTCGGCTGCAGTCATTCGTTCTTTGCGGGTTAGGCTGGAGATTTTGCGGTATTCCGGATCTTCGGTTTCAGAATTCTTTTTGCGTGACAGCTCGTTAATGATCCTGCTTGTTGTAGAGCGGTCTATCCATATTTCGCCCTGATGAACCATTTCAATTGCCTTGAGTATAGTTTCGGCTGTATCGCCTTTTTCAACGATTCCTTTTGCGCCGGCAATCATGGCGCTATCACGCAGTGCTATGTCGCGAGACCCTGTTAACACCAATATTTTTGCACCAGATTTTTGAATCAGGCCAGGGATGATGCTGACTGCGCTTTCACCATTCAGATCAAGGTCTGTCAGGATGACATCGGGTAAAATTGTTGTCAGCACGCTCATCGCTTCAGCTGCGTTGGTCGCGGTTCCAATCACTTCCATTTTAGGTTTCTCACTATCAATGAGTTTTTCCAGACCCCACAGTACGCTGCGGTGATCATCGATCAGGAAAATTTTGATTGGGGTTGCGGATGTGTGCATTTAGCTTATTGCAAGTAAGTTCAAATCATAAAGGGATGCTGACGTGGACGACAGTATACCCATTCGCGTCATTCTTCACAAAACTAGCACCGCCAAGAGATAGTGCGCGTGCATTTATCGAACCTGGAATAAAGTCAGTTTTGGAGTTTTCTGTATCGGATAATTCGTTTGCAATTTCAAGCAACAAATTTTGATTTTCACTGTGCACAGAAATGTAAGCGCGCTTGGTTTGTGTGTGCCTTAAAATATTGCTGAGTCCCTCTGAAAATATTTGCAGAACTGCACCTGCGAGTCGGGTATTCAGACGTATATCGTTATCGCATTTGACTTTTACGTCTATACCATAAAAACGCTTGAAGTGATCCGCCTGTTCCTGAATGGATGATACGAGAGAATCTCTGGCAAGAACCTGGTCTTCGCGCAGTGTAGTTACGTATTTGCGCAATTCAGCTATTGTGGCTTCTGTCATGCATAGTAGTTCACTAATTTCATTTCTAAGCGGATTTTCTGTTCCCGCTTGTCTGTTAAGCGCGTCAAGCCCAAGCTTGAGACCAATATAGGGTTGTATGGTGGTGTCATGGATATCCAGTGAAATTTTGAAACGCTCATGTTTCGCTGACGAGTTTACCAGTTCATCAATGAGCTGGATATTTTCAACGACGTGCGAAATTGATTTGAGCAATTGGTTAATAAACTCAACATCAGACTGTGTAAATTTATGATTTTTCGGGATCAGATAAATTCGTCCTGCAGAACCGTCTTGTTGAAGGTAGGGGACAGTAAGAAAGCACTCTGTATCAAGCAGATTTGCCAGCTCATTTAATTGCGCACTTAAAGGAGTATTTGCTTCAGGTTGAGGTGCGCGGGGAACAAATTTTGACCACCATGGTGGAGTCTGTTCATAGCGAGTGGCTAGTGTTTCGGGCAAATCCAGAAGTATTTTGGAACTCTCATCATTTATAGAAACAGGCTGGTTTTGAATCAGTTTGGCTGATTTGTTATCACTTGAATTTTCATTATCTGCCTCTTCATGCAGGTAATGAGAGATGTAGTAGGAGCGATAAGTTGTAGGATTAGTGGGGCGTTTCAATATGAGTATGCAGGCTTTGGCATCATAAAAATTCAGTATCCGCTCAAGATTGACCCTGATTGCATGATCGTAACCCAGTCGCTGGTTTAACTGGTTGTTTACTTCTTGCAGGATACTCATGCGGCGACGTTGGGTGATTTCGTGCCCACCCCAATAAGAAATCATGTAACCAAGAGTAAGAAGATAGATAGGGCGAACCAATGACTGGTCAAAACCGAATTTTGCACCGGGCTCGAACCACAAACTGGCCAGAACAAACAAAATGACTGACGCACCGGTTACCAGCAAACCTTCCTGGATGCCGCGTGAAAATGAAGCTGAGAGTATTGCAAACAAGAAGAACGTGAAAAACAGACTGTTTGTCCCCTGTGTCAGGGTTACCAGGTAAGCACAGAACAGAACGTCACCCCAGTGTGTATCACGCGGTGGCGGGGCAGAAGGGTCGCGCCGGAATGCCATAATTGCCAGCACACAGCTCCACAGACCATATATAGCCAAAGAACTATAAGTCAACGCTGAAAAGATTGCGGGCTGCGTCGGGTCGACATAGATAATAACCAAACCGGAGAAGGCCAAAATACACCTGATCGCAGCGATCATTCGTACATCCACAGACCCGTTGGGTAGATAGGGGTTAGACGTGGCTGCTAAAAAAGTATGCTTATTTATTAATGACATAGATTCCTGTTGAATATCGTGCGTTCTATCTAACTAGTCCTTTTGTGAGGGTAGTCTAACTCTAAACCGTGACATTTGTACTATATTTTGCGTGATTTTTCTAGCTCTACCCTCCTATGAGAAAAGTAGTTATCGCTCATGCCAAGTGTTTTTGTCGTGCGTATATTTCATCCTGCAGAAAAGGTCAGATTGAACAAAAGCATTTTTTACCCGGAGATTGGGTTGATGAAATGCGGTGAAGATGAAGAGTCAATATGCCCTTTATGAGTTTCGACAATTATTGCATCAACAATATGTGGTCTGAAAATAGATTATGAATCATTTGATACTTGCAAGTTCGTGCGCAAACAGCCTCTCTTCCTGGAAACAGGGATTGAGCGGCTTTGTGCTCACAACTTTAATCAAAGACAAGTCATCAAGTAATAGATTAGAAGCGATCAGGGAAGAAGTTGTAAAAATTAATCCCCAGATCCTGCTACTGGATATGAATTTGCTAGGGCGGAATGGTTTGTTTGGTATTGCGACACTGAGAAGATTGTGCTCTGAGACCAAAGTAATCATTTTAACCGGCGATATAAGCGAAGAGATTGAGTGGGAGCTGGTTAAGTCCGGCATGCGTGGTTGTTGCAGTAACGACGCAGAACCCAAACTCCTCAGACAAGTTGTTGAGGCGGTGAAGGAGGGTGAGTTGTGGATACGCCGCTCTTTAACCAGCCGGCTGATCGATGAGTTGGGTAAAACTTCTTTAAAGATTAAAACCTATCGCGCAACCCTGGGTTTATTGAACAAGCTCACCCAGCGCGAATATGACATCGCGGTTCGTGTAGGTAATGGTGAATGCAACAAGAATATTGCCCAGGCTTGTGGCATTACAGAGCGCACCGTTAAAGCACACTTGACAGAGATATTTCACAAGCTGGGCGTTTCAGATCGTCTAAATCTGGCACTGGTTCTTGCAGCTGATAACAGAGTTTCCTGTGCAAATTCAGATGATGAATTTAAAGATGGAACTCGAATAAATGATCACCGACCAAGTGTAAGAAAAAATAGCAGTATTTTTAAACTCAGAGCACAAATGTAGATTCAATATTTTTAGCTGACAATGCGTAATTTTAAGCACTTTAATTTTTAAATAGATCAAAGGATTGACATGGCTACGGCAAATATGACGAACTACTCTATTAATATCGCTGAACAGAATTTGGCTTTTGCCCAAATGAAAACAATAGAAAAAAAGCCAAATTCAAAAAAGGAACGTCGCAACATGTCAGCTCAGATTCTGATGATTCAGGAAAGTGAGCGTCAGCGTATCGCCAAGGATCTGCATGATGGACTTGGTCAGTCGTTAACATTGATCAGGCTTGGACTGGAAGAGTGCGCATCCCTGCTGGATGGTAATGCTTCCAGTTTTGCACGGGAATCTCTCGAACGGCAACGTCAAAAGGTACAGGCTGCGTTTAGTGAGCTGCGCCAGATTGCAATGGATTTGCGTCCTTCAATGATTGATGATCTTGGCATTATCGCAACGATGTCATGGTTTTTCAGAGATTTCGGTAATACCTGCAAACAAATCGAAATTGATAAAAATATATCGGTTATAGAGAGCAGGATACCCGCAAATATCAAAATTACCATCTATCGTATTTTGCAGGAATCATTTAGCAATATTGTCAAACACGCCGGAGCCAATCTCATAAAAGTAAATCTGACAGAAGAGAATAATGTTTTATCTCTCACTATTACAGATAACGGAAATGGTTTTAAAACGGCGGGAAATGCAAAAAGTAATTTACTATCAAGTGGATTCGGATTGATCAGTATGAATGAGCGCGCGAAGATGTCGGGTGGATCATGCGTGATAGATTCAGAGATTGGCAAAGGTACTAAAGTTAATGTTTCATGGCCATCTAATTTGTTATAGAACATTGGTTGTTCAAGTTTCAGTGGTGCTTCAGCTGCAAAATTAACAGTAATTAATTAAGAGAGTTTGAAGGGGTGTTTCATGGTGAATTTTTACCATTGAGTGCAATTTAACACGCCATAGCCCCTACATGAAACTGTGTACTAATGGACTAATTACTTTGTAGATAAAGCTACATCAAACAAGATCGAAGTAGTTGTAATAGAAAAAGAGCACAGATTTTCAGACAAGGCTTCCATTTTTAAGACGCAGTTTGCTTGGTTTTTCATACAAATATAAATGGTTTGCTGTATATAAAAATACTATTAACACTGTATAAAACATACAGTTTTTCGCCCGCATACACTTGTAATTTATTTAGGATAATCAGTCATAACATGAAAATTCACTTTAAAAATATGAGGATAAAACAGTTTAACCGTATAAATTGGGGTGGTTCAAACCCGTCTAGTGTGAATACTTTACAGGGAGTACAGGGTTTTACCCTGCTTGAGCTCTTGGTCGTAATGGTAATTATCGGACTGCTTGCGGGATATGTCGGACCAAAATATTTCTCTCAAATTGGCAAGTCGGAAATAAAACTTGCAAAGGCTCAAATCGATTCCCTGGAAAAATCGCTGGATCAATACCGACTGGATACCGGACATTACCCTTCATCCGAAGATGGTCTGGCTGCGTTGGTGACGAGGCCAGCAAGCGAATCGAAATGGGATGGCCCCTATCTGAAAAAGAGTGTGCCATTGGATCCATGGGGTAATGCCTATGTATACAAAATACCGGGCGAGCATGGCGAATTTGATTTGCTGTCATATGGAAAAGACGGTCAGATGGGTGGCGAAGGGGAGGCGGCCGATGTTACCAACTGGTAAAAAATCATCTTTGACTTGCAAAATTAGATTCCCAAATTTTGACAGGAATTGCCATGCGTTTTGAAGTTAAAGCGCTGCGCGGCAATGAAGGAATGATTGCGTTGATGCTGGATGCTATTGACGTTGCCGACGCTACTGCCCAGGCAGTAGCCCAGAACTATACTGTTATATCGATCAAGGCAAAACGTTCAATGCTTGTTTTGAAAAAATCGAGTAACTACAAATTCCCTTTGGTGCTATTTAGTCAGGAGTTGCTTGCGCTGCTAGATGCTGGATTGGCGTTGGTAGAAGCACTCGAAACACTGGCTGAAAAGGAGCTCAGACCAGAGATTAAAAAAACACTCAAGCAAATTGTGGATCACCTGTACGAAGGTCATCCACTGTCTTATGGATTACAACATTCCGATTTTAATTTTCCGCCGTTATATGTGGCTGCTGTGCGCGCAAGCGAAAAAACGGGTGCACTATCTGAAGCACTGTCACGATATGTAACCTATCAGTCGCAAATGGATGGGATACGTCAAAAAGTAGTCAGTGCGTCAATTTATCCGGCATTACTCGCCGGTGTCGGCGGCTTGGTCATGATATTTTTGATGTTGTATGTTGTGCCACGTTTCAGTCATATCTATGCGGACATAGGTGGTGATCTGCCGTTTATGTCGAGAATGCTGATAGATTGGGGACAATTGATCAGCGATCACAGTGATCAGTTGATGATAGTCATAGTGGTGGTGGCTGGATCACTGGCGTATTTATTTACCAGGCCTTCATTCAAACAATGGCTCACGCTAGCTATATGGCGCCTCCCCACAATAGGCCCGCGTCTGCACCTTTACCAACTGGCTCGTTTTTATCGTTCCCTGGGCATGCTATTGCGTGGAGGAATGCCAGTGGTTACAGCGCTGCAAATGGTTGCAGATTTATTGCAAATATCTTTACGCGATCAACTTGACATGGCTGCAGAAAGTATCCGTGAAGGTATGTCAATTTCACTTTCCATGGAGCAAAACGGGCTGACTACTCCGATTGCGCTACGAATGCTGCGGGTAGGTGAAAGAACCGGAAAAATGGGCGAAATGATGGAGCGGATAGCAAGTTTTTATGAAGAAGAAATGGCACGTTGGGTAGAACGTTTTACCAAACTTTTCGAACCATTGCTGATGGTTTTTATCGGATTGATGATAGGTGGCATTGTTGTACTAATGTATTTCCCTATTTTTGAACTGGCTGGGAGTATTCAATGAATTTTTCCGAAATGATTGCGCCCGCAGCACCTGTTGTGTTCACAACCGAGCAAGTGCGTGAAGCGCGTGCTTCTTCGGTTCGCTTAAAGCGCCGCCTGATTGAGGTGCTCGAAGAGGAGGCAGGGCTGGACTCCAGTGCATTTACACAAGCGCTTGCCGCCACATTGCAATATCAAATGCTGGAAATGAGTGAGCTGCATCAACTGACACCAGCATTCGAAGTATTGCCCTATGCTGAAGCGGTCGCATACCAATGCATTGCGTTGCGTGACCAGGATAGGCGGTTGATTATGGTAATCAGTGATCCGTTTGACATGCGTATTCAAGGTTGGGCGGAGCTTAGGATATCTGAAGCTTTTAGCTGGGGCTTGACCCACCGCAACGATGTAACTGCATATTTGTCACGCCATGAAGAAACATTAAAAGCGATGGACAATCTTGTGGCCGTGGAAGATATGCCGGTATCAGCGCAGACAGCGGGAGATGAGCTGTCCTTCAAGACGATTAGTGAAGATACCAGCCCGGTTGTAAAACTGGTTAATTCAACTGTATATGACGCGTTAAAAATTGGCGCAAGTGATATACATCTGGAGACGGGCCCCACTGGCTTGCATATCAAGTATCGTATCGATGGGGTGCTCACCAGCGTAAGTTCTGTAACCGGTCTGACGTTGGCCGAACAAGTGATATCACGTATCAAAGTTATGTCCGAGCTCGATATCGCGGAGCGGAGGGTACCGCAGGATGGCCGCTTTAAAGTGACGGTACGTGGGCATGAAGTTGACTTCCGTGTTTCCATTATGCCCAGCATCTTCGGAGAAGATGCGGTATTGCGTATCCTGGATAAACAAACCCTGACTGATCAGCTTAAGGGGTTGAGTCTTGCCTATCTTGGTTTCGATACAGAATCGATTTTGGTGGTGCGTCGTTTGGCCAGCGTACCCTATGGCATGTTTTTGGTAACAGGACCGACCGGTAGCGGCAAAACGACAACGTTGTATGCGGCCATTTCGGAAATCAACAACGGCCACGACAAAATTATTACCATCGAAGATCCGGTTGAATATCAATTGCCAGGCGTCGTACAAATCCCTGTCAATGAGAAAAAAGGTCTGACATTCGAGCGCGGGCTACGCTCCATTTTGCGCCACGACCCTGACAAAATAATGGTAGGTGAAATTCGCGATCCCGAAACAGCACAAATCGCGGTGCAGTCTGCTTTGACTGGACACCTTGTGTTCACCACGGTGCATGCCAACAACGTCTTTGACGTGCTGGGTCGCTTCACGCATATGGGCGTAGATCCTTACAGTTTTGTTTCTGCACTCAACGGCATTATGGCGCAGCGACTTGTGCGCGTAAATTGTCCGCACTGTTCTATCGACTATACACCAGACGAACAATTACTTGCTGATTCGGGAATTAAGCGGCACGAAGCAGATGCGATGACTTTTCGCAGCGGTCAAGGTTGTGGTCAATGTCGTGGCACCGGCTACAAGGGCCGCAAAGCGATAGGTGAAATACTTGTAATGACCGACCAAATACGAGAATTAATTATTTCCCGCACCCCGACCCGACTCATACGCGAAGAAGCGCAACGCAATGGAACACGCTTTTTGCGTGAGATCGCGGTCGACATGGTCAGACGCGGTGAAACAACACTACAGGAGATCAACCGTGTTACCTTTGTGGTGTGATGAATTAAGTGTCGAAATGACACCCGAAAAGCTTGTGCTAGTGCGCTTTGGCTGGAAATTTGGAGGCCGTGGGCTGGTCAAATATATAGCCGCGAAAAGCGTAGTAAATTTCCCGCCTGCTTCAAATGGAGAGCCTTCATGGACAGCTGCGATTAGCGCTATTAGAGCAGAGCTGCCTAATCTGGTTCAACGTAAAACGGTTGCCAGGATTATTCTGTCGAATCACTTCGTTCATTACACCTTGGTACCCTGGAGCGATACCTTGAACAGTGCCGCTGAAGAAGATGCGTATGCGCGCCATTGTTTCAAACAACTCTATGGAACAGATGCGGAAAACTGGGAGTTGCGCCTTAGCCCGAATCGTTCGGAACAGCCGCAGATTGCCAGTGCAGTAGATAAACAATTACTAGTCTCGTTACGCAACACCTTTGCGCAACAGGGTATCAAGATCAAATCAATAAAACCACGTCTGATGGCGGCATACAACAATTGTCGCCAAGCATTAAACATGAGCAGTGGCTGGTTTGTCCTGTATGAAGCAGGCTCACTATGTCTTGCAATGTTGAAGGATGGCAACTGGAGAAGTGTTCGTACAATCAGGCTAGGCCAAGACTGGCGTAATACATTGTTGATGGTGCTGGAACGTGAAAGTTATCTGACCGAACCCGCTTTGGCGAGTAGCGCAGTTTTCCTCTGGGCACCAGAGATTGACGAAGCCGCTTTGCCTAAATTCGATAAATGGCAAATCAATATTTTAAACCCGGAAGTACATCCTGCCTTTGTTCAGGAGTACGAAGGACGTTTTGCTTTGGCCATGGGCAGGTGATCAAAATGACGGAACTACAGTTAGACTACCAGAATCGTTCAAAACCTGTCCCCTGGGGCGGAATTTTATTGCTAATAGTTGCGTTAGGCGTGCTGCTGGTTACATCGAATTATTATGTCAATTTGAAAGAACAGTCGGAGCGCTTTGAAAGCAAGGCGCAGAAAATTGAACGGGCAGCAAAAAAACAATACCCCGGTGTACGCTCGGGCGAAAGCATGGCAAAAGAGGTAAAGCGCGCCAACGAGGTGCTGCGTCAACTTAGTTTGCCATGGGGTGGTTTATTCCAGACGATAGAATCAGCAAGCACTAAAAATGTCGCATTACTGGGACTGGAGCCGGACTCTGAAAAGCATCAGGTAAAAATATCCGGTGAAGCAAAAAATATTGAGTCCATGCTTGAATACATCAAAAAGCTGGAGAATCACGATGTATTTGGTACGGTATATCTGCAAAGTCACCATGTTCAACTGCAGGATCCGGAGAAACCTGTACGCTTTGTATTGCAGGCTATGTGGAAGGCAAAACTATGAAAGCTTTCCTGATTAAGCTGCAACAATATCTTCGTACACGGTCAACTGCTGAGTTCAAATTGCCTACACTCAATCGAGTACGTTGGACATCGCGTTATTGGTTGCGACGTCTTGATTTCCCGGGTGTGTTTGCAATAGGCATTTTGGCGATATGCCCAGCATTTTATTTCTCCACAGTTCGTCCAGAACAGGCGCGGCTTGAGTTGGCGCGTGAAAGTGTTGCGGTTCTGAATGAGCAATTCCAATTGGGTGGTAAAACTGCCAATGGCAAAGAATTGAGCCTTGACGAACAACTTGCCGAGTATTACCGGAAGTTTCCCGCTGAAGAGTCTTCTCCAGAATGGCTGGAAAAGCTAATGGCTCAAGCAGCAAATAATGGTCTTAGCCTGAATGATGGCGATTACAAGGTGACACGCGATAATGTAGGCAAGCTTGTACGTTATCAAATGACATTAAAAATAAAAGGGGAGTTTCCTCAAATCAGAAAATTTCTGACAGATTTGCCGACCGTATTGCCGGTCATCGCACTTGAGGATGTGCGTTTTGAGCGCCAAAAAGTGGCGGATGCTGTTGTGGAATCCAAGATTAAACTGGTTCTCTATTTGGAGCAGGCTCCATGATAAGGACATTGTGGTTAATTTTGGTCAAGTGTGCTTTTTTGGGATTACTGCTTGTGTCAAACGACGCAATGTCAGCTCCCGAAGATGTGTCTGATGAAGCGAATACAACACAATCGAAACTTGAACTACCTGCAAAAGAGAAATCTGCAAGTTCCAAGGGGGGGGCAAAACGCTCTCCCGAAGAAACGCGCATCGAACTTGAGCGACTGAACCCGCCAGTAAAACAACATGCCAGCAAAGGCAAAAACAGTAACGCTTTTGGTTCTACATCCTGGTATGTACCTCCGCCACCACCTCCGCCTCCACCACCCGCACCACCACCAGTGCCAACAGCGCCACCGGTTCCTTTTAAATATCTTGGTTTATACGAAGAGGGCAAGAAGTCGGTCATTATGCTTGTCAGGGGTGACCAGGTCTTTACTGTTTCGGTTGGAGACGTAATTGAAAATACCTATCGTATTGATCAAATTGTTCAAGGCTCGATAGAAATTACTTACATGCCACTTAACATTAAGCAGTCAATCAATACAGGCAATACATTATGAAAAACATCTTCAGGGAGAATAGCGTCATGCACAGTATGGAACATAAATTCAAATATCAATTATCACTATTTCTGATAGTGGGCTTTGCACTGGCGGGTTGTGCCGGACAGCGATTGCACTCGGAAGGGCTGACGTTATTGGAGGAAGGCCACAATGAAGAAGGTCTATCAAAATTGGCTGCAGCCAGCAAAGCCGACCCTGACAATCTGGTATTTCGATCGGCACTGATACGCAATCGCGAAATAATTATCAACCGCATGTTGACCAATGCAAGTAGTGAACGTGCTCAAGAACACTATGCAGCTGCACAATCCCTTTATGAAAGGGTATTGCATATTGATTCAAACAATAATGCAGCCAAAGACGGAGTTGCAGCACTTGAAATGGATAAGCGTCATGCTTTAATAATTGCTGACTCTATGGCCTATTTCAAGAAAGGTGATTTTAATAATGCGCAGGCCGTGCTCAAGCCTGTATTGATTGAGAATCAACAAAATGTGCAGGCTATGCTGTTGCAGCGCCAGATTGACGAACAAATTACCAAACTACTCTTGGCCGAACCCGCTTTGCAGGGAAAGTTCAGCAAGCCCGTTACCCTGCAATTCCGCGATGCAAATCTTAAAATGGTATTTGAAGCGTTGTCCCGTACCAGCGGAATTAATGTATTGCTGGATAAGGATGTAAAGGCGGATATCAAGACCTCTATTTTTGTGAAGGATGTTTCCATTGAAGACGCGATCGATTTGATCTTGCTACAAAGTCAGCTGGAGAAAAAAATCATCAGTGACAATACAGTATTTGTCTATCCCAATACACCGGCCAAGCTAAAGGATTATCAGGATTTAAAAATCAGGAGTTTCCATCTGATCAACTCTGATCCTAAGCAGGTTATGTCCATGATTAAAACCTTGCTTAAAACCAAGGATATTCTGGTCAATGAAAAAACCAACTCCATCGTGATGCGCGACACTCCCGAAGCGATTCGTCTTGCTGAAAAAATGATCAATGACCAGGATATCGCTGACCCGGAAGTGATGCTGGAAGTTGAAGTGCTGGAGGTTAACCGTACACGCTTGACCCAGATCGGTATTAACTTTCCCTCTAAGCTCACGCTTACAGCGCAAAGCCCAACACCCAATGCCGGTATGACACTTAATCAATTGCAAAATATTAGTGCCGGTGATCTGGTAACAAGCCCTGCATTGGCTACAACGCTTAACTTAATGATGCAGGATGGCACCACCAATTTATTGGCCAGCCCACGGATTCGCGTGCGAAACCGTGAAAAAGCAAAAGTAATGATAGGTGATCGTGTGCCGGTGATTAACAACGCGGTGACACCTACGGCGGCTGGAAATCCAGTAATTACAGGCAACATCCAATACATGGATGTGGGTATGAAACTGGAAGTTGAACCCGATATCCATCTCGATAATGACATCACAATAAAAATTAATCTTGATGTGAGTTCAATTGTAAAAGAAATCACACAGCCTGCATCCGGTACTCAAGCCTATCAAATCGGTACACGAAATGCGTCTACCATATTGCGCCTGCGTGATGGAGAGACACAGGTACTGGCTGGATTAATTAGCGATGAGGATCGCAGAACATCCAACAAAGTTCCCGGACTTGGCCAGTTACCTTTGCTTGGCAGATTGTTCTCGGACGATGGCAGCAATACCAGCAAAACTGAAATTATTTTGTCTATCACGCCACACATTGTAGGCAGGAAAGCACTGCCTGATGCGCGTGAAGTTGAATACTGGTCTGGTACAGAAGGCAGTTTGCGCACCAGTTCATTGACCATGAAGTCGATAGGTAGCGGAAGTATTGGCTTTAGCAATCCCGTAAAAACTCCAGATACCTCACCAGCGAAAGCAGTGCAGCCTGTCAGCACAATATCACCTGCTGTCGTTGAAAAAACTAACCCAACAATTGAAGTCAAACCCGTGGCTATTTCATGGGACGCCCCTAGCACCGCCAAGGTTGGTGACAAAATCAGTGTCATGCTGAATACGCCCGTGCAATTGGGAGTGAAAAGCCTGAGTTTCCAGATCGGCTATGACGCGTCCGTGTTAAAGGCGGTTGACGTGGCTGAGGGAAATTTAATGAAACAGAATGATGCGCATTCTAATCTGGTTAAAACAATCAACCAGAAGAATGGAATTATTCTGGTTGGGTTATCCGGTACTGCAGCGGGTGAAGCCAGCAGCGGAAATATTGTTACTGTTGAATTTGAGGTGATCGGCGCTGCAGCATCGTCGAATATTTCCGTCAGTCGCATTACTTCCGCTGCGGCGAGTGGCGGCACGATTGCCTTGTCTGCACCAGAACCGCATGTCATTTCGGTAACAAAATGAAACAACGTCATCATTTTGGTTTCACCCTGATAGAGCTGGTGGTCACCGTGGCTATCGTGGGACTGTTGGCGAGCATGACATTGCCGATGGCAGAAATTGCTTCAAAGCGCAACAAAGAACAGGAATTGCGCACTTCATTGCGGCAAATTCGAAATGCATTGGATAGTTACAAATTGGCTGTAGATGAGGGCAAAGTAAAAACATCCGTATTGCAGTCAGGTTATCCGCCCTCGTTGAAAGTGTTAGTGGAAGGCGTTCCGGATGAAACGGACCCCGACAAAAAAAAGAAGCTTTATTTTTTAAGACGAATACCTCGTGACCAGATGTTTAACGATTCTTCAAAATCCGATGAGGAAAGCTGGGGTAAAAGAAGCTACGAAAGTAGTGCCGACTCCCCTGAAGAAGGCGAAGATGTATTTGATGTTTATTCAATGGCTCCTGGTGTCGGGCTGAATGGTATTAGCTATAAAAATTGGTGAGGAGCAGGTGTGAAATGTTTCAACGCATAAAAGGATTTACCCTGATTGAATTATTGGTAGTGATGGCGATCATCGTGCTACTGCTGAGTTTGGCAGTACCGCGCTATTTCCATAGTGTCGACAATTCAAGGGAAACAATTCTTCGCGAAAACCTGTCGTTAACCCGCCAGACTTTGGATAAATACTATGGTGATAACGGAGTGTATCCGGACACACTGGATATGCTGGTGAGCAAAAAATATTTGCGCAATTTACCACTGGATCCGATAACCGGTAGTGATACGACGTGGATTATTGTTCCCCCGGATGAAGCGGAAAAGGGCGGCGTTTTTGATATAAAAAGTGGCGCGCCGGGCAAGGCCAGGGATGGCCGGGATTACAAGGATTTTTAACGGGAAAATGGATACGACAGGTCAATTACGCTGCGGGAATAGAGATAACCAATCGCTGCCTTTGGCGTCTGCCGGTTTTACCTATATTGCGATGCTGATTTTTATTTCCATTATGTCAGTTGTACTGGCTTCGATAGGAGAGGTTTGGCACATGGCGGTGCAAAGGGAAAAAGAAAATGAATTGTTGTTTGTTGGAAATCAATTTCGCCGCGCACTGGATCAATATTCGAGAACTTCGGTACCCGGTGTTAACCGTTTTCCGATGAGCCTGGATGATTTGCTGCAGGATCCGCGATTTCCTAACACCAAAAGACATTTGAGAAAAATATTTATAGATCCAATAACCGGCACGGCAAACTGGGGTTTATACAAGGGGCCGTCGGGTGAAATTATGGGTGTTTATAGTTTGTCGGAAAATGAACCGGTCAAAAAACATAACTTCAATCTGGCTAATGCAAGCTTTGATGATAAAAAGAAATATTCAGAGTGGATTTTTATGAGTACTACAACTCGATTTAATTACGGATTTAAAAGGCAATATAAAAATGCTGAATAATAATATGAGGGTGATATCGTGAATAAAAATCGGCTCGTTGTCGCAGACGATCACACACTGTTGCGCGCGGGCTTGTGCGCCCTGTTGTCACAAGACCCGGAAATTGAAATTGTGGGTGAGGCAGCCAACGGTCGCGACGCTATTCAACTGGTTGGCACACTATCGCCGCACTTGGTGATCATGGACCTGAATATGCCGGGCATGAACGGAATCGAGGCAATTGTCGACATTAAAAGACGCTTCCCCGCAACCAAGGTTCTGGTGTTAACAATCCACAAGACTGAAGAATATATACACGAAAGTTTGCGTGCAGGTGCAGACGGTTACGTACTTAAAGATGCCTCGCATGATGAATTGCGTGTAGCTGTCAAAAGTATTTTGAACGGAAAAACTTATCTCAGTCCCGACATATCGGGCAAGGTCATTAATGGGTATCTCGGTGTGGGCGGTCATGCAGGAGGTTCCTCTTCCTGGGACAAACTGACGCATCGCGAGCGCGAGGTTTTAAAGTTGGTAGCCGAAGGTCATCCGAATAAATACATCGCTGAATTTTACAGCCTGAGCGTCAAAACGGTAGAGAAACATCGCTCAAATTTGATGAAGAAGCTCGGCTTGCACAATACGTCCAAACTAACGGCGTATGCGATAGAAAAAGGACTGGTTGATAATTAATGAACACGTTTAAAAATCAGGATTGTGAAATATGTCTCACTTTGGAGTGATCATTTTGAACCGCGTTAATCGAAGCTTGATATGGGCTGTATTGGTTGGATGTGTTGTATTGCATCCAGCTGTTGCGGGCGTTTATGCCTACACCGATGATAATGGTACGGTGAGTCTTAGCAACCTGCCGCTCGATAACCGTTACCAGGTACTGGTTGAGGATCAGAAGGTTGAAGTTGTGGCGGCTAAAAACGCGATTGAAGAACAAGCTTCTAAGGAAGCGCTTAACGTTGCTCAAAAGCCGCTTTCAATAACAGAAAACAAACTCAAATATCACAAGATTGTTGACACTGCCGCGCGAACCTACGGGCTGGATGGTGCATTACTGCATGCGGTGATCTCGGTGGAGTCTCGCTATAACTCAAAGGCGGTTTCAAAGAAAGGCGCAAAAGGCATGATGCAACTAATGCCTGAAACGGCATTGCGTTATGGCGTTAAAGATTCATTTGACCCCGCTCAAAACATCAATGGCGGGGCTCAATATCTGCGCGATCTGTTAAAAACCTACAACAAGGATGTGAGATTGGCGCTGGCTGCCTACAATGCGGGAGAAAACGCAGTAGCGAAATATGGGAATCGAATTCCGCCAATAAGGGAGACACGCGAGTACGTTCCCAAAGTACTTGATTATTATAGAAAATATCGTATTGATTTGTAAGGGGGAAATTGGGAGTGTTCTGTACTGCAGTACGCAGTTTTTTCTACAGTGTTCCCCTACTCGAAAATACAGTTTTCACCACTAATGAATACAGGGTTTGCCGAACTGCTTAATTATGTTGGGTGGTTGACAATCGTAACTGTGTAATAGTTTTTTTATGGGTGCTTTGCTCGATTGTAAATGGGCATGCGTTTTAAATGTGTAGGTGTTAAAAGTTTTGAAGTGTCAGGCACTGAGATACCAACGAAGGGGGTCAAAAAATGACTAGAATATTGCTCTACTACCGCGGATTTGCCGCGTTATTGTGTCTCTTTGCAGCGATGCCAGTAATGGCTTCGTCGTTCAGGGTTCAGTGTCCTGCAACAACAACCTTGCATCCTAATGCGCCAGTGCTGGATGTATTGGGGAATCCGATAGAAGATCCGGCACATCCTGGTTTTGTAAAGTGCCAGGAAATATCCGGTACGGACGGTTTTGCCACGATGGGTGACGGAAACCAGATTTATCTGTTCGGATTCGGTGCGTTATCAGGCAGGCAGTCGATTGAAAGCGGCTTGCCGGGAACTCAACTGGCATCTGTATTTAATACGACAGGCAGCGCAAACGCCGGCAGTATCGAGCCAGCCGAAATCATGAATCAGGGTATATTAGCTGCAAATGCACCTGGCCCCATGATGTCGATCGATGAAGATGACGAATTCTTCCTGACCCTGAGCAACGTGGGCATGATTATGCGTCCTGACTTGTTCGAGCAGCATACGGTTCACTTCCACGGTTATCCAAATGCCTCATCATTCTTTGACGGTGTACCAGATGCCTCAGTGGCCATTAATATTGCGGGCAGCTTTACTTATTACTATACCGCACCAGATGCAGGTACTTATTTTTTCCACTGCCATATCACGCCACCAGAGCACTTGCAGATGGGTATGGAAGGTCAGCTCTATGTGCGTCCGCGCCAAAACCGTTTAGCAGCGGGTACTGATCTGGGTACAGCACTGTTGACTGCAAATAAAAAGAATCCGGGTGCAGATGGGGTTAATTGTTCGGACATATTGTGCACCGGCCAAACTCCTTTACCGGCGGCAGCGATTGCTACAGGTACGAGCGGTGTGGCCCAGCCGGTAGGTGGTGCAAAATATGCCTATAACGATGGTGATGGGTCAACGCGCTACGATGTGGAATACCCGATACAAATTATGGGTTTTGATCCTAATTTCCACTACGTTGGTATGACATTCAACCCCGAAGCCTTTGTCGATATGAAAGACAAATACTTTATGATCAGTGGCCGCAGCTATCCAGATACGATTAATCCTGATCCAATCTCAACGCTGGGTGCGGATGGTGTTTCGCGTATTTCCCAGCCTCAACCCACGCTGATCAAATTAGCGCAAGGTCAAAAAGCACTGTTGCGGATCTCTGACCTGAATATTACAGAATTCCATACTGTCTCCACAGTTGGTATTCCGATGACTGTTATTGCGGATAGTGCTCGCCTGTTGCGTGATATGGCGGGAAATAATTTGTATTACAACACCAACTCAATCACCCTTGGCGGTGGCGAGAGCATGGATGTAATCCTTGATTCGAGTAATGTTCCCAAGGGTACTTACTTTCTTTATACGACAAACCTTGATCATCTGTCTAATGACGCCGAAAACTTTGGCGGCCTGATGACCGAGATCGTCGTTAATTGACCGGGAGAACAACGATGAATTACTTGAAAGTCAACAAGCTTGGTGTTGCAAATCGCATGATTTGCAGCGCGCTGGCAATAGTGGGATTGCTGTGTGCAAGCACGGCAAACGCGGAGGTGCCGGGTATTACGGGTACTACATTTAATCTGGTGGCCAGTGCGGACTTTACCAGTCAGCCTGACGGTGCCATGATTTACTCTTGGGGTTATGGTTGCGGTTCCACTCCGAGCTTCCTGCCGGCACCTGCGGCTGGTTCTGCGGGGCCTGCGCCTACTTGTCCAACGATGCAATTGCCTGGACCTACGCTGATCGTAAAAGAAGGCGATACCATTACCGTAAATCTGACGAATAATTTGCCAGCCGCCGCAGGCAATACTTCGATCATTTTCTCCGGTTTTGATGTAAAGGCTAGCCCAGTAGTGACGGGCCCAACCGGTGCCAAAGCTGGTCTGCTGACTACCGAAGCACCTGTCGGCAGTACCGTGACTTATACCTTTGTCGCAGGTAAGCCTGGTACCTATGCTTACTACAGCGGTTCGCAACCGGAACTGCAAATTGAAATGGGCATGTATGGCGCTGTTATCGTGTTGCCGGCAACACCTGCAGTCGGCTGTGCAACGGGTCCTTTCTCGCTGGCAGCTTCGGCTTATGACCATGCGGCTACCTGTTACGATCGTGAGTATCTGTTCCAGTTTGGTGAAATTGATTCGCGCATACACGAGCAGGCGCAAGCTCAGGTATTGGCTTGTCCAACTGCTCCCTGCCCACAAATTAACGTGACAATCGAGCCATATCGTCCAAACTATTACATTATCAATGGTCGTTCGATGCCGGATATTATGGATACTTCGTACTCGGCGAATTATGCGCACCAGCCTTATAACGGCAACCCGCACATACATCCGGGCGAAAAAATGTTGATGCGCGTCATTGGCCAGGGACGTTGGCAACATCCATTCCACTTCCACGGTAACCATGCACGTGTACTTGCTCGTGATGGCAATTTACTGTTAAGTCAGTTTGATCCAACCAAATTGGCGGGCCCGTTGGAATTTACTTTCCCGACAGTGTCAGGTCAGTCTATCGATGCAATTTTCAGCTGGACCGGCAAGGGTTTAAATTGGGACGTGTATAACCATAAGGCAGGAGACGCTTCAGTATGTATTCCTGATACAAATGGTTATTACACTACAGCCAGCGGCGCACCACTTACTGCACCCAACTATGGTGAATGGTGTGCCGATCACAATAAGCCGATTCCTGTTATTGCACCCGATCCTCAGATAATGGCAAACGGCCAGTGGTATGCCGGTACACCCTATCTGGGAATACAAACTTCGAATGGCGGGTTCAATTCGACCCCCTTGCCACCTGGCACACTTAACCAGAACGGCCCTTCGACAGAAGCAGGATATGCGTATATGTGGCACTCGCACAATGAGCGTGAGATCACTACCAACGACGTATTCCCGGGCGGGATGATAATGATGATGCTCGTCGATCCCAATAGCTGGTTTATCGACGAAACGTTATAACGCGATAATCGCGAGGAGAAAAAGAAGTCATGAAATCCATTTACTCTCAAATGATATTACGGTCAGTACTTTCCGTATCGATGCTCTTGATGGCTAGTACATCAATGGCGGCCACTACAACAACAGTCAATCTGACTGCCCAGCGCATGAGCAGTGTGATGCCGGACGGCAACAATGTTCAGATGTGGGGTTATTGCACCACAGGTAGCTGCACAGCAGCCTGGACTCCGGGACCGACGATCACTATTCCCTATGATGCTACAGGCACGAATCTGCAAATTAATTTGCAGAATAATCTGCCAATGCCAACCTCAATCGTGATATTGGGTCAGTTGGGCGGCGGACTAGGAGCGATCACCAGAATGCCAGGCCCAGTACATGCCGGCCAGACGAATACGACATTCCCGGGAAATGGCACGGCAGATATTGCCTTTACGCCGCCAGGCCAGTCTGATCGGGTGCGCTCATTTGCGACTGAAGTGCCGTTTGGTGCTACTACGCCAACCAGTCTGAGCTGGAATAATTTAAAGCCAGGTACCTATATCTATGAGACAGGTACCCTGCCTTCGATACAGGCACCAATGGGCTTGTATGGTGTATTGATTGTGACCCGGGCGCCGGTAGATGCGACAGCGACAACTGCCTTGGTTGCAGGTAACGCCTATCCAGGTGCAAGCACTGCGGTAACCTACGATACTGACACCGTGATGCTGTTCAGTGAAATTGATCCGGTACAAAACCGCGCAGTTGATGCTGCGGCAATGGACAATGCTGACCTGACCAAGCGTTTCAATGATCCAACTTGCAGCCCGAATGCAAAATGCTACCCGGCCGCGGTCAACTATACGCCAGCCTATTTCCTGATCAATGGTCAGGCGTTTGATAAAACCCATCCGGAAAAATCCACCTTCCCGGTTGCGGTCTCAACAGCCGCCGCCAGCGGTAATGTGCTGGTGCGTATGTTGAACGCCGGCTTGCGCACGCATATTCCTACCGTTGTAGGATTGGGCATGTCGCTGGTAGCCGAAGACGGTAATGTGGCTCCGGGTAATGCAAAAATTCAAAGTGAAGTCTTGTTGACCGCGGGTAAAACATTTGACATCGTGGTTAAGCCGTTGCAAGTAACGCCGGCTCCAGCCACGGGTGCAGCTTTTGCACCAGCAACCTTTGCCGTATTTGACCGTAAATTAAATCTGACAACAGCAAACCAGCCTGATGGTGGTATGCAAGGCATTATTCAAGTTGCAGGCGGCGCGTTGAATGCT
>Ga0315270_10000516_pt1 | contig 21565 bp, 22 predicted proteins | sample C1_bottom_MG_FD_204932 | JGI IMG/M metagenome (GOLD analysis project Ga0315270, IMG submission 204932) | Sediment microbial communities from Yellowstone Lake, YNP, Wyoming, USA - C1_bottom | ecosystem: Environmental > Aquatic > Freshwater > Lake > Sediment | place: USA: Wyoming | collected...
CGTAAAAACCAAAACACAGAATCACATACCAACTACCGGTAATGCCTGTGATAGTTGTCACGGTACTTCAAATAATTACACCTCCTTTGTGGCAACAGGGATGACAAACGCAAAGATTCATAATTCATCCACCTGGACGACCTGTTTGACCTGCCATAACGGAAGTTACGTATCGCAAGGTACGGGCATCGATGCTACCGGGGCACGTGCGATGCCGAATGGTCACGTGTCGACAAGTGGTGCGGCGTGTAGTGGATGCCATGCTACAACGGCTTGGTTGCCAGCAGGGTTCAACCATACTGGAGTGGTCGCTGGTACGTGTGGAACTTGTCATATACCGGGCACCAATGGAGCCAAAACAAAACCTGCTGGAACCGCACATATTCCCGTATCAGGTAACGCATGTGATGCTTGTCATAAGAGCACAGCGCTGGGTGGATTTGCAACACACACAATGAACCATACCAATGTGTCAACAACGCCCTGCGCAACTTGCCATAGTGCGACCTATGCGGGTCTAGGTGTAAGGGTTAAACCGAGTGGCAATGGCCATATTCCTACGGCGATAACAGACCCGCAGGATTGCAAAACTTGCCATACGAGTACCGCCGCCTGGACGACAGAGACGATGAACCATAATGGAATACAGGGGACCACCGGTATTACTTGCATAACCTGTCATTTGTCTACTGCACCATACCCAGGAAGGATGCAGAAAAAGAGTACTGGCCATACTAATGGAAAAGACTGCTCCGCCTCAGGCTGCCACAAGCCTCTGGGTACTCGTGGAACGGCGTATAGGAGTTGGTAACTAGCTGCAAATAAATAGTCATAGGCGCGTAAGTAGATTTGCGCGCTTTTTTTTTCTCGCTACTTTTGATTTGGTGAAGACGAAGATTTTGGTAGACAGTGGTGATTAGGAAATGAATAGGGAGCCAAGGTAAAGTGAATATCAAAAGAATACCCCAACAACTTAGGGTGTATTTCCTGGTTACGTGTTATACGTTTGCCTATATCCAGAGTGCAATCGCAGCCCCGCTAGAAGATATTACCCTATTGGCAGAAAAAGACAGGATGGTGGCAACTATAATATTGAGCAGCAAGGTTACCAATGTGCGTTATACCCCAAAGAAAAAGGCGAAGTCACTTAGTATCTTTCTGGACAGGGTGCCAGGGCCGGCGGTAAATGAAGAGTGGCGTGATGATGTGGTATTGACCTCACCACCGTCAAGTTTAATTCCATCGTTTAATGTCAAAGTGGAATTCACGGATCAGTCCGAGCGAATCAAAATTCATGCAAAGTTGCTGATTAATTTTTCACGTGAAGCTGAGTATACAGTCCAACTGGGGAGAGATGGACGCAGCATTATTGTCGGTATTAAAAAAGATCAGGCTGAAAAAATTCAGCCAAAATTTGATAGTAGCTTGCCTCTACTGCCCGAGCTGCTGGAAATTCCATCCAACGCGAGTGAGAACGATAAAAAGGCAGGATCCTTGATGTTGCAAGGACGCAATTTTTTGGCGGTAGGCGATAATTTTCCAGCAATTGATGCGTTAAATAAATTACTGTTGTTGCCGCCCAATGCATCGACACAAATGGCGCAAGAATGGGTCGGCGTTGCCCGTGAAAGAGCGGGACAACTGGATAAGGCCAAGCTGGAATTTGATCTTTATCTAAAACTGTATACCGACCCGGAAGACACAAGGCGAATAAAAGCTCGTCTTGCTTCGCTTGGCAGTAAACCACCCAAGCCCATTGGTGTCACTGCCGAAACAGGTACTGAAAAAAAGAAGCCGACTCAGGTGCTGACCTATGGCAGCATATCGATGCATTATTACCACGGAGCCAGCAAATCGGATACGGTGGATAACTCCAATACGTTCGCCAACACATCGGCACAGACCACATTTTCGACCGTGGATCAGTCAGCTTTACTGACTGCAGCGTATGCAACAGAACGTTTTGTCAGCGAACATTACGACAACCGAATTGTTTTTCAAGGTACCGCCTACACTAACTTATTGCCTGACCAAGTAGGGAGAAACAGTTTGGGAGCGCTTTATGTCGAAGTTAAAGACAAGCTATACGACTACTCTGCTCGTGTGGGCCGGCAATCACCCAGTGGAGGGGGGGTGTTGGGCAGATTTGATGGCGCGAGTATCGGCTATGGTTTGACACCCTCGGTAAGAGTGAATGCTGAAGCTGGCCAGCTCTCTGACAATGGTGATGTTAAGCCAGTCTTTTATGGAGCAAGCGTAGACATGGGCCCCGTATCAGTTTTTGCGGTAAACCAGACAACAGAAGGTTTGATCGATCGCAGGGCGGTGGGAACAGAAATGCGTTACTTCGAAACCAACAAAAATGCATTTATGTTGCTGGATTATGACATACTTTTTAAAGGGTTAAACGTTGCGCTATTGCAGGGTACTTATACGCCCACACCCGAAAATACGATCAGCCTGTTCATCGATCATCGTAGAACTCCCTATTTGACTACACGTAACGCTTTGAATGGATCTAAAACATCTTCGCTTGCCGATTTACTTCAAGTCATGACGACCGATGACATACGCACTTTGGCGGCAGGCCGAACTGGTACGTCCAATTTGGCACAGTTAGGCGTAACGCAACAAGTATCTGCCAAGTGGCAAACAGGTGTAGATGTGCGCGTATCCAATTTTGAATCGTTGGCTGCTACCGGAACGCAGATTGATCCTTTTGTCGATCCAAATTCGCCAGTTGGAACCCCTGGGAGCCCTACTGACCCCTTGCTGATTCAAGGATATGTACCAGATTCTGGGGCAAATGGAAACGATTGGGCTATCTCAACACAATTATTGGGAGCCAACCTGTATTCCACTCAGGATGTAACAGTATTAAACGCAAGCCTGTTGGGGAGTCCGCTATACCACGGTTATTCTGTCTATATGTACACACACCGTAATTGGAATGAAAAATGGTCAATGGATGTGTCGCTACAATTCTTTAAACAGAATTTTGATTCTGGCTTGGCTTCGTCCAGAATATTACCTTCATTGAGAACGTCGTACCAAATCAAACAGACGGTGAATGTGGATATGGAAGTGGGTTATGAAATAAACCATACAGAAAACGGACCTATATTCACAGATGGAACCCGGAATTTTTATTCTTTTGGAATACGCTGGGATTTCTAAAAGTATAAACAGGATTTTTAAAATAATACGACAAGTAAGTTTACAATTTCAACATCTGATAATAACAGTCAACCAGATACGGGTCCAAAATTCATCCCGAGTGAAACGCGTCTATCTTTGCTGAGATTAACACTAACCGAATGCAGTACCGCGGGGGCAAAGAATACAAACATGCCTGCTTGAGGTGTCACCAAGGTGCGGCTATTGGGGTCAACAATGACCAGATCGCCTGAATCTTCGGGAACTTGTACGTAATAAACCCCCGATAACAATTCGTCATAGTCATCATGGTTATGCTCAGTGGTCGACTCATTTGGTCCCATGTCATTTATCCAGAAGCCACTGCGCAAATATTGTGAGGAATCCAGCAAGATTTTTTTGGCGAGTGCTTCAGCTTGCGTCAATACCGTATTGATTGATGGAATAAATTCGCGAGCAAGGTATCGATTTTCAAATCGTCCACCGAAAAAATGGCTACATTTGAGAAAATCCGTATCACGCATTTGCAAATAGGCCTCCATAATCTGCGGATTAATTTTTTCAGCTTCCGGCATAAAGCCAATGTGTAATAACGAGTTGTGACTCAACGACATTCCAATATTTGCGGGCATAAAGACGATAGTTAAAATTGCTCCTGGTTGAGTAAAAATCGCCATTTTCCCTCTGCAATTGTAGACAAGGGTATACGACCTAACCGAATACGTTTCATTTCCACTACAGATAGGCCCACTTTGGCACACATACTTGCGATATCGTTGCGTTTCACCCCCTTAATTGCGAAGCGTAATTTATTCTCACTTTGCCAACTGGCTTTAATTGATACATGACTGCTCATATTGGCAGCTGCAGTATTGAGAAGTTTGAGGCCGTCTGGCAACATTTCGCCGGAGACTGTAATGATATATTCCTGTTCAATTTTATTGGCGTCATCCTTTAACTTGCGGGCTATACGCCAATCCTGGGTTAAAACGACCAGGCCACCCGACAGGCGACCAAGCGGTGCGGACAGTTTGAGCTCTTTAAGGTGCCGTTTGATAAACCGGTTGGGTGAACGGTCATCAACAGCATGATTATCCGATTGAATAATTGGCAAGCCGGATTTAAAGCGGCTTTCTACATCATAACCGGCAGGTTTATTGAAAAGAAAAGTAACGTCCACTGGGGCTTCTAATTGAGCTTGAGAAGCAAGCTCAATCACTTGTTCATCCTGCACGTGAAAGCCGGGTTCATCGACAATAGCGCCATCAACATGAACATAACCGTTTTCAATATACTTCACGGACTCACTCCGGCTACAGCCAAGTTGAGATGACAAACGTTTTGATAATCGTATGGACTCAGTCATCAGTATTCGAAAAGTTTGAGATGTAGGATGAGGCGTAAATTAGAGGAGATGCCAAATGAAAATTAAACCCTGTAATTTAATTAGCTTAGCAGTCTCTTAACTAGTAACAGCGTGGTTAAATTGGTAACAGGTATCGGTATCATTGTAGCTGTTACAGAAAAAAGTTAAACAGATGATAGTCGTATCGATGCAGAGCTGGGAAAAATTTAGAGGGAAGTTGTCTGTATCATATAGAAATGCAAAAACTAGTGCAGGTGAATTTTTTCGACGATCTCAATTTCATCTTCATCTTCTTGCCAATCTTCTACAAACAACGGGTCGCCTGATAGGTCCCATGCCATGGTGTGTACCCGAATGTCAAACCAGTCTCTGAACATGTCCAGAGTACGTTCTTGGGGCCATGAGGCTTCATCTTCCACCCAACCCAATAACATGTGTTCAAATAAAGATTCCCAGCGGGCTTCTATCCATTTCTCAGAGTCTGAATTGTCGTTAAATTGGGGAATCAGGAAGACTTCATTGTCCTCGCTCAATTCCTCGAGGGTAAGTGCTTCATCATCCGGATCAACATCATTCAACCAGTCCAGAAACGGTTGTTTAGGCGCGAGTAAAATGACTGTTCGATTGATTGTAAAACGAGGTGTGCTATTCATAAATATTCCATCAATAGAAACTACTCAAAAAAATACACATTTTGGACTATAGCAGAGCCTCGACGGATCATACTACTTTCTAAACAATCGTTAAATATTTTTTAGGTCAACGCAGGGAGTTGTTGAGTAAGTGCTGATTTTTCACTCACCGCTGTTCCCATCAGCGCAAACCCAAGCAATTGCCCGTTGGTATGATTGAACACAGCCCTGACACCATCAACCGTCCCTTCTACTTTCCATTCGCCTTCTGCGTTGGGTTCGGGCGGTGAAACAACAGTCGGGCAAGCCGGTGTTTTAACAGCTACCGGCATTGCGGGGTAATGCACCGGGGTAGGGTTGCCTGTGAGTATGGGTGCAAGGGCACGTGCAGCCTGCATAATGGGCATGACAAAGGGTAAAACATGGCCATCTACCTCGGCGCAATCTCCCAAAGCGTATATATTATCAAAGTTGGTTTGTAATAATTTATTGACGACAATGCCACGATGAATGTTGATCCCCGCTGCTGCTGCCAAGGTGGTGCGCGGCCTTAATCCCACAGCAGACAAGACTACATCTGCGTTGATGATTTCACCATTGGCCAGGGTTAACTTGTAACGTGCGCCGTCACGTTGCACATTATCGGTCGATGTCCCCAAATGGAAGATGACACCTTCATTTTCAAGTTTGCGCTGGATAAATGCGGCAGATTCCGGCGGGAGCAATCGACCCAACAGCTGGGGTGCCAAATCGATTACCTGCACCTTATAACCACCTATAACCAGATCATTCGCAAATTCACATCCAATTAGGCCGGCACCAAGTATCGCGATTTCTTTTTTTCCATCTATGGCGAGTCGAAAGCGACGATAATCATCAAGATCATTCACCGACAAAACGGCGTCTGCTCCGTCTCCATGCAAGGGTAAACGGATTGTATCCGCGCCCAAGGCTAGTACAAGTTTGCTGTATTGAAATTGTTTTCCATTAACGGTTATCTGATTCTGCTTTGGGTCAATAGCGCTTAAAGTGGTATGCGCCATGACCACAACCTTGATTTCAGCGGCCATCTTGGCTGCATCTTTCATTAGTAAAGCGTCAGCGCTTTTTTTCTGTGCAAATGCATTGGAGAGCATGGGTTTGGAATAAAAACCACCATGATCTTGGGTGATAATGACAACAGGCGTTTCAGTATCAAGCTTACGAAATTCACGTGCTACCGTGTAGCCTGCAAGCCCACTACCCACTATGACAACAGGCTGAGGTGTCATGATTTAACTTCAACCATTTCAAAATCAGATTTGGCAACGCCACAATCAGGGCAGGACCAATCAAAAGGGACGTCATCCCACTTCGTACCAGGGGCGATACCATGGTCGGGATCCCCTTTGGACTCATCGTAAATATAACTGCAGACCATACATTGCCAGACCTTCATTGCTTGATCCTTTTTAAAAAATAAATTGTATAAATAGTAGGTTGAGTTGTTTCTGATGTTCGGCTAAGTATTTGTCTATTCACTTGGCTGTTGAAATTATGCAATCCGTCTTATTGGTAGAGAAAGATTTTACACGTCTATTGATTACTAAGCACAGGGCAAAGCTCAAATTTTCACAACTATGGAAATCACTAGCCAATTTATGGCTAGTGAAGTGAAAGATTAGAGGGGATTAACAGCCTCAATTGAGGATATGGTCTGACCCGTTATGAACGCATAATCCGAGGCGTTAGTAATAATAAAACAGTAAGTGGAATTTGCTGGGGGTTAATTTGATGTATTTCCAATTTAATGGGGGGTAAATAATGCTCGAAATGCAGTGGATTGCCAATTATCTGATGTTGGGATTATTCGTGGGTTATTTATCCGGGTTGCTGGGTGTAGGCGGGGGGCTGGTGATGGTACCCGTGTTAACGTTTATGTTTGAAACACAGCATTTCCCTCCCAACACTATTCTACATATGGCACTTGGTACATCGATGGCGGCAATATTTTTTACAACCATCTTTACGACCTATCAACATCATAAACATCAGGCAGTTAATTGGAAGGTTGTTCGATACATGACACCGGGCGTGTTATTGGGAACAGCAGTAGGCGGATTGCTGGTGGGATTTGTCGCCACACGTTATCTGACCTTTTTCTTTGTGTTTTTTGTGTATGCCGCAGGTATCCAAATCTTGGTAGGGTTCAAACCTGAGGCAACACGTGAGCTCCCATCACATAAGGGACTAACCTTCTCGGGGATGGTGATTGGTTGTATTAGTGGCATTGTGTCAATCGGAGGAGGAGTCCTGAGCGTTCCCTATTTGCTATGGCATAAAGAACCTTTACGCAACGCCATTGCAACAGCGTCTGCACTCGGGTTTTTTATCTCATGTGGCGGGACGATAGGGTATGTCCTGACCGGGCACTATAAAGGCGTTGATTTACCGCCATTCAGCATGGGTTATGTTTATCTGCCCGTCTTGATATGGCTCATAGTGGGAAGCCTGATCACGGCGCCGATTGGTGCAAAGGGAACGCATAATATGCCCGTCGGTAAACTCAAGCGATTTTCCGGCCTATTGTTATGTGTGTTGGCAACGAAAATGTTGTTTAAATTATTTTGAAAGTGATATCAAATTATTTATGTTGTTCAAGTAGATAAACAATATCAGGAAACCCCTGCCTTTGTGCACTGTCCAGGTCAACTAATTTACCTTCCTTGTTCCTTACCTGAATTGCCCCTCGTTGAAGTAACAACTTAACATTTTCCTGGCGTCCAGCGGCCACAGCATAAGTCAAAGCTGTTTCCCCATTGGGATTAAGCCGATTGATGTCGATGGCCTGTTTATCGATAAGTGCTTTCAACACTTCCGGCGTGGAATTACCGGCGGCAATCATGAGTAAGGTGGCATCCGGTTTTAACCCCTTTGGATTGAGATTTGCACCACGTTGGATGAGGGCTAAAGCATAGCGAGCGTAGTCGGGTTTTTCGAGAGCTGCACGAAGGGGAGGTGGAGAAAATTGATAAAGGGGCTGATCGATATCGACACCGGATTGGAGCAATTTTTCAAAGCGTGGAAAATCATTCAGCTCTATTGCACCTTGTAACGATTCGTCAAGCTGTTGCTTTTGCGCGCGCTCAACTTTTTTATACGCTTCTTTTCGCCGAGCTTCCTCTGCTAATTTAAGGGCATGTTCTCTCTTGATATGCAAGATAGATTTGCCGTTATATCGTTCGGTTTTACCAACAAAAGACTGTTCACTGAGTGATTTTCCCAGCTCAAATATTTCTGCTTGATAAGTAATCTCGGGGTCACTCCAGATACCTCCTTGGTCAGAAGAGAAACTTTGATAAACCGCCATAATCTTTTGTTCGTCGTTATATTCTGCAGGGTCGGAGCCAAGTCTCATCAGCGAAATTGTGTCCATATTTTTGGTGCTTTGGTCATCCACTTTCGGTTTGAATTTAATGGTGTCTCCTAAAAGCGGAATTTCGTAAACCAGGCGATGTTTAATCGGCAATAAAAAGGCCCTATCCGTAGCGGGCGTTAACGCTTTCTCATAGAGCTGGTTACGAACCAAGGCTGGCTGTCGTGATGCTACGGTTGTCAAAATAAGATTGTCTGGTAAGTTCTTGGCGCTAAACCAGTCAGAATTTTTTTGTTTAAAACTCCCGGTAATTATGGGGATACCTTTTACAGAACCAAACAACGAACAGTCTTCACTACGTTTAATGTCCGAGGGCACGTTTTTATCGATCACGCCTTGCGGATTCACATACCAGACCTCATAGTTTCCACGATCATAGATTGTCGTGACAACAGCGGGTAAGTGTTCGGCTATTGGATCCCATCGATACGTGTCGCGTATGATGAATTTTCCCCCCTCCGCTAGCCCACATTCGATGATGTCCGTGCGTGGGAGGGTAAAAGGAAAAGCGACGTTGCAAAACAACATCAGGGTGAAAATGCAAAATATAAATATATTTATCAAGTCGTTACCCCATGTTTTTTTAAATGCCAAGGGACACATACAAAGGTATTGACCCGATCAATGCGCTATTACCCGCCCAGATAGGCACGTTGGACTTCGGAACTGCCCAGCAGATTCGCAGCAATATCCGTTAACGCAATTTTGCCGCTTTCTAGAACATAACCACGTTGTGCAATTTCCAGTGCCAGTTTTGCATTCTGCTCCACCAGCAAGATCGAGACACCCTGTGCCGAAATATTGCGAATCGTGTCGAAAATTTTATCCACCATCAGGGGGGCAAGACCCATACTGGGTTCATCCAGCATCAATAACGTCGGTCTACTCATCAGGGCGCGTCCCATTGCGACCATCTGTTGTTCACCGCCTGATAGGGTGCCGGCAAGTTGCGTGCGACGTTCAGCGAGGCGCGGAAATAAATCGTAGATGCGCTCAAGATCTTGTGTGATTTCTTTAGGGGAATTGCGGCAATAGGCACCCATCAGCAAATTTTCAAAAACGCTCATGCGTGCAAATACACCACGACCTTCCGGAACGAGTGCGATGCCGTCTTTTACCCGCTGGTGGGTGGGACGGTGCAGCAGAGATTTTTCTGAATAGTGAATTTTCCCACTGTAGGGCAACAAACCAGACAACGCTTTGAGGGTTGTGGTTTTCCCTGCCCCGTTACTGCCGATCAAGGCAACCAGTTCGCCCTGAGCAACATTGATGCTAATGCCTTTCAGTGCCTGTATGCCACCGTGCGCGACTTTTAAATCGTTCACCTCCAGCAAACTCATGCGGCACTTCCCCCGAGATAAGCAGTGATGACGGCGGGATTGCCACGAACGTCTGAAGGCAAACCTTCGGCAATTTTTTTTCCATAGTTGAGCACTGCTATTCGGTCGCACAGTTCCATAATGAGTTTCACATCATGCTCAATTAAAAAGACCGTGATGCCACGGCTACGAATATTTCTCAGTAGTATTATCAGTTCTGCAGTTTCGGTGGCATTCATGCCTGCGGCGGGTTCATCCAGTGCGAGGAGTTTGGGGTCAGTTGCAAGCGCGCGTGCAATCTCGAGCCTGCGTTGTTCCCCGTATGACAAATTTTTGGCAAGTGTATGGACGGGGCGATTAATGCCTACATAACGCAATAACTCATGCGCGTGTTCCTTGGTGGTACGCTCTTCACTTCGTGAGGAAGCATTGCGCGTTAAAGCTCCCCATAAACCGGTACGGGTGCGTAGATGACGTCCCACCATGATATTTTCCAACACGCTCATATTCGCAAACAGCCGAATATTTTGAAAGGTACGAGCAATTCCTGCTTGTGCCAATACATGTGGTTTGCAGTTTGAATATAGCTTGCCTGCAAATGTGAAATTGCCAGTATCGAGTTGGTACAAACCGGTAAGAATATTGAACAAGGTGGTTTTGCCAGCGCCATTGGGGCCGATAAGCCCGTAGATTTCACCTTCCTGAATATGCAGTGATACATCGGTGAGTGCATACAAACCACCAAAGTGTTTGTCCACGTTTGAGACTTGCAACAGGGAAGGGCTTGTATGTTTTTTATCACTCATGGCGGTTTTTATTAGAGTGATATGGAGGGTTATGGATTAGTTTGTATATCAGAGTTTTTAAATCCCCCCTGTTCCCCCTTTGCGAAAGTGGGGAAGTAATTGTGTGTTGGCCGAAGAAATTACCCCGCTTTATCAAAGGGGGGGCAGGGGGGATTTGTCGTCCAATCAAGACTGAAAAACTTTTAGCGTTTTGCATCATGCACAGACTCCTGTTCACGTTGTGCAATCGACACTTCTGCTTCAAGTTCGCGACGACGTATGCTTGAGGGCCATAACCCTGCAGGGCGCCACAACATCACCACAATCAGCGCCACACCAAACATAAGCATGCGCATACTTTCCGGATCAACGATGGTTTTACCGAGTAGCCATTGTTGAAGTGGACCCGCACCACTGCGGAAAATTTCGGGCAAGATGACCAATATGACGCCTCCCAGCACCACGCCGCCGATGTTGCCCATGCCGCCCAGCACGACCATGCATAAGATCATAATGGATTCCATCAGGCTGAAACTTTCCGGACTGACAAAGCCCTGGAAGCCGGCAAACAGACCGCCTGCCACCCCCCCGAAGCTAGCACCCATGACAAACGCCAGTAACTTGATGTTGCGGGTGTTGATACCCATCGCTTCCGCAGCGATTTCATCTTCGCGTATCGCCATCCAGGCGCGACCGATGCGAGAATCCTGCAAGCGTGATGAAGAAAAAATGACCAGTAGTGTCAGTGCAAGAAACAGGTAGTAGTATAGGTGTACCGAAGGGAAAGTAATCCCCAACAATTCGTGGGTACGACTGAGTGAAAATTGACCAAATTGAATGGGATCAATCTGGCTAATGCCCTGTGCACCATTGGTGATGTTAATGGGGGCATTCAGATTGTTAAGGAAAATACGAATGATCTCGCCAAACCCAAGAGTAACTATTGCCAGGTAATCGCCGCGTAATTTAAGCGTGGGCGCGCCCAATAGCGCGCCAAAGAGACACGCAACCAGCGCACCTATCGGTAGAATTATCCAGAATGGAAGATGTAGACCAAGCTGTGGAGAGGCTAGCAGGGCATAGGTGTACGCACCAACCGCAAAAAACGCGACGTAACCGAGATCAAGCAACCCGGCGTAACCTACGACAATATTCAGGCCCAGTGCAAGCATAATAAACAATAATGCAAAATCGACGATGCGTACCCAACCGCGGCCAAAAAATTGATCGGTGATAAAGGGCAATGTGACCAGTAGAATTAAAATTACGGTTAGTGCCAGCCATTTGTGGCGTGGGGAAAAATTAAGCACGTTCTGACACGCTTTCTCCGAGCAGACCAGAAGGACGGAAAATCAGTACGGTGATCAATACCGCAAACGCAAACGCATCCTGATAATTGCTGCCCAGTACACCACCCGTTAGTGCCCCGATATAGCCTGCGCCGAGGCTTTCGATGAGCCCAAGCAGTACGCCGCCCAACATGGCACCGCGGAGGTTGCCAATACCTCCGAGCACGGCAGCGGTGAACGCTTTAAGTCCCAATAAAAAGCCCATGTAATAATGAACGACGCCATAGTTTGCACTTACCATTATGCCGGCAATGGCTGCCAGCGCAGATCCCAACATAAAGGTAGTGGAAATGACCTGATTGATATTGACACCCATCAAGCTTGCTGCAGTTTGGTTTTCGGCAACCGCGCGCATGGCACGGCCCAGCCGGGTACGATGCACGAGCAGCATGAGTCCCAGCATTACCGTAAGAGCGACAATCACAATCGCAATTTGTACCTGGGTGATGATGGCACCACCCAGGTTGTGTGAGGTATTGGGGAGCAATGTGGGAAAGGCGTGATATTCGCGCCCCCATATGATCATCGCCAATGTTTGAAGCACTATCGAAACACCAATTGCGGTAATGAGTGGTGCCAGCCGCGGAGCATGGCGCAGTGGGCGATAGGCAATGCGTTCGATGCTGTACCCGAGCGCCATGCAGACTGTCATGGCAAAAACGATGCTCAGGAGCAAAACGATTAACGGCGTTAATGCCGTCGTCAGCAGAAATTGTATCGACATCAGCGCCACCATTGCACCGATCATCACCACCTCACCGTGTGCAAAATTAATCAGTCCAAGAATGCCATAGACCATGGTGTAACCGAGTGCAACCAATGCGTACACGCTACCCTGAACCAACCCGTTGATGATTTGCTGCAGGAACGTTTCCATGAGGCGCTACAAATAAAAAGCGACACGTGAAATAACTGTGTCGCTTTGGGTTGAGATAAAAATAATCAAGGTGCGGGTGAGGTGCCCATGGTTTCTGCAGGCAACCACTTGCCTTGCTGAACCTGGTAAAGGGTAATGGCACCCCCTTGAAGGTCACCTTTATCATCGAAGGTGATTGTTGAGGTGACGCCTTCGTAGCGCATCTTGGCTAATTCGGGCAGATATTTTGCAGGCTCTGCTGAACCCGCTTTTTGCATGGCAGCAATCATGACGTTAGTGGCATCGTAGCAATAAGGCGCGTATAACTGAATCGCTTGTTTGAATTTTGCTTCATAACGTTGAGCAAAATTAAGGCCGTTGGGCATTTTGTCCAGAGGCACGCCGGGCAGAGAAGCGTACATACCCTCAGCCGCCGTACCCGCCAACTCGGGCATTTTGGGAGTATAGCCACCGTCGCCCATCATAAATTTGGCAGTGAGCCCCAGTGATTTAAGTTGCTTCACCATCGGCACACCTTGTGGATCCATACCGCCGAAAAATACCAGGTCTGGTTTTTTACCCTTGATGGAGGTAAGCACTGCGCTAAAGTCGACTGCCTTGTCGGTAGTGTATTCATGTGCAATAACTTTTGCACCTTGCGCGGTGGCCGATTTGATAAATTCATCCGCCAAACCCTGGCCATAAGCAGTGCGGTCATCGATCACGGCGATCGTTTTGGCGTTTAACTTTTTAACAGCAAAATCACCCAGCACTTTGCCTTGTTGACCATCATTCGCCATCACACGAAATGCTGTTTTAAAGCCCTGTGCAGTGTAATTGACGGCAGTAGCGGAAGGTGAGATTTGCGCAATACCATTATCGTTATAAATTCTCGCAGCGGGAATCGTGGTGCCGGAATTCAGATGGCCGATGACGCCATTCACTTTTGCATCCACCAGTTTTTGCGCCACGATAGTGGCCGTTTTGGGATCGGTCTGGTCGTCTTCGCTCAGTAATTCAAAGTGCGCTTTGTGGCCGCCTATCATGATGCCTTTGGTATTTGCATCTTCTATCGCCATACGTGTGCCGTTTTCATTGTCCTTGCCGATGTGTGCCTGCGGGCCGGTGAGAGGGGCGGCAGCGCCAATGCGTACAATCAGATCGTCACTGGCTGCACTCGTTTTGGGTGTTTCGGATTTACTGCAGGCGAACAAACTGAGCAGCAATATTGCAAAGAAAAGTATAGAAATGGATTGACGTGCCATGGTGAGTGATACCCCACTAGAATAGAAGCGGAGATTATGCGGAGCCCCGCTCCTATTGTCAATTTACACCACCTGGTTTTCAATCAAGCATGACGGCATGGGAGCATGTATATCGGATGACTTTGAAAAAAAATAGAATCAAATTTCTAAAGTTTGCCGATGAAACATTGCAAAAAATTACCAGAACAAAATAATTATTTCCCCTGGGATAAAATAAAATCAATCATGATTTTAATATCATTTTTTTTGACTTCATGACTCACCGGAGGCATTGGCATGGTGCCCCAAATTCCAAAGCCGCCCTTCGTGATTTTGGCGGTCAGTTTTTCAACGGCGCTTGCATCTTCCTTGTACTTTTTTGCAATCTCAACAAAGCCGGGACCAATAAGCTTGCCAGAAAGTTTATGGCAGTTCATGCAATTATTCTTTATGAGCAATACCATCTGATCTTCGGTAGCGAGTGCCGAACCGGAGATAATGAGTCCGGTAGTCATTAGGCTAATGAGAAATGTCTTCATACTGCCCTCTCGGGTTAATAGCTCTGTTAAGGATGCGCCTTATCGTTGTGTTGTTCGTGATCGCATTTGTCTTTTGCATTATTCTTATTGTGTTCATATTTGCAAGGTTCGCCATGTTTCTCTTTGCAGTGCTTTTTGCCTTTGTGCATAGGACAGTTTTTTTCATCGTGCTTCATCGGGCAATTATCTTCATCATGCTCCGCACCGGGCGCATTGTTGATGGATTCAAGTTTGCTCGATTGTTGCGCTGGCATTTGTTCTTTTTCAGGGGTCGAGTCGGCCGCCATCGCAGAGAAAGCAATGAGGGAAGTTAGTAAGACGAAAGAATTCATCAATTTTAATGTGCGCATGTTTTTCACCTTGTATGTTAAAAAAATATTGAGTTACCGTTCAAGTTGTGTGACGTCGCGAACCGCACCTTTATCGGCGCTGGTCGTCATGGCGGCATAGGCATGTAGAGCCGCAGATACTGCCCGTACGCGACCAACGGGTTTCCAGCTTTGTTTTCCGAGTTTTTCCATGGCGATGCGACGATCTGCCAAGATACTATCAGGGATTGCAAGTCGAATGCTACGGTTGGGTATGTCTATCTCAATCGGGTCGTACTCTTCCACCAACCCGATTGCACCCCCTTCTGCCGCCTCCGGTGATACATGACCGATCGAAAGCCCGGAAGTTCCCCCGGAAAAACGACCATCCGTTAACAGGGCACATACCTTGCCCATGCCCTTGGATTTTAAATAGGATGTGGGATACAGCATCTCTTGCATACCGGGGCCGCCCTTGGGGCCCTCGTAGCGAATAACGACGATGTCACCCGCTTCAATTTTATCGGCAAGTATGGCCGCCACCGCGTCATCCTGGCTTTCAAATACGCGCGCACTGCCGTTAAATTTCAAAATACTCGTATCCACACCAGCAGTCTTCACGATACAACCATTCACCGCAATGTTGCCATAGAGCACGGCCAGGCCGCCATCCTGCGAATATGCGTGGGCTTTGTCACGCAAACAGCCATTGGCCCGGTCATCGTCCAGTGTTGGGTAGCGCTTGTTTTGCGAGAAGGCAACTGTTGTCGGTACGCCACCGGGAGCGGCACGATAAAAGTTTTTTATTGCCTCGTCCTTGGTGCGCATAATGTCGCATATATCCAGTGCTTCGCCCATGGTTCTGGTGTGGATGGTGGGCAGCTCGCGATGAATCAGCCCCGCACGATCCAGCTCGCCCAGTATCGCCATCACACCACCGGCACGATGCACGTCTTCCATGTGATAGAGCTGGGTGCTGGGTGCCACCTTGGACAGGTTGGGCACCTTGCGCGACAGGCGATCAATATCTTTCATGGTGAAATCTACGTTGCCTTCGCGTGCCGCGGCCAGCAGATGCAGCACGGTGTTGGTCGAGCCCCCCATCGCGATATCCAGACACATCGCATTTTCGAAAGCTTTGAAAGAAGCAATGCTTCGCGGCAATACGCTGCTGTCATCCTGTTCGTAATAACGTCGTGCAATAGTCACTGCCAGACGCCCCGCCTCCAGAAACATTTCTCGCCTGTCTGCATGGGTGGCCAGCAGCGAACCGTTGCCCGGCAGAGCCAGCCCCAGCGCCTCGGTCAGGCAGTTCATCGAGTTGGCGGTAAACATGCCGGAGCACGAGCCGCAGGTGGGGCAGGCGGAGCGTTCCAGTTCATTCACCTGCTTGTCGCTAAATTTGCTGTCAGCAGCAGACACCATCGCATCGACCAGGTCGAGCTTCATCTCCTTGCCGTCCCAAACAACTTTGCCGGCTTCCATTGGTCCGCCGGACACAAAAACCACCGGGATATTCAAACGCATCGCCGCCAGCAACATGCCCGGAGTAATTTTGTCGCAATTGGAAATGCACACAATTGCATCGGCGCAGTGCGCATTCACCATGTATTCCACGCTGTCGGCGATCAGCTCGCGCGAGGGCAGTGAATACAGCATGCCGCCATGGCCCATGGCAATACCGTCATCTACCGCAATGGTATTAAATTCCTTGGCCACGCCGCCCGCTTTTTCAATCTCGCGCGCCACCAGCTGCCCCATGTCCTTCAAGTGCACGTGGCCCGGTACAAACTGGGTGAAGGAGTTGGCGATGGCGATGATGGGTTTGTCAAAGTCGCCGTCTTTCATGCCGGTGGCACGCCACAAGGCGCGGGCTCCGGCCATATTGCGGCCGTGGGTGGTGGTGCGTGAACGATAGGTTGGCATGTTGCTTTTCCAGATATTAAGTGTAGGGGTGATTTTAACCCAGAACCTGCTGTGTGTTCATTGCTCAAATAACATTGAGCTCCATGAGTTAAAACCCAAACACGATGTGGTTTATGCGACAACTGTCAGTTTTAAACAAATAAGACAAGCGTGAGAGAAGCATCTTGCCCGAGTCGTTTATATAAATTGAACATGCCACTTGACGTCAATTGCACGATCATCCACAATATTCCGGAACGTATATTCTGTTAATCATAATATGGCTAGAAACAGGGAGTTTGAACCACAAGAAGCCTTGCAAAAGGCGATGATGGTCTTTTGGAAAAAAGGCTATGTCGAAACCTCCATTGATGATTTGGTAGAGGCGACAGCCGTTAATCGCTACGGGCTGTACGCTGAATTTGGCAGTAAGCACGGCCTGTTTTTGGCCTGCCTGGATTACTATCAAGACAATGCGGTCAATGAATTTTTTGGAGTCGTTGAAAAGCCCGGGGCAAGTATGCCGGAGATCAAATCTTATTTTGAAACTGTCCTTAACTTGTATTCACAACCCGCCGGAAAACTTGGTTGTTTAATGTGCAACTCGGCTACTGAGGTGGCCCCACATGACAAAGCTGTCGCAAACAAAGTAAAGGGTGCGCTTGAACGGTTAACTAAAGGTTTCAGTTCGGCATTAATCAATGCCCAAAAAAAAGGTGAGGTAAAAAAAGAACTGGAGGTCGCTGAAGCAGCCGATTTCCTTACCGGCATATTACTCGGTGCTTCAGTGATGGTGCGGTCTGGAGCCAGCAAGAAAATGATAGGAAACACCATACATATGTCGCTCGCCTCACTTTAAATTTTTTTGCCCAATATCAGAATGTATGTTCTGTAATTATAAACCAAGGAGACAACGATGAAAAATAAACGTTAATTAATGCAAGAAAATTTTTTTTAAGTAATTTCAGAACAGTCATTCCGTATAACTACACTTGGAGGTATAAGATGAAAAAATTGCAGAATAAAGTCGCACTCATAACAGGCGGTACTTCGGGTATTGGATTTGCAACCGCAATGCGTTTTCACGAAGAGGGCGCAAAAGTATATGTTACCGGGAAAAATGACAAAACCTTAGCAGAAGCAAAAAAATTGCTGCCCAAAGAGGTTGTCATCCTTAAGTCAGATGCTGGTGATCTTTCAGAAATCGATCAGCTGCTGGAAAATTTAAAAAAATCAGCGGTAACGTTGGACATAGTGTTTTTAAACGCGGGTATTGCAATCATGAAACCCTTTGAGGATACCAGTGAGGGGGACTTTGACAGCACGATGAACATCAATTTTAAAGGGCCTTTCTTCCTGCTACAGAAAGTGTTGCCTATGCTGGGAAAAAATACGTCCATCATTTTGACTTCATCGGTTGCGGGGCATAAGGGTATGGCGATGATGGCAGCCTATTCTGCTTCTAAAGCCGCAGTCAAATCTCTGGGGGGTACCCTGGGTGCCTATTTTGCAGGCCGTGGTATCCGTGTAAACACCATTAGTCCGGGCGCAATCGCTACGCCCATATTTGGCAAAACCGGGTTGCCCAAGGAAGCCTTGGACGGTTTTGGTGCCACAATCACTCAGACTGTGCCGATGCATCGTTTTGGTGAAGCTGACGAAATTGCAAAAGCTGCACTGTTTCTGGCTTCCGATGAATCTTCTTATCTCAATGCAACGGATATCATCGTGGACGGTGGATATATGTCTGTATAAATAAAAAACATGAAGTAAGAAAAGCATGCATGGCCACATTTGGAGAATAAATGGGGTAGCTAGATAGGCTCGGATTTCAGTCGCTACCATCACTACCAATAAATTGTGCAAGCTAAATCCGTAACCGTTGTAACAACGGTTTTTTATTTTCTGCAGTTTATATTTGCACCGTTAATAAATAGGGTCTGAAGTTGTATCTGGAATATATAAAGTAGAGTCTGTTTTCATCACGGGAAATAAAGGGAGAATCAGATATTTGCTGGTTGCTTCAAAGGTCTATGATAATTTAAGCCTGGCAAGAATTGTAAACAAGAACAAATTTATTAACCAGTCATCCATCCAGTGATGATATATAGAATCGTTTATTTATGAAAAATAAATTGGCTGTGTGTTAGTTATTGTCCCCCAAGCTCAAGGGTAAAATGAGAACTGTTATTCAGTCCCAGTACTTTCACCAGATAAGGCATAATTTGCTTTAAATCACCATGGAGTGTCCAGGGCGGATTGAGTATAAACATGCCGCTGCCATGCATGCCAAATCCATCTTCACTTGGTGCAGTGACACTGAGCGTAACATTTAGCCAGCTTTTGACTTCCAGTTGTTTTAGATTTTCCGGCAACTGTCGTGCCTCGCTACGTTGCAGTTGCGGATACCACACTGCATATACACCATTGGCAAAACGTTTGAGTCCCTCTTGTAACCCCGTAACTACGAGTTGGTAATCTTGTTTTTCTTCATAGGGTGGATCGATCAGTATCAATGCGCGGCGAGGTGGAGGAGGTAAAAGTGATTTTAGTGCGCTGAATCCGTCTGCTTTCTGGATCAACACATGGTTGCCATTCACGTGAAAATTTTGCTGCAATATTTCATGGTCACTCGGGTGTAATTCATAAAGGCGCAACTTGTCTTGTATACGTAGTAGTTCCTGTGCGATAAGCGGAGAGCCCGGATACAAAACTAATTTACCATCAGGATTTAATTTTTTTACCAGCGAAACATAATTGACCAGGGCGGGGGGCAAGTCATCACGCTGCCAAAGGCGTGCTATGCCACTTTCGAATTCCGCATTTTGGGTGGCGTAACCGGCATCTAGCATGTATCCCCCGGCACCGGCATGGGTGTCGATGTACCAAAACGGTTTGTCTTTCTGGGCAAGATAGTGCAGAAGCTGAATCTCGATAACGTGTTTCAATACGTCGGCGTGATTACCTGCATGAAAAGCGTGGCGATAGCTGAGCATGATTATTGAGTTGTGGCAATAGTACAAAAGTACATTATAACTTTTCGCGACTTCTGGTTAGATGTATGGTATCAATTTTTAGATGTGTGTCACTTCAGCAATGTGTTAAATTCTCATCTATGCTTACACATCCCCAAATCGATCCCGTCGCCATCCATATTGGCCCTTTAGCTGTGCACTGGTACGGTCTTATGTACCTGTTAGGGTTTGCCCTATTTTTATGGTTGGGGAAATTACGCCTTCGCAAGCTTAACCGTCCCGGCTGGAGTGATCCGCTGATAGATGATTTGTTGTTTTATGGGGTACTGGGGGTGGTGTTGGGTGGCAGGTTGGGAGAGGTGTTGTTTTACCAGCCGGGTTATTATTTTTCACATCCTGTTGAAATCCTTTCTATCTGGAAAGGTGGGATGTCCTTCCATGGTGGATTTTTGGGCGTGTTGGTTGCAATGGTGATCTTTGCGAAGCAGCGTAAATTTCAATGGTTTCAACTAATGGATTTTATCGCGCCTCTTGTACCGCTTGGATTGGGAGCGGGCCGCATCGGTAATTTTATTAACAGCGAGTTGTGGGGGCGCCCTACCGACTTGCCGTGGGGGATGGTTTTCCAAAACGTGGATAATTTGCCGCGCCACCCGTCTCAATTGTATGAGTTTGCGATGGAAGGTTTACTTTTGTTTGCGCTGTTGTGGTGGTATTCCAGCAAGCCACGTCCGACAGCTGCGGTATCCGGATTATTTCTGATCGGGTATGGCAGTTTCCGATTTATGGGTGAATTTGCGCGCACTCCCGATGATGGAATCTTCGGTTTGATGTCGTTTGGAGTCAGTATGGGGCAGTGGTTGAGCCTGCCGATGACTGTGGCTGGAGGTGTGATGATGGTATGGGCGTATCGCAAGATACCCGATGTGGTTAAGAAAACCAAAAATAAGCCAGCCAATTAAAAGCTACTCAGGCGAAGGAGGAGAGATGGAACGTATTAAACAAGCAATTGAAAATGTAAAACCGAAGGATCCGAATGCAGCTGGTCAGCATGACTCCGAAAATACAAAAGAAAAAGGTTTAATATCGGGTGGTTTTGGGTATGTGTTTTGTAAACGCGTGGTGGCAATGATGCTCCTGATTGTGGCCGGCGGTACCTGGATTCGCCTGGATTGTTTAAATGAACAAGAAAAGGGTGCAAGTGAGCATATTAGTGAAGGAATACAACTGGCCCGTGTAGAGGCAAAGCGTAGGATGCTTACGGAAACCAGATTTGGATATTTCATCCGGGATAACTTAACCAGTTGCCAGGATGCCGCAGAAAAAGCGAAAAAATCGTATGTAAAACTTGTGAACGATGCGAACTTAAGGGCGGTAAGAGAGGCATTGCCCCACAGGCAGGATAAATGTTATATCCCTCCTGCTGTTGCCATTGATCCCGAAGTTGTTTTAATGAACGCTAAAGCGGATTGCCAGAAAATTTATGATGCCCAGTTTAAAAATGGGCAATATTAATTTACACAATTAGCCGCTTATCTTTGCCGCCAATAATGGTATGACAGACTTGTTAATTGATCACATTTTTTTCCTGGGAGAGTTGTTCGGGAATAGATTTCACAAGTTGCTGTAATTCCGCATCACTGACCGGCACCGCCGTAAACGTTTCACCTTCTTTTTGCATTGCTTTCAAATCTAGTATTGCGCCCTGGGGTAGAT
>Ga0315270_10000517_pt1 | contig 21540 bp, 18 predicted proteins | sample C1_bottom_MG_FD_204932 | JGI IMG/M metagenome (GOLD analysis project Ga0315270, IMG submission 204932) | Sediment microbial communities from Yellowstone Lake, YNP, Wyoming, USA - C1_bottom | ecosystem: Environmental > Aquatic > Freshwater > Lake > Sediment | place: USA: Wyoming | collected...
CGCAAACTTTTGAATCTCAGGTCATAAGATTTTGATTCAAATGCTTCAAAGAATTGATTTTGATTGTAATAAAGCGCAGTTACCGTGAACACCGAAAGAAGCGACAACGAAATTGATAACAATTTCGTGTGATTGCCTCTGAATATTTTTTTCAGGAACGACAGCATTATTTATTTGGCACTTCCTAGCGTATTGGCAATTCTGCAAAGTCAAAATCAGACGAAGTTACGGACGTCATCATGACAATGAAGCGCCCATATGACAAGCCCTGCCAGACGTTAAGTCAGCTGTTTTCAAGGAATTACTGGCAAGTTAAACCAGATAATGATTTGTTGGTAGTATTTTAATTCAAAAGACATGCAACTGAGATTAATACAGGACTGCATACGAAACTCGGTGCACCAAATAAAAAAGGCCTGCATTTCTGCAGACCTTCTAATATTGGTGGCTCGGGGCGGAATCGAACCACCGACACGATGCTCTTCAGGCACCTGCTCTACCAACTGAGCTACCGAGCCATTTTTCTCTACTACGGCTATCTTTGGATTTCCGCGAAGTCGGGCATTATAGCGGCAAACGTGATTAATGCAAATCGCTTACCTCAATCTGTACATCAAATAGCGCTTGATATTCAAAAAAATTAAAACTGATCAACTTAGACATTCAGACAATTAAGATCACCTTCCCCCCCCGCCATTTTCGAGTGACCGCCTATACGCGTCGATAGGGTCTTCGTCCTTCTGGTGTCTCAATTCAAGTTCTTTTTGTTTTTCAGCTTCCTCTCTCTTCCTAGCGTTCTCTTCGGTAGCAATTTTTGTAGCCTTTATTTTTTTAGCCTCCTCATCAATTGCAAGTTTTGCAGAAAGAATCTGGGCTGCCCTTGCCTTTGCCAGTTCTTCTACCCTGTTTTTTTCTTTTTGTCGACTTAACTCTAATTCTGCATCACGTGCCTCGACTTGATGTTTCAACTTATTAGCTCGTGACTCTTCATTTGGTCTAACGATTACTTTTACCGGTTGAGTATTGTTTGCTTGTTTCAGTTTATAAACTCTTACCGGCTTAGCTTCGGGTTGTTGTTTCAATTTATTTTCGCTTGAAACTTCATCTGGCGGGACATTTAATTTGGCTGACGCAACTGTAATTAAACCGGTTTTTTTATTGGGTAATTGAACTTCTGCAAAATCAGTTTTGACTTTTTGCTGTTTTGAAGTTACTCCAATCATTTTTTTTCCGAGATCAGATATCGCATCAATTTTTGAAACTATTGTTTTGGCTGTTTGGTCAGGTATGGTCACATAATCATAAAGCATGGGCTTTAATGAACCGAATTTCAAACCAAACGAGATGATACTGAATAGTTGTATTATCTTTTCGTCGTTTATACTTTCCTTATTTACAACAACAAACAAGAAATTTGACACTGGCCAGCTATAGCTTCCTTTCTTGTCTATTAGAGACAAATTTTCCACGCTTGAATCTTCAACATTAATATTTGCTGCTGAAGCAGCTATAGTTTTGTCACTAATTCCCACATAATTTCCATCTATATTTTTTACTTTTATTTTCGACAAGTAAGGGTGCTTTGAGTACAACATCGGTGTAAAACTAATAGAATAGGGTGTATTTTTAATTGCCGCATACCTGTCAGCAAGACCCGCTTTAAAAACTGAATTTAAGGGCCACATCCTTTCTCTAGCCCTGAAATCGAAAGACCTCCATTTATCATTAATTTTATTCAGGTAACTATTCAATACCTGATAGTCATTGGACAAATCCCCGGAATGTATTATTACAATTTCTTTATTTGGAAAATCGTGTTTGGGGTTAAGCGATTGAATTGTAGGGTCGTTCCATTTTGTAATTTCACCTGAAAAAATCTTACCTAGAGTGGTTCCGTCCAGTTTTAAAGCGCCATCCACATTCGACGGCAAATTTACAACTATGGAAATACCGCTGAGAGCAAATGGCACTTGCATTAAGCCCATTTTCTCTAGTTCAGGTTCGCTTATGGGGGAATCTACAATGGCAAAATCTATTTTTTTCTTTTTTAACATGCCCAGGTCACTTGATAAAATGCTATCACTGAACTTAATCAGATTTTCTCCTTTGTTTGATTTTGAACGTGCCCAGTCTAATATTAAATTTTCTGCAGAATGCCCACCCCCTCCAACAGTTTCAGTTGCGTAAACATATAATGGAAGATACGTTGTCACCAGAACAACAATACATACAAGGAATTTTTGTTTGAAGTACGGCATCAATTTAGATTCCTGTCAAAAAATAAAGCTGACATCCATAGTGAATATTGTCCAATTCACTTTTGCCAGTAATGCATCCTCAGCATTTGCCGGCTTGGAAATCGCATAACCCTTAATCCAATGGTTTTCCATTCTTAATGAAACGAAAGGATTTAACTTGTAGCTAAAACCTGCTGTAATCGAAGCCTGATAATCAGAAGGTGTTAATATTGATTTAATATCGTAATCCAGATAATCATATCGAATAAATGGCGTGGTATTTCCACCAAAAGTATAGGCAATTTGTGAGTAATAGGATCGCCCTTTTTTTTCAAATTCACGCGACTCAAGAAGTTCAGCTTCTAAATCGATGTTCTTGTCTGCGTAATCAACCGAAATTACAGTCACACTTTTTATCCCTTGACTTTCAGCCGCCGCAGTAGGTGGTAGTGGCGCAGCCGGAGATAATGGTTGCGTTGCAAATTTGATTTCGTTTATATAACGTGACAAAGAAAATTTGACGTCGAAGGGCGTTTTATAAGTTATTCTTGCCCCATTGATGTCTTTTACAAACACCCCTTCAATATTGTAAGCATTCGAGCCCACCGGCTCCCCAGTATAAATATCCGTTGAGATTCGATGCTTACCAATGTCAAAGTGATAGATGGCTGAGATACCATCGTAATAGGCCGGCAGTTTATCTGCAGGCTCTCTGTACATCATTGGTTCCAGGGTAGAAAGTTGTAGAAATTTAATGTCACGTATTTCATTATAAACACCAATTGGCGTTTTCATTTGACCCGCTCTTAGTGTCAGATTTTCACTGAAGTTGTGGTTAATATACGCGCCATTTTTACTTGCTTCCGAACCCTCTGTACCATTGTGAATCCGTGCCACTACCTTCGTGTCGTCATCAATTTTTCCGGTAAAAATTAATGCGAGGTAGTTGTAATCCCAAGTACTACCGCTGTCTCGCTTTACATATTTATTGTCGACTGATTTGATATAACCGGCGTCTCCATATCCAGTTATTGTTATTCTGTCATTTGCCGATGCAGCAATGGCTATAGAGTGAAGGCCCAATAAAATTGTAACTACCATTGCAGTACGAATTACAACTATCATCATTACTCTTACTCCTTAAATTAATTCGACTCGCAATGCATCGGGTTATAGCTCCCACAATAAAACCGTTCAGCCGCATCATGTTTTAACCAAACCAAAAACAATCAAATTTGATGAAGTCTAATTAGTACAGTCAGCAACACCGTAATCTGATAAAGATTACTTCGTCTGTACTGGTTTAATATGTTTGGTAGATGGATTGTTGCAAAACTTAGCGCTGATGCTACCCCCAATGGCTTTTATTATTTTTATATTGAACGATTGCATTGTAGCACAGCAATGATTACACGGTTATTTTGTGAAATTTGTCCGTATTGCACAATAACTCATTACATCTATTCTTTGAATTACAAATGTGAGAATTTAAATTTATATTTATTAAAAATATCAATTGGTTACAAATTATTCAAGTAAAAACTTTCCAATATAATTCGTGACCAATGCAAATTTTTAGTTATTTTGAAACATCATAAAATAACGACTAGTAATAAAAAAACCCTCCATAAATTTCGGAGGGTTATGTTTGTTGGCAATCACTTACAAAATTGATCAGTGCGCTTCCATAGTCTGTCCCTGTCCAGTTTTTACCTGGTGAGCAGATTTACTCGTCACTAACCTAGCATGAGTAGCATGTGATTTTTTATCTTCCCATGGTGGTAGCAACTGGGTAACAAGAAACAGTGTGGCAAATGGACTACAAAATAATATCAATACTGTAAGCATACTTTCTCGCCCAATCCAAGTTGGGTAGTAAATTAACAATCCTTTCATTGTCTTAGACAACTCCTGCCCGCCCACCACCACGTTCCAGCGCATTGCCAATACCGCTACCATCAGTGACAAGCTGCAAATAAAAAGCAAAATGACCAGGTGCTTTCCATTTGGTTTCCAAACCATCATTGCTGACAATGCCGCGAATGAAAATAGAGATAGACCCCATTGGACAGACATACCCGCCCAGATTGGGCCTTTTATTAAGTCCATCACTGACTCAATTCCCTCCCTTGCCTTATATACAATCTCCAACAACTCTAAACCCTCTATCACCAGAACGACACACAATGAAGCCCACAGAACCTGTTTCAGTCCTACCATTGCATCATTATCAGGAACGACTTTTCGATACTTGCATGTCGCTACATAAATGACGATCAGCAAACCTACTCCTGAAACGATAGCGGACATCAGAAAAATAATAGGCATCAGATCAGATGACCACCATTCGCGCGTCTTCAGTGATCCAAACACAAAACCGACATATCCGTGCAAGCCGCAAGCTCCTGGAATCCCAATCATGGCAAGAATGCGCGCAATTTTATGATCAGTTTCAAGGGCCGCTGGTGATACGTCATCTGAGTAGAGCGTAATTGCGCGATAGACTTTACCCATTAATCCCTTTTTACTCTTTGATAGTGCGACCATATCTTCCCGAAATGCAAACCATACTTCAAGCAATAACAGACACACATAAAAACCTGCGACATATCCGAACGCTGCCATCGCCGAGGACCAATGAGGCGTCAAAACCGCATTGAATGCGCGAGTCGGCTGTCCCAAATGGAGCAATAATGGTACCGGCGCAAAGAACATAAAACACAGTGCGGTCAGCAATGCGAACCTAGATACCGCCTTAAAACGTTCCATCCCAAATACATGATGCAGACTGGACACAACAAAAGCACCAGCCACTAATCCAGTAATATACGGATAAATAACAATCAGTTCACTCCACGGCAACTCGGTTTCGTTCGGATAGACATAACCAATATAAGGCGTCACGTGCTCGAATACTGTTTCCATCATGACACCTCTCTATCTATACCCAAGTAATACACATTGGGCGCATTACCCATTTCAGGCTTCAGCACTTGTACCCGGTGATTTTTAATAAACATGTTGATTGGACTATCCTTGTCATTCCGGTCACCAAAGACCCGCGTTCCAGTGGGACATGCATCGACACATGCAGGGTTGAGCCCCTTAGTGATACGGTGATAACACCAGTTGCACTTCTCTGCGGTTCCCCGCTGTTCATTAAAGCTCCGAGCACCGTAAGGACAGGCCTGAACACAATACTGACAACCGATGCAATAGGTTGCATCAATCAGTACCACACCATCCGGCGCTTTAAATGTAGCGCCGGTCGGGCATACTTGGACACACGAAGGGTTCTCACACTGGTTACAAAGCTTTGGGACGAAATATGCCTTATCGACTTTGACGTCTTTATAACGATTGTCGAAACGGAATTTTGTTTCAGATCTGACATTCTGGATATTTTTCGGATCTGCCTGACTATCAACCAGCGCCTTGTCTGAACCTTCGAGGTACACGTACCGTTCGACCCAAGTTCGATGATGACTACTATCTTCCTGCACCGTATTTTCAGCCTTGCATGCCTCCATGCAACGTAAACACCCAATACAACGATCTGTATCGACACCAAAAGCCCACTGATGTTTAGTCCAGTCGTAATCCGGAATTTTGGGAGGATTCTTCAGCGATTCGATATGTTGTGCTTCACTTTGTTGAAATGTCGCTCCTTTATCTCCACTCAGCACTCTGTTAGCGCTGCTGGTGGCAGTCACAAGTGCCCCGGCACAAACCGTACATTTTCCCAACAAACCCAAAAAACCACGGCGTGACATAAAGGCATCTTCTTCAATCTTTTGCTTATCCTGATCAGTCATTTCTTCCTCACTAGGTAAGATCATCATTTGCAGTTCACACTTGCATAGTACGCGGCCAAATTGTCGATATCAGAAGCACCCAAGGTTTTTGCAACGCTCGTCATAACAGAATGATAACGACTACCATCCTTGAAACCCTTTAGTGTGCTGGCCAAATAGTCTGCATTTTGACCAGCCAGATTGGGCCATACCTGACTGGCACTTACTCCCGCCAAACCAGATCCGTGAAGTCCTCGTGAATGGTGACATGCAGCACAGCCTGCTTCCTCGGCTTTGCTTTTACCCGCCACAATTTTTGATTTGTCACCCCCGGTAACTTTGCAACTGGCCTGCGCATAATAGGCTGCTACATTCTGCATATCCGCATCACTCATACCAGAGGCCAACGTGCTCATCATGACATTATCACGGCTCTTGGATTTAAATGCCCTCAATGCACCATCCATATAAACAGCATGCTGTCCTGCCAGATTGGGCATAGCAGGACTCAAACTCACACCTGCAACCCCATGACATGCAGCACAATTTTTAGCCACCTCCTTGCCTGCTTTTGCATTTCCTGGAATAACCTTCTGCATTGCCACCAATCTAGGAACTGACGCAAAATCTATTTTGGGTGAATGGGGATTGTGACAGGTCACACACATTTCCACACCGGCATGCCTTTCAATTTCTATTTGCTTTTGCTCCAGCGGCCGTCCCGGCATTTTTTCATGACAATTAAGACAAACGCTCCGTGCATCTTCCGGGCTCAAAAGCAGACTTTTTCCCGGCACGTTTGTTGCGTGAGTGTGTTGCTTCAAATGTGTAATCGTTGATACCTTATCTTCAATAGAAAGTGGCATTGTTTCTTTTGAAGGGTGATTACCTGCAGCCGCGGTGTGGCAAACCTCACAGTTGGGGCCATACTTGACCACGAGCCCCCTGATCGACCCGTCCTTGGTTCCTTTCCGATGAATACCACCCACCCACTCAGCATATATCCCCTTGTGGCAAGACTGGCAGGATGCTGAACCCTTAACCTTGGGAACCTTTGAAGCAATTTCTGCTGGTGAATTTCCCCTGTAGTGACCGTACTGATAAAATGAATCATCAGTAAAAAACGCTCTTGCGGCAATAGATATCAGTGCAAAAATAGCGATCAACCCCAACAAACGAACTATATGCTTATGCATACCACCCCTTTTTTTCAATAGTCTGCTTACTTGGACGAGTTTCAGACGCCTAGATTTTATATTGCAGGTAAAAATTCACATTGATCTAGATCAAACAAAGCGACAATATTTAAATAGAAATGGTCATAGAATTACAGTTATCAATCGGTACACACAGGACCATGCAGAGAGTGACAAATCGATACTGAATCATCGCCTCGCCCATCTACACGGTTAAATGAGTCGCTCATCACAACAAAAAAGGTTCATACAACACGCAGGCAGTAAAATAGAATCAAAGTTGATTTCAACTCAGCGTTATTGATTGAAAGCATAATTGTGGCATCCATCAAAAACAAACCCCGCTCAAGGCGGGGTTTGTTTACTACAACTACAAAAGCGGGTTATGCAGCAATTACATCATGCCGCCCATACCACCCATACCACCCATATCGCCGCCGCCACCCATACCACCTGGAGCTGGCTTGTCTTCAGCAGACTCGGCCACCATACATGCAGTAGTCAGCATCAAACCCGCGATAGACGCTGCATTTTGTAATGCAGTACGTGTAACTTTAGTTGGGTCAATCACGCCCATCGCCATCATGTCACCGTATTCGCTAGTAGCTGCGTTGTAACCGTGATTACCCTTACCAGCCAATACCGCGTTTACAACAACAGAAGGCTCGTCACCCGCGTTATGTACAATGCAACGCAATGGGGATTCCAGCGCGCGCAGGACGATGGTAATTCCAGCGTCCTGGTCGTGGTTGTCACCTTTCAGTTTTGCCACTACAGCCTTGGCACGCAACAAAGCAACGCCACCGCCAGGAACAATGCCTTCTTCAACTGCTGCACGGGTAGCGTGCAGTGCGTCTTCTACGCGTGCTTTCTTCTCTTTCAATTCAACTTCTGTAGCCGCACCAACCTTGATCACAGCAACACCGCCAGCCAGCTTGGCTTTACGTTCTTGCAGCTTCTCTTTGTCGTAATCGCTGCTTGATTCTTCGATTTGCTTGTTGATCATGCCAACACGTGCCTTGATTGCATCAGCCTTGCCCCCGCCATCGATCAAGGTGGTGTTATCTTTGCCTACTTCAATTTTCTTGGCTTGACCCAATTCAGCCAGAGTTGTTTTTTCCAAAGTTAGGCCCACTTCTTCCGCGATCACAGTACCACCCGTCAATATCGCAATGTCTTCCAACATGGCTTTGCGACGATCACCAAATCCTGGAGCTTTTACCGCAACAGTCTTCAAAATTCCGCGGATGTTGTTGACAACCAATGTTGCCAGTGCTTCGCCATCAACATCTTCAGCGATGATCAACAAAGGACGGCCTGCTTTGGCAACTTGCTCGAGTACCGGTAGCAGATCACGAATGTTTGAGATCTTTTTGTCATGCAGCAGGATGAATGGATTTTCCATCCCTGCAAGTTGCTTGTCCTGATTGTTAATGAAATATGGTGACAGGTAACCACGGTCAAATTGCATGCCCTCTACCACTTCCAGTTCATCAATCAGACCACTGCCATCTTCAATGGTAATAACGCCTTCCTTGCCAACCTTGTCCATCGCAGCAGCGATCTTCTCGCCGATCACAGTGTCGGAGTTGGCGGAGATGCTGCCAACCTGGGCGATTTCCTTGTTGGTGGTGCAGGGCTTGGAAATTTTCTTCAGCTCTTCCACCGCGGCCAATACAGCCTTGTCGATACCGCGCTTCAGATCCATCGGGTTCATGCCGGCGGCAACGAACTTCATGCCTTCCTGAGCAATCGACTGAGCTAAAACAGTAGCGGTTGTTGTACCGTCACCGGCCACGTCTGAAGTCTTGGAAGCAACTTCCTTCACCATCTGCGCACCCATGTTTTCAAACTTGTCTTTCAGTTCGATTTCTTTGGCAACAGACACACCGTCCTTGGTGATTGTTGGTGCGCCGTATGAACGCTCCAGCACTACGTTACGGCCTTTAGGCCCCAAAGTCACTTTGACCGCATCGGCCAAAATATTGACACCCACCATCATCTTCGCACGCGCTGAGTCGTGGAATTTTACATCTTTTGCTGACATATTAATTTCTCCTGAATTTCTGTTTATTGAGCCAAAATTTTAGCGAGTAGCTTATGCTTCAACTACGCCGATGATGTCATCTTCGCGCATGGTCATATATTCTTGACCATCCATTTTGAAAGTCTGGCCGGCATACTTACCAAAAAGGACTTTATCGCCAACTTTTACGCTCATGGCAATCAATTTGCCGTCATCACCCACTTTGCCTTTACCTACAGCAATAATTTCACCCTGATCAGGCTTTTCTGTTGCCGCATCAGGAATAACAATTCCAGAGGCCGTTTTACGTTCTTCTTCCATACGTCTGACAATAACTCGGTCTTGCAAAGGACGAACTTTCATACTTTTTCTCCTGAAAACAAATAATTAACAATTAACAGCGCGACCCATTTAGCACTCTACGCTGAAGACTGCTAATAATAAGGCCGTGAGGATGTAATTTCAAGTGTGGCGCCAAAATTCTTTTTCAATGGACAAGATTTTGCGAATGTCGCCACTCACTATGCGTGATTAATAGGGAACGTGGAGCGCCGCGCAGAGGAATTTCATATAAGGAATGGCAGTACTGAACCGCTTTCCACTCAACTTGACCAAGCCATTCCCAGTGGTGGCATCCATAGTTAACCGGGATAGAGCAATAAAGTCTTTACGTTTAATATCGTTTATCAATGTATGGTCGGCTGCATATCCTCGAGGAGGGCGAATCAAGCTTTCGCCGGAAAGCTGCCACTGTGAAGTTAATTTTTTATCGTTAAACAAGGCAACCCACTCTTCCGGTTTGTCCACAATAAAATTCCTAATATTTCTCAAAGCATCCGGCGACGGGTGCCAACAACCCACAGCAAGAAAGCACTCGTTTGATGCAATATGAACGTAAAATCCCGGCGCATGAATGTCCTTTCCAAGACAGTGCCTAAACTGTATTCCTATATTCGTTTTGTAGGGTGTTTTGTCGCTGGAGAATCGTGTGTCTCTATAAACGCGCATCAGTGAACCACCTGTTTTTCGGGAATCCGCAAGAAATGATGGCGCGATCTTTTCAAAAATCGGCACCATCTTCCCGACAAAACTTAAAGCTGGTTCCCGCACCAATAAATCGTATTTTCTTTTGTTAGATTCAAACCACGCTCTATTGTTGTTCGCTGCCAGCTCATCAAGAAAGCGGAAAGTGTTATCTGTGAACATGTCAATCCTTAAATGTGTGGCACAGCAAATAGCATTTCAATTTCTGTTCGAATAAAACAACAATTGAAAAATTAAATTCATTTTGAAATACGCTGTTCAATTATCACGCCTTAACTTGCTTAAACAAATCGTCTAACTTTTAGTTAAAAACGGGGAACAAAAGCACAGGCATTTTGAATGAATATTTTAAACAACTCTCTTGTAAATATTATTTACTTATATATGTGCAGATCGTTTGATTCTCTGAGATAGCGAAAACAAATCGAACGTACTAAAAAATTGATAATATATTTATCTTTTTTTATTCGCAATTAGATTATTTCCTAAGGATACTACCCAAACAAGTTTTTCTAACAAACCCTCAAAATCGCCTATATACAAACCAAATCCATGACATTTGTACTAGTAAAATTAGTACTGTCTACCCATGCTTATTATCTTGAAAGTACTTATGATGGTATTTGTTACCTGCTGTATTTTACAGCCGGATTGTTTAGTTTAATTTTATTATTAAACGGGAAAGCTGAGGCACACTTGATGGATCACTCATTGATTAGCGTATCTTACAATAACACCTGTAAGCATTTACAAAAAAAAATATATGACCTGCTCTTGCGTATTATTCCCGAGAATAGATACGGAGATAAATTCATTTCTCTGGTTACGTTTCTACGGACTCATCACAGATTTCCAACCCGAAAATTCATACTGAATGATTTTTTGTACAATATAAAAACGTCTGATGAAATTATTGATCCCACAAGGGTATTGGTTTCCGATAAGGAATTTGTAAAAATGTTCGTCAAATCAATCGTGGGCGAACAATACAACGTTCCAACAATAACAATACTTCACACGATTGAAGAAGTGACTGCCTTTCAATTCCCGGCTGATTGCTGCATAAAACCGACACATCTGTGCGGAGAATACATCCTTAGAAGGGGAGATAGCCCAATCGATTTTGAAATGATCAGACAATGGTTTAAAAAATCTCACTACCAAGTCAACAGAGAAGCCAACTACAAAACACTATTTCCAAAAGTAATTGTCGAGCCTCTTTTATTTGGTTGCAATCAACTCAACGATTATAAATTTCTATGCTATGAAGGAAAGCCAAAACTGATTCAAGTGGATGTAGACAGACAATCAAACCATGTCAGAAATTATTATGATACCGAATGGAACAAGATGCCATTCACACTGGTCTCCAATTCGAGCAGGCAGGTCACTGTGGAAAAGCCAAAAAACTTTGACAATATGCTTTCAATTGCAAGTTCGTTGAGCAGACATTTCAACTTGGTGAGAATCGATTTATATACCAATGGCGAAGAGTGTTACGTAGGAGAAATTACCAATTGTCATGGCAATGCTAGTGAGAAATTTACGCCAAAATCTGGCGAAGCCCTCGCTTCAAACATGATTTTCGGAATTAACTGAACACCTTTAGCACCAGAACATGCTGTGCAACTCCTTTAAAAATCGTGTCAATGTAATTGAGCAACTTTTCAAAACGCCACCCCGCTGACTTCAAGGTTACCTAAAGTAGAATTTTCCCAATCTGGTCAGATTTAACCAGTTCTTAATGCAAAAATATAGTTCTTAGTGCCTAGTAAAAAGGTACTTTTTTCTCATGCCATGCTACACGTTACTCCGTATATTTCTATACTCAGTATTCAGCAATCAATTCATCAGATCAATGTTAAAACGGCTCTTATAATTTTAAAGATGCAAACAAATGCATTACTAATGAAAACTCAATGTCCATAACAAATTATTTCATTGTCATAACACAAAATACTGACGCACGGTAACCCTTTACCCTGAACGAATTAACCTAAAATCAAGGATTCAAAATGTATACGGACTTAATCACAAGATTCAATATCTCTCGTTACATGGTACCGCTTGCATTTCTTTCATTGGTATTGATACTCACCGCTTGCAGTGGCGGCGGTACGGGTGGTACGGGTGGTACGGGTGGTACGGGTGGTACGGGTGGTACGGGTGGTACGGGTGGTACGGGTACGATCACATTAACCGCCGTATCGGTTGAGATTTCAGGCATTAATTGCACAAACGGCGGACATGCCATCCAATCCGGTATCGACACTAATATCAACAACACACTGGATACCAGCGAAGTAACATCTACCAACTATGTGTGCAATGGTCCTACCGGTCAGGGACTTCCTTGGATAAATATTACAGGGTCAAGCCAGCAATCAGCTTCAAACACTGGTTACCTTGCTAGCAATGTTTCTCAGGTAAACATTACACTTCCCGCAACTGCGTTAGTTGGCGAAGTGATTTCAGTCTCAGGCATCGGCGCGGGAGGTTGGAAAATAATACAAAATACAGGGCAGTCAATTCACACTCAAAATATACCCGGTAGTACGGGTGGTTTAACATGGACACCTCGAGATTCCCAACGAACATGGTTTGCGGTGGCTTCCTCATCCGACGGCAGCAAACTGGTCGCGGCTGCAAACAACGGAAACCTCTACACCTCTTCTGACACTGGCGAAACATGGGTTGCCCGAGACTCAGCAAGATATTGGAATGCAGTTGCCTCTTCTACTGACGGCAGTAAATTGCTTGCTTCCGTAAGTCTGGGTACTCTCTATACATCAATCGACTTTGGAGTGACATGGACACCCCGAGCGACCGATGCAAATCGAACCTGGTATGCCGTAGCGTCATCAGCCGATGGCAGCAAATTATTGGCGTCTACTTATAACGGAAAACTATATACTTCAAACGACTCGGGAACGAGTTGGATTGAACATGAATCCAACAGAGCATGGACCGCAGTTGCCTCGTCTGCAGATGGAAGCAAACTCATCGCTGCCGTAAATGGCGGGCAACTCTACATATCAAACGATTCAGGGGTCAACTGGGTAGCACGTGGCCCGACAGCGAATTGGTTCGGTTTGGCTTCTTCCTCAGATGGTGGCAAATTGATTGCTGGTGCATATGGTGGCCAACTCTACCTTTCTTCCGATTCTGGTAGTACGTGGAATCCACATGGGACGAATTCAGGGTGGGATGCTTTAGCCTCATCAGCCGATGGCAACACGCTCGTTGCATCTACCGATAGCGGGAAAATTTACACTTCAACAGACTCCGGTTTGAATTGGACGGCACGTGACTCAAGCAGAACGTGGGATGCCGTTGCTATGTCTGCAGACGGTAAAAATTTGATCGCGGCTGATTTGGGCGGGTATCTGTATACATCAAGTCCTGGCACTGCGTTATCGACTGGTTATCTCAGCGGTTCCCAATATGGCTCCGTTGATTTGCAATACACCGGCAATAATGTTTTTACTGTGATGAGCTCTGAGGGCTTACTGATCGTTCAATAAAGACCGAATGTGAATCAAAAAAATTACAGATTAATTTACTCTGGTAACTTAATGTATTTCCTTAGGTAGCTAAGAGTTTTACCCTCACGATTTAATAGCGGTTTTATTTTTACAATTCTTTTAATTGCTGTGAAACGTAGGAATTTAAATCAGCGTTCAATTTATTTGTAGCCAATGCACGCTTAAACGCATCACGTGCATCATCGTTTCGCTCTTCAGCACGAAGCGATATGCCCAAACCCATTAACCACACACCCGATTGACTGTTGAGTTTGACTGCATTTTCGAAATAGACTATCGCCTCCCCATGGCGGCTCTGGCGTTGAAACAGGGCGGCAATAAAAGCCTGATAATCAGCCTGATTTTTAGCATAAATCAATGATTTCTGCATCGTGTCGAGCGCCTGTGCCAGCTCATTGCGCGTAACTTGCAGACGTGCCAGTAACATAGCCAGACTGGTTTGTCTGACATCGTATTGCAAGCCATCCTGCAGGATACGCTCAGCATCTGTGTTGCGTTTACTATCCAGCAACATGCGAACCAAAGTCTCTCGTGCCAAGGTATGGCCGGCATCAAGATTCAACGCAATCTCGCAACCATATATTGCGGCTCCGATCTGACCCAACAGCATCAATGAGTAAGCTTTGCGAAACTCGTGATCCGCCTGTTGCTGTTGGGTGATCTGCGTCGGATGTTTGCTGATGCCAACGGGAAAATTGACCTTGAATGCATTTGTCGAGGATTGTAGTGAAGCTTTTACGAGGGGTAGTGCTGCCTTTTTTTTCACCAAAGCGCTGTGAACCTCAGACTCGCTTTGCACCAATAATTTATATTTCCCGGAAGTGAGTTTTTCAACCCGTTTTTTTCCCTCGGCAAAATGACTCGGATTGAACACCTCGATGTTCCAAAGACCTTCTGCTTTGTGCAAATTAACTTCGATAACAATTTCTGTTGTACTCCATGATATTATTTTACGGTTTGTATAAGCACGCCCATTGGGTGAGTACAACGTCACGGTGGCACCTTTTTCAAAGCCGCTCCCGATAATGGTGATTTTCTGAATACCCTTTTTACTGGTTATCTGGGTTGGACTCACGCCCTGAATAACCGGGTATACGGTTAAATTCGGTTTGTTTGACAAGGTTTCTTGCCCTGTCCCCTTATTCAACTCCATGACAGGTTTTCCGACTTGTTGTATAACCACCTGCGGCATTTCAGTTTTATCAACAACAGGCAGTAAGGGTTCTACTTTCGCTTGGGGCGCAGTATTCGATGAGGGCGCGGTTACCCATTTCAACCAGGAGACGGCTGCCACCAGCAGCATTACAAAGGCAATCAATCTAAGCCATAGCATGCCATTTCCTTTCGTCAGGGGCACAACTTTAATCGTGTTATCGCCAATACCTGTATTGACCCCACGCATTTCCAGATCATTCAAAACTTCGTTGATCAGGCTCATAATGCACCCCTCAATCCAATTAGCAAAAATGCAAACAACATCACTGCCCCTCCTTTCCAAACCCATATCATCCAGTCAAATTTTGCTTCTGGCGTATCCTTGGCGGCACGTCTCACATGGGCACTCAGTACCCGCTGACGCCCTTCTCCAAAGGACAACATCAATGATTTGTGAGCGATGATATTCACCAAACGCGGCGTACCCCCGCTTACCTTGTGCAGCAACGCTACCGCTCCTCGACTAAACAGGGTCTCGCCCGTATACCCGGCCACCCGCAAACGATGACGCAAATAATGATCGATTTCCTTACGCTTCAAACCATTGAGATGATATTGAAAACTGATCCGTTGTCGTAATTGCCGCACCGAATTATTTTTTAATCGTTCATCCAATTCGGGTTGTCCGAATAACACAACCTGCAATAATTTCCGCTTTTCTGTTTCAAGGTTGGTGAGCAACCTCAACACTTCCAAACTTTCCAGGGGCATCGCCTGTGCTTCATCAAGACACACCAATACCCGTTTACCCTCACCCGCAAAAGTCAGCAACGCCCGCGTCAATTCCTTCAACAACTGGTGCTGATCTACATTAGCGGCAAGTTCGATACGAAATTCAGTCGCCAGTGCCAATAAAAGGCTACGCGGCTCCTGATAAGGGTTCGGAATATAGGCTGTGACAAATTTTTCATGTAATCGGGTAGTATTTATTGCCTCATCCTGTGTCCCGATAACTGTCGTTGCATGAACGGGATCACGATTAAGCGAAGCCAAAAATTTTCTGCACAACAACGTTTTTCCATTACCCACTTCGCCCACGATTTTTATAAATCCTTCCCCGCTTCTGGCAGCAATCAACAATGTATTGAGTGCTTCCTGATAACTGCTGCAGGCAAAGAAATAACTCGTGTCTGGTGTCAACGAGAATGGTTGCTCATGCAATCCGAAATGATTTAGGTACATAGCGTTAATGTTGGTTCGTCTGTGAAAATTTGGGTTAATTGGCCCATCAATTAATTTTTTGCAGCCTCTTTTAGATCACTGCGTCTTGTCATACGGTTCATTCGATCCCGGGTTTGTAAAATATCATTGGACCAATCAGAATCACTGTTGATAACCGTGGGCTTGATCAAAATAACCAGCTCGCGTTTTTCAGTCACTTTACTTGAATGCCCAAAAATACTTTTTGCCAAACCTGGCAGACCTGACTCGGCTTCAACTGTGGCCTGACGCATCAGCCCCCCTATCGCCACAATCTGACCGTCATGCGCGCGTACGATACTGTCTGTCTCAGAAACCGAACTGGAAGCAAGCGGCAGGGTATAAGTCCCGGTGGTTGCGCCCAGATTTAATACTTTATTCACGGTGGTGACCTGTCCAACCGAGGGATGCACGTGCAAAATAATTTCATTGTTTTCGTCTATGCGCGGTGTGACATCCAGTGAAATCCCCGAGAAAAATGGCTGCAGGGTAACCGTGGGCGTGGTTGTCGCCGTATTTCCCACAGCAGTCGTCGTGGTCGTTATCCCGGTAACAAAAAATTCATCCGTGCCGACTTTCAATACGGCCTTCTGATTATTCAACGTTGCAATACGCGGACTTGACAGCACATGCACACTGCCTTGCGACTCGAGAAAATTGAGCAAGGTTGCAAAATTTGAACTTTGAAAAGCAAGGCCGAACATCGCACCGCCATTTGCAGCGCTGCCGGACAAACTGGATCCCGGCGTTCCAGAAACTGCACTGCCTGTCAAAGCCGATGCGACCCCACCCGCTGAAGGACTCAAGGTATTGCCTGCACCAATCAATCCTGCAGAACTAAAATTATTTGAATCGCCCGTAAATGACGCCCAGTTCACACCTGTTTGCAAACTATCCGTCAACGACACTTCAATAATCTTGGCTTCCAGTATGACCTGACGCTCGATCGAAATTTGTGAAGCCTTGAGGTAGAGAACCACGTTCCTTAATTCATCCGGCATCGCCCGAACAACAATCACGCCGGACATCGGGCTGATCACCACACTGCGCCCCTTTTCATTGCCAATGATGGCGAGAAGAGATCTGCTCAGCTCCTCCCAAAAATCGGCATTTGAAGTCATACTCACACGGCTGCTATCAGGTGATTTAGAACTACCCGATGCAGGGGTTGCCCCCGACGTGGCGCTGCCGTTTGGTGAATCTGCAATTGAGCTGGATGAGACCCTTAATGAAGACGTACCGCTGCGCTGGCCGGTTAAATAATTCACCTGGTATATTCGCGTCTGCATTGAGATACCCTGAATATAGATGCGCGATCCCTCAACACGATATTCATAACCGTACACTTCACGTATTGCTTCCAATGCATCAAAAACGGTGACTTCTTTCAGATTGAGCGTGATATATCCTGTCACATCCGCGGGCACCAAAATACTGTAGCGGGTACCCGTTACAATTGCGCTAAAGACCTGGTATGCAGGCGTGTTATTGACCGACAAATCAAATTTTGTTTCCACGGGTTTTAAATCAATCGCCGGTGTTGAAGGCATAAGTGGCGGCAACAAGGCGTCATTGACCGCTTTCGTTTTATTCGCTTTGACACGCTCTTGAACTGCAACATCCATTTCGGAATTAATCACATCTGCAGTGACGTTATGTCCTTTAGGCGTGGAACAGGCGGACAATAACAACAATACAAGCACACCCGGTTTTGTGTTCATTTTTTCTCCTTCTGCCCGGTCGGTATAACCGGATTTTCCGCACTATTTGTCACACCCAGTCGGCACTTCATTTCTTTTTTTTCGGCAGCCTGTGCATCCCGCATCCTGATACCCACCGCCGGATACAAAGTCAGTGAACGCCGTCCATGCAAGCCCTGCAACGTCACACCGCGCTCGGTTACTTCAACCAGCGTTTCAATGCCATGTTTTGCACCCAACACAACTGTTTTTCCATCAATGATCGCCATACAATTTTCGGGGGAAACCATGACCGACTGCAGACCTTTTGCATGTGCATAGAGCGGTATATTGCCCGTCTCAGTAGCGCCATCAACGCTACCATATGGCCGCGTTGGATCATTCAAATCCAGCGCGCTTGCCAATACAGAACTCAACATCAACGAGAGCAAGGTGCTCAAAAATTTGAACAATGTATGCATCATATTTGCAACCATTTTTTATCCAGACTCAATGTATAAAGCGTCAGGCTAAGTTCAGACGAGGGATATTTCGCCACACTCAATTGTGCTTTTGCCCAATACATTTGCTGTGGCAGTTCCTCCAGCGCACCGAGGTACTGCAATAAATCGAGGTAATTTCCACGCAAGGTTAACTCCACACCATGCTTGTAAACTTTTTTGTCCATCAGTTTGGTCGTACTCGATTCGGTTGTGACGACAGGCAAAGATTCATTATGGGCATCAGGATTTTTGTTAACCGGCAGTTCAATCAACGGTGATGCTGGCAACGTCTTCAAAACGACCAGCTGCAATCGGCTATTTCTGTTCAGCAACTGCCTTAGATGTGCTGCCATCTTTTCCGGATTCACGAGACGTTCCCGATTGCTTTGTAAAAAGGCGTTCCCCTCGGCCAGTTCCAATTTTATCTGCCTGAGTTGATCGTGAAGCGGTGAGTGTGCATCGGGAGAATTTTCTTGTATCAAGGCTGAAATTTGCACTTGCACCTGTGATATAGCCTGCTGTTGTTGAGCGACCTGCATGCGCACCGATTTCTGTTGCACCAGCAGCGGATCCAATAGTAAAAAATTTACCGCTGACAATATTAAAAAAACAAGTGCAATAAACACCAATCCACGCTCACGCTGTGACATCGCTTCCAGTTTTGAACTAATTTTTTCCCACTGCTGTTTCATCTGGTTCATCGCTTTATTTTTCTGACTCGCCCGCAAGGACGGACTGCAAGGTGAATTCAATAAACGGTGTTGCCATCGCCTTGCCTGTCTCCATTTTTGGAACTTGCATTTGCAGTGCTGTGAACGTTTTTCCACGCATAACAGCTTCATGATTTAATCGCATGATGAAACCGGGCACCAGTTCAGGCGTAAGCGCCGCGCCACTAATACTCATTTGCGTTGCATCCCCTTCGATGCTAAAACCTGTCAGCCATAATCCACTTACAATTTGCCGTGCATAGGCCTGCATGTATTGTGAATACCCTTTTGTGTTTCCAATCACGCCGTTCTGCAAAGCGTTAATAATTTCGTGCTGAGCGGCCAATTCTCCGGACATTTTTTTGAATTCTTGTTCAACCGTAAGCCCTGCATGCCGGCGAGAAAACTCCGCTGCCAGGGAGGCCAGTCTGCCTTGCTCAACAAGCAACCCCTGGTTTACCTCTGCCAATTGCCGGCCAAGTTGGCCAGATTGAAATACCAGATATCCATAAACGAATAACACGCAAAGTAAAATAACCGCCATACCCTGCAACATGATCATCGCTGAAAATGATTTACCGGCCTTAAGAGCGGCTTCATTAAACAGATTAATTTGCTGGCTCATGTTGCACACCCTTCTATGCGTAATGCCCCGCCTAATGCGTGCAGTGCATAAACCCTATCCTCGTCTCCTGCCAACTCTGGGACCGCGCTAAAGTCCATCACCTCAGCCAAATCCAGACGTTCCACCTGGAGATCGAGACTCTTGCTCAATCTCTCCACCACCTCACCCTGCATGGGTGCAGATACCAAAATTCTCCGTACGCTCAAGTGCGAAAACTGTCTTTCAAAATGATCAATCGAGCGCTGCAACTCAAGCTCCAGACGATCAAAATATTGCTGGCATAAAGACGTGTTCACATCCTGCAGTTGCCCGGCGGATATTTCTATCCTGCGCGAAAGGTACAACTCGCCCCCGCTGGTGAATGTCAGCAGACAACCACTCTCGTCAAAAGCCAGCATTGCCAGTGCCCGGCCTGTATGCTCAAACAATGCAGCAATATTGCGTTGTGCCATTTCAGGAATATCAATCACGCGCAAAGCAATATGAGCGTGCTCAAACAACTCACTGCGCGCCTTGATTAAATCGTTGGCGGCAGCAACAACATAAATTGATTTTTTACGGTCACCCGTGGTTTGACTCGCTGGAATGCGAAGCACATCCAAAGTGGCATCATCAACATGGTAGGACAACATATCTTTGATACTCCAACGCACCGCAGCCTTTAACTCTTCTTCAGGTACTTTCGGTGCATCGACCTGCAACAATTGATATTCCCCCGGCGAAAGCACCGTAGTAAACACCGCCTCGCCGAGGTTCAAGCTCTTGCGTATTTTTTCTAGTTCTTGCGCCGTGATACCTGCGGGGTGAGTTCCGGAAACCGGGTGATAGGCATACTTCGTTACATGGGGTCTGTTCGCGACATATTTCACCTGCGCAAAATACACACCATGCTCACCAAGCACGATGACACAATTGGTATTCTCACCATGCGTGTGTTTGGTAAACATGTCGAAAAATGGAATTCTCATAAGTCGCACCAAGCCAATTCAATCACTTAATTGTAGTTAATAGGACTTCTTTTATACCATTTCGTCAAAAAAACTAATCTGTGAATAGCCGCCTAAAAGCGTTCAATTCCAAAAACTTACTGTTCGAAAAAACTAGCCCGTGTAAACCGATTGACATTCAAACCATAAATCGGTGGTAAATCTCGGCCACCCTCCCACTGCCAGATCAGTAGATGATTTTTTAAACTGCAAAGAAGAAATTCCAGATTAACAGTCTGTAACCCTGTTTTTGAGCGGATAAACCTGATTATGAAGTGTTGGTTCGCGCGCTATTTGCAGGGCAACCAAAGTAGTTTGGCGCGTTCACCGAAGTACGACTTGACGATGTTTGAAACCATGTACGCATGTTGTGTTGTGCGGGATCGGTTCAGGACTGACTGTACGAAAAAGACAACTTGGTATTTCTAAAAACTATTCTGCAAACTCACTTTAACAATATTTCAAATTGCTCAATCGGTACAGGTTTGCTGAAATAGTATCCTTGAAATACCTGACAGCCCATTTTTTTAAGCAGTTTCAATTGTGCTTCGTTCTCCACACCTTCGGCGATTATATTCAGCCGGAAATTATGCGCCAATTCAATAATCGTTTTAACCATCACAGCATCGTTCGAATCCGAGATCATGTCTCGAACAAAACTCCGGTCAATTTTAAGCTGGTCTAGCCCGCATATTTCATCAAAAAAGTATCGGCATATCCTTTAAACCCTTATAGAATCAGTTTGCGAAAAGACTTATGAGGGGGATACGCCGATGTCAA